>ERZ651768.1782-NODE-1782-length-15528-cov-3.307229_pt1 | contig 15528 bp, 10 predicted proteins | sample MGYA00514754_ERZ651768 | MGnify/ENA metagenome assembly ERZ651768
TCTGCACATTTTCCCACGTCGACCGAGCGTGAATCCGATGAGTGTCGCGATGAGGCCGCTCGGCGAGATAGACGACCTGTTCGGCTGGAATCCGGTGCCGGTCGATCGCGGCGTCGACGAGCCGGACGCTCCACTCGTGGAACCGGTCGCGGTACTCCTGGGCGCCGCCGAGGCCGGAGACCACGACCAGGTGGGTTTGCTGGGCTAACACCGCCGAGGGCAGCCCGACAGCCATCGTGAGCACGAGCAGTGCGGCCGTAATGTGGTTCACGCCAGGCCCCTGACCCGCCGGTAGCCCCACTCACTCCCAACCAACACGATGAGCAGTAGCAGAAGGGCCGGCATATCCCAGAGCTCGAGTTCCTCGACGACGGTGACACCAGCGCCGGTGTAGGCGATGTCCTCGGGCAGCGATGCCACGGTGTCGACGGTATAGAACTGGCCGCTGGTTTCGTCGGCAATCCGGCGAAGTAGCGGTGCGCGCATCGCCGAGTCGAAGAACTCGTCGTCGCCGGCCGAAGCGAAGACATACGCCACATCGGTGCCAACGAGGTTGTTGTTGTTGGTTGCCTCAACGCGGATCTTGTAGAGCCCTTCTTCAGTCGGCGTGACTCGCCCCTCATACTCGCCGTCGCGCTCGGTCGTCCAGTCGAGCGGGACCTCCGTGAAGCCGCCAGAGGGTGACGTCACCTCGGCGAACACTTGGCTGTTGTTCATCTCGAGATACGCACCGTCTACGACTTCAGTCAACAGCTCAATCGGCTCGCCGGGCTCTATGCGATCGCGCCGAACGCTGGCCACGACTTGGTCGGGCACGCCGTCCACCAACCAGCGGAGCAGCCGGCGCCAGAACAGCTCGTGCGTCATGTCGTCAGGTTCGATGTCAGCGTGCATCTGCCACATCCAGGAGTCCTGGATCGGCAATGCTAGTGTCTTGCCCGCGCCATAGCGCTGGAAGGCGAGGACAATTCGCTCGTCAGCTCCTCCGGTGCCGGTGAGCAAGGTCGTAGCACCTGGCTTGGTCTCAGAGATCGGGTTGAGGCTCGAGATGGCGGGCAAGCTCTTCCACCGCTCGGTCGAAGTTTTCTCCGTGTCGCCTACTTGCATAGCCGGATGAGTCTGACCGGCACGCGTCGGTGAGACGATGAGTTCGGTGAACACTGGCTCGCCGTCGACGAGCAGTGGTTCGCCAAGAACGACAGGAAGAATATCGGCGATAGGCGTGCCAGCGTAGCCACCCTCGGCGAACGCACTGCGACCGCCGAGCATTAGGAAGCCGCCACCGCGCTGGTTGACGAAGCTGGCGATCATCCGTAGCTGGTCGGCTGTGAAATAGCTGGCCTCGATGCTACCGAGAATGAGCCCGCGATACTGGAACAACTCCTCGCGGGTCTTTGGAAAGCCGCCAACTAGCGTGTCGGCGTCGTCGACGTTGAGCCGCAGGTATTTGTTATCGGCCGTACGCTGTAGCACGACGACTTGCAGGTTCTCGTCGTCAGCGACGGCGCGCCGGATGAACTTCACCTCAAAGCGTGGCTCGCCTTCGAAGTAGAGGATCTTTTCGCGACGGTCCTCGACGACGACGAGCACATCGCGCACGTTGTTCTGCGTTACCATTTCGCCGGCTTGAGCCGGGACGCTGAAACGGAAGATACGCGGGCCAGGTTCACTCGCCGTGAGCCGCATTCGAACCGTCGCCGGTTCACCGTTGGCCGGCAACTCGACGTCCTCGGTGCTGACGATCCGGCCCTCATCCTCAGCTTGGACGACGACGGAGATGCCACTGTAGCCGACTTGGCCGATGACAACGTCGACCACGAGCGACGTACCCTGTAGCACTGAGCGCGGTGTCTCGACTCGACTCAACTGGATGTCACGCTCGAACGCCTGACGACCCAAGCCAACCGTGTAGACGGGCACACCGTCGGCGCCGAGCCCGCGCAGTGACTCGGTCAGCACCGATTCGGAATTGTCGGCGCCGTCGCTGATAACAACGAGGCCCGATAGGGGAACGCCGGTCAGTTCGTCGCGCGCGCGGTCAAGCGCATGTCCGAGGTCGGTCCGTGTACCGCCATAATCGAGTTCGCTGAGATCGGTGAGCCGCTCGGTCGTTGATGAGAACTTGAAAAAGCGCAAAGCGAAGCGATCGGCCAGAGCAGCACGAAGCCTGCTGGTCTCCGATTCAAAGCTCCGATCGACGAAGGTGTGTCTAGGCTCATTGTCACGATCAGCGATTTCCATGCTGCGTGAATTGTCGATCAAGATACCGAGGAAGTTTTGCTGCGGCACGACCGAACTCAGGACTAGTACCGGACGGAATAGGCAAAACACCACGGTGGCCAGAGCCATAAGCCGAAGGGCTGAGAGGATGTTCCTATCGACCGGCGTACTCTTCCCCCGGGCACGGGCGTAGGTCGAGAGTGTGACAGCTGTGCCTACGACGATCACTACGCTGATGAGGAGAAGTGACCACGGCGAGGCGAGCACAAAGTCACCTTGCCTAAAGACCAGCGGTCGGTATTTGAAGAGTAGTTCGAAAAGGGTTTCGAACACGTTTGTTATCTCTATTCTCTAGTTTCCAAGTAACGGCCGGAGGCCACCGTGGCCTCTCAATGGGTCATAGCATAGACAATAAAATTTACGCCCATTTGAAATGCGTAGGTTGAAAAGTGAAGCGGATAATAAGGATTATCAGCCCACTCCCACGCATCACCTAGGTCGGTGTTCCAGTTGATCATAACCATCATGCGGCCATCTTTGTCGAAGATGGCACGGGTTTCAGGCACGTAGCCGTCCCGCTCCCAGGTCGGTCCCCCGTAGACAGCACGGTTCACCGCAGGAACTTGCACGACCTCGTCGATGTCATAGACGATATTAAAAATCGGATGGTCGAGTGGCACATCGACGATTGGGTACTCTGGTAGCACCCGCCGAATTTCTGTTTCAAAGTTTTGCCACTCCCAAGTGCCCCAGAAGTCGTCGACGAGTAAGAACCCGCCGGCCTCCAGGTAAGCACGAAGACCATTTACCTCTTCGTCGGTCATTGTCATGGAGCCGACCTCGAGTGCATAAAGAAACGGGAACCGCCGAAGGTCGGGATCGTTGAGCCGTATCGCGTTCTGACCTTGGTAGACCCCGAGGTTCGTTACGCGCTGCAGAATTGAGATGAACTGCAGGTCAGCCTTCGGGTAGTCAGTGCTCCATCTGGAACCCCAGCGTCGGCCTCTGCCACCACTGTAGATCGCGCGAGTGAAATAAAATTCCCATGGACCAACTGGATGCTGGAGTGTCTGACGATCGTAATCGGCCAGGCGCTGCATTCCGGCGGGCGGAGCAATACTGACATCGACTTCGACACGCTGCCAGGCAGGTAATATTGCGCTAAGCCAGAGGCTTGCGACGAAGACACCGAGGGCCACGTTCTGCCAGGAAAATAGCTGCAAGGGAAGCTCCGGGAGTCCGTTGTAGCGGCAGCGTAACACAACCGGCCGATCTGCTTGGATACCTAATTGATCGGCCCCCTCTAACGAACAGGCGACTGCTCGGGTGGTCGGTGTTGAGTCCTCCCGCGGCCGGACTGGTTCGGTGAACCGACCTGCGGGGCAAGCTGCTCCCGACTGGGGTTGTAGGGATCAGGCCAGTTCATCATGGCCTGAATCCACGAAGGCTACACCCTCGGCAAGCGCCACGGTTCACGGTAGGTTGGCGTGAGTAGCCGATTCGCGTCGTCGTTGTCACGGAACCGTTGAACCGACGAATCCCAATGAACCTTACGGTTCGTTCTGAACGCCGCATTACCCAAGTGTGCGTTGACTGCGGCAAGGCTACCGATTTCAGGGTTGCACCGAGGCTGCTCGCGCGTTCTCATGCACTCGATGAAGTTCTTGGTGTGCTGATCGAGACCGCCCTCGCCTGGTAGTGCTCGATGTTCGGGGACCGGGTCCATTTTGTAGAAAGGTTTGCCGGCTTCGGTGCCTGTTTCGGGAAAAACCTGCCACCGACTACGGTCAACAACTAACGTGCCCTCGTTACCAACAAATGCAACTCCGTGGTCACGTTGGAAGGGACCCAGGCCGATACCGACCGCATGTTCCCAGATCATTGAGAATCCGTCGAACTCGTAAATCGCCTGCAATGTATCCGGTGTTTCCTCGGCATCGTTTGGATAGGCGAACTTCCCGCCGCTTGCCACGACCGAATGAGGCGCCGTAGCATTCATTCCGTAAAGCACGATGTCGATGAGGTGGACGCCCCAGTCGGTCATCAGACCACCCGCGTAGTCCCAGAACCAGCGGAAATTGAAATGGAATCGGTTCGAATTAAACGGCCGTTTCGGTGCCGGTCCCAACCACATGTCGTAATCGACGCCTGGTGGCGCGGGGCCGTCGGGCACCATCGGCACGGGAGGCATCCAGTCCATGTAGGCCCAGGCTCGTGCAGTGCGCACTCGCCCAAGTTTGCCCGACCGCAGGAACGCAATAGCATCGTCCCAGTGTGGCCCACTGCGTTGCCACTGGCCGACTTGCACAACACGGTCGTAGCGCTTCGCGGCAGCTACCATCAACCGACACTCCTCAATCGAATTTGCCAAAGGTTTCTCAACGTAGACGTCTTTACCGGCTTCACAGGCCATGATCATCTGCAGGCAGTGCCAGTGGTCGGGTGTGCCGATCACGACAGCGTCTACATCACGATTTTCAAGTAGTCGGCGGAAGTCTCCATAGAGCGCTGGCACTGCGCCGGTCATCGCTTCAACGTCCTTGGAGCGTTTGCCTAAGACGTTCGCGTCTACATCACAGAGCGCAACGCATTCGGCCTCGGGTAGCTTGAGTAAGGAACTGAGGTCTGAAAACCCCATTCCATTGCAGCCAATGACCCCGATACCGATTCGGTCAGTGGGAGCAGACTGCATAGCCCACAAGTCAGCAGGGGACAGCATCGCGACCCCCGCACTGGCGGTAGCGGAGTGTGTGAGGAAACGGCGTCGTGAGTGAACCATTCTTTTATCTCCCCGACAAGCAATGTGCGATCTTACGTTCGTGGTAGAACCGGAGAACCTTAGTTCGGCAGTTTAATAGGTAGTGTGCCAGAACCCGTAATTTCTCCCTTGAGTAACTTAGCGAAGGACTCGGCGTACGCAAACTGGTTCCCATAGAAGCCGCCCTCACCGTAGCCCACAATGAAGGCAGCACTGCCACGTGTACTATCCACCAAATATGGGTTGCCGTAAGACATAACCACAGTGGAACGTGGCTTCGCAGCGATCACTGACTGGACCAGGGCGACGTCCTTTGACCGGAGCGGGCCATTGTCGATGTAGACGGAGCGCGGATTGAACAACGACACAATAACGGTATCCGACTCACGTGCTGCGGCTACCACTTCTGAATAGATTGCTGGATCTACGTTCGGTCCAAGTGCGAACGTTCGACGGACGGGTAACGTCTGCTGGAGGTGCGCAGCAACATCCAGTGCGGCCTGTTGATATTGGGTCTTTTGGATTGAAATGTGGACGATGTTGCCGAGTGCACCTATGTTAGTTGGCAAGAAACCATCGTTGACCAGAACGGTCAAAGACCGGTCAGCCACGTCGCGCACTAGGTCGCGGTGGGCGCGGATGCCGACTTTTGAATCGATCTGGGAGGGGTCTACGAACCGGTCACGATGGAGATTCAATCGAGCTTTCCAATAGAGAAGACGACGCACTGAATCGTTAATCCGCACTATTGGAATCTCACCGTTCTCGACCGCCTCAACAAGAGCGGCAATCGCCTTAACGGCGTTAAGTGGCTTGAGCAGGGCGTCGTGGCCGGCCTTGACCGCCATAACGCCGACCCGTTCCGCGCCGAATCGATCCACCACCCTGTCGTACCAGAGGTCATCGGTTGTCAACACCCCCTCGAATCCAAGGCGCTCACGCGCCCAGTTGGTGGCCAATGCTGGCTCGACACTCGCTGGCAGGTCAGAGCCGTTGGTGACGGAGGGCACGCTAATGTGATCGGTCATAATGAACGTGACCCCCGCATCGATGGCGTGCCGGAATGCTAGAAAGTCAGTCTGCTCGACCTCCCCGGCTGGTTTGTGGTTGACCGTAAATTCGGTGCCGGGGATGAGTTCCACATCGCCTCGCCCAGGAAAATGTTTGGCGGTAGCCAGCATGCCGTGGTCCTGATAGCCCCGAATGTAGGCCGAAGCCATCCGGCCAAGCAGGTCAAGGTCACTGCCGAATGAGCGAACACTGAGCACCGGATTATTTGGTTGAGTCTGCACGTCAACAACTGGCGAATACGTTAGGTGGATACCGATAGCACGTCCTTCAACCGCGCCTACCCGACCGACCTCATAGGCCAGTTCTTCTGAGCCGATAGCGGCAAGCGCCATGTTTGCAGGAAACTCCGAGGCGCCCTCAAACTGCTGACCCGGTCCGCCTTCGAAGTCGGCCGAAATGAGTAGCGGGACAGCAGCCAGCGTTTGGAGTCGATTCAATAGGTTGGCGGTGTCATGGGGGGTCCCTCCGTAGACGACGAAGCCACCGATTCCATGGTCGCGGACAAGCGTCTTCCAGTAATCGAACGTTGCATCGTCGTCGGCTACATAATCACCGCGCATCTGTTCGACGATCATCTGTCCGACCTTCTCCTCAAGCGTCAGTTGGGTAAGTGTTTCCGCCGCCCACCGTTCAGCCTCGGCGTGGCCCGCCATAAGCTCCTTCTGGGCCTCGACTCGGCTTCCACCAGGATCAGCCGGCGAGCAAGCCGCCAAAACGATGGCCGAGGCGAGGGCGGTAAACAGGCGAGCTTGTCGGGTGAATAGAATCGCCGAGAGTCCAGACAGAACTGCGGCGGAGGGCACGAGGAAACAGTTTTGGAACTGCATCATAACGAGTGGAGTAGACGGAACGAGGATCCTCCCTATTGAGGGCGGGCTAACTATCAGGAAATACTACCGCAAAATACCAGAGTGATCGCGGGTGGACTATGATCGGATGCTCGGTTTGCCGGAGTCAGTAACCCTACCGGCACAACGACGAATAAGTAGTGAGGAGAGCCGATGCAGATTATCGATGAAGCCACTTTGCGTCAGCACGTGGGTCGATCTGTCGCACTTGATGCGGTTGAGTCGGCGTTCCGCGCGCTAGGCGAAGACAGGGTCACGCAGCCACCCCCGATGGGGCTTGATGTTGAGCCGGCTGGTGGCGAGGTCCATGTCAAGAGCGCATATCTGTCGGGTGCGCCGGTATTCGCAGTCAAGATTGCCTCTGGTTTCTATGCCAACGGTGAACGCGGTTTGCCGAGTGGCTCGGGTCTCATGATGGTGTTTGACGCGACGACCGGGTTTCCGCTGGCGCTCCTACTGGATAATGGCTACCTCACCGATCTCCGGACAGCTGCTGCAGGAGCATTGGCTACCCGCCTTCTGACCAATGAACCGCTCGATAAAGTTGCCATCATCGGAAGTGGACTACAGGCGCGCTATCAAAGCCGCGCAATCGCCGGGGTGCGGTCTTGGCGGCAACTCGTCGTGTGGGGCCGGAACCAGGAGCGTGCCCAGCAATGTGTGCAAGAACTGAAAAGTGAACTTAATCGTCCTGTCGAACTCTCGGAAAGTGCTGAAGCTGCTGTGCGCGGTGCCGACCTTATCGTGACCGTTACAGCGAGCCGAGAGCCGATTATTCAAGATGACTGGATGGCTAGTGGATCTACGCTTATTGCGGTTGGTTCGGACGGACCGGAAAAGCAAGAGGTGGCCCCGCGGGTGCTCCAACGAGCGGATAAGGTCATCGCGGACCGGACCGCACAATGCGTGCAACTTGGCGAGATTCATCATGCTATTACGGCTGGTGTTTTTGCCTCTCACCATATTCATGGCGAACTTGGACAGCTTGTGACGGGTGCGGTGACCTGTCGCGAGGGCCACGAGCGGATCGTCTGTGACCTTACGGGTGTTGGGGCCCAGGATGCGGCGATTGCTGAGGCCGCGTGGCGTGCAACATGCGCCGATGCCAGGTCACCGGCTTGACCTTTCGGCATAATTCCTTTGAGATCGTGGGTGGTTGAGTTTTCGATGCAGACCAATTTCTTTACACATTCCTGGCCGCGAGTGGTGTGTGTAGCACTCCTGTTGTGGGTGTCCCTAGCGGTACCCGCGTTCGCAGCGGACCCTCTGCGTCTTGTTGTGATCTTGGTCGTCGATCAGTTCCGCGCCGATTATATTGACACCTACGGTCAGCAGTGGACGCAGGGATTACGGCGGTTAATCGACGACGGCGCACGGTTCACCGATGCTGCCTATCCGTACCTCAGCACGGTCACGTGTGCTGGACACGCGACGATCGCGACCGGGAGTTATCCGGCAACTCACGGAATGATCGCCAATAGCTGGTGGGACCGAGAAACTCGCCAGTTGGTGCGATGCACGTTTGATCCCGAGACTCCGGTGATTAGCTACGGTGCAACTGACGTAATACGAGAGGGAGAAAGTGCGCACCGGTTACTCGTCCCAACGTTGGCTGACGAAATGCGCACGCAACTTGGTGGTGACGTGCGAGTGGCAACGTTCTCGCTGAAGGAGCGCTCCGCCATCACTCTGGCTGGACAGCGGGCCGATGCACTGCTCTGGCTTGGCGATGATGGGTCATGGTTAGCATCGCACGAGGTCGGTTTTCAGCCAGTTACGTTGTTGGTCGACGTGCTATCGGCTCAGCCGATAACAGATGCACTGGGCGACACGTGGGTACGGTTCACTGACTCAGCGGGCTACCGTTACACGGATGATGCGATAGGGGAGCGTCCACCGGCTGACTGGAACCGAACCTTTCCACATCCCCTGGCCGGCACCACCGTTACCGACCACCAGTTCATTGAGCGGTGGAAGACGAGTCCATGGTCGGATGCCTATTTAGGGCGGTTGGGCGTCTTGGCCGTCGATGGTCTCACCCTCGGGCAGCGCGACACAATTGATTATCTTGGCATCGGGTTTTCGGCGCTGGATTTGGTTGGGCACCGGTTCGGACCGCGTAGCCATGAAGTGCAGGACCTGCTGCTCCAACTTGACCAGACCATCGGTCAGTTGCTCAACGAACTCGATCGGCAGGTTGGTGTAAATCGCTATGTGGTCGCCCTGACGGCTGACCACGGCGTCTCGCCGGTGCCTGAGCAGATGGAGGCCGCCGGCCTCGACGCGGGAAGGGTGCGCGGGCGGACCATCCGGGAACGTGTCGAGGGCGCACTTGAGTCGAGATTCGGTCAGGGTACCTACGTGGCCAGTGTCACGGCTGGAGGTGTTTACTTCAAACCCGGAGTATACGAACGGCTTAAAGTGGATTCTGTGGCGCTTGAAGCAGCAATCGAGGCGCTCGCAACCAGTCCAGGTGTTGCACGGGTTTTCCGTCATGAAATGCTGGTTGCGGGTAAGGTCGCAGTAGGGGATTCGGAGGCGCGCGCGGTCGTGTCGAGCTTCCACCCCGTCCGCAGCGGTGACTTAATGTTTACACAGAAACCTTACTGGATTAGCGGAAACGCCGCGTCGCATGGCACGTCAAATCTCTACGACCGCCGGGTTCCAGTCATTCTCTACGGCCTAGGCATACGTGCTGGGCGCTATAACGAACCTGTGACACCGGCCGACATCGCCCCGACGCTTGGTCGACTTATGGGGATCACCCTAGCGCGTCCAGACGGCCGAGTGCTTCATGAAGCTTTGGGTCGCGAGTAATGAACGCCTACGCCGTCATCGTTCTTGTTGCGCTCCTCAGTGAGTACCTACTTTCCATTACAGCTAGTTTGCTTAACCTCCGAGCTATGTCGCCTAAGGTGCCGACTGAATTCCTGGGCGTGTATGAAATAGACCGCTACGCGAAGTCGCAGGAGTACACACACGCGCGGACCAGGTTTGGGCTGGCACAAGAGTCTGTAAGGCTTGCCGTGTTACTCGCCTTCTGGCAGTTGGGCGGGTTTGGTTGGCTCGATCGTGCTGTGCGTACCCAAGGGTGGGGGGAAATCGGTTCGGGATTGCTCTTCGTTGGCGGATTAATGGCCGCCTCGGGACTGATTGGCTTACCGTTTCAGCTGTATTCCACGTTCTTCATTGAGGAGCGGTTCGGCTTTAATCGGACAACGATGGCGACGTTCTGGTCCGATCGGCTGAAGGCCGTAATGATGTCCGTTGTGATCGGCGGCTTGTTACTGAGTGCAGTTCTCTTCTTTTTCGCTTGGGCTGGTGGGATGGCATGGCTCTGGTGTTGGGCGGTCACAACAGTGTTCATGTTGGCAACATTATTCATTGGGCCTACCTGGATCATGCCTCTCTTCAATAAGTTTTCGCCACTCAACGAAGGTGTTCTACAGGAAGCGATCCTCGGCTACGCGCGGTCAGTAGCGTTTCCACTCGACGGTATCTTTGTCATCGATGGGTCACGCAGGTCATCGAAGGCTAATGCATTTTTTACTGGCTTTGGACGACACAAGCGGATCGCACTCTATGACACGCTAATCGCTCACCACACCGTCGATGAACTTGTCGCGGTGGTCGCGCACGAGGTCGGTCATTACAAGCGAAGACACGTGTTCGAACGACTGGTGCTGGCATGCGCGCGTATGGGCGCTATGTTCTGGCTTTTGTCATTCTTTCTTGAACAACCTGCATTGTTCGCAGCCTTCGGCGTGTCTGAGCCGTCCGTCTATGCGGGCTTAGTGTTTTTCGGTTTACTGTTTACGCCGATCGACCTAGTTCTATCAGTTGCTGTGCACGCTCGGTCACGGCAGAATGAGTTCGAAGCAGACGAATTTGCTGTCCAGACGACGGGCAATTGCGAGCCTTTGGTCTCCGCGTTAAAAAAACTATCAGTCGACACGCTATCCAACCTGACGCCCCATTCGCTGACCGTGGCACTCAGCTATTCGCATCCTCCACTACTCCAACGCATCACTGCGATGCGCAAAGTGGCCGTGACCAGTTGAAGGAGGCTCAGTGACATCTTCCCGCGCACTAATCGGTGCACTCGTCCTGTCTTTCGCATGCCAGCCTTCTGGTGGTGAAAGAGCTGGTGACATTGTGGCTGACTCGTTGTTAACGCGTATCCAGGTGCTCGCGTCGGACGAATTCGAGGGACGTGCGCCTGGGTCGGTTGGTGAAGCCCGAACTGTCAGCTATCTGACCGATCAGTTTCAACAGATCGGCTTGGCACCAGGCAATCCGGATGGCACGTTTGTGCAAGCGGTGCCGCTTGTTGGAATCACTCCACAGGAGAGCGCTGGCCTAGAAATTATTCGTGATAATGAAAAGTTAATGTTGATGCCTGGTGCCGATTACGTTGCCTACACCAAGCGAGTTGTTGAGGAAGTCGAACTTAATGGCGAACTGGTTTTTGTCGGCTATGGTGCGGTTGCACCGGAGTATGCATGGGACGACTTTAAGGGGGTCGATGTTAAAGGCAAGGTCCTTTTGATGTTGGTTAACGATCCGCCCGGCCCAGAAATATTTGGTGGTCGGGCTATGACCTACTATGGCAGATGGACCTACAAGTTTGAAATTGCTGCTGCACGTGGTGCTGCGGGTGCTCTGGTTATTCACGAGACCGGGCCCGCGGGATACCCATGGGAGGTGATCGGCAGCAATCCGTACGGCGAACAGTTCGACCTAATCACTGAAGACCGGAATATGGGGCGAGTGCAAATCGAAGGCTGGCTTCAGCGGGCGGCTGCGGCTCAGCTGTTTCGGATGGCCGGCTTCGATTTTGAAGAGGCGAAGCGCGCCGCGACGCAAAGAGATTTTCAGCCGATTGCCCTAGGGCTCACCGCGCGTACGACGGTTGTCAACAATCTCAGAATGGTGAACTCACATAACGTAGTGGCACGACTGGAAGGAACGGAAGCACCCGACGAAACGATTATTTATGTCGCCCATTGGGATCACTTGGGAGCCGACACAAGCTTATTGGGTGACCAAATATTTAATGGTGCCAAAGATAATGCCAGTGGAACCGCGGGCTTACTGGAGATTGCATCAGAGTTTATGCGAGCTAGGTTGCCAAGTCGAAGCGTTCTCTTTCTTGCCGTGACTGCTGAGGAACAAGGGCTTCTAGGATCGCGGTATTACACAGGGCAACCCCTCTATCCACTCGCGCAAACCGTGGCGGTGTTTAACATGGACGCACTGAACGTGTTGGGGCGAACGCGCGACGTGACAGTGGTGGGAATGGGACAGTCAAATTTAGATGATCTTGCGGGGCGAATTGTAAGAAGCATGGGACGAACGCTTCGACCAGATCCCGAGCCTGAAAAAGGCTTCTACTACCGGTCAGATCACTTTGAATTTGCTAAGGTTGGCATTCCTGCGTTCAACCCAAATGGTGGCGTTGAGTTCCTTGATAAGGAAGAGGACTGGGGTTTGGATATGCGCGAGCGCTACACTGATGAGGACTACCACAAGGTTTCAGACGAGGTGAAGGATTACTGGGACCTTGCCGGCGCCGCGGATGACTTGAAACTCTTCTTCGAGATGGGACGCGACTTGGCGAATGGCAAGGCATGGCCAGAGTGGAGTGAATCGAGTGAGTTTCGAGCGGTGCGCGAACTGAGTCGTGCTCCGGTGCAATGAGTGAGCCGGTTACGTTGAGCAACCGCCCGCGGTAGGTGTTCGAGTCATACGGAACGAACAGTAGACACTTGAACCGCAAGGCCGCAGTGTCTGGCCGTGATCCCCTTGACGATAGCTAAAACCTTCGGCTTGGACCGCGACGTTCACGGCCGCGACGGAAATCTCTTCGGGGTTGCTGAGGCCGAGGCGTGAACTTATCGAAACGTTCCCGCTGCTCAGGCGTCAGAATCTCAATAATCTTGGCGCGTCTTTCCTTCTGGGCCGAACTAAAGCGCGAGCGTCCGTCCTCGGCGAGAGAGCGTATCCGACTGCGCTCCTCGTCAATGAGGGTCTCCCACTGCTCGCGTTGCTCGTTCGTCAGCTCAAGTGCATTGGCAAGCCGGGCAAATTGACGCCTTGGATGATTACCAACGGCGGATCCACGGAATACGCCAGGTGGCCCACCCGGTTGGGCCACTCGAAAACTCATTCTGGGTCCACCCGGTCTAGCGTTCCGTCGCCCACTGAGTAGGCCGACCGCAATGCCGCCCACGAAGATTATGATCGCAAATAGCACGAGCCAGCCACGCGTAATGTTGTTAGTCATAATGGTTTTCCTCGGAGCCTCATCGGTTCGAGGGTAGCACAGCCTTAACTACTACAAGACTTTTAACCTCTCCATACGTATAGACGCCATAAGGCTGGATTTGGTTGCTGAACGCCCTAATTTAGGTCCTTATTTCTCCTGCGTCAGATCATTGCCGCGGTCCACCTTCAACGCAACCCCGGCTTCCATCCGACCACAATCTGAATCTCATGCCTCGACTCGGCTCGCTGGAGCATGAGGAAGCTCCCGTCAGGCGTGACATCGTAATTGGGTAAATTGCCGCCCGGGTCAACTTCAAAAGGATGTTCGAATAGCCGGTTGGAAGCGCCTATTACAAGAACTCCATCAACCTCTGTAAACTCAGCGGCAATCATTTCGTCGTTTCTTCGGTAGAACAATTCCCGTCCATCGCGCGACCACACTGGTTCAGTACCACCTGACGGTGAGACGATCATCCGGTTGCCATCTGGAGGGTACGGTTGCACGTAAACCTGATCAAATCCGTTCTCGTTGGAGACATAAGCCAGCCAGGCTCCGTCGACTGACCATGCTGGTGAGCGTTCGTTTGCAGCAGTCACTGCAATTGGGATGATGTTTCCATCGTTAGTTCTGACTAGGACGTTTCGATCCGACCGGCCAACCTCGTAATAGGCGAGTCGCCCGTCACCCGTCCACGCGCCTGGATTCTGTGCGCTTGGGGCTGTGATCAGGTGTCGGGATTCATTAGAAGTTAAGTGAGTAACGAAAATGTTCTGTGGGCCTAGGCGGTTCGATGCGAAGCTGAGTTGCCCGTCGACTGTCCAAGCCGGTGAGCGGTTATCGCTGCCGACCGTCAACAGATGAACGCGTTCCCCGTTATTGAGGTCTTCCAGCCAGAGTTCGTGACCTAGGAGGCCAGCGCGGATTACCACAGCGGCGTACGCGCCGTCTTGCGAGACGCGCGGTGTTCGATGGCGGTCAGCAACGGGCGTAGTTGTTGATGGCAGTACAAGGCCGGCGCGATCAATCCAGACCAGCTCGTTTTGAGGAGACGTTGAGGGTATGTAGCCTAGTGCCCCATTGCTGGAAAGGTCGAAATGAGCTTGACCCAAACCAGAAAAACCGGTGACTGAGGCAGCGACACCATTGAGCAGAATCGTTGGCGTACTGGTGATTTCTAGTGTGTCAATGTCGAAGTCAACTCCAAACATTTCATCGCCGAGCAGGTAGACCAGATGTCCAGACGACAGGTAGTGGGCGCGGCCATTCACTGGCAGTAGGAGCTGTGAGTTCTCATCATCTGCTGACCAAACAGCCATTCTGGTATCGCGATTACGCTTAGTAATGGCAAAGATGATGCCTTTTCCTTGGGGAAGTACCGACGGCCAGCCGTGCTCGATTTCGCCTGCAACGATGTCGAGCTGAGTGACCGGCTGGAGCGCTCCACCATTGACGGTGACTTCCATCAGTCCGCGTCCGCGCAGTGGCGCGAAGATAATCGTTCCGTCTTGAGTCCAGGCACCGCCGGCGCTGTCACTTGGTGCGGCAGCGATAACCGTGAACGATCCGTCATCAAGTGAGAAGCGTTGAAGTTTGTCCTCAGCGAAGAAGGCAATTGAGCGTCCGTCCGGGGAGAAGAATGGCTGTCGAGCACCATCCGTGCCCGGAAGCGCTACAGGGCTCATTTGGTGTAGTGCACGATAGAAGAGTTGGCGACGCCCAGCAGCGTAGGCGACGTAGGCTACGCCACTGCCGTTCGGTGCGACCGCGACGTCGGTCACTTCGTGACCGGCCGGTGTGGATAGTGCGAACCGGATTACCGGTTGCGGCTCAGGAGCGGGAGACTGCGTAGTAAACCAGACGACGAGAGCACCGAGCAACGCTCCCGACACCAGCCAGATGCTACGCATGTGTTTTTCCAGAGAGTTCAGCGACACCATTATACGGGAGTGGATTGGTGTGGCCGGACAGGCTTTACGGGTAGCCTAACTGTGGCAAGATGTTACTAGTCACAAATGCCTTTGGAGGATACCTGATGATGCGTCACCGTTCTCGTTGGAGTTCGGCTTCGACCATGTTTAGCGCATGGGCGTTAGCGGCACTTTTTGTCGTTGTGCCTTCGGTGCAAGCCCAGACTGAGACGCACTCGACCCTGTCTTATCTCGAGCAGGTCAGACATGAGACCGGGGCACCTGGTGTTACGGCAGCCGTTTCGGCGGATGGCGTCCTCGTTTTTTCTGATGGCGTTGGTTATGCAGAACTCGACAACCAGACACCGGCTACTGGAGCAACCGTATTGAACGTTGGTTCGGTTTCAAAGGTGATGGCGGTGATTGCCATTATGCAGTTAGTTGAGCAAGGCAAGG
>ERZ651768.1783-NODE-1783-length-15526-cov-5.908602_pt1 | contig 15526 bp, 12 predicted proteins | sample MGYA00514754_ERZ651768 | MGnify/ENA metagenome assembly ERZ651768
TCACAAAGGAAATTATAGATCGGCTAATCAAAAGCATGACCATCACAACCAAAAATCCATTCAAAATATAAAAGAATTTCATCTCATAATCCAACAAGTGGACTATCGGCGCCCAGAGCCCAAGAACCTCTGGAATCTGCCGGGTTATCAATTGCCAAAAATGATAAACCAAGTTGGTTGGAATAAAATCAACATCAAAACCCTGCCCACCTCTGGTAGTTTCGCCTGTCAAGATGCTCAATACACGAGGGAAAATTCCTACTGCAAACCCTAAAAGACCAATTAATACTGAACGCCTGACTAAGGGATCAACTGATATAAACATCAATTTAATTGAATTTAATTTAATCACTACATCCTGCCGAAGTAAACAAACCCGAAAAACAACTAAGACTAATAGTTGGACTAACGGTTTATGAAGTGCATTGCTTTGCAAAACAGAATATCCAGCTATATCGATACCAAAACCACCGAAAACATAAGAAAAGCAGGTTGTAAAAATAAAAAATAAAATAAATACATCTAGTATACCTACAAACTTTCGAAGGACCCCTTTTTGCCTCACAAACCAAGACACAATATTTTTTTTTGAGTATTTAGCTCGGGCATTTAAAAAATAACTACTACTCAAAACAAACAAGATTATTGCCGATCCAATATAGACAATCGAATATGTAAAAGTATAAATTGCAAAGCCAACCAAAAACCCTAGAAGAAAAACATAAGAAGCTTTAGAAGCTCCTGTTTCTTTAACCTTAAGAAAACTCAAAAAAATAAGATTTCCTAAAAAACAGATTAGACTAACTCCATAATTATGAGCGGTAATCCACCAGATAGTTGGCGAGGGAAAAATCATTAACAAAATGACAACCCAAGCCGCTCGAGGTTGAATCTTTTTCACCAACCAGTACGTTGATAGAATATATAAGGCATAAAAAAGTGTCGCTGGTAACTTAAAAGCCAGCGCACCAACTTCTAGAATCCAAAAAAAAGGAATAGCGATTAATCCATTAAAAATCCCAAAATATTTAACCACATCATAGTAAAAAAAGATCGGGCCGCCGTTATATAGATCCAAGATTTGATATGCAAATATAGCTTCATCTGAGGAAAGAAGTTGATCTGAGTTAGCCAAAATAGGGAACCTCAGCGCAACCAAAATAAAAAATATTGAGAGGCCACCAATTAAATTAAAGACAATAATTTTATATTTACTACTTAATACCATAGACCGTTCGCCAAGTTTTTTATTTCCAATCTTTGTAAATGACACAGGTTACTTGAGAGGAGGCTTTAGTTAAATACTATTTCGGCAGTTCACATTTTCGCTACAAAATACCTAAAAACGACTAACCTCTATTTTTTGGGGAGAAAGGTGACAAATCAGATTTAGCTCTCGAAGCTAAATTTATTTTATAGTATAATGCTCGGCATATTCAAGGAAATAGCTTTAGTCTTTCACCCACCAATAACTTTGATACAATATAGTGACCCCAGCTTTGCTGTTGACTGGCCAACTAGAGACCCATAATAAACGAGTACGATTCAAGTTGTCCAATTCTTAAAACAAGTTGCTGAAGGTGGGCTGCCTCGCCTCTAAGAGAACAATTCTCCAAAATAAATATGACCTTAAATTGCCGTATATGTGAAACCGTTATTCGACCATTTATGTCTTTTGGAAAAATGCCGATTGCTAACGGGTTTCTGAATCCCGAAGATTTCGCCATGGAATATTTTTATGAGCTTAAGCCTGTTTTTTGCGAAAACTGCTTAACTTTTCAGATTGCTGAGCAGCCAGACCCTGGAAAAATGTTTCATGAAAATTACTCTTTTTTTTCCCGCACTTCCAAGTATATGGTCAGTCACTTTAGGTCCTATGCAAATTGGATAATGAGTGAATATCTTTCATCCTCTGACCCCTTTGTTGTTGAAATCGGAAGTAATGATGGAGCTATGATGGAGAATTTTTCGAAAAACAAAATTCGTCATTTGGGCATAGAACCTTCTGCGAATGTAGCCGAAGAGGCTAGCAAATATGGTGTCAATACGCTGTGTTCATTCTTTAACCTAACAACCGCTGAGAATATAGTCTCCGAGCATGGACGAGCCGATGCCCTAATAGCCGCTAACGTCATGTGCCATATTCCAGACCTTCACGACGTTGCCAAGGGGATCGATTACTTACTCAAACCGATGGGGGTTGTAGTGTTTGAAGAGCCCTATTTAGGCGACATGATTGAAAATACCGCCTACGATCAAATCTATGACGAACATGTCTACATGTTCTCTGTTCATAGCGTACACAATATTTTTAAAAAATACGGATTTGAGCTCATCGATGTAAAACCTCAAACAACCCATGGTGGGTCAATGCGTTACGTATTGGCACGTAATGGGAAAAGAAGCATCTCTGAAAATGTAGATAAACAAATAGCTTATGAAGATGAAAAACAATTACATCTCAATGACACTTACGATCGGTTTCGCGAGCAATGTGAAATATCGCGAAAAAAATTGGTCGACGTACTCCAACAACACAAAAAAGACGGGAAACGAGTAGTGGGCTATGCAGCTACATCAAAAAGCACCACGGTTCTGAACTATTGTGGAATTGGCCCTGACTTAATAGAATTCATTTCTGACACTACCCCGATCAAGCAGGGTAAATATAGCCCTGGGGTTCATATACCGGTTCATTCTTATGATAAGTTGCAAAGCAAATATCCAGATGGGCTACTCCTTTTTGCTTGGAATCACAAAGAAGAAATAATGGCTAAAGAATCTTCTTTTCTAGAAAGTGGCGGTAAGTGGATTACATATGTTCCCCATGTTGCCCTAATTCGAAAATGATTCATTCCAGTAACCCTAAAGCACAATATTTAGCACACAAAGATGAAATAGATTCTGCAATTCAGGGAGTCCTTTCTAAGGGCCAATTGATTTTAGGAGAAAATGTTTACGCTTTTGAGAAAGAGTTTTCTGAATATATAGGCTCTAAATACTCTATAGGTGTTGGGAATGGCACTGACGCCCTTTTTTTGGCAATGCGCGCCATGGAATTCGGTCCTGGGGATGAGGTGATAGCACCCTCCCACACTGCAACGGCCACGATTGCGAGTATTGCTATGACGGGAGCAACTCCCGTCTTAACTGATGTAAACCCAGTCCATCACACCCTCGACCCCTCTTCAATATCTAAAGCAATCACTCCGAATACCAAGGGAGTCATGGCGGTCCACATGTATGGTCAGCCAGCAGATATGGATAAAATCTTAGATATTACTCGCCAAAATGGCTTAAAACTTATCGAAGATTGCGCACAAGCACCTGGGGCAATTTATAAAAATCGTCGGGTTGGAAGCATAGGAGACGTGGGGTGTTTTAGTTTTTATCCGACAAAAAATCTTGGCGCGTTAGGCGATGGTGGTGCTGTTGTCACCTCAGATACTTTCCTTGCAGAAAAAATTAGAAAGCTGAGACAGTACGGGTGGGATGAAAAAAGAGTCAGCCAATATATCGGCCTTAATAGCCGGTTGGACGAGCTTCAGGCTGCCGTTCTGCGAGTTAAATTAAAATACCTAGAAAAGGATAACGCAAGACGGATCGCACTAGCCAAGAAATACAAAGAAAAGTTAAACTATTTACCTTTAGAGTCAGTACCTCAACGACCAAAGTGTTCGCACGTTTATCACTTGTACGTCATTGGGGTTGAGGACAGAGATGCTTTGGTTGCCCATCTCAAGTCATGTGGTATTATCGTTGGGATACACTACCCGGTGCCGGTTCATCTCATGCCGGCCTACTTAACAAAACAAAGTTCAGAGCTCAAAAACACAGAGCTTATTTCTAAAAGAGTGCTCAGCTTACCTATTTATCCAGAACTTACAGAATCAGACCAATCTCAGGTTATCAGTAATCTCAAGAATTTTCTTCAACCATGAAGCAAAAAATAATAGAAACTATATTCTCGTCCAAGAGCTCCTTGTTTTTTTCCCCCTGGATAAGACTTTTGATTTCCTTGGGATTGCTAAATGTTTGGGAAGGGGTTTACCCTTCCTGGGAAGAAGCTCCAGAGGATGATGACGTTCATGAAGGAGAAATTTGGGTCAAAAAGCAAACTGACCGTGCCCAAAAAGCTCTTGCGGATTACCGCTCTAGTGAAACCATATCCCTGGCCTCCCTTACCAAAGATTACATCCTATCCGTAGCAAGTGGAATGCTTCTACCCTCTATTGAGAACGATCTGTGTATTATAGACTTTGGAGGTGGTATAGGGGTAAGTTACCTTCCGTTAATTGCTTCCATTCCTCATCCAGAAAAAGTGGAGTTTCATATCGTTGAAGGGGAAACTATATGTAAACGAGGTCAAAAAATCTTGAAAGAATTTTCTAAACTCCACTTCCACACTCAACTTCCTAAGTTAACTAAACCAGTCGACATCGTACATGCGGGAAGCTCCATTCAATACGTAAAAGACTGGAAGGTCTTGTTGACTAAGTTTTCCAATTATAAACCTCGCCTTTTAGTTTTAGAAGACCTTATGGCAGGAGATATCCCAAGTTTCATCACAACTCAGAATTACTACGGGAAAAAAATCCGTTCCTGGTTTTTTAATATCAACGAATTGATTGAGGAGATTGAACCCCTAGGATATGCGTTGATTTACAAATCTCGATACACGCACGAAATTTTGGGTACGGTTGCCCCATTGAGCATGAAAAACTTTCCCTCAAAGTATAGACTCAATTATGGCACTCACCTCATATTTAAGCGGATAGAATTTTAGAAATTAAACGGTAACACTCATCATGCATTCGCAGATTGCAGACTATCTTAAAGGTAAATCTTTGTTAATAACTGGAGCGTCGGGTTACTTAGCAAGTAATCTTGCAAATTCTCTAAAGAAAATCCCTTGTAAAATCCGACAACTTACTAGAAAAAATAAATTAACCTCATTAAAATGGAATGCTGCGTTTGAAAAAATCCAAGGCGAGATCAGTGAGCGCACTTTATGGGATAGAACCATTGAAGGCGTTGATATTATTTTTCATTTCGCAGGGCAGACTAGCGTCTATGCTGCAGAAAAAGATCCTGTAATTGATTATGAAGCCAATGTCCTGCCAATGCTCCACATGTTAGAAGCATGTAAAAAAAATAAAACTCGGCCAGATATTCTATTTGCAGGAACCTCGACGCAAATGGGTCTTCCTAAAAGTCTACCAGTAAATGAAACCTGCCTTGATAAACCCATTACGATTTATGATACGCACAAATGTATGGCCGAAAATTATTTAAAATACTACGCACGCATGGGCTTTGTGCGCGGTACTACGCTACGACTCACTAATGTATATGGTCCTGGGCCGAAAAGTTCTAGTAAAGATAGAGGAATACTTAACGCAATGATCCGACGAGCACTTTCTGGAGAAAACCTAACTCTTTACGGAGATGGTAAATATATTAGAGATTATATTTACATCGAGGATGTATTATCAGCCTTCCTTCTGGCTTCTATAAATATGGCTTCACTCAACGAAAAACATTTTGTACTAGGTAGCGGCCAAGGACATTCCATTTCTGAAGTTCTTCACCAAATTGCTAAACAAGCTGCTTTAAAAACAGGAAAGCACATTGAAATAGAAAGTATTGATCCGCCCCCTGGTCTTTCTCCTATAGAAGAAAGATATTTTATTGCTAACTCCAAAACTTTTTCTAAAATTACCGGCTGGCAACCTAGATATTCGTTAAGCAAAGGTATTGATCAAACTCTAGAAAAATTTAGCCTTCAGGATAGTTTTTAGCATTTCACGTAACATAAGACATCGAGGAGTGATACTATGCTCGATCATATTTTATTTTTAATCCTCAATTATGAATACTTCTATACCAGAATTACATAATAAAAGAGTTCTCATCACAGGCGGCCTAGGATTTATTGGCAGCAACCTTGCTCATGAGTGCGTTAGACTGGGGGCCAAGGTAACCATATTTGATTATCTGGATCCAAGGTCAGGCGGAAATATATACAATATTGAGGGTATTGGTGATTCGGTAGAAATAGCTTTTCACGATATCTTGAATTTTGACCAAGTATCACAGTTTATTACAGATAAAGATATTATATTTAACTGCGCATCATCAACATCACATTCATTTTCAATGAGAGAGCCATGGATTGATCTGGATGTAAATAGTAAGGGTGTAATTAATTTACTAGAGGCAGTTCGTCGATTTAATCCAGGTGTCAGGTTCATTCACATAGGGACCAGTACTCAGTTAGGGAAATCACAATACCAACCTAGCGACGAAAATCATCCGGAATTTCCTACAGATATTTACTCCGCTAATAAAAGCGTTTCAGAAAAATATGTTTTGATTTATTGTCGAGCACACAATCTTAGAGGTACTGTAGTCAGATTATCAAATGTATTTGGCCCAAGAGCTTCCATCCATAGTCCAGAGTTCACCTTCAATAATTATTTTATCGGTCTTGCGTTGCAAAATAGAGAAATTACTGTATTTGGAGATGGAGAGCAAAAAAGGAACGTTACCTATATTGATGATGCCGTTAATGCACTAATTTTATCTTCACAAAAAGATAAAACGGAAGGGGAAGTTCTTTTTGCTGTTAGTGATGAACATTTTAGCGTCGCCGAAATTGCCAGATTGACTGTTGAACACATCGAGTCGGGGAGGGTTGCATTTATAGACTGGCCACGGGGAAGAAAGAATATCGACATAGGCGATGCCGTAATCAGTAACAGAAAGATCAAAGATCTTCTAGGTTGGTCACCCAAGTTCAACATAAAGACTGGATTAGATTTAACTAAAGATTATTACCAATCTTGCCTAGACAAATATTTTCCATGAAACTAGCTGTCACAGGAGCTTTAGGCCACATCGGTTCTCGACTGATTCGCGAATTGCCACTCCTGATTCCTAATGCCAGCATTGTAATGATTGATGATTTGAGCACACAACGCTACTGCTCTCTTTTTAATTTACCTCCTCAAGCATCTTACACATTCATACAAGGCGATTTATTGAAATTAGATTTAAAATCCTTGTTCTGTGATATCAATGTCGTTATTCATTTGGCTGCCATAACAAATGCAACGAAGAGTTTTGACAATCAAGAAGAAGTTGAGCACGTGAATTTTATGACCTCACTCAACGTAGCTGAAGCCTGTATCACCACCAACACAAAAATGTTTCTCATTTCATCTACCAGTGTATATGGAACCCAAAAAAAAAAAGTAGACGAAAATTGTTCCCCTGATGAACTTAAACCGCAAAGCCCTTATGCCGCTACAAAGCTAAAAGAAGAAGGCATGGTCCAACAAAAAGTTGCTGAGGAAGGTTTGCGTGGTGTTATTCTTAGGCTTGGCACTATCTTTGGCACCTCACCAGGAATGAGGTTTCATACGGCAATCAATAAATTTTGCTGGCAAGCTGTAATGGGTATTCCAGTCACGATTTGGGAATCGGCCTATAACCAAAAGCGACCCTACCTGGATCTCACCGATGCAATTCGGTGCATAACTTTTTTTTTGGAAAGAGACCTCTTCGATGGGCTAGTCTATAATGTCGCCACCTTAAATGCAACGGTTGAAGAAGTAGTTAATTCGATCAAAGTGTTCGTTCCTACACTAGAAATTGAATTTGTCGACAGCAAGATAATGAACCAGCTTTCCTACGAAGTTCTTAATACAAGGCTTGAAGAAAAAAAATTTACTTTCCAGGGGGATCTAAAGCAAGGTATTAGAAATACCATTGCCCTACTGAAAGAGTCATCACCTCACAAATCTAAAATCTTAGATTCTCAATAATCAAATTAAAAAATGGTACTTAACCATGCTTTTAAGTGAGCATGGGAGAGAAACGCAGGAAAAAAATTATAAAATAATTTTCAAATTAGGAAATACCTACTAAATTTGATTCTAGCTGGTGGGCTTACTAAAAGCTGAGCAGATTATTCAAGTCCTAAATAGTCCCCTCTTTTTTATGTCGTTCTACCAGCTCGGATGTATCTTCAAGACACTGATCAATATCCATATATTTAAAAGCTCCTATTCGTCCAGCCAGAGAAAGATTGGGGATGTTTTCAAAGTATTTGAATATTTCTGTTAAATTATTTTTGTAATTTAAACGATAGAAAGGATATGCGTTTTTTATTCGAACAGTTAAGTATTGTTTAACCTCATTCCTACTTATGAATTTGTCAGATTCAAGATAATCAATACACTTTTCAAATAATTCTTCATCACTGCTATTCCAAGTCTTATCATTGAAGTGACAAGTCATCTCCAACGCCAGCATATTTTCTCCCTCAGGGCATAACTTATGATGAAAGCGGTTCGTATTACTTATCCGATTATAGGGCCTATCCATCATATAAAGATAAGCGCAATCCAAAACATCGCGCTCATGAATAACAATATACAAAACGATTGTCGATAAATACTCCAGGCTATTGGCTCTTTGAATAATCTCTGGCGAAGCTAAAGGCCTCAGAATTTGAGTAAGGCTAGAAATCGGAATTGTAGATAAAACAAGATCCGCACCGTCTACGACAGTTTCACGCTCATACTGATAATGTATATTGAATGAACCATCTTTATTGGTGATCAATTCTGAGACATCGCAACTCAGTTTGATCTTGCCGCCCTTGGATAAAAAAGATTTTTTCAATTTTTCTGCAATAGCGCCAATTCCTTTTATAGGGTAATACAATGTGAGCGAAGTTTCGCGCTCTGCAACTGAAAGGCTTTCCTTTTCAAATTTCTTCAAAAAAATCAATTTCAAAGTTTTCGCGAAGGACATTTTTGAGGTTTGCGGAATGCAATCTAAAGATAGCTCTTCACAGGAAACTCCCCAGAATTGTTCTGTATATGGCTTGAAAAAAATACCATATAAATAATTTCCAAAGTTAGTGGTGGCCCATTCCTTAAAGTTCACCTCTCTCCTTTTTTTAGTGAATAGCTTTAAGAGCGATGTCCACACGACACTTATTGAGGTGAAAAAGGCATGTTTTAAGCCCATATTGAAGATTACATTCTTGGCGGTGAGAGGGTAGTCCAAAAACCGGTCGTGAAAGTAAATTTTCGCGTCGCGTGAAAATGAAATGAGTTCGTCTTTCTCAAAAAGATCTATCATTTCTTGCAAAATTGCTTCGTTTTGACTGAACAAGTGATGAGGCCCGATATCTAATCGATAATCTCCACGCACAACTGTTCTCGCCAAACCACCTGCATGGTCAGCCTTCTCTAAAATAAAAACATCACACCCATTGTCTAAATATCTTATCCCTGCTGATAAGCCGGTAACGCCCGCACCTAGGATGATTACCCGCTTATTTTTTTTTCCTTCTACCATGCAAAAACCTCCCAAATATCTTGCGTCATTTTTTAGGGCAAATTGGCTTATAAAATATGGTTGAGGCACGTCCTTTCTGTTAGGACATGCAAGCCAGAAATTTATTTAAATTGTTAAAGAAGGAACCTTTAAATAGAAGAAGAACAGTATCAGAAAAAACATGAAAGGACTAGATATAGATGCGGATAAAAAAATAAACAAAGGTCACCATGGGAAGTTTTCTAAAACCTAACATATAATTATCACGCAAAAGCTCACAAGTGCTACCATATTAGGGAAGTCAATTTTATCGATAAACTTTTAACCTTAATTGTATCAAAATTTTTGAACTGGCAAGGCTAAACCGATTATAAAGCTTTGCAGTCGCATAGCTCACGAATATAATTGACCAACGAACGAATCGTTTCATCCTCAAAAGTATGTTCCCAAGCTGGCATACAAGGGGTTCGAACGGATAGTCCACCTAATTTTATCGCATCAAACAACCTCTACTGCTTTTACTTGAGTAAGCAAGAAGTTTGTCTTCACCCTTATTAAAATAAGCAACGTTCAGTTTGTTTACCTGTTTTTTGGCTTCCGACTGAGACAGTTTATCCACTTTCGTCCCTACGAGTAAATATTCAACTCCACAGGCCTCAAGCCAGCACTGCAAATTGAGATCCAATGGAGATGGATTGCGCCTTAGATCAATAATAAAAATAACCGCTAAAAGAGTTTCCCGCCTGAGGAGGTAATCTTCAATCATTTTTTTCCATCGTTTTTGCACCGATTGGGGAACCTTAGCAAACCCGTATCCCGGAAGATCTGCAAAAATAAAGTCATTATTTATCTTAAAAAAATTTATCTCTTGAGTCTTTCCAGGAGTCTGGCTTGTCTTAACAAGTTTTTTTCTATTTAGAAGAGAATTGATTAAAGAAGATTTTCCAACATTAGAACGGCCAACAAATGCTAACTCCGGGCATGCAGAATCAGGGTACTGCTTGCAAGACACTGCCCCTGTAAGAAATTCAGCAGAAATAATTTTCATAACCAAAACTTCTTTTTTTAGGCCTTTAAATGAACCTGCACTAAGAGTTAAGTTTATCTACAGACAGGTTTGCATGTATAATTCCTTGGTAAAACTTCAAATAGGAACATCCTATTCTTCGATATCAATGGGAACTATTAAGAGGGAATTCCGGGGAAAGTTGGTCTAACAAAAGTAACTTTATACTAATTTTTTAAAATTAACTGTCTAAAATTTTTTAAAACATCCGCGACCATTCTTGTCTTGGATGTATGCGTCCAATTTGAATACTCCCAAACCAGTGTAAGACCCCAAATTCCATCAAATATGAAATTTTCAGGCAATTTAATCAATTTTTTAACAATTGATTCTAGTTTCGGAAATCGTATTAAAGCTAAAGCAAACTTTTGTAAATTGGAGACTTCCTTTATTTCTTTCTGCTTTAACACTGATCTTAACATTTTGCTCCCACCCATTGACAACCCTTTTAAAGCCGATTCAGATAGGATACCCTCATTCAGGGCAAATTTTGTAAGATTAAGGTTTGGATAAGGCATGAACAAGTCCATATTAACCACGCTCGGGTTAAGATCCTGATTCATTTTGATTGTTGTCCACGCCATGTCTAAAGTCTCATTTGGCATTCCCATCATATTATAGGTAACAAACGGAACATTATATTTCTTGAATAAGCTTGCCGTATTTTGGATTTGCTTATCAGTAAGTTTTTTTTCGAGAATTCCATTACGCATTTCTTCGCTACCTGTCTCAATCGCAAACCTTGCGGGATTACACCTTGCCTTTGCAAGAGCTTGCATGATTTCATCATCCATGTTGTCAGCTCTAATATTTACCGTCATAACCAGATCAGTCTGCTCGGCAAACAACTCACAAAACTCCATCAACCATTTTTTATTGAGATTAAAAGTACTATCAACAAACATTACTTGCTTTATTCCATATTTCTGGTGGGTATCTTTAATGTCATCCACCACAAGCTGTGGTGAACGTAGTCGGAGACCCTTACCTTTCCTTCTATACATATCCCTAAACTGATGAATAAAACAAAAGCTACAATCAAACGGGCACCCTCTACTTGCCTCAAAAAGCTCATAAGGTTTTTCTTGTGAGAAAAAAGCCTCTTTCCTATACAAGTCTCTATCTGGGTTAGGAATCAGGTCAAGGTCATTCTCCAGCTTCCTAACCTCATTTTTAATTATCTTTGAAGAACCTTCAGTCTCTTTTCTTACCCATAAGTTAGCTATCCCATCAAAACTATTTTTCTGCATAACAGCATCGACGAAATCCTTCATTACATCTTCGCCTTCACCAACACAAATTGCTGTTATACCTTCCATTTCGATAATTTCGTCTGGAGCATAGGATGCTTCTGGTCCACCAACGATTATTGGCTGTTTGAAGCCATTACCTCTTAAGTGTTTCGCAACACCCCTTAACCACTCGTTTTGGATCCCCATTAAGGATACACCAATAACATCAGGCTTGAATACGGTTAAGTCCTTTAAAATCTTATCCTTATCACCTATAAAAAGTTCTACCTCATGTCCTTCCTTCTTAAGCACAGCAGAAAGATACATGATACCTAACCACTCAAACCAAAGATTCTGCAAAAAGGCTACTCTTGCCATATTAGTCTCACTATTAAATTTAAAAGCTACTTTCGGCCATAAACTAGCCAAGATTATTATTTACATAAAGCTATTCTATTACAGGAAACGCAGGACTCCTAGAGGATTTTACTAGCTTAATCAGTAGGATGCAATTCCTTTAAAGAATCATACGGTGTTAATAAAGAATACAACGCACCCTAATTTGAATCCATTTACAAGGATTCATTTGTTTGGCGTACCCCAATCCTCTCCAAAATAGCCAATAGGAACCCTTTCGTCATCATACTTAGAAACTTTTTCATATTTCTCGTTTATGTAATACATTAGAATCGTTCCTGGAATAAGTGCCCTATAACCATGATATACATAGGGTGGTATTTCTAATACCTGTAAGTTCTTATCGGACAAATACTCAAATTCAACACCTGCAGCCTGAACAACCTTATCAGGGTCAACATCTTTATTTTTTTTTTCGTCCATCTGCACATCGGACTTTACCAGTCCAACTTTTAGCGCACCTTTAACAACAAACCAATATTCTGTTTGCTTGGTATGATAATGCCAGCCTACGCAATGTTCCGTGGAGTTCACATAAGAAATATTTATTTGGCTATCCTGCATACCAACTTGATAAACATCTTGCAACCGCTGGGCTCTGTCATCCTCATGAAATTTAATTAAATGCCTCTTAACACTCGGGATCATAGCGCCCTCTTTAAGTTATTATCTTAAATCAGTCTGACTGAAGGTACATGAGTAATAAACTTGCCCCCCCTGTCTATATATGATCGCTCTTTTTTCATTATTTCTTTAGTAAAATTCCAAGCTCCCAGAAATGCATAGTCAACAGAACCATCAAAACCTTCTTCTGGTGAAATAATGGGTATGTGCATTCCAGGAGAAAATTTTCCTTGTTTGTTAACTGTCGTATCGACAATATAATCAATCAGGTCTACTCCAATCCTGCAATAATTGAAAATCGTAGCCGACTTGTATGTCGCACCATAGCTGATTATTTTCTTACCATCATTTTTAAACCGATTTAACAATTCAACTAATTGCACTTTTGACTCCTTTACTCTATTAGCAAATTGTTCATACACAAAAATATCATTCATTCCATAAACTGATTCTTTTTGGACATTTTGGTCAACGCTATCATCTATGGACAACGACTTGTTGTTCTTCTTTTTGACGTATACCCTATTTGACCCCCCATGTGTTGTCAAACTATCAACCTTAAAAATTTCTAGCCCACAATCATTTAATAAATTAATTAATCCAATAACTGAAAATAAGTGTACATGTTCATCATAAAACTGGTCATAAGATGTATTATTTAGGACGCTGTAAAGTGATGGGTCCTCAAAAACAAACACCCCTTCATCGGACAGCGAAAAATCCACTGCCTTAAAAACCTCAACTATATTTTCTATGTGGCTAATAGTGTTAGCTGAATAAATCAGATCCATTTCCCCATGATTGCTAACTATCATATGAGCCGTAGAGATGTCCCAAAAATCACAATAAGTTTTATATCCCATTGCACTTGTGATATCGGCTAAATTTTCACAAGGTTCGATGGCCACGATGGCTTCTTTTGAAAAGTTTCTGATAAAAACACCATCATTACTACCTATTTCAAGAACTTTCATTGGCATAAATTGTTTTACTAACGATTCTGCTACTTCTTTAAACGAATTTCTCATGGTTTCAGACATTGATGCCCTGTGAGCGTAAACATCATTAAACATCAGCTCAGGCTTTACGGTTTCCATTAAAGAAACTAATTTAGTATCTTCATCCATTCCAAGAGATAAATTATAGAAATACTCATCATCAAATTTATCCTCTGTTAAGAAAGCGTTTGTAATAGGCTGTGTTCCTAAATCTAAAAATTTTTTTTTCACTTACTCATCTCCGTTTATTCAACGATATCAACTCGAAGCTAAAAGCACTTTGCCAATTCATGCTCACAAAAAAAGTTTTAAAATCTTTTAAACAAGAACTTCAGAAATTGACTAGACTCTGCATCTAAAATATTTCTTAGGAGGGGTGGATAAAAAGGCCAAACGCTGGTCAAAACAAACCGTCAAGGAGTATATCTAGAAAAAAGTCACCGAAAAAAACGATGTAGCTAGATTATCTTCACCTAACTAAAACGTTAAACGTTTTATCACATAAGCATTTTATCAATTTCCTTCACTGCATTTATTACCTCAGTCTGTTCATCATTGGTTAACGTTGGATACATTGGAAGTGAAAAAATTTCGTTAGCGTACCTTTCTGTGATAGGCAAATCACCATCCTTCCAACCCAAATATTCATAACCGGCCATAGTATGGATCGGCCACGGATAAGAAATGTTTACATGGATATCCCTCTCTCTGAGCTTTTCTATAAACAAATCTCGTTTAGGGTGCTTTACTACATAAACATAATAAACATATTTATTATCAAGTCTCTCTCTGGGAAGTATCATTGAGGTGCTGGATAATTCATTGTCATATCTTTTTGCAATTTTGCACCTGGTTAAAATATACTCATCCAGATGATTTAACTTTTTCAACAAAATTGCCGCATGTAGTTCATCCAACCTAGAATTCATGCCATGTTCCAACGAATAATACTTTCCATTCCAATGACCGGATGACATTTTTTTTTTCTCCATTCCATAAAACCTCAAGCGTTGGGAAGCATCACTTAGTTCTTCAGAGTTTGTTGTAATCATGCCGCCATCGCCATAAGCGCCTAATATTTTTGTTGGATAGAATGAAAAAACGTTTGCATCACCAATATTTCCAACACTTACTCCATCAATCTGAGCGCCATGTGCCTGGGCACAATCCTCTATGACCCAAATATTATGTTTGTCAGCTAAAGATATGATTTCTTCCATCTCTGCACAAAGTCCATAAAGGTGCACAGGTATAACAGCCTTCGTTTTAGATGTAATTTTGGAAACAATCGTTTCTGCGGTCACAATCCGGGTATCAATGTCAATATCTGCCCAAACCAATTTCGCACCTCTCCGCGCGTAAGGGATGGCAGAAGCGACGTAAGTATGCGCAGGAATAATTATTTCATCCCCGGGTTTAATATCTATAAGATCTGCAGAGAGTTCTAATGCTCCGGCCCCTGAACTGGTAGCAAATGAAGGAATGTTTTCATGATATTCACTGAATATTCTTTCAAATTCTTCCTGGTATGAACCTTGAGTCAATGGGTCTGCCTCTCTCATGGCTTTTATAACCAAATTGATATCTTCGTCATTGTAATTGATCCCTCTTCCACTCCAAGGTAAAATAAACCTGTTTTCATCACTGATAACTCCGGAAACATTTATTCGGACTTTATTTTTCACTTTGTTTCCCGGTTTCCATTCATTAACCTTTTAAGAATACCCTCATTTGCCCAAAATTCGGAGATGTCATCAATTTCAATATTATAAATTCCGGGGACTTCCATTCGGTAGGGATTATCTCCAATCCAGCGACCGGCTTTCAGCACTTTT
>ERZ651768.1786-NODE-1786-length-15511-cov-26.481340_pt1 | contig 15511 bp, 18 predicted proteins | sample MGYA00514754_ERZ651768 | MGnify/ENA metagenome assembly ERZ651768
CACCACATCGCCGCAGTGAAAGTGGCCACCCCGAAGGTCCTCATGGACGTCGTCTACCGGGCCATGCACGCCCACGGGTCGCTCGGGGTATCAAACGAGATGCCGCTCATCGGCATGTGGATGACCGGCCCGATCATGGGCATCGCCGACGGGCCGTCCGAGGTGCACAAGGACACCATCGCCAAGACCCTCCTGAAGGGCTACCGGGCAGCGGACGGCCTCTTCCCCTCCGAGCACCTCCCGACCCGCATTGCCGAGGCCCGGGAAGTCATCGAGGCGCGGCTTGAACACGAAATCGCGAACCAATGACCAGTCATCGGGCGATCGACTGCTGGGTAAACGTCACCATGGGCGAGGTTGAGCCTCCGGAGTACCTGCGTCGGGTCAAGGAGGACTACTTCAAGGCGGGCGAAGAATTCTTCACCTCGTTGTCGGTCGACGAATGCCTGGCCGACATGGACGAGGCCGGAGTGGAGAAGGCCATCCTGACCGTGAGGGTGAAAGACCCCTCGGAAGCTGTTCTGGACTTCACCCGCCAGTGTCCCGACCGGTTCGCCCTAGCCGCTCACGTACGACCCACCGCGGGCCTCCCCGAACTATGGCGTCTACAGGACCTGGTAGCCGAACACCCAGTGGTGATGGCCCGCGTCGTGCCATTCGAGTTCGACCTCCCACCCAGCGACGCCCAGTACTACCCGCTCTACGCCAAGTGCGTGGAAATGGACCTGCCGCTCAGTGTCAACACCGGCCTGCCGGGTCCTCCAGTGCCGGGGGAGTGCCAGGACCCCATCCACCTGGACCGAATCTGCTACCGCTTCCCACTCCTCCGGCTGTGCATGGCCCACGGAGCCGACCCGTGGTGGGATACCGCGATGCGCCTGATGCTCAAATACCCCAACCTCCACCTGATGACATCGGCCTACTCGCCGAAGTACCTGCCTCCCGAGGTCGTGCACTTCATGAACACCAGGGGGCAAGACAAGATTCTCTACGCCAGCGACCACCCTGTGCTGTCCATGAAACGCTGTATTGCAGAGGCCGACCAGCTCGACCTCAGGGACGGCGTACTGGACAAATACCTGCGGGGCAACGCCGAACGACTCTTCTTCGCCGACCGACATCCACCGCGCGGATGAACGTCGTCATCGCCAGAACGCACAACAGGCACGGTCCCGCGTGGGCCAGGAGGAATAACCGTGGTTGAGGCAGATGAAGGCGGCTTCCGCGGCCCCAACCGGATCAACCACGTCGCACTCAGCGTCCCGTCCGACCTTCTCAGCCAACAGGGTCGGGCCGACCTGGCCTCCTTCTTCGATGAGGTATTCGGATGGGCCGAGTTGGACATGATGACCATCGACGGTCAGCGGATGATCTTCTCGCTCAACTCCTACGACCGGTTCTTGTTCCTGTTGGCCGACGAGGCCCCCATGGCCTGCCCCCCGGGGCTGCCCGGCGACCACTTCGGCGTCCAGGTCGACAGCCTGGACGAACTCAACATCGTCCAAGCCAGGGCCGAGGCATTCTCGGCCGGTGACGATCGGGTGGAGATCCTCCCCTACGAGGTCGAAGACCACACGGTGTTGAAACTGCACGCCTTCTACGTGCGCTACCTGCTCCCCATGTCCATCGAGGTGCAGTACTTCGAGTTGACGCCTGGGTGACGCCGAGCCCTGGTCGTCAACTCCGGGGTACGTCCCTCCAGGCGACGTCCTTGTCGGACCTGGGTTCCCGAGGCAACCCCAGCGACCGCTCGGCCAGGTTGTTCTTCTGGACCTCGGTGGTGCCCCCGCCGATCGAGATGGTGAACCGGTTGATCAGTTCGGCCTGGACCCACCGGCCTACCGGACCCGATCCGGCCACTCCGGCTGCACCGGAAATGGCGGTGGCCAACTGGCCGTTACGGGCCTTCGAATCAGCAGCGAACACCTTGGTCAAAGCCGGGTCCACTACGGGTGGCCCGTCGTGCCGCAGGGCGGCCCGGATCCGTCGGCCCAAAAGCCTGATGATCTGTTCCCGGATAAAGGCATCGGCCAGGCCCTGACGGACGACCGGATCGTCCTGGCGTCCAAACATGCGGGCCAACTCGACCAGCCGGTCGGCGGTGCTCCCACCACCTCGGCCGATGAACGCCGCCTCGTTAGTCAACACCATTCGGGCTGGCCCCCAGCCACCGTGCAGGTCGCCAACCAGCTGCTCGGCGGGGATCCGCACCCCGGTCAGAAACACCTCGTTGAAGTGCGTCGAACCGTTCGCCTGGACTAGCGGCCGCACCTCGACACCGGGGGTCGACATGTCCATCAGGAAGAAGCTGATGCCCTGGTGCTTGGGGGCGTCCGGGTCAGTGCGAGCCAAGAGGAAGCCCCAGTCACAGAACTGGGCGCACGAACTCCAGACCTTCTGGCCGTCGACTACGAAGGACTCGCCGTCGGGAACCGCCCGGGTGGCCAGACCAGCGAGGTCAGATCCTGCGCCGGGTTCGCTGAACAATTGACACCACGCCTCATCGGCCCGAAGCAGAGGCGGGATAAAGCGGTGCTTCTGGGCTTCGGATCCCCAGGCCAGCAAGGTGGGACCCAACATGGCGATGGTGGCGCTCACAAAACCCGAGTGGGATCCGAAGCCAGCCGCCTCCTCGGCGAAGACCCGACCCATCCAGGCGTCCCCACCCCGGCCCCCGTACTCGGCCGGCCAGGTGATTCCCGCCCAACCATGGTCGGCCAGTGTGGCCTGCCACGCTCGACCCCGGGAAAAGTAAGCCTCGGCTTCAGCATCGTCAGGAAAGCCCGACACGGCCCACGGGTCGGCCTTGGCCAGCGGCTCGGCATGGGCGTCGAGAAACGACCTGACCTCGGCCCGGAAAGCGCTCCGGTCGGGGGGTTCGACCTCGATCTGGCCATGGCCGGACATCGGCCGTGACCCTACCGGGGTCCCCAACAGCACGACCATCAGTAGGGAGCTTCGAGCCGATCGTTTCCGAAATGGATGGTTGTGCCATCCTCCTGCAATGCACGGACCGTCGATTTTGACCCTGCTCCGAACCGTGTCACGGGTTGTCCAAGACCGGGTGCGGGCTGTCAAACCGTTGTATCCACACGAATCCGACGCATACGACCCGCCAGCCTTAGACGGCGGCCCGGGTCCCACCGTCGACGAAATCCCGGTCGGTCATAGCTTGACTGCACCAGCGCGAGACTTTCCCGCCCCACTGCTCACCGGTTGTCGAGAACCGCTACCTAGCGGGGTACCTGACCTCCGCGGCGTCTGGAAGGTCCACAAGGGGATGATGCGAGGCAATGTCGAGAGAATCGAACAGGCCGGAGACCGGGTGGTCATCACCTCGAGGCACATTGTCCATGACATGCGGGCCGACGGGGTCCTGGAGCACGGTGTGCACGACGTATCGCCAGTCGGCGAAGAGATCCGGGTGATGGCCGAGTTTCGGAACGGCCGCCTGGACCTACGCCCCAACGGTGGACGGGTAATGGTCACCCGGTACCTCGATGGTGACGAGATGGTCTGGCGCTACGGGCCCTTCCGGAACCGCCTGAGACGGTTGCCCGGCCCCCCGACCGTCGCAGAGTGACCGGGCTTCTACCGTTGGACGGACCGGCCCAGGTGCCCCCCGGGTCGGCTGAACGCTTTCGAGAGGATGGCCACGTCTGTCTCCGCGGCCTGGCAGGAGCCAGGGAGGTGGCCGTTGTCCGTCCGGCCGTCGAACGACTGGTGGTCGAACGCACCCACGAGAGGCGACCGGTCGACCAACGGGACACCTACGGAGCGGCCTTCCTGCAGGTTGGTGACCTTTGGCGTCACGACGAGACGGTCCGGGCCTTTGTCTGTGCCCCCCGGTTCGCCTCGGCCGCCGCGACCCTCCTAGGTGTGGAAGGGGTTCGGCTCTACCACGACCAGGCGCTGTTCAAGGAACCCCGCGGTGGTCACACCCCCTGGCACCAAGATCAGTACTACTGGCCGCTGGACACCACCGACACCATCACCATGTGGATGCCCTTGGCCGAGGTCACCGAAGAGGTCGGGTCGATGGTGTTTGTTACCGGCTCGCACCTGCTGGGCGACCTGGGTGCTGGCCACATCTCGGACCGGTCTCAGGCTGCGATCGACCGACTCATCGAAGAGCGAGGTTTAACCACCGATACCCACGGGTCCCTCGAAGCTGGTGATGCCACCTTCCACGCCGGGTGGACACTGCACTCAGCGTCTCCCAACCCCAGCGGGGCCATGCGACCGGTGATGACGGTCATCTACGTGGCCGACGGCGCCCGGGTGGCCGAGCCGACCGGTCCGGCCCAGGAGTACGACCGCATGGCCTGGTTGGGCGGCCGCGACCCAGGAGAACCGGTCGATTCAGACCAGAACCCACTCCTGTGGCCGCCAGTCGAGGGTTGATCAGCTGTCGACCACCAGGTCGGCCACCAGCAGGTCCCAGGTGGCCAATCCGACCGACTTGAACAAGGTGATCCGCTCGTCGTTGATCCGCCCCTCCCGGCCGTTGACCAGGTCCGACAGGTCACCGACAATTCTCTCGAACGACCAGCGGCCCTCCGAGGCGGCCAGCATCAGCTCACCGGCCTCGTCGGCTGCCGCTTGACGGTGGTCGACGAACACGTCGGATGCGTCAAGGAGGTCAGGGTCGACCTCCCGCCGGGCGGTGGAATAGGAGCCGACCAGGTTCAGGTGGGTACCCGGTTGCACCGTGGCCGTAGGCACCACGGGCTCGCTCGCAGTGGTGCAGCAGCAGATCACGTCACAGCTTGCTGTGTCTTCGGGGCTGCCGGGCCGGACCGCCCGACCGTCAGCGTCCAAGGAGGCGGCGAACTCCCGGGAAGCCGCCTCGGTGCGACCTCGGACCACAATCTCGCCTAGGTCGGGGCGGACAAGCAGCATCGCCTCGACGTGGCCCCGGGCCTGAACACCGGTACCGAAGAGGCCAAGCGTCCTCACGTCGGGCCGGGCCAGGACGTCGGTGGCCACTGCCGAAGCGGCTGGGGTGCGGAGGCTGGTCAGAGCCGAACCGTCCAAAGTGGCCCGGGGAACACCGGTTGCCCGGTCGCAGTAGAGGTAGAAGCCATGGATCAGCGGAAGTCCCCGCGCCGGGTTCCCTGAAAGCACGGTGACCAGCTTCACGCCGATGCCGGTGGGCGAAACGGCCGGCATGAGAAGAAAATCGTCGCCGGGGCCAAGCGGCACGTGACCGCGGGGGCTGGGCTCGGTCGGATCGATCGACCCGGCCCGTAGGGCCTCGATGGCTCCGGCCATCCCAACAGCGGCCACCGCGGCGGCGTCAAAGTGGGGCAGTCCGGTCATTGCAGCAGAAACCCAGCGCCTAGAGGATCGTGGGGGTCTAGGTGGAAGGTGGTTGTGGCGTGGCGGTGGGCCGACCCCTCCACCGAGGTGACAACACCCGCCGGGGTCTCTTCCTCGATACGGGCCAGGAACCGGCCTCCGACGATGCCGTCATGGCAAAACTCGTCGCCTACGGCGAGGAGACCCGCCTGGTGAAGGAGAGCCAGCCGGGCCGAGGTGCCCGATCCGCATGGCGACCGGTCGACCTGCCCGTCGGCGAACACGGTCACGTTGCGTTGGTGTAGCGGATCGCCACCGACCGTTTCATGGAAGACGGTGCCGTACACACCGGACAAACGGTCGTCGTCGGGATGTTCGGCGAAGGCAGCACCGGACGTGGCGGCCCGAACCTCCCGGTCGACGGCGACCAACTCCCCGAGGTGCTCGGCCGCGACGGAGACAGGCAGCTCGTCGACAGCCACCGAGGCGTAGAACGCTCCGCCGAACGACACGTCCAGCGTGACCGGCCCGAGGCTGGTGTCGACCTCGACACCGACCGCTGTCACAAAGGCCGGCACGTTGGTGAACCGGACCGAGGCGACCCGACCCTCGGCGAGTGTGGCCTCAGTGGGTAGTCGGCCTGACGGCACGTCGACCACCACCGGGATCCGGTGTCCTTGGGCGACGATCAGTCCGGTGTCGATAGCCCAGGTGACAAGGGCGATGGTTCCGTGGCCGCAGGCCGTGGAGAACCCATGGTTGTGAAAGAACACCACACCCAAGTCGCCCCGGTCGTCATCGGCTGGTACGACGAACCCGCCGTACATGTCGGCATGCCCGCGCGGTTCACCAACCAGGAACCGGCGTAGGTCATCGAGATGTTCGACGGCCCAGGAGCGGCGATCGAGGACCGTCGTCCCCTCCATGGGGCCGGCGTCGACGATCCGGAACGGCTCTCCGGCCGTGTGGTAGTCGTCGCTCCGGATCGTCTCTCCAGGCCCGGGGACCATGGCGGCACCCTAGTGACGGTGCCGGGGTTGAGTCCCAGCCGCCCGCTACCAGACGGCCGATGGATCGAGGTTGTAGACCTCGCGCATGCGGGCCATCAGCGGAGCGAAGTCCGGGCTACGCCGCCGGCGCCGATCCTGGTCGGGGGCCGGTAGCCGTCCGACCTCGGGTCCGTTGAAGCGGGCTGCCACCCGCGCCTGCCATAGAGAACGTCGGCTCTCTAAGGGTGCGGTAGCCACGCCCTCGGAAATGGCCATCGCTTCGCCGTCGACGGCTTCGAACAGGCCGAGGGCCAGTGGCAGGACCTCCGTTAGTGCGTTTTGAAGGCGTTCTGCGCTCTCAGGAACCCCGAGTAGCGCGTCAACCAGGGCGTCGGCGTGCCGTCGGTGATAGGACTCCTCCCGGCCCGCTCTCTCCGCGGCGGCGGCCAGCCCGGGCACCGTTGATCCGCTGACCAATTCCCAGCGCAACTCCTCGGCGGCGTCATAGAGCCAGTGGCGGACCAGGGTGTGTTCCCAACCAGGGAACTCCGCCTCGACCAGCCACGACGACCGGTAGTCGTCGGCGTCCCTTAGGAGGGCGAGGCGGTCGATGGCCGAGTCATCGTCGCCGGCCACGATGGCGTAGAGCATCGCTGCATGTCCCAGTTCATCCTGGCCAATACTGGCCAAAGCGAGGTCCTCCTCCAGGAACGGCGCCACTCCGATCCATTCCGTGTAGCGCTGGCCCATCAGGTGCTCGTCGTCGGCGAAGGCCAGTAGGTACTCAATAGCGGACTCCGAAAGGACGGTCACTTCCCGTCCTCGCGGAGGCGACGGCGCCGTTCGGCAACGCTGGCGCCGTCGTTGTGTCGGTGCGGCTTGTCGGCATTGGGGGCCACGAAGTCCTCGTCGCCGACCACGATCCGAGCCCGGTCGACCAGCCACAGACGGGAGCCCTCAGCGCGGCGCGCGTAGTTCTCCCGGGCCATGACCAGGGCCACCTCGTCGTTGGGGGCCTCGATGCTGCCGGCGTGGCGGAACTCGTCGCGGCCGTCGGGCTTGAGGAAAACCTCGTAGGTACGCATCGTTCAGGCCCGCAGCACTTCGACCACCTCGGCGCAGCCGCTACACCGGTGAATAGCCCGGCAGCGGCTGGGACCGAACGTCGATTGTTCAACGGTGGATTCTCCGCAGCGCGGGCAGGTGGCCGCTTTGTCGTCGTTGCCGACGGCGACGGTGAACCTGTCGGCGAGAGCCTTCCGGGCACGAGCGGTGATCCGATCGCTCGACCAGGTCGGCGAGGTAAGCCAGTGGACGTCCACCGACGTCACCCCGGTGACCGCTGACGCTGCGTCACGCACATCGGTGGCGATTACGTCAAGTGCCGGGCAGCCTGAGAACGTGGGAACGAGGCCGATGCTGGCCCGCCCATTCCCTGTTACGTCGACTCTTTCGACCAAGCCCAGGTCCACGATCGAGACTCCCGGGTACTCAGGGTCGTCGACTCCAGCCACCGCCTTGCTGACCGCTTCGGTCAACCCAGCGGTGGAACTCGAGGAGGGAGTCACGCCACGTCGGGAAGCGCCGCTACCCGGTCCAGGGCGTCACGCACCCACTGGCTGTCCGCCCAGTTGGCGGCGGCCTCACCGATCCGGCGAGCCGAGTCAGGTCCCGCCTGCTGAACGGTCTTCTCTAGCGGTTCCCAGTCGATCGGCCCGGTGACCCAGTGTCCCTCCTCCTCGTCGAAGGCCAGGCCCGGGTCGGGAATCGTGAATCCGTAGCCTTGTAGGAGGGGTACGAACTTCTGAACCCAACGGTCGCGGAGCACCTCGTTGCGCTCCGACTTGATGTGCCACCGAAGAAGCACATCGTCAGGCCGGGAATCGGGACCAAACAACTGCAGGGCTGGCCACCACCAGTCATTGATGGACCGTTGGAACATGCTCCGCTGGACGTCGGTTCCTTCGGCGATCCGGAGCATCCGCTCCTCGCCGAACCGCATGTGGAAACCCTCCTCGGCGATGATTCGCTTCAGGATCCGTCGGTAGGGGCCGTAGGAGCAGACCTTGAACACGGCCTGCTGGCTGACCAGCGCCGCGGCATCCACCAGGAAGGCGATGGCCACTTGGTCACCCCAGGTCTTAGCCCGGTAGTGGAAGACGTTGTGGAACCGGCTCCGTCCGGCGAACAGGTCCTCGAGCATCCCGGTACGAGTCTTGACCCCTAGGTCGGCGGCCACCATGTAGAGCAGGTGGCCGTGGCCGATCTCGTCCTGGGTTTTGGCCAAGGTGGCCATCTTGTGCCGTAGCCCAGGGGTCCGTGGGATCCAGTCCCGCTCGGTGAGCCCGCCCATCAGTTCACTGTTGGCGTGCATCTCGATGAACCGGAACACCGCTTCTCGGTAGGCGTCAGGCATGGCGTCGTCGGGTTCGACAATCCCGCCGTCATCGAGGAAACCCTCGAATGCCTCCATCGAGGCCCATGAACGTCTCATCAGATACCCCGTCGGATCATGCGTCGTGGAGCGGGTGAGGAGAATCGAACTCCCGTCATCAGCTTGGGAAGCTGAGGTTCTACCATTGAACAACACCCGCATGCCTGGGGTCCCGGAACCTGGGCTCTGACGCTACCGGACGCTGCGTCCCGCCCAGCAAGGCGACCGGAGCGGTCACCGGGACTTTTTCGGGATCAGCCCTAGATGGTCGGTAACCGGTGGGCCAGAGACCACAATTGCCCCGTGGCCCCCGCCGACCCCTCACTTGTACTTGCCGCGGTCGGTGCGCCGGTTGTTGCAGGCCTTGCCACGCTGTTGATTCCCCGCGCCCAAAACCTGGCCCGTGTGCTACTGGCCGCGTGCGGCCCGGCGGCCTCGTTGCTTCTCCTCGGAGTCCACCTGACGCGATACGGCGTCGCCCCGAACCACGCGGGTACCACCACCATCGACTGGGTTCCCAGCCTTCATCTAGACCTCAGCTTCCTTGTCGACGGCCTGGGGGCTTTCTTCGCTCTGCTCGTCGCTGGCGTCGGCGTCCTGATTGTCTTCTACTCCCGCGGCTACTTCGGCAACGACGCTTCCTCACTGGCGCGGTTCTTTCCTGCGTTGGGCTTCTTCACCTCTTCGATGCTGGGGGTCTTCCTTGCCGACCACCTGCTACTCACAGCCCTTTTCTGGGAACTGACCTCGATCAGTTCGTTCCTCCTGATCGGCTGGGAGCGTGACGATGAGACGGCAGTGAAGGGGGCCATGCAGGCCTTCTTCACCACCGGATTCGGCGGCCTCGCCCTGTTCGGCGGGGTCCTGCTTCTAGGTGACACCACCGGCGTTTGGCGGTGGAGCGATCTGGTAGCCAGCGCCTCGGAGATCGGGTCAAGCGGCACGGTTGTCGCCGCGTTTGTGTTGATCTTCGTCGGAGCGGCTTCCAAGAGTGCCCAGTGGCCACTGCACTACTGGCTTCCGGGAGCGATGCTGGCACCGACACCGGTGTCTGCCTTCCTGCACTCGGCGACCATGGTAAAGGCCGGGGTGTTCCTACTCGGACGCCTACTCCCCGTATTCGGTCTGTTGACGGTCTGGTTGCCGTTAGTTGTGGCATTCGGAGCGGTCACGATGCTGCTCGGTGCCGGCCTGGCCCTCCGGCAGCACAACCTGAAGTTGATCTTCGCCTATCTGACGGTCAGCCAACTTGGCCTGTTCGTCTGCATGTACGGGTTCGGCGGGGTAACCGACGGGCACGGCGGGAGTGCCATCGACTGGGACCTGTCGCAAATCGCCAGCCACGGGCTCTACAAGGCGCCGCTGTTCCTCATCGCTGGTGCCCTTGCCCATCGCCTCGGCGCGCGTCGCCTTCCGGAACTCTTTGGCCTCTGGCACCGGGGGGTCTCCGGCAGTCGGGTGCTCGTGGTGGTTCTGTTAGCAGCGAGCTACGCCTTGGCCGGTGGTCCAGGAACGGTCAGCTTCGTCGCCAAGGAGTTGTTCCTTGGTGCCGCCCATCACGCTGCCGCTTCCCACCCGGCACTCCTTGTTGTGGTGGCGATGGCTGTGTTAGCAGCCGCCTGCAACGTGGCGATCGTGGTCCGGTTGGTGGCGACGGTGTTTGGTTGGCGATTGGGAGTACGCGACGACCTACCCGGGCAAGACGTCGCCCACGACAAAGACCGTTGGGGCCCGGTGCTTTGGGTGCCGGCAGCCGGGCTCGTTCTGGTTCAGTACATCGGCGGCCTGCTACCCCCCGTGTGGAACTCGGTGTTCCGTCGGCTCGAGGTAAACGTCAACGACGAGGCGTTCACCGACGGCCTCCCCTGGTTGTGGGAGCCCTTCTTGCACCCCGGTGCCCCACTGGCCATGTCGCTGGCCGCCATCGGACTGGGCGTCGTCCTCGGGTGCTCACAGAGGATGCGGGGCGACATCGACGACGTCCACGATCGGATTTACCCGGTCACGTACCGGTTGATTCTGGAGTACGGCCATCGCGCTTTCCACAGTCTCCAGACCGGCCATCTACGGCACTACCTGGTGTTTGTGTTCACGCTGCTGCTACTGGGCATTTCGTGGGCGGCATGGGTCGACCCAGCGATGCTGCGGTTACCCGACGGCGTCGCGCCCTTCGAGTCGCTGACCGGCCTGCTACTCGGGGCGGTTGTGTGCGCGGCGGCCATCGCCCTGCCCCTGGTCACCGAGCGGGTGGTTCGGGTACTGGTGCTTGGGGCAAGCGGGTTTGCCGTCGTCGGGCTCTACCTCGTGTACCAGGCCATAGACCTCGCCCTGACCCAGCTCATGTTCGAGATCATCTCGGTACTCCTGTTCCTGCTGGTGCTGCGGTTGCTCCCCCGGCTGGATCGGCGCCCCCTCATTGGCCGTAGGCCACGGTTGGCCCTGGCCGCGCTCGTCGGGATCACTATCGGTTGGATGACGCTGTTGGCCGGCCACGCGGCGGACCAGCGCACCAACGAGGCGGTGACCTTGGGCGCCTTCTTCGAGGAACACAGCCTCCACGGCACCGAGGTGACCGACGGCCGGGGTGGTGAGGGTCGCAACATCGTCAACGTGATCCTCGTGGACTTCCGGGGTTTCGACACACTGGGTGAGATCACCGTGTTGGCCACGGCCGCCCTCGGAGTTTGGTCGATGCTGCCCGGACGTCGGCGACACCGAAACGATGAGGGCCAACCAGGCACCATCGCTGTCGAGGTGGAGCGGTGAGGATCGACTCGCTGATCCTGCGGACCGCGGTCCGGCTGGTGCTTCCGCTCACCGTCCTGCTCGCCATCTACGCGGCTCTCAATGGGCACAACGCTCCCGGTGGGGGGTTCATCGCCGGACTGGTCACCACGGTCGGCCTTTGCACCTACCGGATGGCCTTCGGGGAACGGGCATTCCACCGGCTGTTCCCCGTCCACCCGCGCTGGCTGGTGGTTGCCGGGCTCGGTCTGACGCTTGGCGTGGCGATCATCCCGTTGCTGGCCGGGGAGCCGCTCCTCCGGTCGGCGTCGACCGTGCTGCGCCTCGGTGGCCAGGAACTACATCTGGTCTCGTCGACCGTGTTCGACCTCGGTGTACTCGTTGTCGTTGTCGGTGTGGCTGTCGGGATGATCACCCGGTTGGGTGAGGAGTTGGGCCCATGACAACCGTCCTGGCCATCTGCGTGACGGTGATGGTCACGGTCAGCGTCTACCTGATGCTGTCGCGTGAACTGAAGTCGATCGCCATGGGGGTGTTCCTGCTGGGCCACGGCGCCAACCTGGCCATCCTCGCCATGAGCGGCTCCCCGGTGCTCCCGTGGGGCGGCCTGCGACAGCCCGCAATCCTTGGTGGTGAGCACCTCGTCGACGCCTTACCGCAGGCGCTGATCCTGACGGCCATCGTCATCAACTTCGCGGTGATGGGGTTCTTCCTGACCTTGCTGATCGTGACGGCCCGGAAGACGGGCACGCTAAACGTGGATGAACTGGCCGGCGAGGAGCCGCCAAGGTCGAGCCCCGAACTGGCTAGCGAACCAGCGCCGGTCGCCGGCCTCGAGACGCGAAGCGTGGCGGATTGATGACCAACCACCTGCTCGGTCTCCTGGTGGTGATCCCGATGGCCACCAGTGTCGTCTCGGTTGCGTTGGTCGGCCGTCGCAGGCCCCAGCGTGTGCTGGGCGTGTTGAGCCTCGGCTCGATGCTGCTGCTTTCTCTGCGTTGGCTGCTCGAGATCCGAGACGGCGATGTTCTCGTCTCGCAGATGGGTGCCTGGCCGGCACCTTTCGGTATCACCCTGGTGTTCGACAGCCTGTCCGGTCTGCTGATCTGTGCCGGCCTCGTCGTGGCTCTGGGTTGCTACGTCCACGGATTCTCCACCCTTAGCCCGGAGACCGAACGGCGCTACTTCCATCCGCTGGCCCAACTTCTGATGGTCGGCGTCAACCAGTGCTTCCTCACCGGTGACCTCTTCAACCTGTTCGTCGGCTTCGAGATCATGCTGATGGCGTCGTACGGGCTGCTGTCGATCGGCGGGTCACGTCGGCAGATGGGACAGGCCTACAAGTACCTGGTGCTGAACCTGGTGGCCTCGACGGTTTTCGTCATCTCAGCCGGCCTGGTCTACGGGATGCTGGGCACTCTCAACCTTGCCGATCTGGCGCGCATCGTCAGTGGACGGGTCGCCTCGGGCGAAGGGCTCCCGACCGGCTTCGTCGCCGTGTCGGTCCTGCTGCTGTTCGTGTTCGGCGCCAAGGGTGCCATGTTCCCCCTGTGGTTCTGGCTACCCGACACCTACCACACCCCCCCAGTGGCGGTGGCCGCGCTGTTCAGTGGCCTGCTGACCAAAGTCGGCGTTTACGCCGTGGCTCGCACTTTCCCCTTGGTCTTCGCGGTCGGTGAGGCCCGCGACGTCGTGATACCCCTGCTGGTTGTCTCGGCCGGAGTCACCATGTTTCTCGGGGTACTCGGCGCGGTCTCCCAACACAACGTGAGACGGATCCTCGCTATCCACGTGATCAGCCAGGTCGGCTACATGGTGTTCGGCCTTTCGATGATGACGACGGCGGGTCTGGCCGGAGCGCTGTACTACATGGTCCAGCACATGGTGGTGAAGAGTTCACTGTTCCTGTGCTGCGGGGTGATGGAACGACACACCGGGTCTGACGACCTCGACAAGGTTGGTGGTCTGCTCAGGCGCGACACATTCCTCGGTGTGTCGTTTTTCGTTGCTGCGATGAGCCTGGTTGGCCTACCCCCGCTGAGCGGATTCTTCGGGAAACTGGTCCTCATCCGCGAGGGCTGGGGAATCCACTGGTGGCTCTCGGTGATTGCCCTCCTGACCGGCGCCCTGACGTTGCTGTCCATGCTGAAGGTCTGGACGACCGGCTTCTGGCTGCCGCCCGGATCGGAGACGTCGACCCCGACCGGTGAGCCAGGCGGCCTCCGGGGTGCCTACGTCGGCATCGGCTTCCTCGTAATCACCTCACTGTTCATCGGACTGGCGGCGGAGCCGATCTACGACATCGCCTTCCACGCCGGCGAGCAGCTCACCGACCCGACCGTCTACATCGAGGCGGTCGACCCGCACGGGCTGGTGGCGTCCCTAGGTGGTTCAGGATGAGTTGGCGGCTGGGCTTCAACGTCGGCGCGGCTGGCCTCTACGTGGTGTGGGCCGACCAGCGAACCTGGTTCGGGGTACTTGCCGGCCTCGTCGTCGGGTTCGCCCTCGTCGCGGTGTATGACCTCACCACCGGACGTCTCAACTACGCCCTTCGTCTGATACGGCTGGTTCGGTTCGGCGCCTACTTCCTCGGCATCCTCGTACGGGCCAACCTCCAGATCGCCTGGGAAATCCTGACGCCGGGCTTCGACCAGAAGCCACGCATCCTCCGCTACCCCGTGGCCCACCTCAACCCGGTCCAAACCACGGTGCTGGCTAACGCCATCACGCTCACCCCAGGCACCCTGGTGGTGGATGTGACCCATGACGGAGGCCTCCTGTACGTGCACTGCATGTACGCCGAGGACCGTGAGGTGGCCATCGCCGGTCTCCGGAAGCTGGACCAACGCCTCCAGAGGGAGGTGTTCTCATGACCTCGGTGGTCGAGGTCATGGTCGACGTGGGGATCCTCGGCCTAGCGGTGGGGATGCTGCTCGCGTTGTACCGGATGGTGAAGGGGCCGCACCTGGCCGACCGGGCTATTGCCGGCGACATCCTGTCTCTGCTCGTCGTGGGCCTCGTCGTGCTACTGGCCGTCGACCAGCGACGGGCCGTGTCCCTGGACGCGGCCCTCCTGGTAGCGATCGTCGGGTTCGCGGCGACAGTTGCTTTTGCCCAGTACCTAAGCGGACTCCAGGTTGACGATGAGCCGCCGGAAGACCGAGCGGGGGTCTAGATGGCCGTGCTCCGAGACGTCATCACCGTCACCTTCCTGGTGGTTGGTTTGGGGTTCATGCTCGTCGGTGTGTGCGGGATCGTTCGCCTGCCCGACGCCTACCAGAGGCTGCATGCCTCCAGCAAGTGCACGACACTGGGCCTGCTAGGCCTACTGGTGGGAGCGGCCGTCCACATAGGGACCCCGGAGTCGATAGTCAAGGCCGCCCTGACCATCGTGTTCGCCTTCGTGGCCACACCAGTCGGTTCCCACGCTCTGGCTAAGAGCGCGCATGCGGCGGGGATGCCGCAGTGGGATGGCACATTGTCCGACGAGCTGGCCGAGGACCAGGGAGGGATCGGATTGTGACCGGCCCTGGCTCCGGCGCGGCGGGTTGACGAGATTCGACGTCATGGGACTGCAGAGACTCTGGTTCGAGCGGGGTTGTCCGGAACGTCTCCGACCGGTCCTGATCGACCGGGTCGAGCCGGTGGGACCTGATGAGGCCGATCTGGCTGGTGCCCACGCGGTACTAGCCGGGAGCCGGATCTGGGACCGGGCGTCCATCGAGTCGGTACCCGGTCTCCGGGTGATCGCCCGAACGGGGATCGGCGTGGATTCAGTGGATCTAGTCGCCGCCACCAGCCATGGCGTGCTGGTCTGCAACACCCCGGACGGCCCGACGGTACCGACCGCCGAGCACGCGGTGATGCTGCTGTTAACGGCGGCCAAGAACCTCAAGGCACTCCACCCACTCCTCAAGCCCGATGACGACCCAAACCAGCTCGGAACGAGCAGCGCGCTGGAGTTAGACGGTCGGTGCCTGGGCCTGGTTGGCTACGGCCGGATCGGCCAACGAGTGGCGGCTATCGCCAAGGCACTGGGCAT
>ERZ651768.1787-NODE-1787-length-15506-cov-2.424720_pt1 | contig 15506 bp, 18 predicted proteins | sample MGYA00514754_ERZ651768 | MGnify/ENA metagenome assembly ERZ651768
GTTCGCAGCGGTTGCGCACCCGGTTTGGCGACGAGTTACGCGGCAGTTGTGCCAACTTCAGCCGGGCGGTAAAGCGCTCTTCCTGGCCGAGGTTTTTATCCGAAGCAATCGCTTTCAGACGAGCACGTCTGCTCATATACTTACCCGCTAACTTGGCACGTGCCTTGTTTTTTTCAATGGCGCTCTTCTTGGCCATATTAGACCTCTTGGTTTCCTTTGTGATGCGAAAGGCCCCGAAGGGAAACTTTCACTTGCAATCCTAACATTCGTGGCATCGATCTAATCCTGATGTCAGCTTTGAAAAGGCATGTTGAACCCGGCTAGCAAAGCCCGGCCTTGATCATCGTTGGGCGCCGTGGAGCAAATCACAACGTTCATACCGCGCACTTCATCAATTTCGTCATAGTTGATCTCCGGAAAGATAAGCTGTTCGGTCAATCCAAGTGCATAGTTGCCCCGGCCATCGAAACTTTTCGGCGAAACGCCCCTAAAATCCCGGATCCGCGGCATGGCCACAGTGATCAAACGATCCAGAAATTCGTACATGCGGTCGCGTCGTAGGGTAACCTTGCAGCCAATCTGCATGCCTTCACGAAGCTTGAATACAGCCACGGAACGTTTAGCGTTAGTGATCACCGGTTTTTGACCCGCGATTTTGACCATGTCATTATAGGCGGCATCAACCTTCTTGCGATCATCGGTGCCAGCACCGACACCCATGTTCAGAATGATCTTATCCAAACGAGGAACCGCTAGATCATTCTGAAATCCGAATTCTTCCTTCAAGTTTCCATGCAATTCGTCACGATATAGCTGTTTCAATCGCGGTATGTTAGACATCGATCACTTCCCCCGACTGCTTGGCGACGCGAACCTTGCGTCCGTCTTCAAGGAACTTGTAGCCAACTCTCGTTGCTGACCCGTCCTTGGGATCGGCCAAGGCCACGTTGGAAATGTGGATCGGCGCTTCCTTATCCACGATACCGCCTGGCTGAGCTTGGCTAGGCCGAGTGTGCCGCTTCACCATATTGATGCCATCCACGATCACGCGGTCCTCTGACCGAATAACCCGCAAAATCGAACCCGTCTTCCCTTTGTCACGGCCGGAGATAACCACCACGTCATCGCCTTTCCTTAATCTGAACCTCTTCGGCATCAGATCACCTCTGGCGCCAATGAAATAATTTTCATATGGCTTTTTGCCCGCAGCTCACGAGTAACCGGGCCGAAAATGCGGGTTCCGATGGGCTCATTTTGGGGATTGATCAGGACGGCAGCATTGCGATCAAAGCGGATCGCAGAGCCGTCCGTGCGATGAATTTCTTTGGCCGTGCGCACCACAACAGCCCTGTGAATATCACCCTTTTTAACCCGACCCCGGGGGATTGCCTCCTTAATGGAGACGACGATTATATCGCCCACCGAGGCATACTTGCGCTTGGAACCGCCAAGTACCTTGATGCATTGCACTCGGCGGGCGCCTGAATTATCAGCGACTTCGAGCATGGTTTCTGTCTGGATCATGGCTGTCTACCCACTACCTTCCTAGCTCGCCGCATCTTCGGCAAGGACGATCCATCGTTTGTTTTTGGAAATCGGCGCGCATTCTCGAATGCGGACATGATCGCCAATCTTGAATTTGTTTTCGGGATCATGGGCGTGAAACCGCTTGGACCGCCGGATCACCTTTTTGTATTGCGCGTGCATAAAGCGCCGTTCGACCCGAACCACGATGGTCTTATCGTTTTTGTCGCTGACCACGACGCCTTGCATAATGCGTTTGGGCATCCTGTTCTCCTTGGTCCTAAGACAACGCCAGGGTGTCGGCCTGAATACGGGTTAAAACCGTCTTAATGCGAGCGATATCACGGCGCACCTGACGCACGCGGGCGGTGTTTTCCAGCTGGCCGCTAGCCTTTTGGAAACGCAGGTTAAACTGTTCCTTGCACAGATCCACCAACTGATCGGTCAATTGATCCTTGGTCTGGCCACGCAATTCTTCGGCTTTCATCACTATTTCTCCCCAAGGCGGGCAACAAAGCGCGTCTGGACTGGCAGCTTGGCCGAGGCCAAACGGCAGGCCTCTCGGGCCACATCCGCGGGCACGCCCTCCAGCTCGAAAATTATGCGGCCAGGCTTAACCTTGCATATCCAGTATTCCGGTGAGCCCTTGCCCTTACCCATACGCACTTCGGTCGGCTTTTTCGAGACGGGTACGTCAGGGAAAATACGGATCCACAGTCTGCCTGAACGTTTCATATGCCGGGTCATGGCGCGTCGGGCTGCCTCAATCTGGCGACCGGTAATCCGCGCCGGTCCCGTGGCCTTCAAGCCGTAGGAGCCGAAATCTAGCTTGTTTCCGCCCTTGGCCTTTCCGTGAATGCGGCCCTTATGGGCCTTGCGGAATTTTGTTCTCTTCGGTTGCAACATGGTTTGATCAACCTAATCCTTATCGTTCCGGGCTGCAGTTACGAACGCTGCGTCTGAGTGTTCTGATTACGCTTGTCCTGAGCCATGGGATCACGCTCCATAATCTCTCCCTTAAAGACCCACACCTTGACTCCGCAGGTGCCATAAGTTGTGAACGCCGTGGCTTCGCCATAATCGATGTCAGCCCGCAGGGTGTGCAGTGGCACCCGGCCCTCGCGATACCATTCAGTGCGGGCGATTTCAGCCCCGCCTAAACGGCCTCCGCAATTGATGCGGATTCCCAGAGCACCTAAGCGCATGGCAGACTGTACTGCCCGCTTCATAGCCCTGCGGAAGGCGATACGGCGTTCCAACTGGTTGCAGATGTTTTCCGCCACCAATTTTGCATCGATTTCTGGTTTTCGGATTTCTACTATATTTAGGTGTACATCACTTCCGGTCATCATCGACAAGGACTGGCGCAGCTTTTCGATGTCGGCACCCTTCTTACCGATCACAAGTCCAGGACGGGCGGTATAGATAGTCACCCGCGCTTTCTTTGCCGGGCGCTCGATGACGACACGGGATATACCCGCCTGCACAAGCCGCTTCTGCAGGAAGCGGCGAATGCGGATATCCTCATGCAACAAGTGACCGTATTCGCGCTTGTTTGCATACCAGCGGCTATCCCAAGTGCGGTTAATTCCGACTCGCAAGCCGACCGGATTGACTTTTTGACCCATTAGTTGGACTCCTCGCGCTCACGCAACACAATACGGATTTCGCTGAATGGTTTCATGATCCGGGCCATACGGCCACGGGCCCGGGCGCGCATGCGCTTCATCACCATGTTCTTGCCCACGCTGGCTTCGACCACATACAATGCGTCCACATCCAGATCATGGTTGTTTTCTGCGTTGGCGATTGCCGATTGCAAAACCTTCTTCACGGGCCCGGCAACGCGACGCTTGGAAAATGTCAACTCCGCAATTGCACTTTCCACATCGAGCCCGCGAATGGTCTGCGCAACCAGGTTCAGCTTCTGAGGAGAAGTGCGAATTTTTCTTCCCAGGGCCCAAGCTTCGTTCTCGGTGAAACGGCGTTCTTTCGCTTGTTTACCCATGGTCCTAAACTCGCCGTGCTTTCTTATCAGCGGCATGGCCATAGTAAGTCCGGGTCGGCGCGAATTCGCCGAACTTGTGGCCCACCATATCCTCGTTCACAAACACAGGAATATGCTTTTGACCATTGTGTACGCCAAATGTCAGGCCCACGAACTGTGGCAAAATTGTCGACCGCCGAGACCAGATTTTGATCACATCTTGACGCCCTGAAGCTGCCGACGATTCCGCTTTCTTAAGCAGATAGCCATCGACAAAGGGGCCTTTCCAGACAGAACGGGACATCTATTTGCCGCCTCTCTATTTCGAGCGCCGCCGGCGCAGGATGTACTTGTTTGAGGGATTTCTGACGGAGCGGGTCCGCTTACCCTTTGTTGGTTTGCCCCACGGGGTCACCGGATGTCGGCCACCCGAAGTCCGCCCCTCACCGCCACCGTGGGGATGGTCCACCGGGTTCATGGCCACGCCGCGCACCGAAGGGCGTTTGCCCAGCCAACGATTGCGGCCGGCCTTGGCTAGCTTGATGTTTGAATTATCCGGGTTCGATACGGCACCTACGGTAGCCATACATTCCGCTCGTACCAGCCGCTGTTCGCCCGAAGTCAGACGCAGAATGGCGTAACCCTGGTCCCGGCCCACCAGTTGCACATAAGTACCGGCAGAACGAGCGATCTGACCGCCCTTGCCCGGCTTCATCTCCACATTGTGGATGATGGTGCCGATCGGCATGCTCGATAGAGGCATGGCGTTGCCGGGCTTCACGTCAACGCGATCGCCCGCGACTATAGTATCGCCCGGAGCCAACCGCTGCGGTGCCAAAATGTAGGATAAATCGCCATTACCATACTTAATCAGCGCGATAAAGCCGGATCGGTTAGGATCGTATTCCAGGCGCTCTACCGTCGCCGTTTCAAAACGCCGCCGCTTGAAATCTAACATCCGGTAACTGCGTTTGGCCCCACCGCCACGGCGCCGTGCGGTAATCCGGCCATGATTGTTCCGGCCACCCTTTTTCGTCAGACCCTTCGTCAGGGCTTTAACTGGTTTGCCGTTGTGCAATTCCGAGCGTTCGACCAGAACCAAGCCCCTGCGGCCCGGCGTAGTTGGATTATATTGCTTTAGCGCCATATCGTTACACCCCGCCCATAACGTCGATGGATTCGCCGTCTACCAACGTCACAATGGCCTTTTTCCAGTCCGACCGGCGCCCTTTGACACCGCGGAAACTCTTAGCTTTGCCCTTGACCCGCAAGGTGTTTACAGATTTCACCTTAACTGAAAATAATTCTTCCACCGCTTCCTTGATGCGCGGCTTCGTGGCATTCTTGGCAACGCGGAAACTGACTTGCCCGTGCTCGGACCCCATGGTGGCCTTTTCTGTGACCACAGGACCCAGGACCGTTGAATAGATTTGTTCTTTGTTCATTTAAAGCGCGCCTCCAGAACTTCAACAGCGCTCTTGGTCAGCACCAAAGTATCACGGCGCAGGATGTCATAGACATTAGCGCCGGCAGACGCCATGATTTGAACGCCCGGGAGGTTGCCGGCGGCCCGCACCAAATTTTGGTCCAAATCACCACCGTCAATGATAAGCACATCACCCCAGCCCAAGTCCGCGACTTTGGTAGACAATGTTTTTGTTTTAGCCTCCTCCAGGGCTGCCTGATCGAGGATAACTAGCTTGCCCTCGGCATGTTTCACCGACAGCGCCGAACGCATGCCAAGGGCCCGGACCTTCTTGGTCAACTTGTGAATATGATCGCGCACGCGGGGACCATGGGCCACGCCGCCGCCCCTAAACTGCGGCGCCTTGTTGGACGAATGCCGCGCCCGGCCAGTGCCCTTCTGGCGCCAAATCTTGGCGCCAGAACCACGGATCGCGTTACGCTCCTTGGCACCATGATTGCCTCCCCGGCGCTTCGCCAATTGCCAAGTGACCACGCGGTGCAGGATGTCGCGTCGCGGTTTGATGCCAAAGACTTCCTCCGCCAGCTCAATATCGCCGATGGCCTTGTTGTCCAGGGTTGTTACCTTCGCCTTCATGGCAACTATTCCTTCTTGCCGCCGCCTTTGGATGCATCGTCTAAATCATCCAAGGCTTCCTCCGCCTCGACATCGTCGGGGACAGCCACTGCAGCCTCTTCTACAAGAGCTTTTTCTGTTACTTTCTCAGTAGTTTCTTCCAGCGCATTTTCTACCGGTTCCTCGGCAAGCGTCTCTGCCGATGTGACCTCTTCCCCCGGCCGCTCGATCAGACCCGCCGGCTTGGGAGCATCTTCATTCAGCAACTTTTTCACCGCGTCCTGAATCAGCACCCAACCGCCCTTGGAACCCGGCACTGAGCCCTTGACTAATAACAGGCCCGCGTCATCGTCCGCGCCTACTATTTCGAGATTTTGTATTGTGACCTGACCCGCGCCCATCTGACCGGCCATTTTTTTACCTTTGAAGACCTTGCCAGGATCCTGGCATTGACCTGTTGAACCGTGGGCACGGTGTGAAATTGAAACACCGTGAGAGGCGCGCAAGCCACTGAAACCCCAACGCTTCATGGCACCAGCAAAGCCTTTGCCAATAGATGTACCACCAACGTCCACATATTGACCCGTTGCGAAATGGGATGGGATCAACTGTGCGCCTACCTCGATCATGGCGTCGTCCGAAACCCGGAACTCCACCAAGCGTTTCTTGGGCTCCACTTGCGCCTTAGCATAGTGGCCTCGCATGGCTTGGCCAACATTCTTTACTTTGGCCTTGCCCACACCCAACTGAACGGCTGTATAGCCGTCCCGTTCCTGGGTTCGTTGATCCACCACCTGACAATTGTCAACATGCAGGACCGTCACCGGAACGTGGCTACCGTCTTCCTGAAAAACTCGGCTCATGCCTACCTTTTGTGCTACAAGACCAGAACGCTTCATAATGCAATCCTAAAGTTTGATTTCCACGTCCACGCCAGCAGCCAGATCAAGCTTCATCAGCGCGTCCACTGTCTGCGGCGTTGGGTCAATAATGTCGAGTAGCCGCTTGTGCGTACGAATCTCAAACTGTTCCCGTGATTTCTTGTCAATGTGCGGCGAACGCAATACTGTGAATTTCTCGATCCGCGTGGGCAAGGGAATGGGTCCACGCACCCGAGCCCCCGTGCGTTTTGCTGTCGAAGCAATTTCCGATGTCGCCTGGTCAAGCACGCGATGCTCAAACGCCTTCAGGCGGATACGGATGTTTTGGCTTTCCATGTTCTTTTTCCTGCTTACGGATCAGTTCAATTCGCTACTCGATTAGTCGACTATTGCTGCTACGACGCCAGCGCCGACGGTACGGCCGCCCTCGCGGATAGCGAAGCGCAGGCCCTCGTCCATGGCAATCGGCGCGATCAACTCAACAGACATCTCGATATTGTCGCCCGGCATCACCATCTCTATCCCCTCGGGTAGAGAGACAACACCCGTCACATCCGTCGTCCGAAAATAAAACTGCGGGCGGTAGTTGGTGAAAAACGGTGTATGACGGCCACCTTCATCCTTTGTCAGGATATAAGCACTGGCCTGGAACTTGGTGTGCGGCGTAATCGTCCCCGTGTGTGCCAGAACCTGGCCGCGCTCAACCTCATCACGGCCAACACCACGCAGCAGGCAACCAACATTGTCACCCGCTTCGCCCTGATCCAACAGCTTGCGGAACATCTCGACACCCGTCACTGTGGTCTTTGAGGTTTCCTTGATGCCGACAATCTCGATCTCCTCACCGACCTTGACGACACCGCGCTCAATCCGACCCGTCACAACCGTGCCGCGGCCCGAGATCGAGAACACATCCTCGATCGGCATCAGGAACGGCATGTCCTTCAGACGGTCCGGCTGCGGGATGTAATCATCAACAGCCGCCATTAGCTCAAGAACAGAGTTCTTGCCCAAAGCCTCGTCACCATCTTCCAGGGCCATCAACGCCGAACCGCGAATGACCGGGATGTCGTCGCCCGGGAACTCGTAAGAAGACAGAAGCTCGCGAACTTCCAGCTCCACCAGTTCCAAAATTTCTTCGTCGTCAACCTGGTCGCACTTATTCATGTATACAACCAAGGCCGGCACGCCTACCTGGCGGGCTAAAAGGATATGCTCCCGGGTCTGGGGCATCGGGCCATCCGATGCTGAGACAACCAGAATGGCGCCGTCCATCTGCGCCGCGCCAGTGATCATGTTCTTCACATAGTCAGCATGGCCGGGGCAGTCCACGTGGGCGTAATGACGGTTCTCCGTCTCGTATTCAACATGTGCCGTGGAAATTGTGATGCCACGGGCACGTTCCTCAGGCGCCTTGTCAATGTCATCATAGGCCGTGAATTCGGCCCCACCGGCCTCCGCCAAAATCTTCGTGATCGCAGCCGTCAGCGTCGTCTTGCCGTGGTCAACATGGCCAACCGTCCCAACGTTGCAATGGGGCTTCGTACGTTCAAATTTTTCCTTCGCCATGGGCTTGATCCTTCAATCTCAAGCAAGCTTGGCACGGACTTCGTCCGACACCGCCTGCGGTACCTGTTCGTAGTGATCAAAATGCATTGTGAACTGCGCCCGGCCTTGGGTTGCCGAGCGCAAGTTATTTACGTAGCCAAACATGTTTGCGAGCGGCACCATAGCGGCAACCACCTGAGCGTTGCCCCGCAGCTCTGTACCAGTGATGTGGCCACGGCGGCGATTCAAATCACCCATCACGTCGCCCACGTAATCTTCCGGTGTCACAACCTCAACCCGCATAATAGGCTCGAGCAGCTTCGGCTTGGCCGACATCACCAATTCCCGAAAAGCGGTGCGTGCGGCGATTTCGAACGCCATAACAGAACTATCGACATCATGATAAGCGCCATCCACCAGAGTCACTTTGTAATCGATCAGAGGGAAGCCAGCCAGGACGCCGCCTTCTGCAACGGCGGCGATACCCTTCTCTACTCCAGGGATATATTCCTTAGGCACGTTACCACCTATGATCCGGCTTTCGAACTGTTCACCGGAACCAACTTCTCCAGGCTCCAGCTCCAGTTTAATGCGGGCAAACTGGCCATGGCCACCGGTCTGTTTCTTGTGGGTATGATCCAGTTCAGCTGATTTCCCAATAGTTTCCCGATAGGCCACTTGCGGTGCACCCACATTGGCATCTACCTTGAATTCCCGCTTCATACGGTCGACCAGGATTTCCAGGTGCAACTCGCCCATGCCCTTAATCACGGTCTGGCCGCTTTCCGTGTCCGAGGTGACCCGGAAAGAAGGATCTTCATCAGCCAGGCGTTTCAGCGCGGCACCCATTTTTTCCTGGTCCACCTTGGTCTTGGGCTCCACGGCGACTTCGATCACCGGATTGGGAAATTCCATACGTTCCAAAACCACTTGGTTTGAGGAATTGCAAAGCGTGTCGCCAGTGGTCGTGTCCTTTAAGCCGCAAAGGGCGAGTATATCGCCGGCGCGAGCCTCCTTCACGTCTTCGCGGCTATTGGCATGCATCAACAACATGCGGCCAACCCGCTCCCGCTTGCCCTTGACGGAGTTTATGATAGTGCTGCCACTTTCGAGAGTACCAGAATACACCCGCACGAACGTCAACGATCCCACAAAGGGATCGGTCATAACCTTGAAAGCCAGAGCCGAGAACGGTTCGGTATCGTCACTATTGCGGATAATTTCCGCATCCTTTGCCGGATTGCTGCCGACCATAGCTTCTAGGTCGGTAGGCGCGGGGAGGTAATCTACCACAGCGTCCAATAGAGGCTGCACGCCTTTGTTTTTGAAGGCGCTCCCACATAGCACCGGCACAAATGCGCCGCTTAAGGTACCTTTCCGAATACACCGTTGCAGGATCACTATGTCCGGCTCGTTACCTTCCAGATAGGCCTCCAGAGCATCGTCGTCCTGTTCCACCGCCGTCTCAATTAAGCGAGCACGGAAGTGCTCAGCCTCATTCTTCAATTCGTCGGGGATATCTACATAGTCGAATTTGGCGCCTAGGTTTTCCGTTTCCCAGATGATAGCTCGATTTTTCAGCAGGTCCACGACGCCGGCAAAATCAGATTCTGCGCCAACAGGCAGCTGCAACACCAGGGGCGCCGCACCCAGGCGCTCCACCATCATATCGGCGCAGCGATAGAAGTCCGCGCCCGTGCGGTCCATCTTGTTAACGAAGCAGATACGGGGAACGTTGTATTTGTCAGCCTGGCGCCAAACAGTTTCAGACTGCGGTTCGACACCAGCAACAGAGTCAAACACTGCGACCGCGCCGTCAAGGACGCGCAAAGAACGCTCCACCTCGATAGTGAAGTCCACATGACCTGGGGTGTCTATGATATTTATACGATGATTAAGCCAGTCACAGGTGGTTGCGGCGGAGGTGATAGTGATGCCGCGTTCCTGCTCCTGCTCCATCCAGTCCATAGTAGCGGCGCCATCATGGACTTCGCCGATGCGGTGGCTGCGGCCCGTATAATAGAGGATACGTTCTGTGGTGGTGGTCTTGCCGGCATCGATGTGTGCCATGATGCCGATATTTCGGTATCGTTCGAGGGGAGTACTACGAGCCATCGTCAGAAATTCCTTTGAGCCGCGACCGCCGTCCTACCAGCGGTAATGGGAGAAGGCCCGGTTCGCCTCCGCCATGCGATGGGTATCTTCCCGTTTTTTCACGGAACTGCCGCGCGCATTGGCAGCATCAAGTAGTTCACCGGACAGGCGCTCCTCCATGGTGTTTTCTGAACGGGACCGCGCCGCCGCGATCAACCAACGAATAGCCAAGGCCTGGCTCCGGTCAGCGCGGACTTCTATCGGCACTTGATAGGTGGCACCACCGACACGCCGGGATCGGACTTCAATGGCCGGTTTCACATTTTCCAGGGCTTGATGGAAGGTTTGTACCGGATCCTGACGTGCCTTTTCCTCAATCTGGTCGAGTGCACCATAAAGTGTTTTCTCCGCCACCGATTTTTTGCCGTGCACCATCAGGCTGTTCATGAACTTAGTCAACACCCGGTCACCAAATTTCGCGTCGGGCAGAATTTCGCGCTTTTCCGCGCGATGTCGCCTGGACATATTTTTCCTCCCCTATTTCGGACGCTTGGCGCCGTATTTGGAGCGGCGCTGGCGGCGGTCCTTGACGCCTTGGGTGTCCAGCACGCCGCGAATGACATGGTAGCGCACGCCTGGTAAGTCCTTCACTCGGCCGCCCCGGATCATGACCACTGAATGTTCCTGCAGGTTATGACCTTCGCCAGGAATATAGGAAGTCACTTCGTAGCCATTGGTCAGGCGCACGCGGGCAACCTTACGCAAGGCTGAATTCGGCTTCTTTGGCGTAGTAGTATAGACCCTGGTGCAAACCCCACGCTTTTGCGGACAGGCCTCGAGGGCCGGTACATTGTTGCGAATTTTAGGCTTTTGCCGCGGCTTGCGGATCAATTGGTTGATCGTCGGCATGCGCTATAGGTCCTTTAGACTATGTCTACATATTCGTTCGAGTTCGATCCGGAAGATAAAACGAACACGGCCGCGCGGTCTCGGTTCAAAAAAGTACCGTCGTACAATCCTTGAAGTGCTTTCGCTTACTGCGATGCGCTTCCGCACAACGGGGTGGTCAGGCGAACATACGGCCCTGCCCAGATCCGACTAGACCAAATAATCAAACGCGTTAGCGATGTCTTCCTTAGCTCCTGCCACAGTGTTTAGCCGCGAATGACACACCGAATATGCGCCGCGCCATCCGGAACACCGGCTACCACCTGCCGCGAAATGGTTGGCGGATACTATTTATGCACCCCCACCGCGTCAACCGAAAAATAGCGCCGTATTAGCTTTTTTTTGCACTGCACCAATGCCGGTTTTTCTCGGATTTCCGACAATTTGGAACCCTGGGTGGTGTCATGACGAAAAAGCCAGCATCAGCACGATGCCGACGCCGGCAAATTCAAACCATATTGGGGACGCTAGTCGTCGGCAGAGGCGACCTCCTTCTCCTCACCCTCAGGCAAGGCGTCAGGACGGGCATCCTCGATCTCGGCGTCCCGTTCCTGGGCGATGCGGCGCAGTTCGTTCAAGTGCGCGCCAGTGCCCGCCGGGATCAACCGGCCGACAATAACGTTCTCCTTCAAACCGACCAGATCATCCGCCTTGCCCACTACAGCTGCCTCAGTCAGGACACGGGTCGTCTCCTGGAACGAGGCAGCCGAAATAAAGGAGCGGGTCTGCAGCGAAGCCTTGGTAATGCCAAGTAAGACCGGCGATGCCGTCGCGGGTTTTCGACCCTCGGCGACATCACGGGTGTTGACTTCCTCCAACTCTACCCGGTCAACCTGCTCACCCTTCAGGAAGGTGGTTTCGCCTGCATCCTCGATTTCCACCTTTTGCAACATCTGGCGTACGATCACTTCAATATGCTTGTCGTTGATCTTCACGCCTTGCAACCGGTAGACCTCCTGGATCTCACTGACCAGATAGGCCGCCAATGCTTCGATACCCTGCACTTTCAAAATATCGTGCGGCGCAGGATTACCATCTAGCAGGTATTCGCCCTTGCGAATGAAATCGCCTTCCTGCACCGTGATATGCCGGCTCTTGGGTACCAAATATTCCGTAGGCTCGATGCTTTCGTCTTCGTGCCGGACGATAATGCGGCGCTTAGTCTTGTAATCCCGGCCAAACTCCACATAGCCGTCGCTTTCTGAAATGATGGCATGATCCTTGGGGCGACGCGCTTCGAACAATTCTGCCACCCGCGGTAAGCCGCCGGTGATGTCTCGCGTCCGGGCCGATGCCATGGGAATACGGGCCAGCACGTCTCCAGCATGCACGAGGCTACCGTCATCCACCGACAAAATTGCATCGGGGGGCAGGAAATAACGGGCTTCCGTATCGTTGGGCAACATGACAACTTCGCCCTTCTTGACGCGAAGTGTGATACGGGGTCGAAGTTCCGTATCCTTCTTGCCGCCACGATGATCCACCACGACCCAATAGGAAATACCCGTTGCCTCGTCGGTCTCCTCCCGCATGGTTGTGGCTTCCACCAAGTCGCGGTAGTTCACGACGCCATCTCGCTCGGTCATGATTGGCCGAGTATAGGGATCCCATTCCGCTAGCTTATCCCCCTTGACCACCTCGTCGCCATCATCCACCATCAGGCGGGTGCCGTACGTGATACGATAGCGGGCTCGTTCCCGGTCGTTGGCATCTAGCAATAGCAGCTCCATAGCTCGGCCCATGGCAACCAACCGATCGGTGGAATCCGTCAACACATCGCGGTTTTCAATGCGTACTGTGCTGTCATAGGACGCCTCAATCGAGGACTGGTTGGCAACCTGCGCCGTACCACCGATATGGAAAGTGCGCATGGTTAGTTGCGTGCCCGGCTCGCCGATGGATTGCGCGGCGATTACACCGATGGCCTCGCCCACGTTAACCGAGGTGCCCCGGGCCAGATCTCGGCCGTAACATTTGCCGCAGACGCCCGCTTGGCTCTCGCAAGTCAGGACCGAACGGATCAGCAGGGACTGGACACCAGCCTGCTCGAGTATTTCCGCTTCTACCTCCTCAATAATAGTGCCACCGGGGATTAATACATTGTCATTCACCGGATTGATCACATCAACTGCAGCAGTGCGGCCCAGGACACGCTCGGACAACGAGGATACGACATCGCCCCCTTCAATTACCTCCTTGATGGTGATGCCCGCATCGGTGCCACAATCATCCTCTACGATCGTGCAATCCTGAGCAACATCTACCAAACGCCGAGTCAGATAACCGGAATTCGCAGTTTTCAAAGCCGTGTCGGCAAGGCCTTTGCGTGCGCCGTGGGTGGAGTTGAAATACTCCAGTACCGAGAGACCTTCCTTGAAATTAGAAATAATTGGCGTCTCGATAATCTCGCCCGATGGCTTTGCCATCAAACCCCGCATACCAGCCAGTTGCTTCATTTGGGCAGCGGAACCACGGGCGCCAGAATGAGCCATCATCCAAATGGAATTGATATTGCCATCGTCCTGCCCCATGGAAGAGATCATATTCATCATTTCGTCCGCTACCTTGTCAGTGCACTGGGCCCAAGCGTCGACCACTTTATTATATTTCTCACCCTGGGTAATTAGGCCGTCCTGATACTGCTGCTCATATTCCTTGACAAGATCGCGAGTCTCATCGACGAGGACTTCCTTGCTTTCCGGCACGACCATGTCGTCCTTGCCGAAAGAAATTCCTGCCAGACACGCATGACGAAAGCCCAATTCCATAAGCTTATCGGCAAAAATCACCGTATCCTTCTGACCGCAATGACGATAGATCTCATCAATGATTTGGCTAATCTCTTTCTTAGTAAGCAGGCGGTTGATCAAATCAAATGGTACCTTGGGGTCACGGGGAAAAATATTCGCAATCATCATCCGGCCAGCAGTGGTTTCCACCAACCGAGTCACCGGCTCGCCATTCTCGTTCACGGTGTCGTAACGTGCCCTGATCTTAGAATGCAAGGCAATTGCCCCTGCTTCCAAGGCCAGCTCAATCTCAGCCACATTGGCGAAAGCCATTCCTTCGCCGGGTCCACCTGTGATCTCCGTTGTCAGAAAATAAATACCCAAAACGATATCCTGTGACGGCACGATGATTGGTTTACCGTTTGCGGGAGAAAGGATATTGTTTGTTGACATCATCAAGACCCGCGCTTCCAGCTGCGCCTCCAGGGAAAGCGGTACGTGCACTGCCATCTGGTCGCCATCGAAGTCCGCGTTAAAGGCGGCGCAGACGAGGGGGTGCAATTGGATCGCCTTGCCTTCGACTAATATTGGCTCGAACGCCTGGATGCCCAGTCGATGTAAGGTAGGGGCCCGGTTCAGCATGATGGGATGTTCGCGGATCACCCGTTCCAGGATATCCCAAACCTCCGGACGCTCCTTCTCCACCAGCTTCTTGGCCATCTTCAGGGTGGCGGCAGTGCCGTCCACCTCCAAATTCGAGTAGATGAAGGGCTTGAATAGTTCCAAGGCCATCTTTTTCGGCAAGCCACATTGATGCAGCTTCAATTCTGGCCCAACGACGATGACAGAACGGCCGGAATAGTCCACGCGCTTGCCTAGCAGGTTTTGTCGGAAACGGCCTTGTTTACCCTTTAGCATATCTGCCAGGGACTTCAGAGGCCGCTTGTTGGCGCCCGTGATGACCCTGCCACGGCGACCGTTGTCAAACAGGGCATCGACAGATTCCTGCAACATGCGTTTTTCATTGCGGACAATGATGTCCGGTGCCTTCAATTCGATCAGGCGCTTCAAACGATTGTTGCGGTTGATCACACGGCGATACAGATCATTTAGGTCCGAGGTGGCGAACCTACCGCCGTCCAGGGGCACCAGGGGGCGCAGCTCGGGAGGGATCACGGGTACAACATCAAGGATCATCCATTCTGGACGATTGCCAGATTCTATGAAAGCGTCAATCAACTTGAGGCGCTTGACGATCTTTTTTGGCTTCAACTCTGACGTTGTCTCGGCCAATTCCTCGCGCAGCTTGATGCGTTCGACCTCCAGATCGACGGTGGAGAGAATCTCCTTAATGGCCTCTGCCCCAATTCCAGCGGAGAAGGCGTCTTCGCCATATTCATCCTGGGCGTCAAGATATTCGTCCTCCGTCAATAGTTGTTGATGCTCGAGAGGTGTCAAGCCCGGCTCGACCACTACGTGATGTTCGAAATACAGTACCCGTTCCAAATCACGTAAGGTCATGTCCAAAAGTAGTCCAATGCGCGAAGGCAAGGACTTCAAGAACCAGATGTGAGCAACTGGCGAGGCAAGTTCGATGTGACCCATACGTTCCCGCCGAACCTTAGACAAAGTGACCTCGACACCGCATTTTTCACATACGATGCCCTTGAATTTCATTCGCTTATATTTGCCGCAAAGGCATTCGTAATCCTTGATCGGACCGAAGATGCGAGCGCAGAACAGGCCGTCACGTT
>ERZ651768.1788-NODE-1788-length-15503-cov-5.113056_pt1 | contig 15503 bp, 14 predicted proteins | sample MGYA00514754_ERZ651768 | MGnify/ENA metagenome assembly ERZ651768
TTTTATTTCATTATTTTGAACTTTTTGAATGACAGGAAATGTCAGAAATAGCCTGTTTTTACCATAACCACCTGTCATATACCAGATTTTTTTTCAAGTTTACCACTCAGTTTTTAACTAATTACCTATTTTTTTATTCCTTTTTCATTTATAAATTTCAAATTATAACTATATTAATAATTAATTTTGAATAAAATGAACTAATACGGTTCGATGAATATTCCATAAATTCAATAATAATCTATTTACTATGAATCCCACTCAAATAAATAATTTCATTGAAGGTATTCCCAAAGCGGAACTTCATTTACATATTGAAGGCACTTTTGAACCGGAGCTAATGTTCGAAATTGCCCATCGAAATAATATTCCCATAAACTATCAATCAGTAGATGAATTGAAAAAAGCTTACAATTTCAATAATCTTCAGGAGTTCTTGGATATTTATTATGCAGGTACAAGTGTCCTAATACATGAACAAGATTTTTATGATTTAACTTGGGCATATCTCACAAAAGTGCATGCGCAAAATTTAGTTCATACAGAAATATTTTTCGATCCACAAACGCATACAGATCGTGGCATTTCGTTCGATACGGTCATTCAAGGGATTCACAACGCATTAATAGATGGTAAAGACAAACTGGGAATCAGTTCCCAATTAATCATGTGCTTTTTACGACACTTGGTTGAAGCATCTGCATTTGAAACATTGGAACAGGCATTACCCTATAAAAATTGGATCGCAGGCGTTGGATTAGATTCATCTGAATTGGGACATCCACCTTCAAAATTTGAGCGTGTTTTTTCTAAAGCAATGGATGAAGGATTTATCACCTTGGCCCATGCAGGCGAAGAAGGGCCTGCTGAATATGTATGGGAAGCTATTAATTTATTAAAAGTATCTCGGATCGATCATGGTAACCGGTCCTTGGATGATGACCAATTGATAAAGTACATTGCAGAAAAACAAATACCACTCACCGTGTGCCCTTTGTCTAATCTGGAATTAAAAGTGGTGGAAGATTTAAAGGACCACCCTTTGCTCCAATTAATGGAAGCTGGAGTAATGGTCACTATAAATTCAGATGACCCAGCGTATTTTGATGGGTATATGAATGAGAATTACATACAAATTTCTGCTGCTTTAAATTTTTCTAAAAAACAAATTGCCCAATTGGCTAAAAATAGTTTTAAAGCTAGTTTTTTGCCCGATAAAAAAAAAGAAAAATTGATTAGCCAAGTTGAAAACTATTATCAAAATAATTAGATAATCGTGAAATATATTGCAGTTGCGAACTCTGCCCCATGTGTTTAGGTGCAATCTACTGGGCACGACCAAAAGCAATTTATTTTGCAAATACAAAAACAGATGCGACAGAAATTAATTTTGATGACAATTACATTTATCAAGAATTGGAACTCCCAATTCATGAAAGAAAATTTCCGACAATTCAGTTATTACAAAACGAAGCACAATCTGCATTTTTACAGTGAAAAAAAAGGGATAAAAATATAGATTATTAATGATTGAATTTATTCTCAATAATAATCCCATAAAAACGGATCATCCCAGCGGTGCTCTTCTCCTTGATTTTATTCGATATGAACAATCACTTATGGGGACCAAAATTGGATGTCGTGAAGGTGATTGCGGTGCATGTACTGTTCTCATTGGTGATTTAATTGATGGCAAACTGAATTATAAGCAAGTGACATCTTGCCTGACACCCCTTGGAAACGCTCAAGGAAAACATGTGGTTACTATAGAAGGACTTAATATGGATTCTTTAAGTCCCGTTCAGCAATTCTTGGTGGATGAAAGCGGATCTCAATGCGGATTTTGTACGACGGGATTTGTTGTATCGCTCACCCAGTTTTGTTTGGCAAACGCAACCCCAAGTTATAAAGATGCTATTGCATCAATCGATGGAAATATTTGTAGATGCACGGGATACAAACCGATTGAAAGAGCCGCAAAACATATAACTGAATCCCTTTCTGGCAAAAATCTAAATGAAACCCTTGAATGGTTAATCGAACAAAAGTTCATCCCTTCTTATTTCGACCAAATTTCATCTATGCTTAATACAATTCTGCCAGTAGACAATGTACCCCAAAACGAAACCCTTGTGGGCGGCGGTACCGATCTTTATGTGCAAAAGTATGACCAATTAATCGACCAAAATATAGATTTTATTTCAAATATGCCCTATTTAAACTTTATTGAAATTGACAATGGCGTTTGTACCGTAGGTGCTGGGGCAACCGCAACGGATTTATTGGAATCGGAAGTTTTTATTTCTGGCTTCCCCCGGCTCAAAGACTATTTAAAATTGTTTGCATCTTCACCAATACGAAATATGGCAACATTGGGTGGAAACATCGTAAATGCATCACCGATTGGAGATTTTACCGCATTTTTCCTGGCCCTCAACTCAAAAATAAAATTGACAAAAAAAGACAAAAGCAGATCCATTTATTTGAAAGAATTTTACAAAGGGTACAAAGACCTGGATAAATCACCTGATGAAATAGTTTCTACAATTTCATTTAAACTTCCAACACAGGATAGCCATTTTAATTTTGAAAAAGTGAGTAAGCGGATTTACCTTGATATTGCCAGCGTCAATACGGCTCTTCAAATTTCTATTTCCGCTAATAAAATAGCAGAAACACACCTATCTGCCGGTGGTGTAGGCCCCACTCCAATTTATTTGATTAATACCTGTTCATTTCTTTCAGGAAAAACACTTACACCGGAAACAGTTCGATCTGCTAACAAAATTCTTCAGGATGAAATAAGTCCGATTAGCGATGTACGTGGATCTTCTGACTATAAACGGTTGTTACTGCGCCAACTTTTTTATGCCCATTTTATTAAATTATTTCCAAGTCAAATCACCCTGGAATCCCTGAAATGAAAAATATTGATTCCAAAGGGCATGTTACGGGGAAATCCATTTATGTGGATGATATTCCTACTATCAAGGGGACGCTTTACGGTGTTGTATTTGATTCCCCTATAGCACACGGCTGTATTGAATCTATCGACTATACAAAGGCATTGGATTTACATGGTGTCATTAAAATTATCACCCATGAGGATATTCCAGGTGAAAATCAAATCGGCGGGATTATTCCAGATGAAGAATTATTCGCTTCAACAGATGTCTATTTTGCGGGACAGCCCATTGCCTTGATTATTGCTGAATCGGATCAAATCGCTTTTGAAGCCAGGAAACTTGTTGATATAAACATTTCAGAAAAAGAAGTCATTGTTGATTCCCGGGAAGCACAAAAGAAAGATCAATTGATTTTCCCACCAAGAACCTTTTCTTTAGGCGACACAGAATCAGCATGGAAGAAATGCGCCCATGTTTTCAAGGGACAAGCCCATTCGAATGGACAGGAACATCTCTATATCGAAACCCAAGGGGCCTATGCCGTGCCCCTTGAAAATGGTCATATCCGAATTTCTTCATCGACGCAGGGCCCTACTGCTGTTCAGCGAACCGCGGCGAAAGTCTTAAATGTTGGGATGCACAAAATTGAAGTTGATGTGGTTCGGATCGGGGGTGGTTTTGGCGGGAAAGAAGATCAAGCCACACCTTGGGCCATCATGGCCGCATTGGGAACGCAAATTTTGAATCAGCCGGTAAAGGTGATTTTGAGCCGCTTGGATGACATGCGCATGACCGGGAAACGACATCCTTACAGTTCCGATTATAAAGTTGGGTTTTCGGATGATTTGAAAATCATGGCTTATGAAACAACCTTTTTTCAGAATGCCGGTGCTGCGGCTGACTTGTCACCTGCCGTCATGGAAAGAACCCTATTCCACGGTACCAATTCTTACTTTATACCCAACGTAAAAATGACCGCCTATTCATGTAAAACGAATTTACCGCCCAACACCGCTTTCCGGGGTTTTGGAGGTCCGCAGGGCATGTTTGTAATTGAATCTGCCTTGGCTCATGCGGCGAAAGAGTTGAGTGTTTCGACTCACCAGTTACAGAAAATAAACTTGCTTAAAAACGGTGATGAATTCCCTTACGGTCAAATTGCTGATGGTGTGGAGTTGACTAAAATTTGGTCAGAGATGGAATCGAAGTTTGATATAGAAGCGGTTCAAAATCGAATTCATGAATTCAATTCCACCAATGCTGATGTGAAAAAAGGGTTCTCTTTAATGCCGGTTACATTTGGCATTTCATTTACGAAAAAGCCCATGAACCAAGCACGAGCTTTGGTTCATATTTACACCGATGGCAGTGTTGGCGTCAGTACCGGCGCGGTGGAAATGGGACAAGGCGTGAATACAAAAATGATTCAGATAGCGTCTCAAATATTCTCTCTGGATCCAAAACGCGTCAAATTAGAATCTACCAATACAACCCGTGTCGCTAACACTTCACCATCGGCGGCCAGTTCTACAGCAGACCTGAATGGTAAAGCACTCCAGCAAGCCTGTAATGTATTATTAGAAAGATTGAAAAACTGTGCGGCCGATCATTTTGGCATTTCATCACAGGATATCGAAATAAAATCAGGAATAGTGTACAGCAAAGGAGTCGCTACAGATCTCAATTGGGATAAACTCGTTTTAATGACTTTTTTAAAGCGCATTTGTTTAACGGAAAATGGGCATTATGCCACACCAAGAATTAACTTCGATATGAAGAAAGAAAAGGGGAATCCTTTCGCTTATCATGTTTTTGGTCTGGCTTTGACTGAAGTCACCCTTGATTGTATCCGCGGGACTTACAACTTTGACGCAGTAAGAATTGTTCACGATTTTGGTAATACCATGAACCCCAGTGTTGACTTTGGCCAAATTGAAGGGGGGTTGGTCCAAGGCATTGGCTGGATGACAATGGAAGAAATTTTCTACAATCAGGATGGCCAGTTGATGTCCAATTCATTATCCACCTACAAAATCCCGGATATTTATTCAGTCCCGAAAGAGGTAGTGATAGAACCACTGGAAACAAAGGGCAATGAGATGGCGATACTAAAATCTAAAGCAGTGGGTGAACCACCATTAATGTATGGTATCGGTGCTTATTTTTCCCTGGAAAATGCTGTCCGTGCCTTTAACCCAAATTTTAATTCAACTTTTGATGCCCCTTTCACCCATGAAAAAATACTTATGGGATTGTTTGGGGCTGGTCGACCGGAATCTCATGATAGTAACAATGGATTAAGGTCATCTGATAGGATGGTTGGGACAGACATCTAATTTGGCTTCACATTCAAATTTATCCTTTTGGAAAACGGTATTATCTTTATTGAGTAAAGAGCAGCCTGTTTTTCTGGCTTTTGTCGCGGAACATACACCTCATTCTCCAGGCACCACAGGCACCAAATTACTGGTAACAAAAGATAGAGATCCAATGGGGACTATCGGTGGTGGCATCATGGAATTTAATTTAGTAAAACGCGCAAAAGATATTTTAGGAAATCGCAAATTCACTCCAGAACTCCAAACTCTGAACCATCAAAAAACCGGACCGGGAGAAAAATCGGGCATGATGTGTGCGGGTCAACAAACCAATCTGTATTATCTCTGCTGCTCCGAAAAAGATAAGAAAACAATCGAACAAATTGTCCGCATATTAATCCGAAATCAATCCGCTTTTCTTTCCATTGGTCCTGATGGAATGATTATCCGGGAGCAACAACTCGATGTACACAAGACACAATTTAAACTATCAAAGGCTGGACATGATTGGCTCTATGAGGAACAACTACTAAATTTTAACAGGATTGCCTTAATTGGTGGTGGTCATTGTTCTTTGGCTTTATCCCGCATCATGAATCAACTTGGCTATGATGTTTTTGTTTTTGATACGCGAAACAATGTATCCACAGTGGGAGAAAATAAATATGCTCAATCTGTCCAAATTGTGGATGATTACACCGAAACCGTTAATAATATTGTCCATCCAGAAATAACCCAAGTGGTGGTTATGACCACAGACGTTGTTTCTGATGTTCGCGGACTTTTGGGTGCCCTTCAGTATCCCTTTCCATTTATAGGTATTATGGGCAGCCAGGCAAAAATATCTGAAATAAAAAAACGGCTGAAAAGTGAAGGAATTTCAAAAGATCAGTTAACCAAACTTACTGCGCCGGTGGGGATTCCCATGGCCAGCAACACACCGGAAGAAATTGCAATTAGTGTTGCGGCTCAATTACTTCAATTAAGAGACGAGCTGTCTAATTAAGATGTCAATTTCTCCCACTTTAGCGCTTACCAGTCAACGTGTTATGACATCTCGTGGCGAAAGGCCTGGTGCCATATTAATCTGTGGGGAAAAAATTCTTGATGTGGTTTCTATTCAAGAAATTCCATCTTATTGTCCAGTTGAAGATATAGGAAATGATGTAATAATGCCTGGACTTGTAGATACCCACGTCCATATCAACGAACCGGGTCGCACTGATTGGGAAGGATTTAAAACAGCTACAAAAGCTGCTGCTGCCGGTGGAATTACCACACTTGTGGATATGCCGTTGAACAGTATTCCGGTTACCACAACTGTCGATGCATTGAAACAAAAACTTCTGGTAACACAAGATCAGCTTTGGGTTGACTGCGGATTCTATGGTGGATTGATCCCTGGTAATCTTCAGGATCTTGAATCTTTAGCCGATGCAGGTGTGTTAGGATTTAAGGCTTTTTTAAGTCACTCCGGTATTGATGAATTTCCAAATATTACAGAAGAACACCTTCGGGAAGCGCTTCCTGTTTTTACAAAGAAAGGTGTTCCTGTATTGGTCCACGCAGAACTGGAAAATGATGTAATTGCGTCTGAAGATTATTCCACCTATAAAAGCTTTCAAGATTCAAGACCAAAGTCATGGGAAAACAATGCAGTAAAGCTACTCATTCAGCTATGTCAAGAATATGGTGCCCAAATCCATATCGTTCATTTATCGTCTTCTGATATTTTAACTGAAATTGCCCAAACACAAAATGATGGATTCCCAATTTCTGTGGAAACGTGTCCCCACTATCTTCACTTTTCATCTGAACACATTTCAGATGGTGATACACGGTTCAAGTGCGCACCCCCGATCTGGGAAAGTGATAATAAAGAAAAACTCTGGTCCGGATTGGAAAATGGAATCATAAATTTTATAACTTCAGATCATTCACCTTGCACAGCGGAATTAAAAAATTTAGATGCAGGTGATTTTGAAAAAGCGTGGGGTGGAATATCATCAATTCAGTTTACACTCCCTGTTATTTGGACTGAATGTAAACAACGTGGATATTCATTGGATCAACTTATAAATTGGATGAGTACACAACCAGCAAAATTCATTGGAAAAGATCACCAAAAAGGGCAGATCTCTTCAGGATATGATGCTGACTTGGTTTGCTGGAATCCAGATAAAATATATACTATTACGAAAGATGCTATTCACCATAAAAATAAATTGACCCCTTATGAAGGTGAGTCCCTTTATGGCTTGGTTTATAAAACATTCCTACGTGGACAAAAGATATATGATAATGGAGAATTTTTAGACAATCCTACAGGAAAAATAATTTTAAATAATGAATAATATATTAATTGACCTTGCATTAGAATCAAACGGTGGTCGCACTTTGTTGGCCAGTGATGACTTCTTTGCACCGAAAGAAAATTTGCTTAAATCGGGTCGTGGTGTATTTATTGAAGACAAATATACAAACCAAGGCAAATGGATGGATGGATGGGAATCCCGTAGAAAACGAACGGAAGGACATGACTGGTGCATTCTACGATTGGGAAAACCGGGCATGATTAGAGAATTGAATATCGATACCAATCACTTTATGGGGAATTTTCCATCTCATGCATCTGTAGAAGCATGTTCCATGCCAGAATATTCCGGAGTAGATGAAATCATTGCAAATGACGGATGGGAAGAAATTCTGACCAAAGTTGAACTGAATGGAGATTCTCAAAATATATTTCAAATTTCATGTAAACAATCTTTTACCCATGTTCGACTCCATATTTATCCCGATGGTGGTGTGGCTCGATTCAGAGTTCATGGCGTCCCTGACAATATTGCTGCAAATGATGGTGGGGTAAAAGATTTTGCATTATCAGAAAATGGTGGTGTAATGATCTCCTGTAGCGATATGCATTTTAGCCACATGGGAAATTTAATTAAACCAACGACCGGCATTGATATGAGCGATGGGTGGGAAACAAAACGACGTCGTGGTCCGGAGTATGATTGGGCGATCCTAAAACTCGGTCCTTGTACCATAGATAGAGTGATCGTTGATACGCTCCATTTCAAAGGTAATTTCCCGGATTCCTGCTCCATTGAAGGATGTTATGCATTTGGTGATACCATCAACAATGATGAAAGTGAGTGGGTGGAAGTTTTACCCAAATCTAAACTTGCTGGTAACCAAGAAAATGTTTTTATCATAGACCAACAAACACCGATGACTCATATTCGGTTTAATATATATCCCGATGGTGGCGTTAGTCGCTTAAGAATACTTGGACACCCAGCTAAATGACACTTGAATCATTAAATGCCATAACCAGTTCTGAAGCAATGGCACAGTTTGAGCTATGTTGCGGTGCTTCCAATTGGATCAGAATGATGGAAAGTAATAGACCCTTTAATAGTACTGACAATCTTTTTCAGAAAGCTGAATCCATTTGGTTTTCCCTTTCAACTGATGATTGGTTGGAAGCATTCACACATCACCCCAAAATTGGCAATATGGATTCATTGCGGAAAAAATTTCAAAACACAAAATCATTATCAAAAAATGAACAATCTGGCGTGAATGATGCTTCTGAAAACACGTTAATTAATTTAGCCAAATCAAATCAATTGTACGAAGATAAATTTGGATTTATCTTCATTGTTTGTGCCACGGGAAAATCATCCAAAGAAATGTTGGCGCTCATAAAAACAAGATTAGAAAATAATTCTGAAACTGAAATGAAAAGTGCTGCAATAGAACAAAATAAGATTACACAAATTCGATTACAAAAAATACTTTTATGATTAAAACAACCATACCAACATCAACTATTGACGATATAAAAAACCAGTTAAATATAGCTAATACCATTTTTAATACAGAACATCCTGGCGATTCACCTGAACGGCAACCAGTCCATACTGTTTATGGTGGAGCTCATATTTTTAAGGAAGGTACTGCGAAAAAGATGGGTGTTGGCGCTCTTAACCATATAAAAGTATATGCGCCTAATTTCGTAAAATTTGCAAAAATTCTTGAGTTAAAAGGACATGATCAACTTCCTAATTCCCAAGAAGACATTTCTACCCTTGAAGATTATTTTGCAAGTGAGTCATCAGAAAGCAAAGAAAAACATATCGCTTATTATGCTTATACAGTTTACCAACGCGTTTTAGAAAAATTATCACGTGAACCAGTGGAAGATTTTCGTATTGATTTTGAAGATGGGTATGGAAATCGATCAGACGATGAAGAAGATAGCCATGCAGTTTCCGCTGCTGAAGAACTGGCAAAAGGTATGGCATCAAATTCACTGCCGCCATTTATTGGGATTCGAATAAAGCCATTTACTGAAGAACAAAAGAATAGAGCCATTAGAACATTGGATATATTTATTACATCTCTATCTGAAAGAACAAACGGAATCCTTCCTGATAATTTTGTCGTCACCATACCCAAAGTCACTATTCCGGAACAAGTGACAGCATTGGTTCAATTGTTTGAAGTCTTGGAAGAAAAAACAGCCCTTTCTTCCGGATCATTAAAATTAGAATTAATGATTGAAACGACCCAATCAATTCTGGACAGCAATGGAAATTCTGCGTTACCCGCATTGGTAAAAGCATCTAATGGTCGATGTGTTGGCGCCCATTTTGGTGTCTATGATTATACAGCATCCACAAATATCACAGCAGTGCATCAAAGTATTACTCATCCAAATTGTGATTTTGCTCGTCATATGATGCAGGTTGCATTGGGTGGAACTGGCGTGCGATTATCAGACGGCGCTACCAATATTATACCCGTTGGTCCCCATAGACCCAGTGGCGGAAATCTGCTGACTGAAAGCCAGAGTGAAGAAAATAAGCAAGTGGTTTATGATGCATGGCGATTGAATTTTAACAATGTAAACCACTCCCTAAAACATGGATATTATCAAGGGTGGGATTTACATCCAAGTCAACTACCATTACGCTATGCGGCAGTGTATTCATTTTTTCTGGACGGATTGGCATCCACATCATTACGGTTAAAATCATTTATGAATAAAGCGGCACGAGCAACATTAATTGGTGATGTTTTCGATGATGCAGCCACAGGACAATCACTGTTGAATTATTTTCTTCAAGGTATTAGTTGTGGTGCCATTTTAGAAAAAGATGCAGAAAAAACAGGACTCACTCTTGAAGAAATTCGAACACGTTCATTCAAAAAGATTTTAGAAGGGAGATAATCATGAAATGTCAAATTACAACCCACGTTTTAGACTTGATTAAAGGTACGCCAGCTAATAATATCCCTGCTGTGCTGGAAAAATTAAATAATTCCAAATCATGGGAAGCCATCGGAAACGGTACAACAAACGATGATGGCAGAATTGAAAAATTATTAGGAGAAGGCGATACAATTTCATCGGGAACCTATCGATTAACATTTGACGTTACTTCCTATTTTGAATCACAGCAATCGGATAGTTTCTATTCGTCTATCCCAATTATTTTCAATATTACAAACACAAGCCGACACTATCATATACCATTATTATTGAGTCGATTTGGTTATTCCACATACAGGGGAAGTTAAAAAATGGAATGGTATAAAATTTCTGAACTCCTTAATCTGGTCTTCCGCTGGTTTCACATTCTTGCTGGAATTAGCTGGATTGGACAAACATATTTATTCAATTGGATGGAAAGGACACTACCGCTGGAAGTCGATTCAGATGCTGATGAAAATGTTTCGGGACAACTTTGGATGGTCCATGGGGGTGGATTTTATTTGGTGGAAAAACAGACCAAACCCAAAGTGATGCCACGAACACTCCATTGGTTTAAATGGGAATCAGCGCTAACCTGGATTAGCGGATTATTTCTACTCATTATTGTCTATTATATGGGCGGACTTATGCTTGAACCCGATTCAGAAATGAGTGAATTAACCGCCAGTTTAATTGGAATAAGCGTATTGGTATTTGGCTTTGGTATCTATCATTTATTATGGTCATCTCTAATTGGGAAAAATGAATATGTGGGCGCGGCCATTTCTCTAATACTCATTATTGGTTTATTTGTTGGGCTGGATCAAATATTTAGTTCCCGGGCAGCTATGATGCATATTGGCGCTTTATTTGGTACCATTATGGCTGCCAATGTTTGGATGATTATTCTCCCCAATCAGAGAAAAATGATTACTGCCGTAGAAAATAATCAACAACCGGATATGCTATTGGCGGTCAAAGCAAAAGGCTGTTCAAAACATAATACATTTATGTCTGTTCCCGTTATTTTCATTATGATAAGCAGCCACTTCCCGGTTACCACTTATGGGAATACCGACAATTGGCTCATACTTGGCATATTTATTCTTATCGGCTGGGCAGGGGCAAAGTGGATGAGGGGGTAAACTGAAATACCTCGTGGTTATTCCCCAATATCTTCGTTCCAAATCTCAGGATTTTTCTCAATATATGACCTAAGCATGTCTATACAATCCTGCGATTTTAAGTTGATTATTTCAACTCCTTTTTCTTTTAACCAATCAATTCCACCTTTAAAATTAGCGGATTCTCCCACCACAACTTTCCCTATTTTGAATTGAATAATCAATCCACTGCAATAGTAACAGGGTGCCAGTGTTGTCACCATTATTTTGTCTATGTATGTTGTTTGTCTCCCGGCTTTACGAAAAGCATCTGTTTCACCGTGAACAGAAGGATCTCCTTCCTGTACTCTGCGGTTATGCCCACAACCTAAAAGAGTACTTTCGGTATCAAATAAAGCGGCACCAATAGGAATACCGCCCTCGGATAAACCGATTCTGGCCTCTTCTATAGCCACATGTAACATTGCTTGATAGTCAGGTTCCATTTATTTAATGTGTATATGGGAAAAACTCACCAGCCTTGCTAACCAGTTAATTCCGGTGGTGCGAAGATAAACATTAGATGCATAGTGGTGGAGATGTTAAAAAGAACCAGCACTTATCTTTTAATAGCCACATACTTATGGATAGTGCCAAATCCACCAATTCATATTTAGGTTATGTCTAGTTTTTTGCGATACGATCTTTCCATGATTCCTTACCCTCGGTATGAGAAACTTCAACCATGGTGATGCAATCAGGCACAGGACAAACGAGCATACAGAGATTACAACCAATACATTCTTTCTCATCCACAAAGGGAACATGGCTCATTGCGGGTTCTCCTCCATCATGCCATATAGGAGGCATCACTTCTGTGCGAGGTCCAAAACCATGATCCGGTTCTCCATGCCACCCATGGCATGGGCCTTTCTGAGTATGGATACACTGGTGAGCGCCATCAAGGCATGCCACATAGCACAGGCCACATCCAATGCATTTATCTGAATCAATGTTTGCAATGATGTCATAGTTTAGATCTAGTTTTCCCCAGTCAACAAACCCGGGAAGTGCCTGACCTGTGAGCTCACTGGCCGATTTTATCCCTTTATCGTTTAAATAGTTATTGAGTCCATCGATCATATCATCCACGATTCGGTAGCCGTAGTGCATCACAGCTGTGCAAACCTGGATGGTGGTCGCTCCAAGTGCTATGAATTCTGCCGCATCCTGCCAGGTTGAGATACCCCCAATTCCAGAGATAGGCACATTTATTTGTGGGTCTTTCCCCAGTACTGCCAGCATGTGAAGAGCGATGGGTTTTACTGCAGGGCCGCAATACCCACCGTTGGTACTTTCTTTCCCAACACTTGGCTTTGGCACAAGGGTATCGAGGTCCACACCTATGATGGATTTGATGGTGTTTATAAGCGCAATACCGTCACAACCTCCGTTCACTGCTGCAATGCCCGGCTCCCGGATATCTATCACATTGGGAGAAAGTTTGACAAACACAGGTACCTTCGAGAACTCTTTTGCCCAGGAAGTGATCTCCTCCAAGACTTTAGGCTCCTCAGCTACGGCACTGCCCATACCCCTTTCACACATCCCGTGAGGACATCCGAAGTTAAGTTCCAGCCCATCAGCTCCTGCATCTACCGATCGCTTGATTATCTCCCGCCATTCATCTTTGGTTTCCACCATTAATGATGCAATAACCACATTATCTGGATATCTTTTTTTTACTTCATAAATTTCTTTGAAATTAGCATCCAAAGGACGGTCTGTGATGAGTTCAATATTATTGAAACCCATGACTTTTGTCCCTGAATAATCAACAGCGCCAAATCGAGAGTTCACATTAACGATAGGTTCACCCAGGGTTTTCCATACGGCACCGCCCCATCCCGCATCGAAACCACGCATCACCTGCTCACCCGTATTTGTAGGAGGCGCTGAAGCCAGCCAGAATGGGTTGGGACTTTTGATTCCGCAAATATTTACGGATAAATCAGCCATTATATAAATCCTTAATTTTCATTATTTGAAACAAAAGACTTGAAATATTTTTCGCCGTGCAGACTCGGTGAAATTCCCAGATTTCTCAATATATCGAATGCAGCTTCCCTGCCATCCTGGGCAGCATTCACTACTTCTTTCCCTCCATTGATGCAATCGCCTCCGGCATACACTTTTGGATTGGCTGTACACCGAGTCTTTGAATCCACCACGACTGTTCCCTGATCGTCTACCTCAATCTCGGGAGAAATTTTAGACATATGTTTGAGCTGACCTACAGCTTCTACAACCCAGTCGCAGGAAAGATCAAAAATGTCATTGGAAATAGTGGACGTAACTTTCAGAGCTTTTATCTGTTCACCATTGTGGATGACTTCCAATGGGGTCACATTCTCAACTAACCGTACACCGTAACGACTGGCTGCCACCATCTCATGTTCATATCCTGGCATTTCTTTTCTGGAACGACGGTAAAGCAATCGGACATCTTTTACACCAAGCATGGCTAATTCCCGGGAGATGTCAATTGCCGTATTCCCGCCACCGATGATGAGGACAGTATTTAATCCATCAGGAAGAGAGAAATCGGGATCGTTCTTTATTTTACGGATGAGGTCTGTTGCGCTCCAGACACCGGAACTGTCATGTCCCTGTAGTTCCAGACGTCTGCCCGTACCCAATCCAATACCAATAAAAACGGCTTCATATTCTTCAATCAACTGTTCCAGTGATATATCTTTTCCAATCTCCACTCCTGTCTTTAATTCTACACCATGCCGTAAGATCCAATTCACTTCTTCTATAGAATCCTCTGTCTGAATTTTGTACGGTGCCACAGCTGTTGTGTTTAATCCACCTGGCAGGGCGTCTTTTTCAAAAATAACCGATTCAATCCCATCCAAGGCAAGATAGGCAGCACAGGCTAACGAAGCCGGTCCGGCTCCAATGAGCGCTACTTTTTTCTCAGATTTCTTGCTATTGGGTGGGAATAACCTTTTCCCTGTACTTTCTTCAATCTCCAGAGCTTTTTCGGTAGCATATCGCTGAAGCTGACCAATCTGAATTGGGGAGGAGTTCAGATCATTATAAACACAAGCGCCCACACACAACTCCTCCACCGGACAGATCCGTCCCGTGGTATAACCCAGCATGTTTGCCTCAAAGATAACTTTGGCGCTTCCGATAATATTTCCGGTAGAAATTTTCTTAATAAATGCGGGAATATCAATTCCTGTGGGACAGGCGGAAATGCAGGGTGCATCATAGCAGTTGAGACACCGATTCGCTTCGATGAGAGCTTCGGCTGCCGAATAGAGTGGCTTATAATCGGAAAATTGCTTCTCCAGTCGATTCGGGGAGAGGGCGTGTTTGGAACTTGTATCGTCACTCATGAATCAATTTAAATAATTTATTCCATGGCAGCAAAACTGTCGTTCAGAATACCAATGGCTTCTTCCACCTCACTTTTGGTGATATTCAAAGGTGGTGAAATTCGTATGGCATTTCCGTAGAGTCCGCCTCTGCCGATGAGGAGGCCACGGGCCTTCGTCTCTTCCATAAGGTGGTCAGCAGCACTCGGATTCGGGGTTCGGTCTTTCTTTGTCTCATCCACTACCAACTCAATTGCCTGCATCAGACCCATACCTCTCACATCACCGATGACCTGTGGGTGCTTTTCCTGAAGCTGTTCCAATCCGTTTCTCAGGATGTTTCCCGTCTCCGTTGCATTTTTGTCCAACTTATCTCGCTGTATCACATTGATAGTCGCTTTGGCTGCAGCGCAACTCACCGGATTGCCTCCAAAGGTAGATATAGTATTCTTGGTGAGAGCATTGGCAATGTCGCTTGTGGTTACCACAGCAGCGAGGGGAAATCCGTTGGCAATTCCCTT
>ERZ651768.1789-NODE-1789-length-15464-cov-2.932930_pt1 | contig 15464 bp, 13 predicted proteins | sample MGYA00514754_ERZ651768 | MGnify/ENA metagenome assembly ERZ651768
TAACGATCGTCTGCGGTCCGGCTCGGCACGTCTGCGGCGGAATTGCGTCCGGGTTCGGCGCACTTGGACCCGGACATCGGGCAAATGCCTCGATTGGTCGAGCACTTCGCTTGTGCATGATCAATATTGGTGGGGCCCGACCCGGCTCTTCGGATATGGCGTTGCATGGACACCCTGGAAAGTTCACGTATTGCATCGCGGAAGACGAGGAGAGGTCGCCGTTTCCTGGTCTGCATACCAGCTTCGGGTACGAGCCTGAGCAAAGCGCGGTGGTAATAACTGGCGCTGAGGCTCCACATTCCACCATCTTTGCTGGCAACGCCGACGATCCCGACTCAGCTGGCAAGCTTCTCCAAGCCATTGCTCTGGTCATAGCGAATCCGGGAAGCAACAACAGTCAACTTCGCGGTGGTTCTGTCTCGGTGATCATGAACCCCGACCATGCCCAAGTCATCGCGGCTGCTGGAATGACCAGAGAAGATGTTCAAAATGAGCTGGCCCGCCGGGCGACTATCTCCGTGGGAACGCTCCGAGAAGTGGGCTCCCGCATGATCCCTCACGACGCTGACGTCGACGACGATGATCTGCTTCAAGTTCTCAAAGATCCGAGCCGAATCATCGTGTTTCAAGCTGGGGGCAGCGGCCTCTACACCATGGTCATGCCGTCGTGGTGCGCGGGTCCTCATCAAAATTCAATAGTCCACGCGGAAATCGAACTCGATCAAGCCTGTGAAGTTCCGGGAATGGGCGACTCGCCGCAACAATCCATGGAAAGAAGTTTGAATTGACCAACGATCGGCCTCACGGGGGCTTGTGGTTTGAAGAGCTGACACCCGGACTCGTTATTCAACACCGCCTCCGCCGCACAGTGACCGAGACCGACAACATCATGTTCACGACGATGACCATGAATCCGGCAGCGTTGCATCTCGATTTTGACTACGCAGAAAAAGAGACGCAGTTCGGACAGCCACTCGTCAATTCAATGTTCACCGCAGCGCTTGTGGTCGGAATTTCAGTTCACGAAACCACTCACGGCACAACTGTCGCAAACCTCGGATTCGAACAGATGAACTTTCCGGCTCCGGTGTTCCACGGCGACACTCTTCGAGTCGAATCAGAGGTGGTCAGTTCTCGAGAGTCTTCGAGCAAACCCGATCAGGGGATCGTCTTATTCGAACACAGAGCTCACAATCAAAACGACGTGTTAGTGGCCACGATGCGTAGAAATGCGCTCATGTGGAAGCAACCCATCTGAACTAACGCCGCGCCCTGTATCAAAGAATCCCAACATTCAGTTCGGAATGCGATGTCACACTCGCTACCGTCTGCGACTGACTTTGTCTTTGGAGGATGAGCCATGTCGTATACCGCTCCAACCGACGCGTTCCGATTCGACCGCTACAGAGCAGCGGTGGAAGGAAAACGGGTGTTTATCACCGGCGCTGGGAAAGACGCTGGGATCGGCCAGGCCTTTGCTTTATCAGCAGGCCTCAACGGAGCGGCGTCGGTAGGAGTTCACTTTCACCGAAGCTACGAGGACGGCTTCGATCTCGTCAACCAGCTCCGCGCGGAGGGCGTCAACGCGTTCCCGGTTCAGGCAGATGTGACTAACTTGGGTGACCTCTGGGCAAGTCGAAGCTATGTCATCGAACAAATGGGAGGCCTTCCTCCAAATCTTGTTATCTGCAACTCGGGGCTCACAGAGTCGGGGTACAGCTTCGGACGCGCTTTAAAGGAAGAGGATGGAGAGCCCAGTGCCGTTCGGCGGGCCCGAGTTCGTCAGCATTTTCTCGAAAACCTTGATGAGTCTCGTCTGGTACTTGATACCAAGGTCGATGGATTCCTCGCTTCGACTCACCTTTGGGCTGGTGAAGCTGTTTACCACCAGGAGCCGATTCAGTTTGTTTATGTGTCGTCTCGACAAGCAATCGACCCAGGGGTTTCTGTCCCGGGCTATGCGATAAGTAACTGGGCTGTTTTGCAAATCCCGAAAGTACTGAAAGTCAACCTCGGCAGAAACGCAGATCTAGTTCAATGCTTCTCGCTCATGTTTCCGTTTATCCGCACCGGTATGACAGATGAGTACGCCAACAACGAGCGAGTCTTCGGGCGTTGGCAGCCTCGGATGCTTGAACCATCCGAGATGGCGGAAGCTTTTATGGCTTTGTTAGACCGTCCTGGTAACGAGACCGATGACGGAATGTTCCAGTTGATGGTTGAGGCTGCTGAGCAGAACGAGGTAGATGTCACTTGGCGTCAAGTGAAGTTCAATCTCGCCGAGGAAAAACTCACTTGGAGTGAAGACAACCCTCTGAGGTTTTAGAGGGCTAGCTCAACCCAATTAAGGCAGACCGGCGCCTGGTATGTCGACCTGAATTCGTTCTATTCGCCCTTCGCGTCGCTGCGCGGCACCACCTCGTCCGGAATTTGGCGCTGTTACGAGGTACAACGTCCGTCGATCCTCACCTCCGAGCATGCACGCATAACAGTTGAGTTCAAGATCAATGTGGTGCGTTACTTCCCCGCCTTCAATCACTCGAAAGACTGACCGATTGGTAGGATCACCAACCCAAATTCCTCCCTCGGCGTCGAGGCAAATGCCATCGGGAACGCGGGCACCTAGATCTGCGAAAAGCTGTCTGCCGGTGAGAGAGCCATCGTCTTCGACGTCGAACGACAACAGCCGGCGGCCGTAGGACTCGGCGATGACCAGTCGGTTACCTTCGGGGTTAATGACCGTACCGTTGGGAAAGTCAAGCCCATCGGGGCCGCTGCGCGCTGTCCCATCGGCCGCGACGATGGCAAGGGTGGCCTGGGAAAACTCTTCGCCTGCATCAGATCCAAAATTTCCTACGTAGGCAGTGCCATCGCTTGCGACGACCATGTCGTTACATGGACCGCCCGCAATATGTGAAAGGTCCGCATGTACCGACACCTGACCGCCGGCATCCATGCGTTTAAGGCTCCTGTCGAGCATTGACACAAACAGAAGATCCCCATTGGGAAGCCACCCGAGACCAGATGGTTGCGCAGCAACTTCAAGTACAAGCTCTTCTGTCCCGGCTTCATCAATTCGAAAAATTCCGTGGCGGTAAAAGTCGGAAAACCATAGGTAACCGTCTCGCCACCGTGGGCCTTCGCCGAACGCCAGACCAGTCAGCACAATGTCAGTATCCACAACATCTCTCAATCTCGATCAATGGAAAATCTAACTATTCCTAAAGCCGAAGGTAGCGTCCTGAGGTGTGGGTGAACTAAGTCAACAGGAGGCTCGCCTCCGAATTGCGGTGCCGAGAGCGAACGCCGACTTGATATCGGGCGAACTTTGGCGACTAGGAACCTTAGGCATAGAAGAACGCGACGAGGGTGCTCAAATTGTGCTTCTAGCTGGTTTCTCTTCCGCTCATGCCGCCGAAGCAGCCGCACGAAGCCTCGAAACATTTTCCGTAGTCGAAGAATTTGGATCGAGCGATTACCTTGACATCTGGCGCGAATTCGCAACGATTTACAGGGCTGGGAATCGCGTCGTGATTCGACCGCCGTGGGTCCACTATGAACCGAAGGCAAGCGAATTAGTCGTTGGGATAGATCCTGGGCGTTCGTTCGGGTCCGGGAGTCACCCTTCGACTCGACTCGCTCTAGCTGAACTTGAGCAACTGCTCGAAGGAAACGAATCCGTTCTCGATGTTGGCTGTGGAAGCGGCATTTTGTCGGTCGCTGCAGCACGGCTGGGTGCAACTCGTGTACTTGGAATCGACATCGACCCCGCTGCAATCGAGTTCACAACTAGAAATGCAAAATCGAATGGTGTCGCTGAGCTGGTAACCGCGGCGGCAATTCCAATAGAAGCGGCAGACGGTACATTCGATGTGGTCATTTCGAACATGCTCGCCTCACTTCTGAGCTCATATGGGCCCAATCTCGTAACGATGGTTCGACCAGGCCGGCGACTCATACTCTCAGGCCTTTTGAGCTCCCAGGTAGATCAAGTCGCTGATAGTTGCGCTCCCCTACGGCTACTTACTACCCGACACTGCGACGCTGGGGAAGGCGACTGGGTAAGCGTAACTTTGGGTTGAACGGTGTTAACTCGGGACAACCATTTGATGTTGAATCGGTCCAACGTGCAGGTGGCCAACTCGTTCAAGTTCACCTTCGAGACGCAGACCTGGCAAGAGTGGAAGGGCCGTTCGGAAGAACGCTCTCAACTCCCAACGCGCGAGGTGGGCCCCAAGGCAGAAGTGAGCGCCATGTCCAAAAGCTAAGTGCTCGTTTGGATACCTAGTCACATCAAACCGGTACGGCTCGTGGAACTGTCGTTCATCGCGGTTAGCTGACGCGTGCCAGATCCCAACATGATCACCAGCCCGGATTATTTGACCGCCGATTTCGGTGTCTCGGGTACAGACGCGAGCGAACTGAATAACAGGAGAAGTCCATCGAAGAATTTCTTCGACCCCGTTGTCCAGCATTTCCTTCTCTTCAACGCGGTCAACTAAGAACGCCAGTTCCTCGGGGTGTTGGAGGAGAGCAATCATTCCTCCAGTGGCTGCATTCCGGGTCGTCTCATTGCCCGCAGCGATCAGAACTCTGATGTACCCCAATAATTGCTGAGGTGTGAGCGGCTCGCTTTCGAGCTCCGATCGAAGAAGAATCGATATCAGATCTGGTCCGCTGCAATCAGTTGCGCGCCGGTCCGCTATCTCTTCCAAGATCCACTCCTCAAATTCGACAAACATGCGCCGCCGCATGTCTTTTTTCGTTTCGTTGGCTTTGGCGAAACGCATCAGTTTGGGATCGTCAAAAAAAACAGCGGTCCAGGCATGCACTTGTTCCCAATCGTCAGGAGATGCGCCGATCATCTCGCAGATCGTGGCCAACGGGAGTTTGACCGCCAAGTCTTCAACTAGGTCTGCAGTTCCTTCAGTCTCCACCTTCTTCGCGAACTCGTCCGCATACAACTGCGCATGGCTGGTAAGAGCTTCTTCTCGGGACCGCATCGCCTTGGGGGTGAATTCGGGAGCTACTAATCGGCGCATGTCCCAGTGGACGGGCCGGTCCGTGTAAATGAAGTCTGGGGGCTCCTCGGGATCCCATCCGCGCTCCTCCATACGGACGCGATATCCATCCCAAAATCGTTGATCTCGTTCGGCGAGGTCGAGTCGTAGTCTGCCTTTCCCATTAGCGAACGTCTCGTTGTCACCTGAGATCCGTTTGACGTCTGCGTATCGAGTTACAGACCAAAATGGGGTAATTAATTCACGTTCATACCAATAAACAGGGGCTTCTGCGCGAAATAGGTCCCACTCCGCCCAGGGATAACCTTCACTTCGATACCTTTCCAGGTCGTGGATTACTGCTTCATCAACATCCATCGTCCCCCCCCTTGAACTTCAATCGTAACGAGAGTCAGAAGACCAAGTCGTACATCTGAGTGTCAACAAGATTTCAGGTGGGGTTAAAGTCCAGCGATGACAGACCTACCGACCATTTGGTTCGATCGCGCTCTTGATCATTCGATGATCGAACTCGTCGAGGGGCGAGGCAAACCCTCGTGGCCCATAGGTGGTGATCCTCTTGATGGGATTGGGCAGGCCGACGGAGCTGTGGTTGGTGCTTCCATCCTCTACGACCGAGAGGTGTTTTCGGTCAGCCCCAATTTACGGGTCCTGTCACGGGCAGGAATTGGATTCGACAACGTGATTTTAGGTGATGCAACTGAATTCGGCATCGCCGCTTGCAACACCCCTGACGGACCAACGATTTCGACCGCCGAGCATGCCTTAGCCTTGATATTTGCAATCACAAAGGGCTTGAAACAGAGCGAACGTCGTCTCCAACGTCAAGAGGGCAACTACTCAGCCTCCCACAACTTTTTAGAACTCGAAGGTGCGTCGCTCACCTTGATAGGGCTCGGGAGGATCGCTTCTCGAGTAGCGGAAGTTGCTATTGCAACCGGAATGCGTGTCACCGCTTACGATCCATTCGAATCAGACAAAAAATTTGAAGAACTCGGAGTAAACCGTGCCCCAAATCTCACCGAAGCTGTGAGCGAAGCCCAAATCATTTCTGTCCACGCTCCCTTAACGGATCAAACCCGTCACCTAATCAATACTGAACTGATCGATCTAATGACCAACGGCGTGTTCATAGTGAACACAGCTAGAGGAGGCCTTGTTGACCACTCTGCTCTCCTTGAAGCCTTAAGAAGCGGCAAAGTGCGCGCTGCCGGTTTGGACGTCACAGACCCAGAACCGTTACCGCTGGAACACCCGCTCCTAGAGCACGACAACGTGCTCGTGACACCTCACGTCGCCTCCGCAACTACTGCAGGTCGAAGACGAATTTTCGCGATGGCAATTGATCAAGTTCTGGCGGGTCTTTCTGGGACGGAGCCCTCCAACATACTTAATCCCGAGGTTTGGCCAGGTCGCAACTCTAAGTAGAGAGCCGCGCAGGGCAGCTTGTTGCAGGCATTTTCAGTTCTAAGCTCCTGACCATGGCGGAATGGACAAACTGGTCGGGAAAGCTCTCCGCAGAGCCACGGCGCGTCGTGCAAGTCGGCACCGTCGATGCAATTAGAAGCGAACTATTGGCAGCACGAGACGGAGGGTGGAGCGTACGGACCGCCGGAACTGCGCATTCTCATTATCCCTTGCTGCCGACTGACGGAGTAATTCTTGACACTCGCCCGCTTTCAGGCCTCGTATCGGTCGACAAGGACGCGATGACCGCGACTTTTCGTGCCGGCACCAAGATTCATGCCTGCGGCCGACCGTTGTTAGAACACGGCCTTGGTTTATTGAACCAAGGCGATATCGACCAACAGTCCGTCGGCGGTGCTATCGCCACAGGAACTCACGGCACCGGGATTCACCTCGGAAGCTTTTCGAGCGCAGTAACCGAATTATCGGTGCTTCTCGTTGACGGGTCAGTGGTCACTTGCGGACCTGATGTTGAAACAGATCTGTTCGAAGCGGCACGGCTGTCGTTAGGAGCAGTTGGGGTTGTATTGGAAGTTACGCTGCAAGTTCGTGAGGCCTATCGACTCGAGGAGCAACGCTGGCTCGAACCTTTCGAAAGTGTCATGGAAAGGATTGAGGAGCTAACAACTGCGACTAGACACTTCGAATATTTTTGGTATCCCGGTCAAGACCGCGCCATCTGCAAATCGATCGACATTACCGAAAAGCCCAGCCAATACCCCCTGGGGGATGAAGGCCAAAGGTTGGCGTGGGGTTTCGAGGTTCTTCCCAATCAGCGGCTCGATCCGCATACCGAGATGGAATATTCAATCCCGACCGAGCATGGACCTTCATGCGTTGCCGATATTAAACATCTGCTTTCAAGCAGCTACCCAGATGTTGTCTGGCCAATCGAGTACCGCACCGTAGCGGCGGATGACGTTTGGCTCTCTCCAGCACGAGGACGAGCAACTGTAACCGTGTCGATTCACGAAGATGTACAGCGAGATGAAACCGCGTATTACAGGGCCGCCGAATCAGTTTTTCGTTCGTATGAGGGACGCCCACATTGGGGCAAGGTGCATTACCTATCTACTGAAGACCTCGCAGGTGACTACGACCGTTGGCAAGACTGGTGGCACGTTCGAGATGGAGTGGATCCCACTGGCGTCCTTTTAAACGATGCCCTGCGCGAGTTACGTGCATTGTGAGCGACTCACGACTCCTCACCCATATCCCGGAAGAAGTCGATTCGGCAACGTTGCTTGATGGCTTCCTCGCGTGGACTAATGAGGGAAACATCGATTTATACGAATCACAAGAGGAAGCGATACTCGAGGTCTTCTCTGATCACCATGTGATTCTCACGACCCCTACGGGCTCAGGAAAGTCACTGGTCGCGACCGCCGCCCACTTCGAAGCCATCGCTCACGGAAAACGTTGCTGGTACACCGCTCCAATCAAAGCTCTAGTTTCTGAAAAGTTTTTCTCCCTCTGTCGAGAGTTCGGTTCGGACAACGTCGGGATGATCACGGGAGATGCGTCGGTAAATCCCGATGCGCCAATCATTTGCTGCACGCAAGAAATCTTGGCCAATGTCGCACTGAGACACGGATCCGACAGCCCGGTCGATACTGCCGTCATGGACGAATTCCATTACTACTCGGACCGAGACCGCGGGTGGGCGTGGCAGATACCTCTCCTGGAGTTGCAGCGAACACGGTTTGTTTTGATGAGCGCCACGCTCGGACCCGCAAAATTTTTTCTCAATGATTTAGAAAGTCGAGGCAGCCGCACAGCGGTGGAGGTAACCGGAAGCATCCGACCCGTTCCTCTCGAATGGAGCTACCGCGAGACGACACTCCTCGAATCAATTAACGATCTGATCCAGATGAATCGGGCGCCTATCTATATCGTTCATTTCACTCAAAAAGCGGCGGCAGAAAGAGCTCAAGCGTTGACGAGTTTGGACGTGTTGACTCGCGAAGAAAAACAAAGGATCCGCGAAGAAATCTCCAGTTTTCGTTTTGATTCGCCTTTCGGCAAGGACGTAGCCCGATTTGTGAAAGCGGGAATTGGAGTACATCACGCAGGACTTCTGCCAAAATACCGGCTTCTGGTTGAGCGTTTAGCCCAGGAAGGTTTGCTGAAGCTGATTTGCGGTACCGATACCCTCGGCGTCGGTGTAAACGTGCCGATCAGAACGGTGCTGTTCTCACAGTTGTGCAAATTTGATGGGCATGAGACTGCAATCCTTACCGTTCGCGATTTTCAGCAAATCGCAGGGCGAGCTGGTCGTAAGGGTTTCGACAATCAGGGGTTCGTTTGGTGCCAAGCTCCGGAACACCATGTTGAAAACCTAAAGGCGTTGCAGAAAGCCGCTGACGACCCCAAGAAGCGTAGAAAGGTACAACGAAAAAGGCCCCCGGAGCGGGGCTACGCGCACTGGGACGAAAAGACTTTTGAGCGGTTACGCGTTGGGAACCCGGAGGTGCTTTCTTCGACTTTCCGAGTATCACACTCGATGTTGCTGAATGTGTTGGACCGTCCAGGAGATGGATGTGCGGCTTTGCGTCGGATCTTGACTGACAATCATGAGTCCCGGCCGCAGCAGCGCATCCACATTCGTCAAGCCATTGGCATGTATCGGTCGCTTGTTTCGGCGGGCATAGTTGAGACTCTTGACAAACCGGACACCCAAAACCGTTTGGTGAGGGTCAACATCGACTTGCAAGCGGAGTTCGATCTCACTGGGGCGCTTTCACCGTTCGTTCCTGATGCCGTGGAACTTCTTGACCGCGACGACATTAGCTACGCGCTCGACGTACTGACGGTGGTCGAATCTGTTCTCGAGAACCCCGGTGTCGTATTAAGGCGGCAAAACGACAAGGCACGCGATGAACTGTTTGCAGAACTCAAGCGTGAAGGCGTTGACTACGAAGAGCGCCTCGTTCGGCTCGACGAAGTTGAGTGGCCGAAACCGCTGAAAGAGTTTCTCTATACGACCTTTGACGCGTGGGCTGTCCATCATCCGTGGTTGGGTCAGGAAAATCTGCGACCGAAATCTATTGTGCGTGACCTCTACGAGCGAGCGATGACGTTTCGCGAATACGTCAACTACTACGGCATAAAAGGGTCCGAGGGAGTTTTACTGCGATATTTGACCGACGCGTTTAAGGGCTTGAAAAAAACAGTCCCAGATAATTCATGGACTTCGGAGCTCGAGGACTTATTTGAGTGGCTTGGCGCGCTAGTTCGTCAAGTCGACAGCAGTCTTCTCGATGAGTGGGAACGACTTCAGAACCCTGAACAGCCAGGTGAGGAGATCCGTCCTCAGGCTATTGACATCACCACGCAGACCAGAGCCTTCCAAGTGATGATCCGTAACGCCACGTTTCGGTGGATTCAGTTGTTTGCTCAAGCCGACTACGCGGGTATCGCTGAACAAGCTGAAGGTGTTTTGTCGGACCCAGAAAAGGTTAGAGAAGTCCTTAGTTCATATTGGGAAGAGTTCAGTGAGGTGGTCACCGATGCTGATGCTCGCTCTGCTCAGTGGTTGGTGCAAACCGCTGGGGAGAAAACCCGGGTGGTCGTTGAGCAAATCGTGTGCGACCCGGAAGGTTTCAATGAATGGCGGTTTCGCGGTTTTGTTGAGCTAGAAGCTTCTCGTGAAGCGGGTGAAGCTGTCACGAAGTTGACGGAGATTGTCAAACTCTAAACAGTCAGCTCGGATGCTCAGATAGCCACCAGATAGATACAGAGTGCGACGATTAGGCACGCCACGGACCATCCGAACACACGGAATTTGATCGGTCCAGGCCAGGGGTCCTCGCTCACGCAGGAAGCTGGTAGTTGGGGGCTTCTTTCGTAATCATGATGTCGTGCGGATGACTTTCGCGAAGCGCTGAGGCCGTGATCTGTATAAACCTTGTGGCCGTTCTCATCTCGTCAATAGTTGTCGTGCCGCAATAACCCATGGCCTGTCGTAGACCGCCAATCAGTTGATGGAGAACATTGGCTATTGGTCCCTTGTACGCGACTCGCCCTTCAATCCCCTCAGGGACTAACAAATCCTCGTCTCGTTGATCTTGAAAGTAACGATCTTTTGAGAAGCCCCGGCCCTTCATGGCGCCAATTGACCCCATGCCTCGGTATTCCTTGAATCGCTCTCCTTGATAGAGGACTACTTCGCCAGGGCTCTCGTCGACACCAGCAAGGAGTCCACCTACCATCGCGCAGTCTGCTCCGGCAGCTATCGCCTTTGCGAGGTCACCCGAGAATTGCATTCCTCCATCTGCCACAACTGGGATGCCGTAATCAGCCGCTGCTAAGGCGCAGTCGTACACTGCAGTGACCTGAGGCACCCCAACTCCAGCCACCACTCGGGTAGTGCAAATGGAGCCGGGTCCGATACCGACTTTAATTCCGTCGGCACCAGCTTCGATTAAGGCCCGCGTAGCATCGGCCGTAGCGACGTTTCCGGCAAGAACATCGACAGGGTAGTTGGCCTTGATCTTGGCGACCGCTTCGATCACATCGCGACTGTGCCCGTGGGCCGTGTCAACAACTAAGACATCAACATCACGTTCAACCAGCGCTGCGACTCGGTCATCCGCATCTGGACCAACGCCTACGGCAGCAGCGGCAAGCAAGCGGCCCTGATCGTCCTTAGCGGCATGGGGATATTGAATCTTCTTTTCTATGTCTTTAACGGTAATCAAACCAATCAACTGGAAGTCATCGTCGACGATCGGCAGCTTTTCTATCCGATGTTTGCCGAGCACTATTTGAGCTTCTTCCAGCGTCGTCCCTGCTTGGGCGGTGACTAGACCTTCGACGGTCATGACCTCCGAGATAAGGCGGCTGGCGTCGGTTTCGAATCGCAAATCGCGGTTCGTCAAAATGCCGACCAAACGTCGGTCTGAGTCCGTTATTGGCACTCCGCTGATTTTGAACCGCGCCATGAGTGCTTCAGCATCAGCCAAAGTGGCGCTCGGGGGGAGAGTGAAAGGTTCAACGATCATCCCCGACTCCGACCGCTTAACTTTGTCGACTTCCTCGGCCTGTTCATCAATTGAAAGATTTCTGTGCACTACTCCGATCCCACCGTGACGGGCCATGGCTATTGCCAGTCGGGCTTGTGTCACGGTGTCCATAGCAGCACTCGCCAACGGAATCGCCAGTTGGATGTTCTTCGTGAAGCGGCATGTCGTGTCAACTTCGTCGGGCAGGACGCTAGAAGCCGCTGGTACCAGAAGCACGTCGTCGAAGGTAAGACCCTCTAAAGCGAACTTCTCATCCTCTGAAGGGAACGGAGCGGACGACGTGGTCATGTCGAACGATACCTCGGGCACCTTCGTAAGCGGTGCACTACTCGTCTACCGTAGGCCCGACGACAGGAGCGGCATGGCTGATTTTCACCAACGAGGGCCCATCACGACGCTGCACCGCTTAACCGCGAATGCTCACGCAGAGGCCGCTTCTTCGCTTTCCGACCCCGATGTTGGGAACCGTGTGGCGTTGCTTCTTCCATGCTTGATTACCGAGTTCAACGGCCCAGCTTTGCCTGAAATGGTGAATCAAATTTCGAGCCTTGACTGGTTAGGCAGAGTGATTGTGGGAATTGATGGAGCGAACAAAAGTTCTTTTACTAATGCCCAACAGTTGTTGGCTTCACTCCCACAGAAGACCACAGTTATGTGGAACGACAGCGCCGCCATGGAAGCTTTCGACCATGGAGTCGGCGTCGCTCCCAAACCTGGAAAGGGCAGCAACCTGTGGCGCTGTATCGGAGCGGTCGCGGCATTTGGTGACATAGACACGATCGTCGTTCATGACGCCGACATCTCCACCTACGAGTCTTCATTTGTGGCCAGACTCGCGCATCCAATCGTTGACGAACGACTTGGGTTTGATTTCGTCAAAGGTTTCTATCCCCGTTTTGATCGCCACGGCCTTAACGGACGAGTAACCCGGTTGTTGGTAGGGCCCTTACTTGAATCCTTGGCTTCGTCAACGCCAGCAAACCAGGACATCTCGTATCTGCAGTCATTCAGGTATCCCCTCGCCGGAGAATTCGCGACGCATTTGTCGACAGCAACTTCGTTAGCAATACCCGAGCACTGGGGAGTTGATATTTCTTTGCTTATGGCAGCACGGGCCTCTAAATGCCGAATCGCGCAAACTGATCTCACTGACAATTACGACCACAAACACCGAAGTCTTTCATTGGACCACCCGGAGTCAGGTCTGCACCGCATGGCCCGCGACATCATCAGCACAACACTTTCTCTGAGCGGCAGTACGGCTGTGGACGCAGTGGATTTCGACTGGAGAGCTAGCGAAACTATCGCCGCTCACCGAGCCAACGCTATTAGTAATTCTTTACCCTTCGATGACGCTCAAGAAGAGTCCGCTGTCGCATTGTTTTCGAAATTAATTCGCGAGAAGCCCGTTCCCTTACCGGTCGATTTACCAGCTTGGGATCAGCTTGAGACGAAATCCCCGGGCTGTCTTGCAGATTTGAAGTCGGCCGTGGAGAGCCAAACCACCGCTCCCGGGTCGAGGTAAATTTCGTCACGAACACGTTGTTCTGTGAGCATATCCAGACTCGGCTGGGAAGGTCGATATTTGATTTTCGAAAACCCGAGGTTCGCGACCACCGTCACTGCCTCAGGTCCTTCGCCCCGAACAACCCCCAATAAGGGCGGCCGCAAACTCAACACACGTTGGCTAGCGTCCGGATGAAACGCAGAAAAGCGGCGACGTATCACCAAACGACGCACGAGTTCGTCGCGGGCAAAACGACGCGAACCTGTAAGCATTTTGGCTCGCGACACAATCGTTGATTTAGGACGGTTAATGGCTCGCGCGTAGCTACTATTCCGGACCGCTTCCAAATCATTAGGTTCGCCTTCCACTGCCGGTAGGTAGAAAGCCGGAACTCCTCGAAGACTCGCCAGAACAGTGTGGCCAGTCAGCAATCGTTCTAGACCAAGCAGCGATGCTGGAGCGACATTGAGTTCATACGGTCGAATCCGGTCTGATGCTGTATGTCCCGCCCAGCTTCCGTTTGCTCGCTCGGTTGCAGCTAACAACGTTTCGATTTCGGAATCATTCAACAGATCTTCCACGGGGCGAACTCCAATCCCGTCATGACTACCCAAAAAGTTGAGCAACGTGGTCCCTTCAGGCGACTGCTCTGACGTTTGAAGCCATGCGGTGAGCTGTTCACTTGAACCTGTTATAAGCGCATGTGTGAGGAGAGGTGCGAGGGTGAAGTTGTAGGCAAGGTGCGCCTGCTTTCCGTCGCGCAGGTAGGACAGGTTCTCTGTATGTGGCACGTTGGTCTCGGTAATCAAGACAGCGTCGGGACAACGCCACTCCAAAAGATCGCGCAGCAGACGAACCAACTCATGTGTTTCTTCTAAATGCACGCATGTTGTACCGAGACGTTTTTGGGCGTACGCAATCGCATCCAGTCGAATCCATCGAACACCGGCCTCGAGTAAACGGCGAAGAGTTCTCAGGGTCTCGAGAAGAACTTCGGGTTCTTCCCAATTCACATCAACTTGATCGGGGCTGAACGTGCACCACAGACACTTGACACCGTTGACGGTCTCAAGTGGAACTAGCAAGTCTGTAGCTCGAGGTCGTACGACAGCTGAGAGGTCGGTGTCAGGCGATGCGGCCAACAAACATCGGCGTCCTGGCTCGACATCATTTTGAAATTGCTCGACCCAGCGGTGAGAGGCGCTTACATGGTTCAATACAAGGTCCGCCATGACCCTGTTGTTGATCGAGATTGATTCGATGTTTCCCCAATCACCGAACTTTTCAGCAACTTCGCAATGATCTACCACGGCAAATCCATCATCAGAACTTGAGGGGAAGAAAGGGAGAATGTGGATCGTAGAAAACGCGTGATTCACTTCCGATAGGACACGCTCAAGTGTGGCCAGAGGAGGTTGATCCTGATCACTAATCTGGTCTGGATATGCAATAAGCACGACATCGTTTTCAGACCAACGATCACCCCCGGTTGAAGGGGTCGGATCTCCCAACGCTGACCTGCACCGTTCGAACAATATGTCGACGTCGGAGTCGCTGTAGAGCAGCTGAAGTCGCCGACATATCCGCTCTTCTTGAGGCGTCATGGCACAGCCTGACGCCCGCCGCTCAACTTAGATTGTTGATGTCGTTTAAGACCTCTTGAGCGTGCTCCGATAGATCTGGGGAGTCCTCGAAGTCGTATGACTTGGCGATTAGACCATCCGGGCTAATCAAATAGCTGACTCGGTGCGGGAATGCGCCGAAGGGATCGTCTGCTGGTCGAGCGACTTCATAAGCGGTGCCGACTACGCGCTCAGGATCGGAGAGCAACCGGTAGGGAAACTTCTCGTTATCTACGAATGCTTTTTGTTCTTCGACTGTGTCGAAAGACGCGCCCAGAATTGCAGCATTGGCCGATTCAAACTGTGAGGCTCGGTCACGGAGCCCCTGCCCTTCAATAGTTCAACCAGGCGTTGATGCTTTCGGGTACCACCAAAACAGAAGCCATTGCCCCGCGAACTCATCAAGTGAAACCTGTTCGCTGTTATGGTCGAGCAAACTAAACGCTGGTGCTGAAGTTCCAACTTCAAGCATTCGAATCCTCCCAAATGTGCTCCCCCCCGAGACTAGAGGAATTTGCCTTGGATACCACTTAGCAACGCCGATCTCGCCAGTCTTCAGCTGGGCCTCTATGGTTTCCGCATGCATCCACTCTCAATGATGACCACCGAGGAAATTGAAACCAGCCTTACGGTACTCCGCGAATCTGGCCGGATTGACGACAGTGCGACGTTCCATGGATGCTGCATCTAGGAGCCACCCAAACAGGAAATTGCCGCTTGGAAGGCTGGAGATCCAATCGATCGGCGTCTGGATCTGGTGGTTCGATATGAGGGCGAGGTCTACGAGGCCAGGGTGTCGGTAACTCGTAGCCAGGTGGATCGT
>ERZ651768.1791-NODE-1791-length-15454-cov-16.850491_pt1 | contig 15454 bp, 14 predicted proteins | sample MGYA00514754_ERZ651768 | MGnify/ENA metagenome assembly ERZ651768
AGAAGAAAGTTCTCTAATGCTGTGGGTTCCATATTTATATCTTTAAAATAGGTTGCTATTAAGTCTACTCTTTATGCACTGAATGTAGCACATAAATTCAGCAATAATAGTTTTTTCCCTTATTCGTCCTCATCTTCATCCTCATCTTCATCCTCATCTTCGTCCTCATCTTCACCTTCTTCTCCAAGTGTAAGAGAATCATCGTATTCAGCGGTATTGTAGGAAATTAAATAATTTTTAATTGAATCGACTTGGGTATCAACATTACCAATACTTTTGAGTTCCTTATATTTACTCTTTACCGTGAACTCTTCCCCATTTTTCGCCCAATGAGAAGGCATCTTTGTCCATGGAATCATTTCTCTTGTATGCTTCAGCCACTTTGGAATCCAGTCCTGGCGCAATCGATCTCCAGCTATGCTGAACTCTATGCCTTTTGCCCCGTCATCATGGCAGTTTCCGCAGTCCATATAATTAACTGCTTTAACTCCCGTTTCAATTCGATCCTTAGCCCTAACTGTATTCACACCTACTTCATATTTACTATCGGCAGGTGACATCGCCTCAAAATAAGCGGTCAGGTCACGGACCTCTTTATCGGTAAAAGAAAATGTTGGCATACGTACTTTCACCCATTTCCTAACAGTGGTGGGATTTTTTAGAAAGGAGTACAGCCATGACCCTTTTATTCTTTCCCCTACATGATAATTCCCCAGTTCAAGAGGTGGGGGGTATAGCGCCTTTGCCTTAATATACTTTTGTATAATGCCACCCTCTCCTTCAACATGATGACAACCTTTACAATTGTACCTTGTGATAAGACGACGACCTTTCTCGATAATCTGTTCTTTTTCGGATAAATTTTTTCTATAGCGCTCTGGAATCTTTGTTCCATTGAATCCTTTCAAGAGGACAACCAATGCATCAATTTCATCAGGTGCTAAACCAAAATTCGGCATTTTATCTAATACGCGTTCAGTGCGAAAAGAATCTGGTTTCTTTAGTTTTGTGCGCGCCCACGCTTCCCATGTATGGGGTATATGAGAGTCACCATACTCAAGCTCACTAGTCATCTTTCGCCCAAAAAAAGAAAGTTCAGGTGCAATTCTCCCCTCATTTTCCATACCATTGATATCATGACATGCAAAGCATCCACGAGTCCTTACAACTTTTTCCCCATGATCAATCAGCGCTTGGTTAGCAATGGCCTTCTCAATTCCAGGGATGGTATTCGCCTCACCGTGCATCATAAGATAAGAGGCTATGTCATTGGCCTGATCTTTGGAAAGCCTGAGATTAGGCATAAGGCTTTTGTGATTATAGCTTTTTGGGTTACTCAGCCAAGATGTAACCCAGTCAGCGTTAACCTTACTCGCAATACGACTAAGATCAGGACCAAATACCTCTCCCTGACCATCTATTTCGTGACATGCAAGACAGCCGACAGTTTTAAAAAGCTTTTCTCCTTTTTTCGGATCCCCAAATACAAACTTTTCAGAAAGGACATAGTCCTTATCAGAGGATGCAATTAGATAAGCCGTAACACCGAAAGCATCTTTGTCATCAAATCCAAAGTTTGGCATCCTTGTTTTAGGGAGGTACTCTTTCGGGTTTTTAACCCATCGATAAAGCCAACTAGGATCAACTTTAGATGCAATGCGATTTAACCGTGGCCCAACTTTAGCTTCATCGCTATACCCATCCGCTAGATGACAGCCATGGCAACCCAGTTTAACAAACAGCCTTTTTCCTTTTGATAAAATCGGGGCGCCTTCAAGGTTTATCACTTCAGCATGGCAATTGCGGCAGGTCGCCTGCATGAAAATGCCATGACTCATCGGCTCATTAATTCCAGCGGTCTGATCCATTTCGTGGTGTGACCCATGGGCGTCTTCGGCTGGTGCTGTTGCCGCACCTTGCCCAAGATGACACCAGGTACATCCCGTCCGATCCGGAGGATGCTTTTTAATCAGGATATCCAAGTTGGGGTGCGTCTTAAGGGGGTGTTCGTAACTATCGTAATATGTATCTTGATAGGCAATGTGGCAAGTCTGACAACGGTCAACCTTGTAAGTTATTTCAGAAAAGTTGTTTTTACCATACCCTGGGATGACCGTCTGCTCAACCGCCGTGGCGCGCCAGACAAACGGAAAGGGTTTGTAGAAATCCATGGTCCGTTGCGCGTCCTCACGATCACGGACGAGGTTTTTCAATTCTTTATTAAGATCATCCTGTTTTGCTTTTTGTAAGAGAAGCTTATCCTCAGCTACCTTTAAGATCCTTGCTTTATCATCGATTTGAGGGTTCCAGCTATTCACTTCTTCTTTAATTAGCTGGACTTTAGCCTTTTGCACATCAAAGTTCTCACCTTCGTGCATGGCCTTTTTATAAAAGTAATAAGCTTCATCGAGCCTACTTCCAGCGAATTTTTTTAGTTCCTTTAGCTCGGCAAGTTTAATTTCCGCCTCTAAAACTTCGTCAAGCAGAATCTGGTATTCATCTGAATCATCCAACTCACTATCTACTTGAGCTAAGCTGTTTTTAAGCTCCTGCTCCTTGGAAGCGATATTTTTGTCAGCCGCTTTCCACTTATCCTCAGCACGCGCATACTGTGATTTAAAATACTCATTTTGATACTGCTTGTACCCTCGGCGACTATACTCGTCATCCCAAAACGACCACAGGGTAACAAACAGGAGAGCACCGGATGTGGCAAAAAAAAGGAAGCTGTATGAAGTCTCCTCGTCTACGAAAGGTTTTTCTTCGTTCTCAGATTCCTCTTCAGGTTTTGAATCTTCAGGGTTATTCAAAATATACTCTCAAAAATACTTAAGGAAAAAGCTAAATATTAATCCAGGGTGTAACCAATATGTATTTGATATTAAACCCAATCCTCAAAACAATCTTGATCACCATGCCTAGCATAATAAGATACAGCTGAATCTTGATAAACATGCGTAAAAAGCCGACACTTTTTATGGCTTTTCGTTCCATAAAAAAATAAGCCGCAGTCCCAAGTGCAAAATAACCGCTGACAATTGCTCCACCAACCAACATAGCCATGTTATAAGTACGCACACCGAGCGCGTAAGGCAAGTCCACGTTGACCAGGGCAATCACCCTGTGTGGGTCCCAGTACTGCCAAGGCATAAAAAGGTTCCACCCGGGCCCTCGCAAGAAAACACCCATGATGATAAGCGAAATCCACAGGACTAAGAACCCGAAGCTATAAACCCAAATCGCTACTTTTCTTTCATGATAGGTATAATATCCGTTACCTTTAGGATTTATATCAAGATACGGAATCAGCATGAGTCCCACAATTATAAGAACGGGGGCAATAACCCCGGCAAACCAAGGGTCAAAATAAACGAGGATATCCTGCAATCCAAGAAAATACCACGGAGCTTTAGAAGGGTTTGGAGTTTTAGTAGGATTTGCGGCTTCTTCGAGCGGAGCATCAATAACAATCGACCAAACCGTAAGGGCAATTGCGACGAAAAGCGCGCAAAGAAACTCAAGTCTTACCAAATAGGGCCAGACATGGACTTTTTCTTCTAATCCCTCGACTTTAACTTTTGGGTCTTCTGCTGCCATACAAAATTTCTCTAATAAATTAAAAATTAACAGATAATCAATTAAGCAAAAACCTACAGAGGACCTGAAATACCCCCATCTTTCCTAATTCTCCAAAAATGCACAATCATCAAAGCACCAGCGACCAAAGGAATAAAAATGCAATGCAAGACGTAAAACCGAAGCAACGCAGGGGGCCCGACCAGACTTCCCCCGATCAGTAATGATCTAGCATCGTATCTGGGACTCACACCAAAAACAAATTCCTGAAAAGGTCCTTCATGACCAAGAAATGGTGTCGCGCGAGCCATATTTGTTCCAACAGTAACCGCCCACATGGCAAGCTGATCCCAAGGCAAAAGATATCCAGTAAAACTGAGTAATAAGGTAAAAGTAACTAAAAATACACCAATTACCCAGTTGAATTCACGTGGCGGTTTATAAGAACCCGTTAAAAAAACTCTGAACATGTGAAGCCATACAGTAATAACCATGGCATGTGCAGCCCATCGGTGCATATTCCGCATCAGCATCCCAAAAGGAACATCATATTGGAGATATTTCATATCAAAGTATGCATACTCCCCCACAGGACGGTAATAAAACATCAAAATGACGCCTGTTACAACAGTGGATAGAAATAAAAGGAATGTAATCCCACCCATACACCAGGTAAATTTAATTCTAAGGGCATGCCGATGAATTTTTACTGGATGAAGGTGGAGCCAGACATTACTTACAATCTGCAACACCCGATTTCTTGGTGTATCAGCGTATCCATGTCTAAAAGAAGATGTCCATATCTGCGAACTCAAAATCTCGTTTTGAATTTCTTTAAATAATTCTCCGCTTTTGATCTTCTCAACGAAGGTTGCAAGACTAGGAATTTCTGGTTTTTTTGTTGCCAAGATATAAACCCTCCAGATCAAAAAAGAAGAACAATAGAAACAGGGAAATGGAATCGCAAAAACTCAATCAAATAAGTAATTTTGAGCCTGGTTTACCCCACTCGCCCTTCTCATAAAGAAATTTTTTACTTTTATCAATAATAATAAGCCCATCGGGGCCAAGCGATATTTTAAGATGTTCTAGCGGTCTAGGAGCTGGCCCCTCAAAGTTTATTCCCTCCTTAGTAAATCCGCTACCATGGCAGGGGCATTTATACTTAGCATCTGTTTTAAACCAACGTGGTGTGCATCCCAAGTGAGTACAGAGCGCATATATAACAAAAATACCCTCCAGATCACGTACAATCCAGACTCTCTGGTCCTTAACATACTTAGTACTAACGTCCCCTACAGTGTAATCACTGGGCCGACCCGCCTTAAAAATTGGAGAAGGTTCGAAGAGAACGCGGGGAAAAAGAAGACGCGTGAAAAATAAAGTTGAAAAACCCAGTGTCGCCGCAAATCCAGCCCACCCGGCAAGAGAAAAGAAATCTCTGCGTGACCAAATAGTATCCTTGGGCTCTTCTTTTTTTGCTGATTTTTTGCTCGCAGCTCCTACAGGCTTATCAGTTGAATCGATAGTCGCCTCACCCATAAAAATCTCCAGTAATTCAAACTTATATCAACCAAAAATCACTAAATATCATGGAATCATACAAAGACTTCAGACTTGAAGAAAATTGGTTTTTATCACAAAAGGAAAAACCAGTCAAGATAAGTTATTCAGGCTACTTACATGGTTTGGTGTTGTTTTTTTATGGCTTTACTGCATAAGCGTGCAGCTTCTCTAATTCCTTCAATTTCCTCTGACTTACCATTAGCCAAAGATAATAAAGCACCGACTTTCATCCCTTTTTTAATAGCCAGTACTATTAAAGAAATCAATTGTGAAGCGTTGGGGGAAACGAATTGGCCTCCGATAACGACACCACTTCTGGCATCAGCAACTATTTTAAAAAATCCCTCTTTTATCTCACCTAAAAACGAAAAATCCAAATATTCAGACTTAGCACATCCCTCAACACCTCGAAACCCTTTGTAATGTGCTTGTTCAGCGAAACATCCGACAGAAGCTATTTCTGGTTTTGTGTAAAAAACAAATGGAATCCAGTCATAATTGATAGATTTGTTTTTCCCCATTGCATTATCCGCTGCAATTTTCCCCTCTTCTTCTGAAATGCCCGGTCTACTCCTTCGGCCAGTAATACTTCCCACAGCAAAAATATCTGGCACGCTGGTTTCAAGCTTATCATTCACAAGAATTTCTTTATTATCACCTACCCTAACCCCCAATGTATCGCATTCTAAATTTTCTGAATTTCCTTGACGGTCCAAATTTAAAATAATTTTTTCTGTTTGAAACTTAATACCTTCAGCTAAGGTTATATCTAATAGCGCATTATTTTTAAAATAAGACGAAATTTTCTTACCAAGCAAGAGTTTTACTTTTAATGATTTAAGAGATAGTTCTAAATTATTTATAATTTCAGGATCCTGATCCGGAATCATTCGAGAGTGATCGGAACTTAAGAATACTTTGCTACCAAGCATCTGGTAAAAAATTGAAAGCTCACAGCCATAGCCTCCAGCTCCCATAATAAAAACTCTATCAGGAATAGAATAATTGTTGAAAATATCATCCGCTGGGACAATGATATTTCCTTCAAATGGAAGAGTAGGCAACGGAACAGAACTGGATCCTGTTGCTATAATAATTTTTTTGGTGGCTATATCAAAAGTCTTGTCATTCGATCTCACTTGAACAAGGTCGGAAGACAACGGCAATCCGCTACCTATTTTAATCGTCACCCCTGCCTCAGTAAGTCTTTGCTCCCAGAGCTCCGATAATAACTGCATAGAATCTGTTATTTTGTGAAATAATTTTTCTGAGTCAAGGAGACCATTAATATTAAAATTTGATTCATTATTTCTTAATAAGCTAAGGCCAAGTTTAAGTGGATATAGGCCTTTATAGATACACGAGCCACCAATCTTTTCTTGCTCAATAATGCAAACTTGCGCGCCCTGGTCAGACGCACGTAAGGCAGCAGAAACTCCTGCAGATCCTGCTCCTAGAACTATGACATCAAATGTTTCCACGAAAGTTTAGGCCCTGAGAAAAAATTATTTTTCAATGTAAAGCTTCACAAAACACTAAATGAAGCAACTCCAACTAATAGAATTAGCCCCAATGAGGCTAGTATGGCATGAAAAGTAATATTAATTCTGCGAGTTATCGGAATGACAAGTAGAAAATACACCAGCACTGCATATTCAAACCATTCATTTTTAGTAGGAGAGTGAGAAACCCACAAAAACATTACATAGCTAAGAACAACAAAATAAAAAGTCAAGCGGTGGGCTTTAAAACCTTTTTTTCGTTTATCCTCCGGAAGTATGCTAACCCCGATAAGAATATTAACGATCGTGCCAATAATAACAAACATAATAATGATGAAACTTGGGTCTAGGAATAGCCCCTTCAAGGTAGTCGCTTGCATATGTCAGGTTAATTTTTTAAATCAAAATAAATGTTGGTGCCGATGGGGAGATTCGAACTCCCACGGATCGCTCCATACGCCCCTCAAGCGCACGTGTCTACCAGTTCCACCACATCGGCACGTTGTTATTTTGATTTTTCATCCCCGGTTTCAGGAATTGTCTCGGGAGAGCTTATAGGGGCAGGGTTTTCTAAATCCGGCATTACAGATCGGGATTTTTCTTTGGTGGACATTATCCCCAAAGTAAGGGAGGTTATCATAAATAACGTTGCAATAGCCGTGGTCATTTTGGTTAAAAAATTTCCCGCACCGGAACTACCGAACATAGTCTGACTACTACCAGCTCCAAGGCCGGAACCCATTGCCGCTCCCTTTCCGGTTTGTAAAAGAATTACAAGAATAAGAAAAAGAGTGCAAATCACGTGCACAATAATAATTGCGGTATGCATAGAAATTAATCCCCAGTTTTAAACGATGATTTGATTATATCATAAAAAGATTTTGATCTAAGACTTGCTCCTCCAACCAAAAGACCATCAACATCAGGTTGAGCCATTAGTGCCGAACTACTCTGAGAATCGACACTACCACCATATAAAATACGTGTAGCCCTTGCTAGATTTTTCCCAAATGACTTTTCACACCAATTACGAATAAAGCCATGAACATCCTGTACTTGATTCGGATTAGCCGTATGCCCAGTGCCTATGGCCCAAACAGGTTCATAAGCTATCGATAAACTATTTAATTGATCTTCTTTTAAACCTACTAGACCATCAAACAACTGTCTTTCTATCACATCATTAGTTTTATCTTCATTACGCTCGCCGACAGACTCGCCAATACAAAAAATAACATTCAGCGCGTTTTCGCAAGCAAGAAATATCTTTTTGTTGATTAACCCATCCGATTCATTGTGATATTGTCGCCTTTCTGAATGGCCTAATATGACATAATCACAACCCGCATCTTTAAGCATAATAGCTGAAATTTCTCCGGTTTGCGCGCCTTCTGCTTCTGAAGCCATATTTTGACCGGCTAGCTGGACCTTGCTCCCCTCTATATATTGACGAACTACAGAAAGAGATGTGAACGGTGGTGCAACAACAATATCAAAAGTCCCTGCACAATCTGAGGTGTTTAGTAGTTCTTCAACCCATTTTCTGGAAGATGAAATAAGCATATTCATCTTCCAGTTACCAACAACGATAGGGCGCCTCATAACTTCTATAATCCCTTATTTACAATCATTTTCAATAAATCGCAAACTCGTGATGAATAACCCCACTCGTTGTCATACCACGCTAAAACTTTTACTAACCTCTTATCTATGACCTTTGTAGATAACCCATCAACAATGGATGAGTATTCATTCCCCTGATAATCTACTGAGACCAGAGGAATTTCCTCATAATCTAAAATACCCTTTAAGTCCGCCTTTGAAGCAAGTTTAAACAAATCATTAACTTCAGATGCTGTCGTGTCCTTGCCAACATCAGCGACAAAGTCGACAATAGAAACATTTGGCGTTGGCACTCTAATAGCCATACCATCCAGCTTGCCCTTTAATTCGGGTATAACCAAGGAGACAGCTTTCGCTGCCCCAGTAGTTGTAGGAATCATGGATACGGAAGCTGCTCGCGCTCGACGTAAATCCTTATGCGGTAAGTCTAGAATTTGCTGATCATTGGTAAATGAATGAATCGTTGTCATTACACCTCTTTCAATGCATAGGTTGTTATGCAGGACCTTTACTATTGGCGCGAGACAATTGGTTGTGCAAGAAGCATTGGAAATAATATGATCAGATTCAGCATTGTATCGATCGTCATTAACACCGAGGACTAAAGTTACATCAGGATCAGTCGCTGGAGCAGAGATTAAAACTTTTTTCGCACCTGCTTTTACATGTTTTTCTGCGGCAGAACGTTTGGTAAATAATCCAGTGGACTCTACAACTATATCTACACCCAACTCCTTCCAAGGCAAAGCTTCAGGATCTCGATCTGCTAAAATACGGATAGATTTTCCGTTAACACTAAACCCCTGGTCAGTGATTTCTACTTTGGCAGAATTTATTCCCTGAACTGAATCATATTTAAATAAATGGGCTAGGGTTTTAGGGTCTGTCAAATCATTTATTGCTACAACGTCAAATAGAGAAGAACAATCGCTATCATTAATTACACACTTGAGAACGTTCCTTCCAATTCTACCAAATCCATTTATAGCCACTTTCACAGGCATGAATAAATTTCCTCCAAAAAGGATCTACAAAACACAGCCGAAAATCCGAAAATATTAAAAATATGAAATTTTAAAATAGGGCATGAAAGGGGACTCGAGGCTCTGCGCTTTAATCGTTCAACAGAGTGGGAAGCTATTGAATTAGATAGATATAAGCGTAGAAACAGAAATTGCATCCCTTCCTGTCTCAAAAATTTGATTATGCAAAACTTAGAATCTCAAGTCAATAACAACCTTTAAATGTATAAAACATTAAAGAAATACGTAGGGATGCTAGGATGCTTATTCCGTACTAATCATCAATAGTGCTTAGAGAAGAAAATAATATTCTGTCAATATCATCACCTAGCACTATGGAACCTTCAACTTTATTTATCAACTGAGCATACTCAAGGGTTAATGCTTCTTCTTCCTTAACCGAAATTTCCAAGTCTGACTCCAGTTGTTCGCGCTCTTCCTCCAAATCGCGCCTATTTTCGTCCAAGATAATTTTCTTTTCAAGCGCCTGTTCCTTTTTCTCAAGAATTTCGGATCTTGCATTGTGCATTTCTGTTTGAAGTAAACTGATTGATTGCAAATCATTATCAAGTTTTTGGAAGGAAGAGTTCAAGTTATCAAGAAAATGATACCTCTGTTGAATTAGGTTTTCCGTCGATGGGCCACGTTCCTGCAAACTCTTTTCTTCAACTGACTCTTCTTCAACTGCGGTGACGCCAACAGTCTCCATCGATACACCTTGCAATAGATTATTATATTTATCTTTAATTCTTGTTTCCTCAATTAGTAATTCTTCTAGATTCTCTACACTTTTAGAGATATTCAATTCATAAATTTCAATATTTCTCGAAAGGGTACCTAATTGTTCTTCATTTCGAGCTAAAAAATTCTCTAATTCACTGATTCGATGCTCAACAGACAAACGAATTTTCTCTTTTAATAACAAAACTTTATTGAAAGTATTTACAACCCGTTCATACTCACGAGCTACAGACGCCCCTCGTTCACGAGCTGCCGAGTTTTCACTGGCTACATTTCCATTTATATTGTATTCGCTCATTATATTGGCCTTGTCAATACTTTGGCATTTATTAGCATACACTTATTGTAAAGCAATTTATATGCCACTGTTAATGCAAAAAAAAATTAATTGTTTTATTGCATATATTTACTAAAATTTCTCTCCTTTTTAAATTATCTTACCCTGGATGCAATTAATCATATCTCTGACAGATTGATCCATCCCGACATAAATGGAACGTGAGACAATGTGGTGACCTATATTCAATTCTTCAATCCAGGGTACATTGTGAATAATAGCCGGAACGTTATCAATAGTTAGGCCATGGCCAGCAAATACTCGTAATCCAAGTTCATGAGCCTGCACCGCTGCCTTTCTCAATTGTGCCAAATGTTGAGCGTTTGCATTGATGCTAGAGCTTTCTGAATAAGGTCCTGTGTTAAGCTCAATGCTGTCTGCTTTCACCCTTTTGGCTGCCTTCACCTGATGTGCGTCTGGGTCAATAAATAAACTAAATAATATATCCCTTTCCTTCAACTTATGACCAACTTCAATCAAATGGTCTTCTTGTTCCAAAATATTCAACCCACCCTCCGTCGTAATCTCTTGGCGGTTCTCAGGTACGACTGAAACTTGAAAAGGTTTCGTGGCAATAGCTATTGTTATCATTTCGTCAACCGCAGCCATTTCCAAATTAAGAGGTGTGGTAATTTGATTTTTTAAGCGTCTAATATCGTCATCTTGCACATGACGGCGATCTTCCCGCAAGTGGGCCGTAATTCCATATGCGCCCGCTTTTTCAGCAATAATCGCTGCCTCCAATGGATCCGGTTCATAGGTTTTTCGTGCTTCGCGCACCGTCGCCACATGATCTACATTTACAAAGAGTTTAATCATTCTTTCAACTTGTCTTCATTAAAGCACTAGCGATTCGAACTGCTCGCACGGTAGGACCAACATCATGAACCCTGAGAATATCAGCGCCATTAACGACCCCCACAATGCCTGCCGCAATAGAACCTTCCAAACGTTCTGCGGGTTCAAGGTTTAGAATATCGCCAATAAGTGATTTTCTGGAAACACCAAGAAGAATTTTTTTACCCAAAACTTTTAGCTGATCTAACTTGGAGATCAAATCGATATTGTGAGTCAAGGTTTTCCCAAATCCAATACCTGGATCAATCGCAATGCTCCCAGAATCAATTCCTGCATCTTCAGCTAGCTCAACTCGCTGCGACAGAAAATTTAAAACTTCCGCACAGACATCTTCGTAACAAGGGTTTTTTTGCATTATCTCGGGGGTACCTTTCATATGCATTAAAACAATACCTGCATTATGATGTGATATAATATTAGCCATCTCATGGCCTGCCCTCAGGCCAGAAATATCATTAATCACAGCCGCACCTTCTTGCAAAACAACTGAGGCGACATCCGGTTTATAGGTATCCACAGAAATAGGGACATTAAATTCTTTCGTTAATTTTGTTATGACTGGTAGGAGACGCTCCAATTCAATTTTAACTGAGATACCCCTAGACCCGGGGCGCGTACTCTCTGCTCCGACATCAAGAATGTGAACCCCGTCATTAATCATTTTTTCCGCCGCATGCAACACATCACAAGGGTTCGTGTGACTACTCCTCGAATAAAATGAATCCGGAGACAAATTAATAATCCCCATAACCGCGGTAGAGTTCAAACCCGCTAAATTATCAAATGAAAATGCCATGTATTCGTTAAATTAAAGTGGTTTTTTTATATCAAAGCAAACAAAAAAAGCTTCAAGTCGGGACCACTATGGTATCCCCTCACCTGAAGCTATTTTTATTTAATTCTGTAATGCTTAAACTCAAGCAATACTTATGCTGGGTGCGGATCCGGTAACCCACCTCCCATTATTCCCCCCGAATCATCATTTGACTTTTCTTGAGTTGTTTCAGCACTAGAAGGAGCTACTCCTTCTGGCTCAACCTTTGTTTCATCTCCACCAACGGGTGGAACCTTTCCCTCAATAATTTCCTTAACTTCTGATGCATTAAGAGTTTCTCTATCCAGTAGAGCTAAAGCCATTTTTTCAAGTGAGTCTCGATGTTCGGTTATTATTTCACGAGCCTTTTCATATCCGCTCATCACGAGGGCTTTAACCTCTTGGTCTATTAATTTCGCCGTCTGATCACTAAAGTTTTTTTGTTGCGAGAAATCTTTACCTAAAAAGACCTGTTCCTCCTTGGCCCCATACGTAAGCGGTCCCATCTTCTCACTCATTCCCCACTCACATACCATTTTACGGGCCATCTCCGTAGCTCTCTCGATATCATTTCCTGCCCCGGTTGTCATTTGTCCCAAACATATTTCTTCAGCCACTCGACCACCCATGAATATAGCTAAATTGTTATAGAGAAAATTTCTTGGGTAAGTATGTTTTTCGTCTTCTGGCAGTTGCATAGTAACACCAAGCGCCCTACCTCTTGGAATGATGGTAACCTTATGAAGTGGATCTGTACCTGGAAGTTTTAATGCAACCAAAGCATGCCCTGCCTCATGATAGGCTGTTGTTCGTTTCTCTTTTTCAGATATCACCATACTTCTTCTTTCCACACCCATTAACACTTTATCTTTAGCACTTTCAAAATCATCATTACCCACACATTTTTTATCATCCCTAGCGGCAAGTAACGCGGCTTCATTAACAAGGTTTGCTAAATCTGCACCAGTGAACCCTGGGGTCCCTCGAGCAATGGTTTTAAGGTCAACATTCTCTGTTAATGGTACAGTTGCAGTGTGCACCTTGAGAACACCTTCACGTCCTTTCACATCTGGACGGTCAACCATAACCTGTCGATCAAATCTTCCAGGTCTGAGTAGTGCAGGATCTAACACATCTGGTCTATTAGTAGCCGCTATCAAAATAACCCCTTCGTTATTTTCAAAGCCATCCATTTCAACAAGAAGTTGGTTTAGAGTCTGCTCTCTTTCATCATGTCCTCCACCCAAACCAGCACCACGGTGGCGACCCACTGCATCAATCTCATCAATAAAAATAATACATGGACTATTTTTTTTCCCTTGCTCAAACAGGTCTCTCACACGAGAGGCACCAACGCCGACGAACATTTCGACGAAGTCTGACCCACTGATACTAAAAAAGGGTACATTAGCCTCCCCAGCAATAGCCTTTGCTAATAAAGTTTTTCCTGTACCCGGTGGACCCACAAGAAGAACACCTTTTGGAATTTTTCCACCTAATTTGTTAAATTTTTGTGGTTCTTTTAAAAATTCTATTATTTCATGGAGTTCTTCCTTAGCCTCATCTACTCCAGCAACATCTTTAAAAGTAATCTTATTTTTGTCTTCGTTCATCAATCGGGCCTTGGATTTGCCAAACGACAAAGCCTTACCACCACCCGATTGCATTTGCCGCATAAAAAATATCCAGATTCCAAGAAGTAAAATCATTGGGAACCAGGAAATCAAAATATTCATATACCAACTAGTTTGCTCTGGAGGAACGACAACGATACGAACCCCTTTCTCACGAAGAACCCTAACAAGATCCTGATCTTTTGATGGAGTCATTGTCTGAAAAGAACTTCCATCTATATATTTACCGCTGACGCGGTCTCCCTGAATCGTCACTTCAGAAATTTTCCCACTTTCAACCTGGTCCATAAACTCGCTAAATATGACATCAGACTGATTGTTCAGGGGTTGATTGAAAATATTAAAAAGGGCAATCATAATCATTCCTATTACCAGCCAAAGTGCTAAGTTTTTATAAAACTGATTCAAAGAAGATCTCCTTCAAGTAAAAAAATAGTTTTAATCTAATTATAATAGCTACACATATAATTTAAAATAATAGCACAAATACACATACTTACGTGCCAAATATTTTACGGTAAGATTTCAAGCCATGGTCCCCTCAACAACCATAACCCTGGTACTCTTATCGGTAACTCTATAACGTTCCCCGATTCTTTTTTCGTAAACCCATATAATGTCATCATTTATTGATGTAATGAGTGGTATTGATTTTCTTTGATCTCGAGGAATTTTTTCGTCTATAAAGAATGCCTTGAGTTTTTTTGTTCCTTTCATTCCTAAAGGAACAAATCGGTCTCCCGGTCGAAAAACTCTCACTTTTATATCAGAGCCTGTTTTATCGTAATCAAAATAAGCTTTATTGGAATTTGTAGAATAAAAATCAATATCCTTTGTAGAAACCAGTTTTGTATTGAGGCATAACCCTCGAAACCCAATTTCAGTAGTCCCGGGAACATTTATGCCTTTAGACTCGAAGTCCCCTGAAAAAAACTCATCCTCAACAAAGTCACAATTATGACGTTTACGAACAAATAGTTTCCCTTTGTCACAAACGGCGGTTAAAAATCCGGGAAGGTGTATCTCTTTAACGCCATTTTCGAGTTTCATCATTTGAATGATCTTCAATACGTGTCGCACTGAAATTGATCTCAAGTCACCCTTGGCAACTAAAATCGCTTGCCTGATTAATCTTTTCTGTAACGCGGGGTGCTGTGAATTAAAAAGATTAACATCAAGAGAAGCAAAGTTATCGTCCTTCACGTCAAACTCAACCTGGGCCATCGCCATTTCTACTTTTTTTTCAATGTAATCTTCATCATCAGCCAACAGTCCTGATGTTGAGACAAGCGAGTTTTTTATATTTGAATTGTATGACTCTAAGGTTGGAATTAAATCTAAACGAATTTTATTCCTTAGATAGTATTTTTCTTGATTCGAGCTGTCCAAACGGAATTGCAAGCCTTGTGTAGAAATATAATTTTCAATTTCATAACGGGAACAATCGCGAAGGGGGCGGATATAATTACCCCTCCTTGAACGAATCCCAGTTAGCCCTCGAAGACCGCTCCCCCTCAATAAATTAATTAAAAATGTTTCTGCCTGGTCGTCGGAATTATGACCAAGAGCAATCAAATCCGCGCTCCATTTTTTTGAAATTCGCTCTAGAAAATCATACCTAATGATTCTTGCAATTTCTTGAAATGAGGCCTTCTTTTCACTACTAAACAAGGCAACATCAACATCCTCGACAAATGTTTCAATCCCTAAAGTCTTACCTAAGCCAACTACAAAATCCGAATCTTTATTTGAGTCAACCCCTCGAGACAAATGATTAAGGT
>ERZ651768.1792-NODE-1792-length-15453-cov-39.582531_pt1 | contig 15453 bp, 12 predicted proteins | sample MGYA00514754_ERZ651768 | MGnify/ENA metagenome assembly ERZ651768
ATATAAGGCTTGCCTCAATAGATGGTGTAGAAAGGGCCTTTGATTATGCAGTTATTAAGGGTGATGCTCTTTTTAGTGCCATCACATATGGAATAAGAAGTGTCTTGGATTCACTGGAAATGTTATTTGTTAAAACGCCATGGGTTGTGGTCATAAGTGCAATAGTATTAATGACCGGACTCTCTGCAGGACCGCGTGCAGCAATCTATTCTCTCGCATTTTTAGCTTATATGGGCTTTTTAGGGTTTTGGGTAAAGGCCATGACAACTTTGGCTTTATTGGGTACAGCTGCTATATTAAGTATATCTATTGGAATCCCGCTTGGAATTTATTGTGCTACAAGACCTAAATTTTATTCTTTCATTAGACCCATAATGGATTTTATGCAAACCATGCCTGCATTCGTGTTTATGATTCCTGTAATTGCTTTTTTTGGGACTGGAAAGGTTTCTGCTGTAATTATTACCATGATTTTTGGAGGAACCCCGGTAGTCAGGTTGACAGTTTTAGGATTGAAAGGTGTTCCTGAGGCGATAAGAGAGGCTGCGATAGCTTATGGTGCCTCTAAATGGTATCTATTAACAAAGGTTGACTTGCCTCTCGCTATGCCAACAATTCTTGCCGGCGTTAATCAGACAGTTATGTTGAGTTTAGCAATGGTTGTTGTTGCCTCTCTGATTGGTGCAAAAGGACTTGGGCAGGACGTTTTAGAAGCGTTGCAATATGCAAATGTGGGCCAAGGAATTTTGGCTGGTGTTGCCATCTTGTTTTGCGCTTTAATACTCGATCAAGTCATACAAGGTAAGAAGAAAGAGTAAACGCTCTTATCTCAAATGATATATTTTAGAAAGCCCATTCATATGCATGCAATGAAACTGCACCTCCAGTATGAATAAATAAGATTTTATCTGTGTCTCTAAAATATTTATTTTGTATTAAATCAATCAGACCAGCAAATCCTTTTCCTGAATAAACGGGGTCTAAGAGTATAGCTTCTTTTGTTGCCATTAGATTGACAGCTTCATTCATTCCATTGGTTGGAACACCATAACCGCCACCCACATAGTCATCAAAAACAAGTATATCTTCGCGTTTTGGTTCGTCGCATTGAATATAGTTGCAACCTTTCTTAGCTAGTTTAAAAACTTTTTCTTCTTGATCATGTTTTTTGTCTTTAACACTAATGCCAACAATTTCTATATTACTTTTGTAATATGTTTTACCTGCTATAGAGCCTGCATGTGTTCCTCCACTGCCGCTTGCCAACACAATATGAGTAAACGAATTGTCTTTATCGTCTTCAATAATTTCTCTCATGCATTCAATATATCCAAGTTCACCAATATGATTACTGCCACCAACAGGAATGTAATAAGGATTAGCGCCATCATTTTTTCTTTCAGCCATTATTTCTTCAGCGTATTCTTTGACATCCTTTCCACTAGGGCATAGCACGACTTCAGCACCAAAAATCTTATCTAAGAAAACATTTCCTGACGTCATGTAAGCATTTGGGGCATCTTTTAATCTTTGCTCTAAAACGATTAGACATTTCAAACCAAGTTTTGCACATGCAGCAGCGGTTTGACGGGTATGGTTGGACTGAACGGCACCCACAGTAACAACAAGATCAGCCTGGTTTTTAATGGCATCAGGCATTAGAAATTCCAATTTTCTTGTTTTATTTCCGCCTGTGGCTAAACCAGTACAATCATCTCTTTTTATATATATTTGAGGACCGTTTAAATGTTCGGTAATATTATTTAAATATTCTATAGGAGTTGGAAAATGGCCTAATTTAATTCTATCAAACTTATCAATCATAAAAATTAACCTTAATTTATTTATGTTCTGAGCCTAGATTTATCGTGCTCATAAATGGAAATTTGGTTATTTTAACATTAAAAATATCAGGCTTAGGCATGACTGCGAATAGATATTTTGGTGATCCAGTTATAGGTTTTAATTAGCGATTATTTTTCTTTGCCTGCGCCTAGCTCTTTCCAGCGAATATAGCTATTAACACCAATCCACATCAGCGGTTTTGGGAGAAGTTTTTTTGGCGCTTCTTCTGTTTTAAAATTAGGAACAAGACTTTCTTTTGTGCCACTCGCTTTTTCAGCAGAGATAATTCCAATGGCCGTACCTTTGGCTGTACCAAGACCATTCTGACAACATGCAGAATATACGCCTTCTGCAACCTCGCCTTCTGCAAAGACGTTATTTAAACTTAAACATAAGCGACCTCCCCAACAATACTCCATTGATACTTTGTCTAGCATCGGGAATCGAGCATTGAAAGCTGATATATGGCTATTGGACACTGCAGTCATTCGTGATTGTGAGACTTCCATGCTGGGATCATAGGTAAAACGATTGCGAACCATGATGCGATCACCACCTATTCCGGATAAGCGCCTAATGGATGAACCCATTGGGTCTGCTGAGGTAAATGCCCATTCAGCTTGACCTCCTAAACTCTCAACTTCCTCGGAGCTAAGTTGTCTAGTCATAGAGGCATATGTAAAAATATGCATCAGTCTATTTTGAAAATATCCAAATTTTTCAATCAAACCGTTGACAGCCAAAATGACTTTAGGACTGGTAACTGTACCGACCAAAGTTTTAGCTTTCCAAAGTGTCTGACCATCGTGCTTACCATCATCAATCAAATCAATGACCGGAGAGTTTTCATAGAGATGTAAGTTTGAATATTGCGCAACACCATCAGCCAAGCCTCGGATATAGAGGGCGGGTTGCAAGAGCGCAGTACCGGGTGTCCATAATCCCCCTTGGTAATAGTCGATACCAGTAAGGTCACGCATTTCAGTAGCATCTAATAGTCGATAATCTTCGCCTGTTTTGGTTAAATGTTTTGCATAGTCGGCGTTGAAAGTCATACCTTTGGGGGTTGCAGCTGCATTGGTTTTGCCGACTAGTTGTAGTGCTTCTGCAGGCATTTGGTACTCTTCGGCAGCACTTTTTGCAAATTCAATTGCAGACCGATTAATAAGTGTTTGTTCAGTATCTTTTTTAACACTACCTAAGTAATCGTCAGATGATAAGTCATGAGGCAGGTCAATCATAAAACCTGAATTGCGACCAGCCGGCCCTTCACTCACCTCACAAGCTTCCAATACTACAATCTTGGCATCAGGCTGTAATTGATTAAGGCGACGTGCCGCAGAGAGTCCTGCAAAACCAGCTCCAATTACAAGATAATCAGCATTCTGATTTTCATCCAATTGCTTATGTGCCTGCCTAGAAGACAGGATCCCTCTCCAGCCTGAGATGCCAGGGTTGGCAGGGAGATGAATCATGTTAGCCTGTCTTGACTTGCACCGTCTTTAACCAATCCAAGTTCTTCCAGATTTGGCCAGGCATTCTTAATGTAATCTTTAACATAGTCTTCAACATTATCCGACGGATCGTAAATATCAACTTCTAAACCTGCTGCAAGAAATAAGGCCGTCCAGCTTGCACCTATTTTATACTTGAGGAAAACGTCCACGCTTTTCTAGTTGGTAAACTGGCATATTGTTACGAATGTACTCTCTTTTAGCATCACGAAGCGGACTGTAATCCCAGGCAATTTTTTGTTCGTGCATCACGCCTTTTATAAATCGACGACGGCGCTGACTTTCTAATATTTTCAGGCGAAGAGCATCCTGATTATAACGACTTGAGATCTCATCCATCAATTTTCTCACTTCAGTAGCGCAAGTGGGGTCGTTGGCAAGATTATTATGCTCATGAGGATCTTCACTCAAGTCATAATATTGAAGCGGATCGCCATCTGCATAAATAAATTTTTTACAGCCACGGCGAATCATAAACATTGGGGTAGCAATTGCCTCGGCAAAATACTCGCCAATCACTTCGTCATGCCCTTTACCACCACTGAGGTGAATCATTAGTGAACGACCTTCTATTGGAGTTGCGTAGTCACCCTGTTTTCCATCGTTAGCCAACTCAACAAAAGTAGGCAAAAGATCAACCAAAGAAACTGCCTCTTGCACGCGTCTAGCGGAAAACATTTTGGGCGCGTGGACAATCAAAGGCACTCTGGCTGAATGCTCTAGAAAACTCATCTTAAACCACATCCCTCGTTCACCCATCATATCTCCGTGATCAGAAGTTACAATGACAATGGTATTTTCACGCATGCCAGATTCATCCAAGGCTTTTAACACATCTGCAATCTTATCATCAATATCACTTATCGAGCTATAGTAGGCGCGCCGAGCATTGCGAACAACGTCATCACTCAACTTCTCATCACTAGCACCATAAGAATGGCGCAGTCGAGTGGAATGGGGATCCTCTGCCACCGAGCCGAGTGGAGTTATTGGTAGGTCGATATCCTCTTCTTTGTAGCTCTGCCATTTATCTTCTCGACACAAGTACGGATCATGAGGCTGAATCATTGACAAGGTGAGAAAAAAAGGTTTGTCACCACTCTCTTTGGCGTGCTCAAATATATAGCGCTTGGCATTGAAAACAACCTCATCATCGTAATCCAGATACATCGAACGAACACAAGGGCCCGCCTTTGTAACAACTTCCATATTATGAAACCAATTCAAGCGCTCTTCTGCACGATCCCATTCTGGATGCCAAGTGTAGTCTGCTGGATAAACATCAGTTGTTAGGCGATCCTTATAGCCATGCAATTGGTCCGGTCCAACAAAATGCATTTTGCCACTTAGGCAAGTTTGGTAGCCGTTAGAAGAAAGATAGTGCGAAAAAGTTGGAATTTCAGAACTAAACTCCACGGCATTATCCCAGGCAGCGATTTGCGAAGGTAAGCGACCACTCATCATTACGAATCGGGAAGGTGCGCATAACGGGAAATTGGTATAAGCGGCGTCAAACACCACGCCTTCATCAGCGAGTTTGGTAATCGCAGGTGCTTTAACAACACCGTGCCCATAACAAGGCAAAAACTGGGGCGCCAGTTGGTCGGCCATGATCAAAAGAATATTGGGCTTGTTAGATCCGTTTTTCATACAACTCTCCTCGTTTGAAATAGTCAAAATTTGGCTATACTTTTCTGTTATTTTGCGCGCTTATTTGTCTGGTAACTCAATCTCTATTCTGCTTACTACTTTTATTTCATATATCATTGTTCTTACTCCTAAAATAACGCAGGATTTACAGGTGATGCGGCCGTTAAACCACCATCTATTGTAAACATCTGACCAGTGGTGTAAGCAGCATCATCTGAGGCTAACCAGTATGCCATATTTGCAATATCAGACGGTTGTCCAAACCGACCGATATAGTGCCTTGCCAAAGCATCTTTTTGTGCCGCCTCTGGGTCATCCGCTAACTCAAAAGCAGCGTCTGCCATGTCAGTCATAATCCAGCCGGGACATATAGCATTACAACGTATACCCTGTTTGCCGTGATCAACTGCTATCGAACGCGTTAAGCCATGCACAAATGCTTTTGAGGCGTTGTAAAGCGCCATTTCAGGGTCTGCAGCACGGCCACTAATGGAACCAATATTAATAATTGACCCGCCTTCTGATTGAACCATTAGTGGAATAAAAGTTCGGCAGCAATAAAAAACCCCTTTGGCATTGACGCCCATCAACAAATCCCAATCGTCGTCTGTACTATCAACAACTGTTTTTTCAATTTGTATACCAGCATTATTAACCAATACATGCAATACGCCGTATTTAGAGATGATTGCATCACGCAGACCTTCAACCGACTCACAGTTGGCAACATCCACGCTGTACCAATCAACTGCAACGTCCAAGTCTTCAGGACGATTGCTGCGCCCACAAGCAATAACGCTCATACCCTCTTTTATATAACGCTCAACGATGGCGCGACCAATACCTTTTGCGCCGCCGGTAATTAGTGCAACCTTGGTTTTCTTTGTTGTCATTTTTTCACTACTCCTAATGTATATTACTTATTAATCTATTCCTTCAACCAGACTTACAGTTTGTAACTTTCCATTCAATGAGCAATCTGGATATGGCGACAAGGTCGGGGTATGAATACCGTCAGGTAACTGCACATGTGATAATGACACTTTTAGGTATTATTTCTCTCCTGTTATAAACGCATTTGTTGAACTTGTGCACTCAAACCTCCATCGAGCACCCAAAGTTGTCCGCTAGCATAACCCGCTTCATCGCCAGAGAGCCAGCTCACTAAACTTGCAATATCAGCCGGTGTGCCATATCGACGCATTGGATGGATGTTACGTACCTCTTCTTTAAGACTTTCAATATCTCCAGATTCGCCAAAAAAACTTTGAAGCATGGGCGTATCAATGTAACCAGGACAAACTGCATTGACACGGATGTTTTCAGGACCGTAGTCACAAGCCATTGCCTTAGTAAGTGCATGAATTGCACCTTTGGTTGCGCAGTACGCAGATAGCTCAGGGTCGGCAATAAAGCCATCATAAGAGCCAAAATTAACAATCGATCCTCCACCAGCTTTTCTTAGTAGTGGGATAGCGTATTTAGATACCAGAAAAGTGCCGGTTACGTTGATTGCAAAAATTTGATTCCATTGCTCAAGGGAGGTATTCTCAATGGTTTTTTCAATTTCTATCGCAGCAGTATTAATAACAATATCCAGCTTGCCATACTCGCTACTTATTTTTTCCATTAGTTCTTGAACGTTAATTTCGTCAGTAACATCCAACAATTCAAAGCAAACATTGTTTGGTAGACTGCCTTCCCCTTGTACTAGATCTGCAGCAATAACTCTAGCGCCTTCTTTGCTGAAGCGCTCACAAATACCGCGACCAATACCTCCACGACCTCCTGTGACAATAGCTACTTTTCCTTCTAGTTGAGCCTTTGACATAAAATAAATCCTAAAAAAGTTAAACAAACAAGAACAAAAATTCTTACGATAAAGTCTTATTTTGCAACAGATTTTGTATAAGCATCAAGCATCAAGCCGTGAAAATGATGGACAGCATGTTCGCTTAAACCAGATTCTGATGGATCGTAAACAACTCTACCGAATTCAAAAGCAGGTGTTTCCATGCCGCGCTGAACACTCTCAACGAGGTCGATATCTTCCTGTTGCAAAACATCGTTAATATAGTTAATTGCTTCTATTTCTTGGGGCGATGGCTCAGCAGTTTCAAAAAAGAAGTCGTAGGTTTCAATCGTATGGTTTGGCCCAACAGGGATGATATTTAATACCAGAAAATTACCTCTACCAGGGTAGCGCATTAAACAGGTGTTTGGCCACAGCCACCAGACAGCATGGTCGTCAACAGTCGCGCCTTCGACGTTGTATGCTGTGTTATCTGCGTTGCCACCTTTGGCCATGTGACTTGAATATATGCCGTGTGTCGTGACTTTATAAGTTTCGAATTGCAGCAGACTGCAAAAGTCTTTATGCGCGATTGGACAGTGATAACATTCGAGAAAATTATCCACAACGTTTTTCCAATTAGATTTTATGTCAAAGGTTAAGCGATGGGCAAATGTCAAATCGTTTACATCAGGTGCAAATTCGCTAATTTCTTTTGATAAATCACCAGACTGATCGGCTAACGGATCCGCATAAGGGTCAAGATTAACATAGATAAAACCACAAAACTCTTCCACTTGCACTTGGTTTAGACAGATTTCACCTTGATTAAATTCTTCAATATGTTCTGTATGACGGGCAGCACGAAGTTCACCATCTAGATCATAACACCAAGAATGGTATGGGCAGACAATCATTTTTGTTTTGCCTTCCCCTTGTAGTAATTCGTGGGCACGATGTTGACAGACATTATAAAAGGCACGCAATTTACCGGCTGTATTACGCAGTAGTAAAATACTTTGTCCAGCAATGTCAGTGACGTAATAATCACCAGCCTCACGCAGTTTTTCTTCATGACAAGCCCATTGCCAAGTTTTCTGAAAAATAGCATGTCGCTCTACTTCTAAATACTTTTCATCGGTATAGCAATTGGCGTGCAAAGTTGAAGAAAACTGCGGCTTATCCGCAACATACCCTGCACTAGCTATTTCAAGGTCCGCTTTATCAAGCATTTTTTCCATAATTCCTTCGTTAATAATTTATTCAAAGTCGCTGAGTTATTTAACCACAGTAGAGTAGTTTTTTCATAATAGAGTTTTTTGAACTATGAGTTAATTCTACTATTGAAGTCAATCAAAAGTATAGTAATTGACCTCTAACTTTGAGATTTTGGTGGGGAAATGTTGATTTCTTATCTGTTGAATCCTTAGGTCACGTTGATGTTTTATCTCACTCAGTCTGGCCTTGCAAGTAAAAAATGATTTAAACGCCGAGCGCTTCGCGTTGTTTCTTGGTCCACGCCTGACTTAAACGATCCAGAATAATTGCCAATAATACAATGCCCGTACCTGCAGCTAAGCCAGCACCAGTATTAGACAAACTTAATGAATAAAATACATCTCTGCCAAGTCCACCACCACCAATCATTGGCGTGATGACTTGCATCGCTAGACCCATCATCACTCCCTGATTAACGCCCATCATAATGCTTGGTAACGCCATCGGTAATTGAACTTTAACAAGGCATTGTAGTCTTGTACTACCAAACATCTGAGACACTTCTGTATAAGATTCCGGTATTTGAGTAATGCCTAGCGTCGTCAAGCGAATGACCGGTGGCAAGGCGTAGATTACCGTGGCGATAACGGCAGAAACAATGTTGCCGCCGAAAAACATCAATACTGGAATCAAATAAACAAAACTCGGCATGGTTTGCATAGAGTCTAGTATTGGTTTGAAAATCATATTAAGTCTAGGGAAGCTGGCGCATGCAATGCCAACCGGGAGGCCAATAATAATACACAAGAAAATCGACACCATCACCGATGAAAGAGTTAGCATGGCAGAATTCCACAGACCACAAGCGCCGATAAAAAATAACAAAACAACAGTTGTCAGCGCAAAACGTAAGCCTACAGATACCCAACTCACCAATCCAAATACAACAACAATAAAATACCACGGTATGTGGGTTAAATATATATCTAATGGGTGTAACAAAAAGAGATAAACGACACTCCTTAAACCCTTTGTAAAAGCAATAAAAGTAGGATTAATGACGAGCCAGGCGACGGCACTATCCACCGGTTCACGAATTGAGAATTGCAATGCCTCTGGAAAGCTTCCAATGTTCATAACATAAATATCAAACAACCATATTGAAAGCAAAATTGCAATACTTGCTATGAAGAAGACACTGTTATTAATCTTTTGCATCACTATCTTTGCCCAAGATTGGTCAAACATCCTAACAACAACATAAGCCATCCAGGCAAGTGCACTGCTTAATAAGCCAAACAGAAAACTAACAGACTGCCACACAGTGCCAATGATTGTTTCAATAAATACGGCCACAGTATTGCGATCCCATTGCTGAGGCAGTAAATAAAAACGCTGGCCCTGACTTGGCTTAATCGCCAATTCCGTATTGCCAAGAGCAACACTGATGCGATCAAAAATAATCGCCATCAAAACAATACAGGTGCCGGCCTCAAGAGACCAACCTACTTTAAGCGTTCTAATAGCATTCCACACTTCACTACCCAAGCCCTCTGCGCCAATAAATGTCGCCAACACCACCAACCCTAAGGCCATCATTATCGTTTGATTAATACCCAGCAAGATACTGGGCAAGGCCAATGGCAACTGCACCTTAAATAAAATTTGCAGGCGACTGGAGCCAAAAGATCGCGCAACCTCCATACTCTCTGCAGAGACCTGCCTAATGCCTAAATTGGTTAAGCGAATAACCGGTGGTAGTGCATATATCATCGTTGCCATAATGGCTGGCGGACCCCCAATACCAAAGAAGAATACGGCTGGCACCAAATAGACAAAACTCGGCATCGTTTGCATGGTGTCTAAAATTGGACGAACAATATATTCCGCTTTATCACTTTGAGAGCACATCACACCGACAAACAAGCCAATTACAACGGACAAGAATACTGCGATGCCCATCAAAGCAAAGGTTTGCATGGTCGAGTCCCACATATCAACCCCGCCCCAAAATAAACAACACAAAACTGCCAGAAAGGCCAATCTTAAGCCGCCTATGGCAAGCGATATCAAGGTCAATGACGCCATAATAAACAACCAGGGAGACAACATCAGAAAATCCTCAACAAAATACAAAACATCGCGAATTTCACCAGCAATAAGCCGAGTCAGCCAGCGATAGTTCTGTTTTAGCCAGGTTTCTCCATTATCTACCCAGAGACCAAAGGTAAAAGGATCGGAAATGGATTTGGGGAAAAGGGTTTTTGCATCCAGTTGACCAACCCAATAAATCGAAAACAATACCACAACGAATGCAGCTATTAATTTTGCGTAGAAAGAATAGGAAGAATTTAAATTATTATTAACGTAATTTTGCATATTGTTACTTGACATTCTGACCCTTCAAGTAGAGAGTCCAAATGTAGTTAAATTAGTCTAGTGCCTCTGCTAGCTTTTTGAACGCATTGAGTGCATCGCTATCGATCGATCAATTTCACCCACTAACTCTCCTTTTTCATCACAAACAGGTATTGCCGCGTCACTATCTGCGATCATTTCCAGCAGATCTTCAACCTTATCATTAGTGCGCGCATAAGGCGCGTTGGCAGTAAGTGCTTGTTGTGTTTCCGGAGTCGCTTGACGCATAAGCTTGCCTGCACTCAGTACTTTATAGCGAGGCACATCCTCGGCAAACTCGCGCACGTATTCGTTCTTAGGGTTGGCAACTATTTCTTCCGGTGTACCAATTTGCACAAATTCTCCATCTTTCATAATCGCAATATGATCGCCCATTTTTATTGCCTCTTGAAAATCATGGGTAATGAAAATCATGGTTTTCTTAACCACTTGTTGAATCGATAATAGTTCGTCCTGCATTTCACGGCGTATCAATGGATCAAGCGCCGAAAAAGGCTCGTCAAACATAAGAATATCCGGGCTTACTGCTAATGCACGAGCCAAGCCTACTCTTTGCTGCATGCCGCCAGAAAGCTCACGAGGGAGGCGATGCTCCCAGCCTGTTAATCCCACCAATTCCAACACTTCCATCGCCTTACCCAGTCTCTCTTTACGCGACACACCACGAATGTCCAATCCATACGCTATATTCTCCAGCACACTGAGGTGTGGAAACAAACCAAAGTGCTGAAACACCATGCTGATTGAATAGCGTCTAAAATTATTTAAATCTTTTGTATTCATTTGGGTAATATTCTTATCACCCACAAAAAAATCACCTGAAGTTGGTTCAATCAGTCGTGATAAACAGCGCACCAATGTTGATTTCCCACAACCTGATAAGCCCATCACCACAAACGTTTCACCTTCTTCGATGGAAAAGCTTACGTCCTTGACAGCGATTACGTGACCCGTTTCGCTGAGCACCTCTGCTCGTGTGGAATTTTCATTAAGCTGGCCCATGATTTTTTTCGGATTCGGGCCGAAAACTTTCCAGATATTATTACAACTTATTTTTTGCATAACTTTTACTTGTCTTGTTGAATTCAGGCCCAACACAATGTCAGGCCCGAAAAAGTTTATCTACTTACAAAAATGAATTACAGCAACCAATGCTTCCATTCATCTTTGTTAGCATCAACCCACTCTTGAACTACTTCGTCAATGTCTCTGCCGTCAACATCAATAGCCATAACTAGACCAGATTGCTCAACATTAGACAAGTTCATATGACCTAAAAGATAAGCCGCATCGCCGTGTGCAGACATAGAGGCAGGATTGCCGTAGTTAAAGGTTATATCTTCACCCCAGCCAGATTCAGGCCACTCAACACTACCGTATACAGGCAGCTCGATGCCAACTAAATCTAAGGCAGCATGAATCCAATGCGGCGTCCAAGCATAGAGTAAGAATGGCTCATGTCGTGCGTAAGCAGCTTGCGCTTCAGCCCACGCTGCAGCTTCAGTGCCAAGTTCTACTGCAACGAAGTCAACACCAAGCAAATCTAAACGCTCCTGGTCTCTGCACTCCCAGCCAGCTGTTGGACAGGCAATTAGGCGACCTTTACCACCGGTTTCAATGGTGGAAAAATGCTCTTTGTACTTATTCAACTGTGCGTAAGATGTTAAATCGTTTGCTACTTCGTCGATAAAATATCTTGGTACGAAGTAAGTTGATGTTCCAATAACACCAACTTCACCCAGATAACTCACAGAACCGTCACCACCCCATTTAGTCATCATGATTTCTTTAGAGGCAGAGTACGACGGCCAGCTTTCACAGGCATAATCCAAATCGCCTGCTGCAATAGCCTCATAGACACCGGGGCCTGAAGGCATTGAGATGGCTTTCACTTTATAGCCTAATTCCTGCTCCAAAAGTATCTGCGCAATCTTACAGGTTACTGCACCACCGGTCCAATCTGGAATCGGTGAAGTTAAGCGTTTGCTGTCTGCTTGGACAGACGTAGCCATTGTCATGCTCATAAGTGTTGCTACCACACCACTGGCAATGACTTTTGAAAATGTATTTATTTTCATTGTTTTTCTCCTTTTTTAATTATAAAAAATATATTTATATATAAAATGAAGCCGCCCTAGCAGGTAGACCTCAATTGACTAACAGGCATATCTTCATAGGCATCTCCCTATGTTTAAATAAATGTTAACTAGTCTGTAGACTCCTCAGGAGCGCGGTCGGAAAGGTCTATCCAGATCGTTTTTAATTCTGTATATTGATCATGTGCATGAACAGAGTTATCTCTTCCACCAAAGCCTGACTGCTTATAGCCACCGAATGGTGTGCTCATGTCACCCTCGCCATAGCAGTTCACTGTTACTATACCAGCTTTAATTGACCTTGCAGCCCTGATTGCTTTCTTGCCATTGGCTGTAAACACACTTGCAGCAAGACCATAATCGGTATTGTTTGCAACAGCGATGGCCTCATCAAATGATTTCACAGTTATTACCGAGAGTATCGGACCAAAAACCTCTTCTTGAGCTAATTTAGAGTTAGGGTCAACCTTGTCAACTATCGTGGGAAGGACATAGCAAGGACTCTCGGTGACACCGCCAGTAATGATGTTGTCGTTATCCAAATAACTGCAAACTTTTTTGAAATGTTCCACATCGACTAAAGGACCAAGGTAGTTGGAAGGGTCTAGTGGATCCCCTGTTTTCCAATCACGAAGATGGGCAAGCATTTTATCTAACAAGGCTTCTTTGATGTTTTCTTGAACGATTAATCTAGAGTTGGCTGAGCAATTCTCACCCATATTCCAAAAAGAGGCATTGATCAAGTGTTCAGCAACTAAATCCAATTCTTCGGCATCATCTAAAACAATTGCCGGGTTCTTTCCACCACACTCAAGGACGATTTTCTTGAGATTAGAGTCAGCCGAATAACGCAGAAATCGACGACCAGTTTCCGTTGAACCTGTGAATGAAACCATATCAACATCTGGATGCAAACCTAAGGGCTGGCCTACATCTGGCCCCATTCCTGTTAGTACATTAAAAACACCTCTTGGAATGCCTGCCTCTATTGATAGCTCGGCTATCCTAAGAGCAGTTAAGCTGGTTTGTTCAGCAGGCTTAACAATAACCGAATTACCGGCAGCGAGTGCAGGCGCTATTTTCCAAGCCAGCATTAATAACGGGAAGTTCCATGGCAAAACACAGCCAACAACACCTATTGGTTCACGAACTATAACTGCCAGAGCGTCTTCACCTGCAGGGGCGGTTTGATCATAAATCTTATCAACTGCCTCGGCATGCCAAAGAAGACAATCAATCGTCTCTGGAAGGTCAATTGTTACACAGTCACGAATCGGTTTACCCGAATCAATGCTTTCCATCACAGCGAGCTCTTGAATGTTTCGTTTAATGAGTTTTGAAAGTTTAACGAGTGCCTCTTTTCTCTCACTTGGGTGAAGTTTAGACCAGTGGCCTTGGTCGAACGATTCTCGGGCCTTCATGACAGCATGGTCAACATCATCAGCGTTGCAAGCCGCTATCTTGGCAATCACTTGACCCGTTGCTGGGTTAATTGTTTCAAAAGTGTTGCCTGATTTAGAGGACTGAAATTGTCCATTGATAAAAGCGTTAGTTGGAAAATCTAGTGATTTTCCGATCGCTTGGTATTCCTCGTGAGTTAGTAAATCTGGCATTTAGCTACCCTCCTTTGTAATTAGATTAATCGTGTGGTTCATGACACCGATGACCTGCTCGAGTTGGCGTTTATCATCTTTGTTTAGCGGCTGTAATGGCTTTCTTGGTGGACCTACCGGTAGACCTCTCATTGTTGATCCGTGTTTTACACATTGAATAAATTTGCCACCTTGTTCGAGTACTCTCATGAGTGGCATCATTGCAGACATTATGCGCCTACCTTTATCAAAGTTACCCTCAATTCGGCAGGCTTGATAGAGAGCAACGTGTGCTTCTGGAGCAAAGTTCGAGCCAGCACAGACCCAACAGCTTGCACCCCAAGCAAAGAATTCTAAGGCCTGGTCATCCATACCACAACATAGTTGAATGTGGGAGTAATCTCTTGCCAATAAGTGGAGTCTGTCAATATCACCACTACTTTCTTTAATGGCACAAAAATTAGCAGACCTTCCAACTCGATCCAGATATTCTGCACCCATCATAGCACCAGTACGTCCGGGATAATTGTATAGCATGATCGGTAAATTTGCGGCTCGATCAATAGCCAGGGCGTGGAGTGCGTTTTCCCTCTCTGTGGGCAGTGCATAAGGTGAAGTTGAAACTAAAATTGCATCAGCACCGACCTTGGCTGCCTCTTCAGCGAAAAAAACAGAATCTTCAGTTCGAATAGCACCTGTGCCGACAACGAAGGGCAGTCGATTGCCAATAACCTCCTTACAAGTTTTCATTAACTGCAGACGTTCATCTTTTTCTTGGGAATAGTATTCACCGGTAGTGCCGGCTACAACTAAGCCATGAACACCACTACTAATCAGATCTTCAATAATGACCTCAATTGCGTCGTAATTGATGCCATGATTGTCATCATAGGGAGTGACAATTGGTGTATATATTCCTTCAAATTTCATTTTTTTCCCTAAATGTTTGGTAGGCTAAGTTTAGCCATACGTCCACCATCAACAGTGTAAATCTGACCGGTAACAAAGCTCGACTCAGCTGAGGCAAGCCATGCCACCAGAGAGGCAATTTCTTCGGCCTTTCCAGTTCTTTTGAGTGGATGAACCTTACCAATATTATCTCTAAAATGATCGGGGTTTGGCATTGACTCAATAAAATCCTCATTAAGCGCTGTGTCTATCCATCCAGGTGCGACCGCATTGCAACGTACCCCATCCACACCATGATCAATAGCGACAGCTCGGGTTAGTCCATGGAGACCCGCCTTACTGGCACAATATGCTGCATGTTTTGGATTTGCCCCTAATCCTTCAATGGATCCTATATTGACAATAGAGCCCACCGATTT
>ERZ651768.1793-NODE-1793-length-15441-cov-4.639938_pt1 | contig 15441 bp, 15 predicted proteins | sample MGYA00514754_ERZ651768 | MGnify/ENA metagenome assembly ERZ651768
GCCCGTCTCCGACCGGCCACGTCGACCATCGAGTCGAAGGAGTCCAACCACTCCCGGGTCTCCGCCGGGTCGCTGTCGGGGAGCTGGCGTATGAACCTGTTGATCACCCCACCATGATGCTCCATTCAGGCCCCCACTCAGGCCTCTAGGGCGACGCCGTGGCTATGCACGCGAAGCTGAAGCGGTCGTCGCCGCACCGGTATTCCGAGACGGCGCGCCCTCCAACTACAGTCGCTTTGGTCGGCACGGCTGAGAGCCTCAATGGACGTCGAGGGAAGACCGCACTGATCGCCGGCGGAGCCAAACGAGCCACCCGTCGGAACGGAGAAGGACAATGGCTGACCTGAGTCAGGCGCCCCGGGCATCGTTCACCAACAGTTCCACCCAGACGAAAGAGGACTGCATGATCATCAGCAGTCAGCGGGCCGAGTTGGAACAGAGCGTTCCCGACCGGATCATTGAGCAGTTCGAGCACCTGCAAAACGACTACGGAGGCTTTCCGGTAGACCGGTTGGAGCACTCCGTCCAAGCGGCCACTCGAGCCGAACGAGACGGTCAGGACGACGAATACGTGCTCTGTGCCCTGATCCACGACATCGGCGACCCACTGGCGCCGGACAACCATCCCGATCTGGCTGCCGCCATCCTCAAACCGTTCGTATCCGAAGCCAACTACTGGATGGTTAAACACCACGGCATACTCCAGGGGTACTACTACTTGCACCACCTAGGCATGGACCGCAACACTCGTGACCAGTACAAGGACCACGAGCACTACGACCGCTGCGCCACGTTCTGCTCCGAGTATGACGCCCCGGCATTCGATCCGTCGTACAACTCGAACCCATTCGACCACTACGTTCCACTCATCCGAGAGGCGTTCGGTGTCAGGTCTTCGCTCTAATCCCGGCTGGACGGATGGTTATAGACAGCAGATCTTTAGATAGACAACAGACGGCGAACCTCAAGGGGTCGGCCCCGAAAGACCGATCCTGACCTGCTGATTCCTTGCTCCGGGGGTGGGGCTAGCGTCCGCGCATGGATTTGAACGTGCCGGTGAAGACAGAACGGACAACCTGGCCTAGAGGACACGAAAGTGCATTGGGCTGCGTCACTTCCCCACCAATGCGGCACCCCGGTCTCTAGGGACTGACTCTGACCTGCAGTTTTTCTGGTACCCCCGGCAGGATTCGAACCTGCGACCGGCGGAATAGAAGTCCGCTGCTCTATCCGGGCTGAGCTACGGGGGCGGGTCGGCAACACCACGAGGATGGGCCCGCGCGTCGCCTCTCTAACCCGAGGCTAGCGGCAGCACCATGGACAGCCCGGTCCGTCGGGCATCCTCGGTGCTGCGGCGCGACGATGGTGTGGTGGGCCAGGAACCCGGAATAGACCGCCACGCCGGCGCCCGGCGGCACATGGTGGAGGTAGACCTGGCCGGACGGGACATCGCCGACCCCCAGGTGTTGGCTGCTATGGAGCGGGTTCCCCGACACCTTTTCGTGGACGACGCCCACGCCGGGCAGGCGTATGACGATCGGGCACTTCCCATCGGCCGAGGCCAAACGATCTCCCAGCCCTACATCGTTGCCTTCACCGCCCAAGCTCTCAGCGTGGCTCCTGGGGACCGGGTCCTCGAGGTGGGCACGGGTTCGGGCTATGCGGCTGCGGTACTGGCCGAACTGGGTACGACCGTTATCACCGTGGAGCGTGACCCGGGTCTGGCTTCCACGGCCCGAGGTCGGCTGGACGCCCTCGGGTACAGCCGGGTCGAGGTGATCCAGGCCGACGGGAGTCGCGGCTGTCCCGACCGGGCACCCTTCGACGTGATCACCGTCGCGGCTGCTGCGCCGTCTGTACCGGAACCACTGGTTGCCCAGTTGCAGGTCGGCGGCCGGCTGGTGGTCCCGGTGGGTGGCCATCGATCCGACCAGCGTCTAGTCCGGGTTGTCCGTACCGGGGAAGGCACCGAGGTCGAGGACCTGCTTCCGGTGGCCTTTGTCCCGTTGGTCGGCCAGGCAGGCTGGCCCGATTCTCAGACCGGATTGAGCCGGGATCCCCGGCGGCGGAGCCAGCCCCAGTAGGCGACGGCGACCAGGATGGCCACCGCCAAACGCAGGACGGTCGTGAGTTCCTCGGGGTAGACAATCTCCTCCAGGTAGCGGTCGATGAACCCGAACTCTCCCGTCTCGTGTCGCAACCTGTGCTCGATGCTGGTGAGCGGACAGGGGAAGCCGACGAAAACGATCCCCAGGGCCCAACCGACGGCAACCAGGTGGGGGTAGATGGCCGGCGGCCAACGCCACGCCAAGAAACCGCCCACGACTAGGTACACGAGGTAGCCAAAGTGGGTGACCATTACGACGTCGGCGAGAAACCGGTGGGCCATTGGCAACCTTGCGGGTCGAACGAGTTGCCCGACGGTAGTACCCGTCGAATCTCAAGCGGAGCTACGGAACCGGTCCGGGAGAACATCGTCGAGCACCAAACCGGTGTCGTCGAAGTGGCCGGACGGCTCGCCGCGCAGGACCAGGTCGGCCACTAGGCGGCCCGCCCCGGGAGAGGTCATGATCCCGGTGCCGCCCTGACCGACGCACCAGACAAACGACGGGCGTCCCGGCTCGGGGCCGATAACCATCGATCGGTCGGGGACGAAGGTTCGTAGCCCGGTCCATGTCGAGTTCACCGCTCGGATCCCCAGGGTGGTCGCCGCGTTGATGCGGTCGATAGCCAACGCCACGTCCGTTTCCTCGGGCCGGGCGTCGCATGGTTCCGACGGGTTCTCCTCGGCCAGTGAGCAAAGCAGTTGGGTGCCGTCGGGCTTGACGTAAAACCGCATGTCTACGTCGGCCACCATCGCCCAACCGGCGACCTCCGGGCCGGGACCGGTCACGTTGAAGGCGGTCCTTCGTCGGGGTTCGAGGCCGACCGCTGGGATACCGGCTCGTCGGGCCACCAGGTCGCCCCAGGCGCCAGCCGTGTTGACGAGCACGTCGGCGGTGAGGTTGCCGCCTGTTGTTTCCAAACGCCAGCCGTCCCCGTCGGAGACCGCTGCGTCGACTCGGTGAGATGCCGCGACCCGACCGCCGGCCCGGCGCAGACCCCGTAGGTAGGCCTGGTGTAGGCCGTGGACGTCGATGTCAGCGGCTCCGGTATCGAGGGCGATCCGGTCGACGGCCTCGGGGCGCAGTGCGGGGAACCTGGACCTGGCCTCGTCCGCGCTGATCTCGATGGTGGGGATGGCACCCGAGGCGTTCTCGGCCAGGATCCGGTCGATGGACCCACCCTGGTCGGGACCGCCCACGTGCATGACCTCTCTTGGGACGACGACTGGTGCGTCGACGAGTTCCTCGGGTGGCCCGCGGAGGAAATCGACGCTGGCCCGAACCAGGCTACGGATGGACCGGGTGCCGTCGTTTTCGAGCAGAAGAGCTGCCGATCGGCCGGTGGTGTGCATGGCCAGGTGTTCCTCGGCCTCAAGGAGCACCACCTCGCTGTCCGGGGCAGCCTCGACGAGGAAATATGCGGCGCTGGCTCCGGCAATTCCGCCGCCCACCACGGCGATCCGCTCGGTCACGGTAACCCCGAGAGCCGTTCCGTCACGGTCGGGCGGTGGCACATGGCGGCATATTCGCACGCTCCTGCCCTGGGTCGAAACAGGGGCGCCGGGGTGTCGAACGGGGCCGTATCATGGGCGAACCCTGGTGGCCGTAGCTCAGTTCGGTTAGAGCACCTGGTTGTGGTCCAGGATGTCGGGGGTTCAAATCCCCTCGGTCACCCCATCGGCCCGGAATGCCGGCCCGTCGCCTCGGCGGCCGCCGGTAGGATCGGGCATCGCCAGCGCCTCTAGCTCAATTGGCAGAGCATCGGACTCTTAATCCGCAGGTTCCGGGTTCAAGTCCCGGGGGGCGTACCACAAAACCCAAAATCAAGCTCCCATCCCATCGGCCAAACACAAGCGACCGCCGGGTGAATGATTCACTCCACAAACTGCCGTGCCTCGCGTAAGATTCAATTATCTGATCGGAAAGTGAGGGCATAGCCATGGCCACCTACTCCTGTTCCTCCTGCGGCATGTCGGTAAACGCCACATGCGGAGAATGCAACGAACCACTAGTTAACGACAGCATCGCTAAAGATGATGGGTCGACAGTGCAGGTTTCCAAGTGCCCCAATGATCACGGCAAGATCAAATCGCCGATGTGTTGCGGTGCCGACATGACCTGCGCGGTCGCTTAAGAGCGTTTCGCTACTTGTTGTCTTGTGGTGCCTTGGTTTTCGAACCAGGCCACCTCCGAATTTGGAGGGTTAATCCGAGCGGAGTTGGCCCCCTAGGCTGGCTCCGAACGGCATTGGGAAGCCAATGAACTGGTGTCGTCTTGTTGTCCCGTTAGTGCTGGTGGGCGCCAGTTGCACGTCGCCAGCGATCGAAACTCGAGAAACCTCTAGTGGTCACCCTTCTTTTGCCACCACTACCGAAACTTCGTCTGCCGCCACTGCCAAGATTGCAACTGCGACGTCTGCCCCCGCGGCGACAACCACGGCTGCCGTTGTTTCCAATTCGCTCGTGTTCATAGGTCCGGCATCAACGGTGCCGGACGAGTTACCTCAGGTCGTTGATTTACCTGATGAGGTCGACAGTTCGGAGTTAGGACTTCGCGGTCAGATTCGAGCCACTGCGTTTGGTCCGAACGGCGATTACGGGTGGGGGCTCAGCTACTACAGCGGAATCTGGGGTCACTTCGACGGCACGCCACCCGCTGAGGTGCTGAGCGCTAACGGCACGTCGCTAATCCCTGACAATTGGCGATACTCACAGACTCTTTGTCCTGAGGGAACTAGTGCCCGAACGTCACTCAGCGGTCACGGTCCTTCATTTCGGGAAGTGTTTCAGGCCATCGACGGAACGGTCGGATATTGGCCTCAGACCCGATTCCCATCGAGCCAACCTAAATTTCGAATGAGCGGCAATACGGACTGTTACACCACCGATACGTCGAACCCGGGGTGGGTATGGAGAAGTAACGAGGAAGTGATTCCTGGGCTCATTCAGCTCTCCAACAGAATACTTGTACCTCCAGATGGCATCACTTTCGAAGCGACTGACGGGGAGTTATTGGGTACCGCCTGGATGGCACTTCCCCTTTCGGACCCATATGAGCGAGGCGGCGTGGTGGTGGGAGATAAAAGCTGGACGCTTTTTCTTGAGGCAGCCAACTTCCGGGGACCCGTCGCTTATTGGGCTCCTGAGGCCTGGAGCAGGGTCACTATCAATCACCCTCCGGCTCATCTTCGTGGGCTGGATCACCGGGAAATAGACACCGAATACAGGTTGTTCGCGAGTCAACTGAGTACCCCCAGTTTGAGCACCGCCGTTCAAGGGAGGGACTGGAGTCGTATCCCTGAACTTCGGTTTCCTGTCGACTCGGAAGGCCGCACTGTCTTTCATCAAGACGTCACCTTTTACGGTCGCGGCGCAATTTATGAACAGGTCGCTGCCGCTGCGAAGGGAGCACCGTTAGCTGCCGCCTTCGATCATTCAGCTTCTGCTCACGCGCCGCTACAGACACATCGGTGGGAACTTAACCATGGCGACCTGCCGATCATGGGATTAGAGAGGTTTGTTCAATTGGCGGACTGGGACACCGAGGACAAAGAGGGGTGGGCGTGGGGATTGCAGTGGTCCGAGCACCCCGGGGTTTTCCCTTCTTATTTCCGTCGCGAGGGTGGCGAGTGGCTGGCTGTCGATCGTTCGGATTCACCGTCAGAAATCACTTCAGTCAATTTGGGGTTTCCGGGCGCTACTCGAAGATCGGGGTACGCTCCCCCACTTGCAGATGGCCCCGCCCCGCGGGTGCAACAAGCCATGCTCAATGATGGGTCTGTTGTTCGTTACACCTGGTATCGGTTCGTCGAACAGCCTGCAGTGGTGGCTCTTGACCTAGACGAGACCCAAAAAGCGGCTTTGCAGTCTCTGGTGGAACAAATTCATCACCAATGGGGTCCGAACGCGGAATTCATGAAGCCACCGAGTGAGGGTGGTCTGGCGAAGATTCAAACCGAGGTGATTGTTAAACCCCCGGCTGGCGCTGAGGTGGGCTGGGTGCCGGTGGTGATTAGCCAAACCGCAGCCGATTGACCTGTTGATTATCATTTTCGTTGAATGTTCTGTGCGCTGGTCGAGGCTTGCGGTTAAGAGTGCAGACTATGCGTGACCAGTTGACCATTGCCGTTGAGGATGTGACGATCACTGTGTGATTTCCGCCACCGAACTTGATGCTCAGGACCCTTTGGCCGGTTTTCGTGATCGTTTCGTTCACAATTCGAGTGAGCCTGAACTCATTTATCTCGATGGAAATTCACTTGGACGGCAGCCTCTGGCAGTAGCCGATGTTGTGGCGCGCGTCGTTGATAGGGAATGGGGCGACCGACTCATTAGGGGTTGGAATGAAGGTTGGTTGGAAATAGCGGACGGGGTTGGCGATCTCATCGGCGAAGTGTTGGGTGCCCGCCCTGGAGAAGTAACGCTCGCCGAGAACACATCAGTGTGTCTATACAAAGCCGTTGTAGCTGCATTGCGGGAACGTTCGCCGCGACAGAAAGTCCTCACTGACGATGCCAATTTTCCCTCCGATATTCAGATACTGCGGTCCGCTTGTCGCAGTGCAGGCTCAGGTCAGAGAGTTGAAGTTGTGGAGACTTCAGCCACGACTGACCCTACGGGCGCTTTGCTTGATGCAATAGATGAGTCGACCGCTGTGGTTTCTCTGAGCCATGTGGCCTACCGGTCAGGATGGCGTTGGGATCTCAAGGCCGTAAACCGGGCAGCTCGACAAGCGGGCGCCCTAGTTGTTTGGGATTTTTCTCACTCGGTGGGAGCAATTCCCATTCATGTCGCTGCCGAGGGTGTTGACATTGCGGTGGGCTGCACCTACAAGTACCTCAACGGAGGCCCCGGGGCCCCAGCGTTCATCTACGTTTCCTCACAACAGAAGGGGCTCAGTAACCCAATATCGGGCTGGTTCGGTAGCCAAAAGCCGTTCGATTTTGACCATCAAAGCCCTCCCGCGAAGGGGATCCAGCGATTCTTAACTGGTACACCTCATGTTGTTTCCGCTGCCCTGGTCCAACCAGGGATCGAGTTGCTACTAGAGGCAGGCATGCCCCGTGTCTATGAAAAATCGGTGATGCTCACTGAGCGCTTCATTGACTTGTGCGACAAAAAGTTGGCCAAGTTCGGTTTCGAGATAGTTACTCCTCTTGATTCCGAGTCGCGTGGATCACATGTTGCTGTGTCTCACCCTGAAGCCCAGGCGGTCTGTCTCGCTCTACTCAATGAACAATCCGTTATCCCCGATTTTCGTCCGCCAGATCTTTTGAGGTTTGGGTTCGCACCCCTTTACATCAGTTTCGCTGACGTTGACTCAACGGTGAAGCGCATCGTTGATGTCGTTGAGGGCGGAGGCATTGACCGGTGGAAGGATAAAGCTCCTCTCGTACCGTGAGCAGTCGCGGGTTACGGCGCGCTAGCTGCGAAAACCAGAGTGGCGCACGCGGACCAATACCCTCCCCATCCGTGACATAGGGACACATCGACGTCGGAGACCTGGTTCGCTGCTTCGCCGCGGACTTGCCTGATCGACTCCAACATGCACAACATTCCGTAGGCACCGGTGTGGGCGTAGCTGAGCCCACCACCACTGGTGTTCATCGGCAACTTCCCACCTGGTGCGGTGTGCCCCTCGGCTATGAAGTGGCCACCTTGGCCGTAGTCGACGAAACCGAGCCCTTCAAGACCAAAAATTGGTGTGTGGATGAACGCGTCGTAAATCATGAGGTGGTCGACATCGGAGTGGGTGATGCCGGAACTAGCGAACGCTGCTTCGCCACTGGTTCGAATGAACTCCGGGCGTAAGGGTTCGCGAACTCCAGCTGGGCTCATCACACCCGCTTCCAAAGCCCCTCCAGTTCCAAGAACATAGACAGGGGGTTTCGGGTAGTCGACCGCCCTCTCGGCCGACGTGACGATCAACGCGCCACCTGCATCGGACACAAGGCAACACATGGCACGACGGATTGGCCAGGCAACCATCGGCGAATCAAGAACCTCATCAACTGAAGTAGGTTCACGCAGGGTTGCTCGCGGAACGTCGACTGCCCAAGCGCGTTGGCTGACGGCACCAACCGCTAAATCCTCGTCACTAAGTCCGTATTCGTGCTGATAACGAAGCACTGGAAGTGTGAAGGTGGCCGCTGCTTGGCCTCCGCTATAGAGCATGTCGAACTGTTGTCCGATTCCGCCTCGCTGACCCGCGTCTCCGCTTTGGCCAAGGCGGCGAGTTGACTTGCCTGATTCGCCGTACACGATGAGCACGGTGTTGCAATAGCCGGCATGGATCGCGGCAATTGCGTTTCGTAGTTGGAACATCCATGAACAGCCTCCGACGACGGTGTTGTCAGCCCACGACGGGAAAATTCCCAGTTGTCTGCTCATATCAGCGACAGGGAAATAGCCGCATGTGAAGCCATCGATGTCGGCCGCTGTTATTGCAGCGTCTCGCATTGCGTTAGCAGCGGCATCAATCGCCAAGCCCGCCGACGACACATTGGGAACTGTTCCTATTTCGGTCGACTCGGCTGCGCCGACGATCGCCGTTGCACCGGGGGGGATCATCGTTGTTGCTCCGCTGGCTCGAAACAAAGGACGGTTGTTTCTCCGAAGCTGGTGAATGTCGCCCGTAGCGGCATGTCGAGGCGCAGGGTGTCGGGAGATTGTTCACAATTCACGATTGAGGAGGTGAGCATCGGGCCTTCCATGAGTTTCACTAAAGCGACCGAACGTGGTCCTTCGGTACCCCACAGGTCGAGGGGCTTTTGTTGGATGGTGTAGCTGTACAAGGTCGCGTCACCGCTTGCGTCGAAGAACTCGATGTCAGTTGAAGAGCAATGCGGGCAGATTGGCGACGGAGGGAAATATGCGTCCTTGCACGAAATGCACCGATTGATGCGAAGGATGCCTTGGTTGCATCCGTCCCAGAACGGCTGAGTTTCAGGTGTCGGGACGGGGACGAGAGGATGAGGCATAACTCAAGTTTTAGCCTGCGGCGATATCGTTTCGCTCAACCTTGCGGAGGAGTTTGTGTCCAACCATGCCTAGGTAGGAATGCGGCCCAAATTTTGGGTCCCTAGAGTTCACCTGGAGGAGGGGAAAATGGGTGACAACGAAGGGAATGCGATCGTTGTTACGGGCGCAGGCTCGGGCATCGGAAAAGCAACGGTCAATCGTTTGGCAAATGATGGCGCAAATGTGGTGGCGGTCGACCTCGCAGAAAGCTCGCTGGACTGGACCAAAGAATTTGACTCTGTGACGCCACTCGCTGGCGATGTAACCGATCCGAACATCAATGAACAGATGGTTAGTTTGGCCGTTCAGAACTACGGGGGTCTGCACGCCGTTGTTCTCAATGCGGGAGTGGTAGCTCAAGGCGACATTGTTCGAGGGTCCATGTCGGACTATGACCGTGTGATGGACGTCAACGTGCGCGGGGTCGTACTCGGATTGAAGTCTGCGGTCGCTGTAATGGCATCAACCGGGGGGTCGATCGTTGTGACCGGTTCCGTATCTGGACTTCGCGGCGATAGCGGCCTTTGGGCTTATAACGCCTCAAAGGGCGCAGTTGTGAACCTTGCTCGAGCCGCTGCCCTTGATCTCGGTCACCTCAACATTCGTGTAAACGCTGTGTGTCCCGGACCAATTCATACAGGACTAACTCAAGACACTCGGGGCACCGAAATCGGGGACGCTATGGAGGCACGTCTACCTCTAGGAAGGTTCGGTGAGCCAGAGGAGGTGGCCGCTGTGATCGCGTTTCTCACATCGGCCCAATCATCGTTTGTTACAGGCGCGGCGATTCCGGTTGATGGTGGGGTAACGGCAGGGACCGGCCAATGGGCCACCTACGGCGGTCGTAAACGCGGATACTTGTAGTTACGAATCAACGCAGTTGTGCAACGCTGCGACCATGAGCAAAGCACCCATTTCAGCCTTCCCGGTTCGGGCGTTGGGTGACGTTCTCGAAGATCTGCGGTCAATGATTCTCGGGATTTAAGAAAAGGCGGGCTTCATGGCCAACGTTTTGTTGGTGTTGGCCCATCGTCCCAACGAGTTGCGTGCCGTCATGGCCTAGCACGACGCTCTACTGGAAGGTGAGAGCGGTCTCACACAGGCAGGACGCGAAATGATTAAGTTCGCGCTCAAATTGGCTCGAAAACCCGAATCCAATTGAAGCTGCTGATCACGAATCTCTTCGCGATCACCGATTCAACGATGATGACATTTGGGATATCGGCGCCATAACCGGACTCTTGGCTCTATCTAACCGTTTAGCGCACCTAGCTTCGATGCGACCCAACGACGAGTTCTTCACCATGGGGCGAGGTTGAACACCGAACCTCCAACAGAAGCACGTTCAGATCTCCAGCGCATCCTCAGCGGCGACGTAGTGCACGCCAACTGAAGCCGCTACCTCGGCGTCGGTAACCATGCCCTTGTGCACGTTCAGCCCCCGCCGCAGATGCGGATCGGTTCGCAACGCGTCAAGTCCCTGATCTGCGAGCAACACAACCCGAGGGAGGGTCGCATCGTTTAGGGCGCGAGTAGACGTTTGCGGGACAACCCCAGGCATATTCGCTACGCAGTAATGGACAACGTCATCTACTACGAAAGTCGGTTCTGCGTGGGTGGTAGGCCTTGAGGTTTCAAAACATCCTCCCTGGTCAATAGCTACGTCGACAACGACGGATCCCGGTTTCATTTGGCCAATTATTTCGGCAGTGACCAGCTTGGGCGCCTTGGCTCCGGCAACAAGCACCGCGCCGATGACCAAATCAGCTTCCAGGACTTCTTGTTCGATGGTGGTCCGATTAGACGTGATGGTGGTGATACTCGCGCCAAACCTTTGCTCAAGATGGTCGAGGACCGTTGGATCGAGATCGAGGACATGAACGTCTGCACCCATGCCGACCGCTATCTCAGCTGCGTTCTCGCCGACGACTCCGCCCCCTATGATCGTCACCCGCGCTGGGGGAACCCCCGGTACTCCACCGATCAAGATGCCCGCGCCACCGTGAACAGTTTCCAAAGCCGAGGCCCCAGCCTGCACAGCTAAGCGGCCAGCAACCCGAGACATTGGAGCTAGTAAAGGTAACCCTCCGCTGCTATCGGTGACTGTTTCGTACGCTATGCAACTGGCCAAACTAGCAATCAGATCGTGAGTTTGATCGCGGTCAGGGGCAAGATGGAGGTAGGTGAACAAGATCTGGTCTGCCCGCAAACGGGCTCGTTCGACCGATTGCGGTTCTTTAACTTTCACAACCATGTCGGCCATACTCCACACCTTCTCAACATCATTTGTGACTGTTGCGCCCGCCGCTCGGTAATGGTCATCGGTAGCCCCAATGCCCGCACCCGCTTCAGTTTCTAGGAGAACTTCGTGACCGCGACCGGTGAGTTCTCGGACTGATGCCGGCGTTAACCCGACGCGCCGCTCAGCTTGTTTTATTTCTCTGGGAACGCCAATGCGCATCAACGCACCTCGCCAATCTTTATTTACTGTCTTAAGCACCCGATTCAACAGTGACCATAATGCGCTACTCTTGGCACATATCTGCTTATTTTGCGTTTCTTTCTGTGTTTTGACGCATGATTCTTGCGTCATATTGAGTATTTAAGGCTGAACATTCAATGGAACATCTCGACCACATCGACCGTGCCCTTCTGCGATACCTCGGGCAGGCAGCGCGAGCCACCAACGCCGAATTGGCTGACAAGATCCACATGTCGCAGTCAGCGACCCTTCGGCGAGTACGTCGACTCGAAACCGAGGGCATCATCGAGCGCTACAGCGTTGTAGCTAATCGCAGCGCAATGGGTCGAGGCACTTCAGTTTTTGTTGAAATAACCCTCGACGGCCAAAGCGACGGCCAACTAGACGAGTTCGAAGCTGCGGTAATTGATTGTCCCGATGTTCTTTCATGTCATCTGATTGCCGGTGCCTTTGATTATTTACTTCATGTCGCTTGTGATGACGTCGCCAGCTACGAAAACATCCATCGCCAGCAACTGGCCCACCTTCCTCATGTCGCACGGGTGCAGTCAAGTTTCGCTTTGCGGGCCGTCTTGGACCGCCCAGCAACGGCAATGTTGTGATCGTGCGGAGCGAGTCTCTATCGAAGCTCTTGCAGTGTCTTCAACGCTCCATCAGCGTGTTTTGCCATTCGGGATTCACTCGTGATCATTGCGAGCACCCGCCGGTCGGTCGCGACTACAAAGGTGCGCCGCTTATTTGGCAAGACCCCCCTCCGCTTCACTCCGAATTGGTTGGCGACACTCTGCTCAGGATCCGATAAGAGCATCAGACCCAGGTGATTGGCTTCATCAAAGGCAAGTTGCTGACCCCACGGGTCAGCGCTGATACCCACCACCGAAGCCCCAACTTTTGCAAACTCTTCGCTGAGATCTCGGAAGCGGCAGCTCTCCTTGGTTCAACCCGGGGTCATGGCCTTCGGGAAAAAGAACAAGACCACGGGTCCTGATAGCAACAAATCAGAGAAACGGACGGGGTCTCCGAATTGATTAGTGGCCTCAAAGTCGGGAGCGAGTTCACCTATACGCACGGCCCCACCCTAGGCAGGTGAGACCCTACGATCTGTGACCATGCGCGGACATCCACAACTCGATGGTTTAGGCCCAGCTCTTCCTAGAGATCGCTGGACCTTGGTCGATGCCGTCCGCACTCAAGCTTCCGTCTACGGTCACCGCGATTTCTTATCCTTTGAGGACGGCAGCAGCCTTTCATTTTCTGACTTCGACCGACTCACCGACTGCCTCGCTACTGCCTTGAGCGACCTTGGTTTGGACGCCGGGGAACGTCTGTTGGCGCTGTTGACAAACAGTCGAGAGTTCATGTTGATGATGATCGCGACTCACAAGCTCCGGGCAGTGTTTGTTCCCATCAACACTGAGCTTCGCGGGGGCTTCCTCGAACATCAGGTCCACAACAGTTCGCCGCGCGTCATTGTCGCTGATGACGGCTTGATTGAACGTTTTGGCGACGTCGACACTTCAAAAGTTGAAATAGAAACGGTGATCCGTGTCACCGAGGGAACCTCAACCGGTAGCGCATTACCGGATTCGTTAGCCGGGATGCGCCATCTCCGCGTCGATGAGCTCTTAGATACGGTGCCGAGACCAGAGGTGTTAGCCAGCCCAGACCCCAGCGATGTGTGCACGATCATGTACACCTCGGGCACGACCGGACCATCCAAAGGCGTCTTGATGCCTCAAGGACACTGTTACCTATTCAGTCTCGGCACCGTGGCCGCGATGGAGCTAACCGAAGACGACCGCTACTTTTGTTGCATGCCGTTGTTCCATGCCAACGGCTTATTCATGCAGGTGTATGCGTCACTTCTCGCCGGCGCGTCCTGCCACGTAACAAAACGATTCAGCGTGACCGACTGGCTCGACATAATTCGTCAAGAACAAATAACGGTGACCAACGCGCTCGGCGTAATGCCGGAGTTCATCTTTCGCAGTCCCGAATCACCTCACGATCGCGATCATCAGCTATCGCGCATCCTCGCGATTCCTGTCGCTGAGGAGTGGGGGTCAGCGATGGAGGAACGATTCGGGGTTGTTTTGCGTCAAGGATTCGGAATGACTGAAGTCAACATGATTAGTTACAGCGATGTTGACGATCCGGTTTTGCCTGGCTGCGCTGGCCCACCATTAACAGATTTTTTTGAGGTAATCATCGCTGATCCGTCTACCGACATCGAGGTCTCGAGAAATGAGACCGGCGAAATCTTGGTACGCCCGAAGGTCCCGTTTTGTTTCAACGTCGGTTATTTCAAAATGCCCGAAAAAACCGTAGAGGTGTGGAGAAATCTCTGGTTCCACACCGGTGACGCAGGCCGCATGGATAGCGATGGCAGATTGTTCTTCGTTGACAGAATCAAAGATCGGATTCGAAGAAGAGGCGAAAACATTTCTTCATATGAACTAGAGCAGGCCTTAAACGAGCATCCGGCGGTCATCGAATCGGCGGCTGTGGGGCTGAGAGTGTCCGGGGCGGGCGGCGAAGACGAAATTAAGGCTGTCCTGGCAATCCATGGTGTCGCTCCTGAGCCCTCCGAGTTTCTTGATTGGTGCATTCCGAGAATGCCACGCCACACAGTGCCGAGATATCTCGAATTCGTCACGGAGCTAGATAAGACCGCATCGGGGAAGATCCGAAAGCAAGCGATCCGCGACGCTGGGGTGACGAGTGAAACTTGGGACCGTGAGTCGGTGGGATACGTGGTTAGGCGGGACTGATTGTCAAAAGTAGTTACCCCAGGCTGTGACGCCATGGAATCCGCCGTCTACCAAGATTGTTTGACCCGTGATGTACGCGGCGTCGTCGCCCGCTAGGAAAGCGACCACGGAACCTATTTCTCCGGGCTCACCCCATCGACGTAGCGCTATGTGGCTTGCTAGACCATCCGCCAATCCGGGGGTTTCACGCCCTTTTCTCCACATTTCGGTGATGATCAGACCTGGGGCCACCGCATTTACTCTTATGCCGAATTTCCCTAGTTGAGCTGCTTGACTGCGGGTGAGGGAGTCAAGCGCTGCCTTCGTCGCACCATAGGTCGGAAGCTCGGCAACTCCAGTCGCTCCAGCTACCGATGACATGTGGATGATCGACCCCCATCCGCGGTCGGCCATTTGGCGAGAAAGGGCTGTCGTGGTTTCAAGCGGTGCGTGGTAGTTGACACGCATCACCATCTCATCCTCGTCCTTGATTTCGCCGATGCCGGCATTGTTGACGAGGATGTCGACGCCACCCAAGGCTTTCACCGCTAATGCTGCCAGCTCCGCGCCAGCACCCGGTTTCGTTAGATCTGTGGGGAGTACCACCGGATCGTTGGCAAGCTCCGCAGCTACCCGAAGCAGGTCGTCTTCTGAGCGGGCAGCAAGCGCCACTCGAGCTCCTTGTTCGGAGAGTGCTCGCGCGCAGTGCTCACCTATACCGCGACTCGCTCCGGTTACCAGCGCTAGCCGTCCCTCAAGTTTCCCCATCGGGTTCCCCCCTTTGCCACCGTCCGATTCTTGCAGTACTGCGATGTTTACGCTCTGAAAGACTGGTGTCGTGAATGATCCCCTAGTTGTCGAAGTCACGCGCGGTTCCAGTGTGGAGAGCCGCCATCTAGTCGACGTGGCGTTAGTTGATGGCGTCGGTAAAACGGTTGATGGGTGGGGTGAATTCGATCGACCGACATTGCCTCGGTCATCTCTCAAACCGATTCAAGCGACGCCTCTGATCGCTGAAGGCATCGCAGACGCCGCTGATCTTACGAACGAGCAACTTGCAGTCGCGTGTTCTAGTCACAGCGGTG
>ERZ651768.1794-NODE-1794-length-15435-cov-15.766441_pt1 | contig 15435 bp, 13 predicted proteins | sample MGYA00514754_ERZ651768 | MGnify/ENA metagenome assembly ERZ651768
AGTGGTCACAGCCGTTGGCTTTGGGGATATTTCATTTTCCTCTGCAGCGGCTGTGCGACGCCGAACCAGTACGACAGATCCGAGGTCTATTTTCCCGACGAAACGATATGCCATCCTTATCGTGTGCCCGTCGAGTGTACAGACGGACGCTGTTCTCCCAACGCGGCGCTTGAAGTGGACTGTGAAATCAGTCGGCGCGACTAAGCAAGTTATCTCAGCGCTGTTTCCTTAAGGAAAGTCCACGCTATCTCGCTTGTGTTCAAGTCGAGCGATCTACCCTTGTACGGTAGATGACCTGCTTCGAACACGCTAAGTAGTGCGACATCGGCGCCATTAGTACACCCGGACGCCCTCATAAGTTCGTGGCGACCTTCCCGCCAAACCACTTCACCCTCTCCCGAACACCCGTTACGAATTCTCCAATTCTCGAAGTTTTTCATTGCTCCATTCCATTTGCCTTCGTAGTAATCCACGACCCTGTCAGCAGTACCGTGTATTTCCATAACGGGCGTCGGTGTATAGGTCGCCGGCACGTCGCTCAATAAATACATCGACATGCAGGCGGCACCCGCAAAAACGTCACTTGCTTCCGCCGCCAACCTCTGCGCCATCGCACAACCGTTAGAAAGTCCCGAGACATAAACGCGCACGGGGTCAATCGAATATTGGCGCATTAGTTGTGCAACCATATCGCGTATAAACGCAACGTCGTCGATTTCTTCGAAAATTGCCGTACCGCAGCAGCCTTGGCCAGGCACCTCGGGAGCCTCATTCGCCGATAACCATTGGACACCACCCGCGTTCCAACTTCTTTGGATACCTTGAGGCCAAGCGACAATGAATCCTTCCCGCAGCGCAATTTCTTCGAAGTCTGATAAGCCCCGCTGTTGCGTCTTATTGCCGCTGTACCCGTGAAGATCGAGAAGCAGCGGAACCTCCTTTCCAACACCGTCAGGCACCAGAATATCCCAACACCGTTCGTACGCACCCTGCGGTTGATCAAGACATTCATCGCCATGGGGCACCGTATGGTCAAGGGGACGAAGCCACCACCACACGAGAGCTACTAACGTGATCGCCAACACGCCGATGATTCCAAGCACCCACAAGGCCACTTTAACTAGGACTTTCACATCGAGCCGATTGTTTTACCCAAGCGTCTAGCCCGACAATATAGTCGAAGTCATCGCTAGGATGGGGGATTTAGCCAAGCAACCATCGCCAAGTGTTTCCGACGAAGTTGAACGTTTCTAGAACAACGTCCGAACTATCTCCCCTGCCAACCTCGCCTCTTCTTCGCGCAAATAAGTATTCTGATATTGTTCTCGACAATTACATCGAACGAATCGGAACGCCAAAACAGGTCATGATGCCGAAGATCTTTGATCCACTTTCTCGCAGCGTTATCGCTGGAGTAGTAATAACTTTCCTCTCGAGTTGCGCCGACGAGTCATCTTCGACAAGAGAACAGAGCGAACAAACACCGGAACCTATAGCCACGTCGTCGGTCGGTAACGTTGACGACGCGCGAATCATCGCAGCTACCACGAACGAACCAGGGAGCTGGCTAGCCTACGGTCAAACATACAAAGAGCAGCGATTTTCGATGCTCACACAAATCGATAAGGACAATATCTCTGACTTGGGGCTCGCTTGGACAAAGGCCATCGGCTCGATGGAACGGATGCAAGCTACCCCCTTGGTGGTTGACGGTGTGATGTACGTCACCAACGGTTTAAGTGTGGTCTACGCCATCGACGCGACATCGGGGAAAGAAATTTGGACCTTCGATCCGCAGACGGACCGAGGCTATATTCAATACGCGTTCGACCTACCGACAAATCGGGGTGTCGCCGTCTACAAGGGAAGGGTCTACGTCGCCACGTTCGACGGCCGACTATTCGCGATTAGCGCGAGCACCGGTGAGAAAGTCTGGGAGGTCGACACGTGGCATCCATCGGCGTTGGATCGCTTCAATATCACCGGTGCACCCAGGGCTGCGGCCGGCAAGATCTACATCGGTCAAGGTAGCTCGGAGAGCCGACGACGACGAGGATACGTGACCGCCTACGATGCCGATACGGGCGAACTCGATTGGCGTTTTTACTTGGTGCCGGGCGATCCGAGCAAACCCTTCGAGCACCCTGCAATGGAGCTAGCGGCGAAAACATGGGGCGGTGAGTGGTGGAAATTCGGAGGCGGTGGAACCGCGTGGAATTCGCTAGTCTATGACGAAGAATTGAACAGCCTCTATATCGGTGTGGGCAACGGAGCGCCGTGGCCACGCGCTATTCGTTCGCCAGGTGGAGGCGACGATCTATTTCTTACGGCGATCGTTTCGGTGAACGTTGAAACCGGCCGCATGAATTGGTACTACCAAACAACGCCCGGCGACAACTGGGATTACAGTTCGGCCATGGATATGACGTTGACCGAAATGGAAGTCGACGGTGCGTTACGGAAGGTGTTGCTACAAGCGCCGAAGAACGGGTTCTTTTACGTGATTGATCGTACCGACGGAGCATTGCTACGTGCGCACCCATACACCGAAGGAATCAACTGGGCTACCCACGTCGACATGGAAACAGGACGTCCCGTTGAAAACCCGGAAGCTCGTTATGAAGAGAACGGTCATTGGATGTTGCCCGCCAACGCCGGTGCCCATAATTGGGAACCCCAATCCTGGGACCAAGTACGTGGAATCATGTATTTCTATTATCACGACTACCCGAATTTCTATTCGCTCGACGAGGCTTTTGTTAAAACCGGGGTATACAAGATTCGGCCCAGGGGATTGAGTCTCGGCATTGGGGAAGGCGAATACCGACGCGCGCTTGAGGCCAAAGCGGGCCCTCGCCCCGAGACCAAAGGCTACATAACCGCGTTCGATCCATTAACTGGTCAGCACAAGTGGCGCCAGCAGCTCGATGCCGCATTCAATGGTGGAGTCTTGGCCACAACGACCGGTCTGTTGTTTCAAGGCGAAGGGAACGGCCGTTTTACGGCCCGGGATACTGATACCGGCGAGCCAATCTGGAGCTATGAAACATCCGGTCGCTTCTCGTCGTCTTTGATCAACTACATGATTGACGGTGTTCAATACGTTGCCACCGTCGTTAGTGGCAACAATTACGATTTACGTGGTTCCGTACTTGTGTTCAAGCTAGGCGGTGATCAGGTCATGGCGGCAACTGAACAAAGGGAGCTACAAATCCCGGAACAACCGACCCTTGAGGCGTCCGAGGAAACAATTCAGCAGGGGGACGCGCTCTATCATGCGCATTGCGCAACCTGTCATCGAGGTATTGGTGTCACATCCATCGTCGCTACCGCCGTTCCAGATCTGCGCGCGATGACTCGGGATACGCATGACCAATACACCGACATCGTTCTCCAGGGGAGTCGTCTGGATAAAGGTATGGCGGGCTTTGAAGGCACACTCGACGACGACCAAGCAGAGGCGATTCGCGCCTTCGTCGTCTCGGAAGCCAACAAAATCCGCGAGCGTCGGGAAGACATCAGGAACCGCTTTAACTAGTCAGCTTCCGTGAGGAAGAAGGAGCCCTTGATGTTCGGTACAGGGCTCACCATTTCGCCGAACAAATTCGTTAGTTCGCGCAAACCGATTTCTTGCCGGGAGCAGCCCGTCAATCCATATGCCACGAAGCTATGTCTACCTCAGCGGGGACCGGAACAAAGACCATCCTCACCGGCCCCTCCACGACCCTACTTGTATGCCCCTCACCCGCAACAGTGTCAGGCATAAAGACTTCGCCCGGACCCCAACGTCGTTTGTCCCCGTCCGTCGTTCCGATCTCCCAAATGCCTTCAAGCATGATGCACAGTTGACGGGTCGGCGCGTTATGCCAATCCTGGAATGCGTCCACTGGAGCTTCAAAGATCCGAACGTTGGGCGAAGCAAATGCTTCACTAAATTGGAGCTCGTTCGCCCAAGCATCGGTAGTACTTATCACCACCGGAATATCCAGCTCATCAAAAGCCGAACCACCGTCTTCGGTTGTAAAAAATCGTGTCACCTTCACCTATGACCCTCCGTCCAATTGGCTTTGCTCACTAGGGACAAGGACTTAGATTAACTCGCCCCCATCATATCGAGTAACAACTTGAGGGACATACGGAGACCGTCCGACGAGCCTACTTTAGCCAAACAAACGATCAAATAATCCACCCCAGAAAGCGGAGGGTGTATTCGAATTTCGTTCTTTTCGATCCGCGCGATCCCCGAAGAACTGGATAGCCTTGGCTCCGGCCCAGCGTAGCGGTTCGCGTTCCCAACGCTCCGCCTGGTCACCCACCCATGGAAGTCGTGTGAGATCCGATTTCTCTCCGGTCACCAGGTCCGAAAGAGTACGACCCGCCAGATTGCTTGCTGCGACACCTTCCCCCACATAACCACCGGCACTCCCAAGTCCCGTTTCGCGATCAAATAAGACACTCGGTCGCCAATGTCTCGCTACACCCATCAATCCGCCCCATCGGTGCGTAATTTCGACATCGTGAAGAATAGGAAAGAAATCGCGCAAGTTCTGCTCCACGATATTCAGCATTGGATCGTCCGGCGATATCCGCGGTTTACGCTCAGAACCAAAGTAGTAACTGCCTCGACCCCCAAATGCTAGCCGGTTATCAAGCGTTCTCTGTCCATAAATAACGACTCGACGTGTATCGCCAAAGGTTTCCCGCTGCGTTAAACCAATTTCCTCCCACATCTCACGCTCTAACGGTTCGGTGGCAACCATCATCGAATAGATCGGCATAACTCGGCGCTTTTGATTGCTTAACGAATCGGTATATCCCTCGGTAGCACGAAGTACGATGGACGCGTCGACTGATCCGACTTCGGTGTGAATTCGTCCTGGCTCGAAATTGGTCACGGGAGTCAATTCGTGAATTGCCACGCCCAGTCCTCGAACTCTCTCGGCTAACCCTTTAACTAACCTCGCCGGGTGTATGGCCGCGCAATGAGGGGTGTAGCTAGCCCCATGATTTGACGCACAGTTGATGTGCCTCTTCGCCTCACTCGTCGGCAACCAGCGATAATCGTCTTCGGAGAAACCCATGCTGTGGAAGCGTTCAACCCGGTCCCGCATACTTTTCGCACGGAACGGTAGTGTCGCGACCGTGAGCGTTCCGCCTTTTTGGTAGTGACAATCAATGTTCTCAGCCTGACAAACGCGACCAACCTCATCAACAGTTTCGTGCATCGCCCGAAGAACTTGAATTCCAACCTGTCGCGTTTCCGGGCTCGCCAACAGATCTTCAATCCCCATGGCGAAACCCATGCACCACCCACCATTTCTGCCGCTGGCACCATACCCAACGGTTACCGCTTCAAAAATAGCGATGGAGAGATCAGGCCGTCGTTGCTTCAGATAGTACGCCGTCCATAAACCGGTGAAACCAGCTCCAATAATCGCCACGTCGGTCGCTCTCGGCAAAGAAGATGGTTTTTCGGGTTCGGGCAAAGATTCAAGCGAATCAAACCAGAAACTGCCGTTGTCGTGTGTCGCTATTGGCATCGAGCTGATCTAGGCATCTATCCGACCGGAACACCTAATTAAGCCACGAACATGCATCCATTTCAGTTTGATTAATTTGTACCCGCAAGCGTACGTTTGTGAATCGTAAGCAACCGATCGATTGGAGCGTGGGGACCATGAGCAAATTTTGGCTACTCGTTGGACTGGGGGGATGCGTTGCTGCTTCCGCCGTCGAACAAGATGACTTACTCGTTTCCAAGCCGGTTATACAGTTAGAACGCCCTCAGGCGTTACCAACGGCTCGACCTGAAGATGTAGGTATGTCGAGTCAACGTCTGCGTCGTATCTCCACCGCGATGCAACGACACATCGACTCGGGACGAATACAGGGTGCTGTCACCGCCGTGGCTCGGCGCGGCAAAGTCGTCCATTTTGAGACACACGGTTTGATGGATGTCGACAGTCACCGGGCGATGGAAGCGGACGCCATATTTCGGATGGCGTCTTCGACGAAACCAATCCTTGGTGTGGCCACGCTCATGTTGGTTGAGGAAGGTCTTTTGCGGCCTCGCGATCCCGTTTCAAAATACATCCCTGAATTCAAAGCGATGCAAGTTGCTGTCTTAAACGAGCCCCAGGACCAAGACATCAGTCCGGTCAGGGTCAATCGACGAGACCCTCCGGCCCATCGATTAGTCCCGGCAAACCGAGAAATTACGATACACGATCTGTTGACCCACACTTCCGGTTTAGCCAGCGGCGGATTGGGAAGCGCGATTTCGAAGCGTCCCAGAAGAGACTCGAACGCCACACTCGCTACTGAAGTCCCAAAGTACGCACAGTACGTTCTCGATTTTCAGCCGGGTTCTCGCTGGTCGTACAGCCCCGGCGTCGGTCTCAACGTAGTGGCTCGAATTGTTGAAATCGTTTCGGGTACAGCGTTCAACCACTTCGTACACGACCGAATATTCGAGCCGTTAGGGATGCAAGACACCCACTTTAATGTTCCCGACCATAAAACGTCACGACGAGTCGTGATTCGCAATCGATCCAACTGGTCGCGGCGACCCCCGACAACTTTTTTTTCTGCATCGGGCGGACTTTCCAGTACTGCTGAGGATTACCTTAGATTTGAACAAATGCTGGTCGGCGGAGGCCAATTGTTCGGGCGACAATTACTAAGCCCGAGAACGGTAAGAATGTTGGGAAGCAATCACCTTGGCGATTTGTACCGAAGTTTCTCTCGCAACCAAAACGGCATGGGGTACGGCTACACAGTTGCAGTAGTGATCGATCCCATCATCGCAGGCAGTCGCCGCAGCGCAGGCGCATTTGGCTGGGGTGGCGCCTTCGGGACACAATCATGGACCGACCCAGTCGAACAACTGGCGGCGGTGTTGATGCTCCAGCAACCGTACAGTCCGGCCCAATACGATTTCGGCAATGCCGTACAACAGGCAATCATCGATTGATCGATGCCGCTTGAATTGGTGTAAACGTTGCGCTGAACTTCTCCCTCGTCCGACGATCTCGTACCTGTCTTCGGCCCGCCGGCACAAGAACCCGTCCACACACATTGATAAACTTAAAACGTCAGTCGTTTAACACACCGGAAGAAAAGGAAGATACGTGACAGTAGAACGCGATCACCACGGTTTCGATGCTCCCGCACCGTTGGGGCATCCCGGACGAGCAGGCCTACCTCATGGCCACTTAACCGGGCCTGAGGTTGGCGAGCAGCTCCCAAATTTCCAACTCCCCAATGCGTACGGCGATCTCATCGATTTCCACCAGAGTCGCGCCAACGGCAAAGCAATCGTCGTTTTTTTTCGATCGGCGGTTTGGTGACCGCCTTGCTGGACGCAGCTCGGCGAGCTTCGCGACGCATACCCAAAGTTCCAGTCGGCGGGCATCAAACTCTATGCCATCTCTTATGACGATCAAGAGATACTCCGCGAGTTCAGTCAAAAGCAAGGGATCCCGTACCCACTCCTTTCGGATACCGACTCTGAAGTGATCCGACGCTACGGCATCCTCAACGATCAGGTCGGTCGCGAGGATGCCTTTCTTGAGGGCATTCCATTTCCGGGAGCTTACGTTACCGACGAAGCAGGCGTCGTCACCGCAAAGTTTTTTCACGACACCTACAAAAAGCGGGACAGTCCCGAAAACCTACTCGATGCGGCGGAGGGCGGTATTCAATTGACTGGCGACGAGCCGAGCGTCCGCAATAAAGATCCAGAAATCCCGGTTTCAATATCTGTCCGTGGCGGCCGAGGCACAATACGCCAGGGAATCATTAGACATCTTGTTGCTCGCTTCGAATTGCCCGCGGGGATCCATATCTACGGTGAACCCGTACCCAACAACATGGTCCCCACCACGGTCACTGCTTCTGGCTCTGCAGGGTTGGTGTTTGAAGACCCTATCTTTCCGCCCTCAGAAGCGCTCATTCTGAAAAGCACCAACATTGAGCTTCGGACATGGAGTGGTGAAGTCGACGTCGTCGTCCCCTTTTACGCGGTCGGTTCACTGGCAAGTGAAACGCGCCCCCTCGATCAGGACACAGCAATCATCGACGTGGTGCTTCGCTACCAAGCGTGCGATGACTCGGTCTGTCTCCCACCCCAAACCGAAACACTCTCGCTGCGCGTCAACCTTGACGTGATTGACGTACCGGCCTTGGCGATACACACAGGCCACGGCCAGCGCGAAAGTAAATTCTCGGGTGCACCCCACATGCGGCGATTGATCCTTCGCAAGCTCCTCAAGAACCCGCTCGGTCTACCAAGACTTGTCCTCAAGACCTTCAAGCTCGAACGGGCCGCAAAACGAAGAGCCCGCAAAAAGTGATGTTTGGAATAGACATGCTTGGATCATTCGACCTTTCATTTTCCCGGCAACCCTCCGCTTGAATCTTCGTACGCTACGACGTCGCATCCGGACGACCATTCTTGCTTCGGCGTTTTACTTCGGCCTGCTGATTTATCCACTGATTCGTCTGATTGACTGGCTCATTCCAGGCTGGCAACCCGGAACGTTTGAGTTATTTGCTCTTCTCGTCTTGCCCCCGGCAACCCGCATTATCTCGTCAACATTTCCCGGAGCCTTTACTCGACGACTCGCCGTCATATCCATGACGTGGATGGGCCTATGCTTCCAGCTCTTTACCGTAGTCATCGTGCTAGAGCTCGTTCGTCTAATTTCGCCAATCAGCGATACAGACGTCGGACTCATCGGGCTTACCGCCATCTTAATACTAGGTGGTTGGGGACTGATCAATGCGCAGCTGTTAAAGGTGCGCTGTATCCCCCTCTTTGCCGGTACGAGTTTAGAAGGGAAGTCACTGGTACAAATCTCCGACGTGCATATCGGATCACGTAGCCCTATGTTCTTGCGCCGGATCGTTAAACGCATCAATGAATTGCAAATGGACGCAGTATTAATCACTGGTGATCTTGTCGACGACGATGTCGGCGAAGACGATTTACAACCGTTGGCCGAGCTCAACGCGACCGTCTATTTCATTCTCGGCAACCACGAGCGTTACGCGGACACCGAACGCATAGTCCAGCATTTAAAAGCCCACAACGTCATCGTGTTACGAAACGAAGCCGTGGACGCCGATCCGTTTCAATTCATCGGCCTCGACGACGCCGAAGCAAGGGACACCGTAAAAAAAGGTCTGAGTAACCTATCGAAGCAAAACAATCGATACCGAGTTCTTCTTTACCATCGACCGGAAGGTGCAGACGACGCAGCAGATTGGGGTATACAACTCATGGTGTCAGGTCATACGCATCAAGGTCAGATATTTCCATTCAATTACCTCGTCAAGCGAATTCACCCCCGCATGCACGGGTCGTTCGACGTGGACGGTCTGCGTCTATACGTGTCGCCAGGCACAGGGACATGGGGCCCGGTATTGCGAACCAATGCACGCTGCGAGGTCACACACTTCCAGTTTTTGGGCCATTCGAAAGCGGCCCTGAGTCCGTCCGCAACCAAATTTGCATAGCCACATGTTGGTTTCAACGATGTCCCAAAATCACCAAATTCAAGTGTTGTTGGAGAACGACCGGCGATGGGTGACAGAGGTCACTCGCGACGATCCCGATTTTTTCGTACGAACGGTGTCTCAACAAGCGCCTAAATATCTCTGGATTGGCTACTCCGATAACCGCGTTACCCGCAATCAGATGGAACGGTGAACCTATGAAAGAACCCATCAATTTATTATCTAAGTTTGATCTATTCTCTGAACACTGGTCGCCCAAAGTCGTCGCCGAGATGAATGACTACCAATTCAAACTCGTCAAACTCAAAGGGTCGTTCATTCGGCACGACCATAAAGATACCGACGAAGTCTTTATCGTGATCGAAGGAAGCATGAGTATCGAACTGAGCGACACAACGGTTAATCTAAATCAGGGTGAAATGTTGGTAGTCCCACGAGGCGAATTACATCGCCCGTTTGCAGCAGAGGAATGTAAAGTCCTGCTCGTCGAACCAAGAGGCGTAGTAAATACCGGGGATGTCGACAGCGAACAAACAGCGGTGAACGATGTCTGGATATAGTTATTCAAACTCATGGCATCGGCACGAACCAATTTCAAAAGCACATTCGAACAAATCTTTGGCGATCTCTTAGTAAGATATCGACATGGCAGACGATCTTTGGCGGCGATCAGCGACCACGCTCGCAGGCTTAATCAGGACTAGGCAAACGTCTTGCCAGGAAGTTATGGAAAGCCATCTCGGCAGGATCGAAGCGGTGAATGGTAGGTTAAATGCTATCACCGTCGTTCTAGCCGACTCGGCGATGGTTGCCGCAGCGGAAGCGGATCGGCGTGAACCGACTGGACCCCTGCACGGTGTTCCGTTCACCATCAAAGAGAACATTGACTGTCTCGATTCGGCCACGACGAGAGGGGTACCCGCCCTCGCCGACTCGATGCCTTCTTTGGACGCTCCCGTGGTCGCTCGCATGAAAGCCGCCGGTGCGATTCCGCTTGGCCGAACCAACTTGCCGGAGCTGGGGATGAGAATCACCACCGACAATCCTCTGCACGGAAGAACGCTCAATCCTTGGAACGCGGATCGGACCCCGGGTGGTTCAAGCGGCGGTGAGGCTTCGGCATTGGCTTCCGGCATGAGCCCTCTCGGGCTCGGTAACGATATCGGCGGCTCCGTTCGAAATCCCGCGTTTTGTTGTGGTGTGGCGTCCCTGAAACCATCAGCTGGCAGGATTCCACACGCATCATCGATCCCGCCAGAGGACTCTCGTCTGGCCGCCCAACTCTTACTGACTGAAGGACCTATAGCGCGCCATGTCAAAGACTTACGGCTCGCGTACGAGACGCTAAGCGGCCGAGATTCAAGAGATCCCCAGTCGACGGACGCGCCGCTGTATGGACCCGACGTCAAGAAAAGGGCGGCAATTGTCACCGACATACCCGGCGTGGAGCTACCAGAATCGACCCGGGACGCGTTGCTTCAAGCGGCAACCGCGCTGGAGGAGAAGGGATGGGAAACGGTCGAGATTCAACCCCCCGAACTCGCGCACGTCCACGAAGTGTGGATGCACCACCTATCCGCCGACTTTAAACCGCTATTGGGGGATATGTCCGCGGTGATGACCGATGCACCGCTCGAATTCTTACGACTACTGTGTGAGCGGAACGATCCCGCCGCCGTCGGGCTGGCTAATATTCACGCCGAAAGAAACCGGCTTAGCAGGCTCTGGTCCGAATTCTTCACGGCTAATCCGATCATGGTGGGTCCTACTTGGACCGGCCCACAATTCGAGCACGACGCGGATATAAATGGCGTCGTCGGCTTGGAACTGGCTATCGATCTTTTACGTTTCATTTCACCTGCCAACGTGTTGGGTCTACCGAGCGCGGCTATACCGATAGGCGTCACGGACGGTCTTCCGACCGGGGTGCAAGTCTATGCCGATCGATGGCGAGATGACCTCGCACTGTCCGGTGCCGAAGCCATCGAAGCCGTTGTCGGACAAATCTGCCCAATCGATCCTAGGTTCTAAACAGGGTGCACGGCGCTGGTTAGCAATTCATCACTGCATCGCACTCGGCCAATTCCGACGCCAATAAATCCAAACTTTGGGTTTGGTATCGTGCCCTACTCCATTGCCATAGAGGCGAAGACATCGGCAATTTGATCTGGCCCGTAGCCAAGTACCGTCTCCAACACATGGACGTTGTGTTCGCCAAGCTCTGGACCGGCCCGGTGGAGGTCAGCTGGGGTCCGGGACAGTTTGAAGCGAGATCCCTCGACCACGAGCTCGCCCAATGAAGTGTGATCGGCACGGACAAAGTGTTGCCGATGCGTAAGTTGAGGATCGGACCAACACTCAGGCGAATTTTGGACGACATGTGCCGCAACTCCGGCGTCGACGAGAGTGGCCTCGATTGATCGCTCGTCTTGTGTGACGGTCCATTCCCCTATACGCCGGTCAAGTTCATCCTGACGCAACCGCCGCGCGTCCACCGTTGCCAAAGACTCATCCTCGACCCAACCCAACACAGTTTGAAACGCAACCCATGCTCGATCCGATTGACAGGCAATCGCGATCCAACGATCGGCACCGCGCGTGGGATAAACGCCATGTGGGCATAAATCACGATCGCGATTCCCATCACGGTGCCACAGGTGATCATTCAACTGATAGTCGAGAATCGCAGGAACTAATAAGTGGAGGGCTGCCTCGGCTTGGGACAGATCAATGTGTTGGCCCCGTCCCGTGCGTCGACGATGGTCCAAAGCTGCCAACAGCGACGCCAACATGAATCGAGGCGAGACGCCGTCCGTATAAGCGAGGAATGGACCCGCCGGCGATCGGTCCGACCATCCCGTCAGATCATAGAAACCAGTAATCGCCGCGGCCATATTTCCGTATCCCGGAACTTGCGCCCGTGGCCCCGTTTGTCCCATGAGGCAACTGGAGACCATGATGATGTCCGGGTTCACTTCGCGCAGCGCCTCATAATCAAGGTTCCAAGCTTTCATCGCTTTGGGAGAGAACGATTCGGTCACGACGTCTGCCCAGCGGACTAGGTCGAGAATCACCTCTCGCCCTGCGGGGTTCGAAGGATCAACGGTAATTCCAAGCTTCCCCGCGTTGAAATTCGCGAAGGGAACGCCCGACTCAAGACCCGGTTCGCCGTTCTTGAACGTGGGTGAACCACGAGCCGGTTCAAGTTTCGTGCTCGACTCGACCTTGATTACGGTCGCGCCGTAATCGGCCAATACCCGCGTGAAGAACGGGCCGGCGATGACCCACATAAAATCTAGGACTTTAAGTCCAGTTAGCGGTGCATCTGTGTTCTGCCCAGACTCAGATGTCGGTTGGCGGCTATTCCGCTGTTTCACCTGCACCGGTGACACGGGGGTCGTGGCGGCGCCCGGTAACTTGAGCGGGGTGTCTGAGAACTTGGCGAAAGCTCCCGGAACAAGGGCGCCCTGCCCGCTCACCTCAATCGAGTGCCAGAAATTCCGTGCCTTGAAGTGCGCTTCTTGCATCAGCCCGTCAACGTCAAAGGTTGGCGCAATATAGATGCCTCGTTGTAATCCTTCCTCAAAAAGCTCCGACTGGGTTCGCTCCATAGTGAACTGCTCAATCTTTTTACACAGGGCAAAGTACGGTTCCGGTGATTTTCCTTCGGTGTTCATCGCCGCGATCTCCAAACCCCAGTCCAACTCAACATCATCGGCAGTACACGCTCCGTTTTCGAAAAGCCAGTTAAGGAGGCGCTTATTTGGCTCCGTGAACGCCGGGCCAAAAAGAAAAGTGATGGCGACATACCCATCTCTGCAGGGCCAAGTAAGCCGAATCGGAAATAGGCCGGCCAGGCCGCCTGCGGCCCGACTGATAGTCATTCCACCGCCATTGGGCGTCGCGAGAATTGCTGACAAAGCGGCCTGCGCCGACGACTGCTGTGCCGATACGTCCACGTGCTGACCGACACCGCTCCGATGGCGTTCGTAAAGAGCGATTAGAGCAGCACCAGCCGCATCAGCGCCCGCATGGAAGAAGGCCTGGGGTACCGACGTGCGCACCGGCGCCCGGTCGGCATCGCCCGCCAGAATATGAGCGCCACTGGAAGCCCACACCGTCAAATCTGTCGCAGGCCATTCGGCTTTCGGACCACTTCCCCCAAATGCCGTAATCGCGACCACGATAACGCTCGGGTTTAGGTCGTTGAGAACCTCGTACGCTAACCCGTTCTCGGCCGCAACACGTTCGGTAAAGCCATGAACGACAAAGTCGGCTCCCTGCACCAATTCGTGAAACGCCCCCCGGTCACGCCGAACCTCTATATCAACGTGCGTTCGCCCTCTCGCGTACGCTTCCCACCACAGACTGCGATTGGAACCAGCGAGTGTCGGATTTACAGGGCGGTTAGACGGTTCCTCCGGGGAGTGAATGGATATGACTTCCGCGCCTAGATGGGCAAGCAGATACCCGCAAAACATGTCTGCGCCAGCAGTCAGATCAAGTACTCGATACGGTGTTAACATAAGTTATTAATCTACTGTTATATAACAATTTATTAAGATACGAACCTTCTCAGTTGAATCGGTTTCGACAGAAGTCTAGACCGACAATCAGCATCCCTAAAATCATTACCGCAACGAGACCATGTTTTAGCGACGTCGTCGCGCTCGCGAGAGCCACCTGTTCGCCCGATAGTTGCGGAAAGCTCAACAGCATATTCCAAATCTGAACGTTTTCCGCAATATCAATTAGTCCCGCAATAAACGGCGTTAACGCGAGGAACCGCAGGGAGCGATCTCCGGCAAGACGCATCGTAAATCCCGCAGCAAGGCTGATATAGCAACACGGGAAGAGCACGTCCAAAGTTAGCGCGCTCCACGCATACAGACTTCGCCCTTCGGGTCCGTAGTCGAGCATGCGCTCCTCGACCAGCACCAGGTCATAATTCGGGAGCACGTCAAGAATCGAAACGCCGAGCCGACGTTCCAACACGAAAAACCCCATCAAACAAAGAAGCACCCCGATGAACGATAAAAGCAAACTCCCCGTGGTCGACAAGACGTCGAGCAGTCGGAGCATCCGGCAAATTGGTCGGACCGACGGAATCAGGAACCTGATCCAACTCTACCTGCGACGGACGTGGCCGAAGTACCACTCGCCACGGCGTGATTCTCGTGGTCGGCCGTATGCTCTAGCAGCTTGGTGACATCGCTCACGATGTGTCGAACTTCAGTTCTAAGGGTTCCGTTGTAAATACCTCGAATGCGCAACGACTCATCCAGTAACAAAACATGTTCCGTGTGCAGCGCTCCCGGGCTTACTCCTCGATTCAAATCGACTCCGTAGCTCTCGGCAAGACGTCGAATTACGGAGATCGGCCCCGTAACCAATTCCCACCCCTCAAGTGGGAGATCTCGATCTAACGCAAACTGAATCAATTTTCTTGGCGTATCCGTTGTCGGGGCAATCGAGTGCGAAATAATCAAAAAACGTTTCGTATCGGCGACACCCGATCTCACTTTGGCGAGATTTGCGGTGAGGGTCGGACAGATACCCTGACATTCCGTAAAAAAGAAATTAACGAGGGTGACGCGCCTGCTCAAATCCGCATTGGTAATTCGTTTTCCTTGTTGATTTTGGAGCAGGAATTCCGGGAGCCTGAGCGGATCCGATTCCGACCAATGCGGTACTAAATCTTCATTGTAGAAAGGCAACCCTTGTCCTATCTCGTTGTTATTCGAACATCCTGATAACAACACTAACAGTACAAAAAATGCACTCTTCATAACTCGGTCCGATCGGATGGCCCACCGTTACAGACCTTTTCACCGATGAGTCCATAACGCCTGGTTGCGGTCATGACGAAATTTGCACGAACGCTACCGTCTGAATTCCACAATTGTTGCCGACCTC
>ERZ651768.1795-NODE-1795-length-15420-cov-3.191488_pt1 | contig 15420 bp, 9 predicted proteins | sample MGYA00514754_ERZ651768 | MGnify/ENA metagenome assembly ERZ651768
AGGCGGGCATTATCCATGCCTCTCTTGGCAGGGCCAGTTTTTCGGTCGAGGCTTTGGAAGAAAATTTTCATTCCCTGATGGGGGCTCTTGTTAAGGCCAAACCGGCCTCAAGCAAGGGGCACTATGTCAAGGGAATTTCGGTGTCAACGACTATGGGTGTTGGGGTTAGGGTGGTTAATGCGCCCAATTGATTGAAGAGGATCTCTGAAAATTCCCTGCGGTCATGAGCGCACCCCTTGGAATAAAGGGCGCATGAATTGCCAAGATAAGAAATATTGAATTATTAGAGGTTCTCTGAAAAATTATTCTTCCTTTTAGGAGGAGGAAGACGGGAATGAGAGGGGTGGCTGTCGTGCCAAACGCAGAAAAGATAAAAAAAGTTGAAGAGTTAAACGAGGTGTTTCAAAAGGCCAAGGCGGCGGTTCTTGCGGATTATCAAGGGATTGATGCTCCCGAGTTGACCCAGTTACGCCGTCATATGCGGACTCAGTCCGTGGACTTTCGTGTAATTAAAAATACCCTGGCCCGGCAGGCCGCGAAGAATACCCCTTTTGAGATGTTGGATGAGGAATTCAAGGGTCCGGTTTCCCTGGTGGTCAGCTATGAGGATCCTATAGCTCCTGCCAAGGCTCTGGCGGAGTTCAAAAAATCGGGAGCCCCAAAAAGCCCTAAAGTGCTTTGCGGGGTGATTGAGGGGAAAAAGGTTTCTCCTGAAGAGGTCAAGGCTCTGGCAGACCTGCCTTCTAAGGAAGTGCTGATTGCAACAATGCTGTCGGTTTTCAATGGGCCTACGACAAATTTTGCTGGTGTTTTCAATAGCTTGCTGAGAAAGCTTGTGGGAACGCTGGACGCGGTCCGCGAGAAAAAGGCATCAGAATAATAAATCGACCAGCGTGATACCCCATTCGGGGCATGAAGGCTAAGGAAAAATATAACGTGCTCGTAGGCCCCACGCCTGGTGGTTGCCTTAGAGAAAATGTCCGAATAAATAGAGATTCGATTTTAAAGATTTAAACATAATTCAAAATACCACAATCATTGAAAGGAGGGCGTAATGGCCGCCACAAAGGAAGATGTAGTTTCCTTCATAGATAATATGACTGTTCTGGAAATGTCCGAGTTTGTAAAAGAATTGGAAGACAAATATGATGTCACCGCGGCGGCGCCGGCAGTTGCGGTTGCAGCTCCTGCGGCAGGGGGAGAGTCCGCCGCCGAAGAGAAAACCGAGTTCGACGTGATTCTTACTGCCATAGGCGATAAGAAAATTCAGGTGATCAAGGAAGTTAGAACCATTACAGGTTTGGGTCTGAAAGATGCTAAAGATTTGGTAGAGAGTGCTCCAAAAGTCATCAAGGAAGGCGTGAAGAAAGAGGAAGCCGAAGAAATTCAAAAGAAAATTGAAGATGTTGGTGGAACGGTGGAGGTGAAGTAACGGAAAACGGGAATAATGATTTCACCCACACCTTAACAGGTAAATTTTTCGTTAATCTTTCTTATAGAAGGATGTCACCTTATGTCGAAGAACCGTTCCCAGAGAGCGTTAGGCAATTTTAGAAAAAGAAAAAACTTCGCCCGGATTTCCACGGTCATAGATATTCCCAATCTGATCGAGATTCAGAAGAAATCCTTCGAATACTTCCTGCAATGGGATGTTGACCCCAGCAAACGCGAGTTTAGGGGATTGGAAGAGGTCTTTAGTGACGTTTTTCCGATTTCCGACTTGAATATCAATGCCCGTATAGAGTATGTCGGATTTGAGGTTGGCATCTGGGAGTGCGGTTGCGGCGAGTTCAAGGAGCTCGGCGGACCAGGAGTCATATGTCCTTCCTGCAAACAGGAGGTCACCTACAAGGGAAAGCACAAGCGCAGTGAGTGCCGGCAGAAAGGCCTGTCCTATTCTGACCCGATAAAAATAATGGTCAGGCTGGTCCTTTTCGACCGGGAAGTGATTGATGTCAACGCGCGTTCCCTGAAGGAATTGAAGGGTAGAATGATTATCGAAGAGGTTAAGCGTCCCCGGACCTCTAAAACCCTGATCCCCGCAAAAACGGAAATCACCAGTGAAGTTCTGAAAGCTTTGGAGGCCGAAAAGGTTCCCGCTGTCACCGTTAATACCGTAAGGGAAGTCAAGGAGCAGAAAATATTCCTCGGTGAAATGCCGATGATGGGCCCCACCGGAACGTTTATGATAAACGGGGTCGAGCGGGTCATTGTGAGCCAAATGCACCGTTCTCCAGGTGCGTTTTTCTCGCACGATAAGGGTAAATCCCATGTGAGCGGCAAGATTCTCTTTTCGGCAAGGATTATCCCGGATCGGGGTTCCTGGGTGGACTTCGAGTTTGATATTAAAGATATTTTGTATGTAAAGATTGACCGCCGACGCAAACTGCCAGCGACCATCCTGCTTCAAGCCTTTGGAATGGATAGCAAGACCATTCTTGAAACCTATTATACGATCGAGAAAGTCAGCATCAGCAAGGATTCGCGGTTCTTTATGAACAGTAAGAACCTGTTGATCGGGTTCAAGGTTGAAGAGGATGTTATCGACTCTAAAACGGATGATGTTCTGCTCAAATCCGGTAAGAAAGTTTCCGTGGCCGTAGCCAAGAAGCTGAACAGGATGTCCAGGTCTGTGAAGGTTGAGATTGACCAGGAAAGCCTGATTGGCCGGTACCTGTTTGACGAAATCATTGATCCCGAGACCGGCGAGATAGAGGTCGATTCGAATCAGGGGATTACCGAAGGCGTTATTGAGGTTATAAAAAAGAATAAGCTGAGTGAGATAAAAATTCTTCGCGTTGATGAGGAGTTGTCTGATACCGCCATTCGCGATACCCTAGTTGCGGCCAAAACCCAGACTCAGGATGATGCCATTCGCGAGGTTTACAAAAGGCTCCGCCCTGGAGATCCTCCGACACCGGAAATCGCCCGGTCGCTGTTCAGCAACCTGTTCTTCAACCCCAAGCGGTATAATTTGTCTGTGGTTGGCAGGATCAAGATGAACCGGAAGTTTGGGTTGGACATTCCTTTGGACAACCGGTTGTTGACCCTGGAAGACATGGTCGCCGTCGTGAAATATATTGTCGACCTCAGGAATGGGATCGGTTCTATTGACGATATTGACCATCTTGGCAACCGCAGGGTTCGCGCTGTGGGAGAGTCTCTGGAAAACCAGTTCCGCGTGGGAATGGTACGTATGGAGCGGGCCATCGTAGAGCGCATGTCTATCCAGGATTTGGATGTTGCCATGCCGCACGACCTGATCAATTCCAAGCCCGTGACGGCCGCAATCAAGGAATTTTTTGGTAGCAGTCAGTTATCCCAGTTTATGGACCAGACCAACCCTTTGTCCGAGGTGACGCATAAGCGGCGGTTGAGCGCTTTGGGTCCGGGCGGGTTGACCCGTGAGCGAGCAGGATTTGAGGTGCGGGATGTACATCCAACGCATTATGGGCGTATATGCCCCATTGAAACTCCTGAAGGCCCAAATATTGGGCTGATCGCCTCCTTGAGCACCTATGCCAGGGTGAATACTTATGGTTTTATTGAAACGCCCTACCGCAAAGTGGGGGCTTCCATAGCGAAAAATGAGGTCGAGTTTCACACCGCCTTGGTAGAGGATCAATTTGTTATCGCCCAGGCTAATGTCGAACTGGATGAGAAAAAGAAATTCGTTGAGTCTGTTGTGTCGGCCAGAAAAGGTGGCGATTTTATCTTGTCTCCTAGTGACAAGGTTGATTACATGGACGTGTCGCCCAAGCAGTTAATCAGTGTTGCGGCGTCTCTAATTCCTTTTCTTGAAAACGATGACGCTAACCGTGCCCTAATGGGCTCAAACATGCAGAGACAGGCAGTTCCTCTTTTACGGGCTGAGGCGCCTTTGGTGGGAACGGGTATGGAAGCGATCGTGGCCCATGATTCCGGCGCGGTGGTGATCGCTGAAAATGATGGCGAGGTCATCAGCGTCGATGCGACTCGTATTGTTATCCGTACCGAAAAGAAGTCCAAAGGTAGGATCAAGACAAAGCGCAGTCAGCTGGATTCGAATGTGGATATTTATACGCTGAACAAATTTCAGCGGTCGAACCAAAATACCTGTGTCAACCAGCGTCCCCGGGTATTTTCGGGAGACAAGATCCACCGTGGTGACGTGCTCGCAGATGGTCCTTCCACCGATCAAGGTGAGCTGGCTTTAGGGCGAAATATTCTTGTGGCGTTCATGCCTTGGGGTGGTTACAACTTTGAGGATGCCATCATCGTTAGTGAAAAGCTGGTTAAAGAAGATGTGTACACCTCCATTCATATTGAAGAATTTGAGGTGGAGGCTCGTGACACCAAGCAGGGTAAAGAGGAAATCACCCGGGATATCGCCAATGTTGGGGAAGATGCCCTGAAGAACCTGGATGAAAGTGGGATCATCCGAATTGGTGCCAACGTGAAACCCAATGATATTATGGTCGGGAAGATCACGCCCAAGGGCGAGACCCAACTGAGTCCCGAAGAAAAACTTCTTAAAGCGATCTTTGGCGAAAAGGCTGGAGATGTGCGCGATACTTCCCTCAGGGTTCCTCCCGGAGTCCAGGGAACGGTTATCGATGTCAAGGTCTTTTCCAGAAAAGGGATCGATAAAGACTCCCGAACCCTTGCTATAGAAGAAGAAGAGATTGCGCGCATTGAAAAGGACTACAACGATGAAATAAAGATCGTTAAAAGCGAAACCGAGAAAAGGATGCGCTCCCTCCTCGTGGGTAAAGAAGCGGCGAAGTCCACAACCATAGGGCGGGTCAGCTTTAAGAAGGGGCAGGTGATTGATGACGCATTGATCGCTAAAATGAGTATCAAGGATCTTGCAAAAGTTCCGACCAAAGCTGTCGATGAAAAAACGCTTCAGGAAATGGAAAGTAATTGCAAGAATCAAGTCCAAATTCTGAAGTCCATGTTGGAGGAAAAGGTTGCGCGCTTGAAAAAAGGGGATGATCTGGCCCCGGGTGTGATCAAGCTGGTCAAGGTGTTTATGGCCATGAAACGCAAATTGCAGGTGGGCGATAAAATGGCTGGGCGCCACGGGAATAAGGGTGTGGTTTCTACCATCGTCCCGGAAGAGGATATGCCCTTTATGGAAAGTGGGCAGCCGATTGAGCTAATCCTCAATCCTCTGGGGGTGCCCTCCAGAATGAATGTGGGTCAGATACTCGAAACCAATCTTGGTATGGCCGCCAAAGCGGTGGGTGAACACATGGCCACCCCGGTGTTCGATGGTGCTCGCGAGGATGAAGTCAAGAAGCTTCTTGTGCAGGGCAATCGCTCTGAAACGGGAGAGATCAACCTTATTGATGGAAGGACCGGACAGTACTTCCGGCAAAAGGTGATGGTAGGTTACCTGTATATGCTCAAACTGCATCATTTGGTCGATGACAAGATCCATGCCCGGTCTACGGGGCCGTATTCTCTGGTGACTCAGCAACCTCTGGGAGGTAAAGCCCAGTTTGGCGGGCAGAGGCTCGGGGAGATGGAAGTCTGGGCGCTGGAGGCCTATGGCGCCGCTTATACCCTGCAGGAAATGCTTACGGTAAAGTCTGATGATGTTGAGGGTCGCAAGCGCATGTATGAAGCGATCGTCAAGGGAGACACCCATTTGAATCCCAGCCTGCCTGAGTCGTTCAACGTTTTGGTCAAAGAATTGCAAAGTTTGGCTATTGATGTGGAGTTGATCGAGTCGGGAAAGTAGTTTGCCGCAATTAAAAATCATCGTTTAGTTATTAAAGCCTCCGGATTGTTTAGATTCTGGAGGCGTGGAACATTATAGAAAATTTCAGCGGTTTGCGAAAACCTCAAAAAGGAGAAGTCCCTGGTGGATAACCTGTCATATTTCGATAAACCAAAAAACCCGATCATGTTTGACGCCATCCGCGTGCGGATCGCGTCCCCGGAAAAAATCCGTTCCTGGTCTTACGGAGAGGTTAAAAAACCCGAGACTATCAATTACCGGACCTTCAAGCCGGAAAGAGACGGTCTTTTCTGCGCCAAGATATTTGGGCCGGTGAAGGACTGGGAGTGCACATGCGGTAAATACAAAAGAATGAAACACAAGGGCGTCATCTGCGAGAAGTGTGGCGTGGAGGTTATTCTTTCAAAGGTTCGTCGGGAACGCCTGGGGCATATTGAGCTGGCCACTCCGGTAGCCCATATCTGGTATTTCAAGGGTCTGCCCAGTCGCCTTGGGCATTTGCTGGATATCCCGCTGAAAGATCTTGAACGCATTATATATTTTGAAAACTATGTGGTGACGGATCCGGGTGACTCGGATATGGAAGTCGGGCAGATTTTGACTGAGGAGGAGTACCGGGAAATGGAAATGGAGTTTCCTGATACGTTTCGGGCGATGATTGGCGCTGAAGGGGTCGCGGAACTGCTCAAACCCATGGATCTGGATGTCACATCGATGGAATTGAAAGAGGAGATGGTCACCACCAAGTCGGTGATGAACCGGAGAAAAATCGCCAAACGATTGAAAATCATTGAAGCGTTTCGTAAGTCAGGAAACAAACCGGAATGGATGATCCTCAAGGTCGTACCTGTGATTCCGCCTGAATTGCGTCCGCTGGTTCCTCTGGATGGCGGGCGGTTTGCCACCTCTGATCTGAACGATCTTTATCGTCGGGTGATCAACCGGAATAACCGATTGAAACGCCTGCAGGAATTGAAGGCCCCGCAGATCATCATCCGAAATGAAAAGAGGATGTTGCAGGAAGCGGTTTCAGCCCTGTTCGATAATGGGCGTAGAGGTCGTACCCTGCGCGGAACCAACAAGCGTCCGCTGAAGTCTTTGAGCGACATGCTCAAGGGCAAGCAGGGCCGGTTCCGGCAAAACCTGTTGGGTAAGCGGGTGGATTATTCCGGTCGTTCCGTTATTGTTGTTGGACCTCATTTGAAATTCCACCAGTGTGGATTGCCTAAGAAAATGGCGCTTGAGTTGTTTAAACCCTTCGTGTTCAACCGCCTGGAACAAAAAGGCTATGCCGCAACCATGAAGACCGCGAAAAAAATGGTCGAGCAGGAACGCGCCGAAGTCTGGGAAGTGTTGGAAGAAGTGGTGAAGGGCCATCCAATTCTGCTCAACAGGGCGCCAACACTCCACCGCTTAGGCATTCAGGCATTTGAACCTTTGCTGATTGAGGGCAAAGCCATTCAGGTGCATCCGATGGTGTGTACTGCTTTCAATGCCGACTTTGATGGTGACCAGATGGCGGTTCATGTTCCACTTTCCATGGAAGCGAGAACCGAGTGCAAGCTGTTGATGATGTCCTCGAACAATGTCTTGTCTCCTTCAAACGGAAAACCCATTGCTGTTCCCACGCAGGACATTGTTTTGGGTTGCTATTACATGACCAAGATTCGTGGTGGCGTTAAAGGGGAAGACAAGGTTTTTTCGGATCCGAAAGAGGTGGTGTCGGCTTACAACGCAGACGAACTGGATTTGCAGGCCAGCATCATGGTTCGTCTGGAAGGGGCCTTGACCCAGGCCACAACAGGGCGGGTGCTTATGGGCGAGGTTCTTCCTGAGGGCTTGCCGTTTGAACTGGTGAACCGGCTGATGGATAAAAAATCCTTATCCGATCTTTTCTCTAAGTCTTACCTAATGGTGGGAAGGGAAAAAACCGTATCCCTTTTGGATGAAATCAAGGAGCTAGGATTTAAATATGCGACCGAGGCGGGTCTCAGCATCTCTATTGACCAGATGCAGATTCCCATAACCAAAAGCCATTTGGTGGAAAAAACCCATGAGGAGGTGCTTAAGGTCCACAAGCAATATCGGGATGGCCTCATCACCAATGGCGAAAGGTATAACAAGGTTGTAGATATCTGGGCGCACGTCACGGAAAAAGTATCTGAAGAGATGTTCAAGGAACTGGAAACCGAAGATGAGGCCACCGTAAATGGAAAAATCAACAAGGATTTTAATTCGATCTTCATCATGGCGGACTCGGGAGCCCGGGGAAGCGCGCAACAATTGAGGCAGTTGGCCGGAATGCGGGGCTTGATGGCCAAACCCTCGGGAGAAATCATTGAAACGCCGATCACCGCCAACTTCCGTGAGGGCCTTTCGGTAATTCAGTATTTCATTTCCACACATGGAGCCCGCAAGGGTCTGGCGGATACCGCGCTTAAAACGGCAAACTCAGGTTATCTTACCCGCCGACTGGTGGATGTCGCGCAGGATATGATTGTCCAGGAAGATGACTGTGGAACCTTGAAGGGCATTGAAGCCGTGTCCCTGGTGGAGGCTGGCGAAATCATCCAGCCCTTGGGAGAAAGAATTCTGGGGCGGACGGTTCTTGAGGATGTGATCGATCCTTTTACCTTAGATGTCCTGGCCAAAGCAGATAGCCTGATTGACGAGGAAACGGTGGTAGCAATTGAAAACGCCGGTATTGAAAAAATCAAAATGCGATCCTGCCTGACCTGTGAATCCAAACAAGGGGTTTGTATTAAATGTTATGGGCGCAATATGGCGACCTTGGAATGGGTGGAAGTGGGTGAGCCGGTGGGTGTAATTGCGGCGCAGTCTATTGGTGAGCCGGGAACCCAGCTTACGATGAGAACCTTCCATATTGGCGGAACCGCCAGCAGGGTCATTGAGCAAACCACTTTGAATACCAAGCGGGGAGGTATCGTCAAGTATCTTGGCCTGCGTACCCTCAAAAACCGGGACGGAGAAATCATTGTTATGAACCGTAACGGAAGTCTTGTGATTCAAGATGAATCTGGTCGTGAAAAAGAACGGTACTCGGTTGTGTATGCGGCCAAGCTCAAGGTCGTTGATGGGCAGGATGTGCAGGAAGGCCAGACCCTGATTGAGTGGGATCCCTATACCAACGCGATCCTTACTGAGGTTTCCGGAACCATTGCTTTCGGCGACTTGATCGAAGGGGTGACCATGAAAGAAGACTTCGATGAAATTACGGGTCTTTCCACCAAGGTCATCATCAGCCATCGTGATGAGAAAAAACAACCACGGATTTCACTTAAGGACGAAAAGGGCGAAACGGTGCGCCGCTATATCCTGCCCGCCGGCGCAAATATCAATGTCAGTGAAGGCGATGTGGTAAGTGCCGGAGACCTGATTGTAAAGATTCCCCGCGAATCTGCGAAAACCAAAGATATTACTGGTGGTTTGCCCCGTGTGGCCGAGCTTTTTGAGGCCCGCAAACCGCATGAACAGGCAACGATCACAGAAATTTCCGGCACGGTAAAATTCGGCGGGTTCGTCAAGGGCATGCGTAAGGTGATTGTTGTGGGGGAATCCGGCGATGAATGCGAATACCTGATTCCGCGCGGCAAACATATTAATGTCCATGAAGGTGATCAGGTGGTTGCCGGTGAGCCGCTGATGGACGGCGCTTCTAATCCGCATGATATTTTGCGGATATTGGGAGAAGACGAATTGCAGAAATACCTGGTGAATGAAGTCCAGGAGGTCTACCGTCTTCAGGGGGTGCAGATCAACGATAAGCATATTGAGGTTATCGTCCGGCAAATGCTCCGACATTTGATCATTGAAGATTCCGGGGATACCGAATTTCTCGTTGGAGAGCAGGTGACGAAGAAAGTATTTAACCTGGCAAATCAGGAAGTGATCAAAAATAAGAAAAAACCGGCTAAAGGCGCTGCGGTACTTCTGGGAATCACCAAATCATCGCTCAGCACAGAAAGCTTTATTTCGGCGGCATCTTTCCAAGAGACTACCCGTGTTCTCACAGAAGTGAGCGTGAGTGGCAAGAGGGATAATCTGGTCGGATTGAAAGAAAATGTAACTATGGGAAGGTTGATCCCAGCCGGTACAGGGTGCCGAGCATACAGCGGAATTCGTATTGAAGAACCTGAAATTGAAAGTGCTGAGCAGAAAGAAGAAGAACAGGCTCCAGTGGCTACAGAATAAATTGCACAAGCCCTTATTTTTCGCTTGACTAAGGGATTTTCGATGCTACAATTGCACCTTTTTCACGCCGATATCTACCTAATTTAACCCATTGTTTTAATTGACTCCATTGGGTATTTTCAGTTTTATTTGGTAACCCTTTGTGTGGATTGCCTTTAGGGGAGGACTATTATTTGCCTACGATCAATCAGTTAGTTAAGACCGGTCGGGAAAAACCGACCAGGAAAAGCAGTAGTCCGGCTTTGAAAGCCTGCCCGCAAAGACGAGGGGTCTGTGTCAGGGTTTACACTTCAACGCCCAAAAAGCCCAATTCTGCCCTGCGAAAGGTGGCGCGAGTGAGGCTGACCAATGGGATGGAAGTGACGACCTATATTCCTGGTGTGGGTCATAATTTGCAGGAGCATTCCATCGTAATGATCCGCGGGGGTCGAATTAAGGATTTGCCTGGCGTTCGCTACCATGTGGTTCGAGGGAGTTTGGATACGCTGGGTGTGGAAGGTCGGATGCAGAGCCGGTCTAAATATGGAACGAAAAGACCCAAAAAATAATAAATAACTATCATGGCAAGAAGAAGAGAAGCTCAGAAAAGAAAGATCATTCCTGATCCAAAATATAATGATCTGATGGTTGCCCGTTTCATCAATTGTATATTGAGGAAGGGTAAGAAGGGAAAGGCGGAAAGCATTTTTTATTCGGCGCTTGAAAATATTGGCGAGAAGAGTAAGGAAGAGCCTCTGCGGGTTTTTCGCAAGGCTGTGGAAAATGCCGCGCCTATGCTGGAGGTCAGGTCTCGAAGGGTTGGTGGTGCGACTTACCAGGTGCCTGTTGAGGTGAAAGAGAATCGCAGAATCGCTCTTAGTATGCGGTGGGTGATCCAGAATGCCAAGGCGCGTTCTGGTAGGTCGATGGCTGAAAAGTTGACCGGAGAGCTTTTGGATGCTTTCAACAATTCGGGCGGGGCAGTTAAGAAAAAAGAAGAGGTGCTTCGAATGGCGGAGGCGAACAAGGCCTTTTCTCACTACCGTTGGTAATTGGAGATTGATGTTTTAGATGAGTAAAAAGTTACAGCCTGAGAAAACGCGGAATATTGGGATTATCGCTCATATCGATGCGGGTAAAACTACAACGACTGAGCGCATTCTCTATTACACGGGCAAAAGCCACAAGATTGGAGAGGTGCACGATGGTAACGCCACCATGGATTGGATGGAACAGGAGCAGGAGCGGGGGATTACCATTACCTCGGCGGCGACAACTTGTTTTTGGCAGGATCATCAGATCAATATTATTGATACGCCAGGCCATGTAGACTTTACCGCTGAAGTGGAAAGGTCGTTGCGCGTTCTTGATGGTGCTGTAGGCGTGTTTGACGCAGTAAGCGGAGTGGAGCCTCTGTCCGAAACGGTCTGGCGGCAGGCCAGTAAGTACAGTGTTCCCCGAATTTGTTTTGTCAACAAGATGGATCGGGCGGGGGCGAATTTTCTGGGTTGTATCCAGCAGATGAAGGATAAGTTGAACGCCTATCCTGTTGCCATTCAGCTACCCTTAGGGGCTGAAGCGGATTTTCGGGGTGTGATCGATCTGGTCGATATGAAAGCCAATGTGTATTCGGATGCGAAGGATAAAGGGGAAACCTATGATTTGGTCGATATCCCGGCAGAATACCAGGAGCAGGCAAGGAAATACAGGGAAAAACTGATTGAGTCGATTTCGGATGTCGATGACATGATTATGCAAAAATTCCTGAGTGGCGAAGAGGTATCCCGCGAGGAAATTGTTTCTGCCTTGAGGAAAGGAACCCTAGAAAATATATTCACACCCATTTTGTGTGGGGCCGCGTTCAAGAATAAAGGGGTCCAGCAACTGCTGGATGCTGTTGTTTCTTACCTTCCTTCCCCCCAAGAGCTCAAGACCATCACTGGAAGCAACCCCAATACTCAGAAAGAAGAAACCCGCAAGCTGGGTTCCAAGGAGCCTCTTTCCGCGCTGACTTTTAAAATCATGACCGATCCTTTTGTTGGCCAGTTGGCGTTTGTGCGTGTTTATTCGGGTCAATTGAGTAGCGGTTCCTATGTATACAATTCGACGAAAAATGAAAGGGAGCGCGTAGGTCGGATCTTAAGGATGCACGCGAACAAGAGGGAGGAGGTCGAGTCGGTGCGGGCCGGTGATATTGCCGCAGTAATCGGGTTGAAGAAATCTTATACCGGAGATACACTTTGCGATCAGGATAAGCCGATTATTCTTGAAGCGATACAGTTTCCTGAGCCGGTTATCTCTGTTGCTATTGAGCCCAAGACCAAGGCTGAGCAGGACAAGCTCTCCGACTGCCTCGTCAAGCTTCTTCAGGAGGACCCCACGTTTAAGGTCCGCGTTGATCCGGACACCAACCAGACCATTATTTCAGGGATGGGAGAGTTGCATCTGGAGATCCTAGTAGACAGGATGCGCCGTGAGTTTTCTCTGGATGTGGATGTGTCCAAGCCTCAGGTGGCTTATAAGGAAACCATCACTAAGGCGGTGGAGCACGAAACTAAATATGTCAAGCAGACCGGTGGGCGCGGCCAGTATGGTCATGTCGTCATCCGTGTGGAACCGCAAGAGGCGGGAGAGGGTTTTGAGTTTGTTAATAAAATTGTTGGGGGCGCGATTCCCCGGGAATTTATTCCCGCTGTTCAAAAGGGCATCGTAGAGGCGATGAGCCGAGGCATCATGTGCGGGTATCCTACGGTGGATGTTTCGGTGACGTTATTGGATGGGTCGTTTCATGATGTCGATTCTTCGGAAATGGCGTTCAAGATTTGCGCTTCCATAGCTTTTCAGGATGCTTGCAAGAAGGCGGCTCCTCAATTGCTGGAGCCGGTAATGGAGGTGGAGGTTGTTACCCCCGAGGAGTTTATGGGCGATGTGATCGGTAGGCTGAATTCCAAGCGCGGTAAGATCAAAGATCTTGCGGACTGTGCCGGTGCCAAGGTGATCCGGGCGCAAGTTCCTCTTTCCGGGATGTTTGGATATTCCACGGATCTTCGGTCGGCCACTCAGGGGCGCGCAAACTATTCGATGGAATTTGCCAAGTATGATGGTGTTCCCGCCGCGATTGCCGAGGAGCTGATTGCCAAGGCAACCGGATCTAAAGAGAAATTAGCAGTTTAAACAAATATAATTTGAAAATACTATCGGAGTGAACCAGCATGGCTAAAGAAAAATTTATCCGAGATAAACCGCATATGAACGTTGGGACCATTGGTCACGTTGACCATGGAAAAACTACCCTTACCGCATCAATTACGGAGGTTTTGGCTAAGAAGGGGTTGGCAGACTATATTACCTTCGATCAGATTGATAAGGCTCCAGAGGAGAAGGAGCGCGGAATCACTATTGCCATCGCCCACGTTGAATACAATACCGAGAACCGGCATTACGCGCATGTCGACTGCCCCGGTCATGCTGATTACGTCAAGAACATGATCACCGGTGCGGCGCAAATGGATGGCGCGATCCTGGTTATCTCTGCCAATGACGGCCCTATGCCGCAAACCCGGGAGCATATCCTGTTAGCCCGGCAGGTAGGGGTGCCTAAAATCATTGTGTTCATGAACAAATGCGACATGGTTGATGATCCTGAGCTTCTTGATCTGGTTGAACTTGAGGTCCGGGAGCTGTTGAGCAAATACGAGTTTCCCGGAGATGATGTTCCTGTGATCCGTGGGAGTGCCCTTCAGGCGCTGGAAAACCCGGAAGATGAAGAAAAAACAAAATGCATCTGGGATTTAATGGAAGCTCTCGATACTTATTTCCTGGTTCCGGACCGACCTATCGACAAACCGTTCCTGATGCCGATTGAGGATATCTTCAGTATTTCCGGGCGCGGAACCGTTGCGACCGGGCGTGTTGAGACGGGGATTATCAAGGTAGGAGAGGAAGTGGAGATTGTTGGATTTAAGGATACTATGAAAACCACGGCTACCGGTGTGGAAATGTTCCGCAAGCTTCTTGGTGAAGGGCGTGCGGGGGAAAACGTGGGGGTTCTGCTTCGCGGAACCAAGCGTGATGAAATCGAGCGCGGACAGGTTCTGGCCAAGCCCGGGTCCATCACCCCACATACTAAATTCAAAGCGGAAGTTTATATTCTGACTAAGGACGAGGGGGGGAGACATACTCCGTTCTTCAATGGTTATCGTCCGCAGTTTTATTTCAGGACTACGGACGTAACCGGTGTCGCGACCTTGCCGGCAGGTATCGAGATGGTAATGCCCGGAGACAATGTTGCGATGGAGGTAACTCTTATTACACCGGTGGCGATGGATAAGGAGCTTCGCTTTGCTATCCGGGAAGGTGGTCGCACGGTAGGTGCCGGAGTCGTTGGAGAGGTTGTTGAGTAATGAGTGACCAAAAAATAAAGATCAAGCTTAAGGCTTACGACCATAAACTGTTGGATCGGTCGGTAAGTGAGATTGTGGAAACCACTCGACGCACGGGCGCTAAGGTGGTCGGCCCTATTCCTTTGCCTACGATGAAGAACAAGTGGACGGTTTTGCGTTCCCCTCATGTGGATAAAAAATCCCGCGAGCAGTTTGAGATTCGAACGCATAAGCGAATCCTGGAAATCCTTGAGCCTACTCCGCAAACCGTGGATGCACTGATGAAGCTGGATCTATCGGGAGGCGTTGATATTGAGATTAAGCTTTAGCGTAAAAAGAATATGAGTGTGTTAATTGGAAAAAAAATGGGCATGACCCAGGTTTATACGGATAAAGGGGACTGTGTTCCGGTCACCGTAATCCAGGTGGAGCGTTGTGTTCCGGTTTTGAAGCGGACCGAGGAAAAAGATGGGTACCAGGCTCTCATGCTGGCGTATGGAAACCGTAAGCCGAAGCACACCAATAAACCTTTAAAAGGGTTTTATGACAAGCATAAGGTGGAGCCCGCGAGAATTCTCAGAGAGTTCAGGGGGCAGGATGTGGATGACGAAGCCTTGGGCAAGCCGCTTAAAGTGGATGTTTTTAGCGAGGGCGACCGGGTAGAAGTGGTAGGAGTCAGCAAGGGTCGAGGGTTTGCCGGGGTTTTCAAGCGGTTCAATTTTGGCGGCGCGCCGGCTTCCCATGGTCATCATGAAAGTTATCGCGGCACGGGTTCGATAGGAATGCACACTTATCCAGGGCGGGTTTTGAAAGGTATGGGCATGCCGGGCAGGATGGGTGGTAATAATGTCCATATGAAAAACCTGCAGGTGGTGCGGGTGGATGCGGAAAACAATGTGTTGTTGATCAAGGGTGCAGTCCCTGGAGCCAATGGCGGACTCGTCAGTATATTTAAATCTTAAGGAATAAGTTGTCTTGGTTATGCCGGAATTAAATATTGTAGACCGTAAAAATAAAAAGGTGGGAACAGTAGAAGCTTCCCCGGGTGTCTTTGAGGTCCAGTGTCGCGAGGAACTGGTGCAAAGGTATGTGACCATGCAATTAGCTACGCGCCGGGGC
>ERZ651768.1797-NODE-1797-length-15417-cov-11.226728_pt1 | contig 15417 bp, 7 predicted proteins | sample MGYA00514754_ERZ651768 | MGnify/ENA metagenome assembly ERZ651768
CTCGTGCGGCTCAAGTTTTGAGTGGTCCGGCCACGGCCCCATCCAAACGCCCGCGGTGAGCGGCTGGCTGGGGTTCTCGGCGCGCGCCCAGACGAACACCTTGCGCAGCAACATTGTGGCCATCGCCGCCTTGGTCGCGGGCGGCAATTCCGACTGGTCGCCGTTCTCGCCGTAGGAGTTGGCATTGGGGTTGTCCGGCTCGTTGAACACGTCCCAGGCATACACGCGCTTATCGTTGGCGAAGCGTTTGACCAGGCCACGAATATACGGCTCGAGCTCGTCGTGGTGTTTTGGGTCGGCGAGGATTTCCCCGCCGGGCGCCTGCAACCAGCCGGAGTTGTGCAGGTGCGGCTTTGGGGCGCGTTGTCTGTCCAGTTTCGGGTGCGGATCCCACACGCCGTCCAGTGGCACGAGCATGATGTTGATGCCGTGCCTGTCAGCGATGGCCAGGAACCGGTCCACCCGTTTCAGGAATCCCTTGGCATCCTGTGTCCACAGAAGGTTGTGCAGATAAACCCGCATGCTGTTCAGGCCAAGGTCAGCAGCCCAGCCGAGCTCGCGGTCGATGGTCTTGGTGTCGAACGAATCGGCCTGCCACATCTCGAGCTGGTTGATTGCCGTGCTGGGGTTGAAGTTGCAGCCCACGCGCCAAGGCTGCTTGGCGTGCCAGGCGTTGGCCTTCTTCGCCGTCCAACGATCGCGTCCTTCCGCCTGCCCGGTTGTCATCGAGATCAAAATGCCGGCCAAGCAAGCCAAGCGGGTCAACGAGTGTTGCATTTTCTTCATTTGATTGTGATTTCGTCGGGTTGCTGCCTTTGCAGCGGCGAAATTATTCCGCCAACAACCGTGGAACTGTCAACATTTGTTCCCAGTTTGATGAGGAGGCGCTCCTGTTTGGCGTGGATTCCTCGGTGGGGCGGCCCTGGTCATTTCCGGATGACCTGCCGGGCTTTTCCCTGGATCAGGCTGTCCATTTGTTCCAATTGCGGAACAATGGACTGCACCTCCTCGGGGAACCAGCGGAAGCCCTTGTCGAGATGGTTGCGGCTGCTGGCGGTTTGTTGACGGTTGCCGTAGAGGAAGGCCCAATTGGTCGGCAGCCAGAACTGTTGCCACAACCTGTTTTTCCGCAGGATGGCTTGTCGCAATTCCTCGACGGGAATGGGAATCAATTCACCGGTGACAGCGGCGCGAATAGTTGATGTGGGGTCGGCCAGTCCAAGTTGCACGGCGATGGTGCGGGCGGCGAGCCATTGGCCTTTGCCAGAGAGTGTCGCGCCGTCTCGGGTGATCGCTTGGCCAAGCAGGGAGGAGGTCAGATCAACGACTGGCAGTTTTCGCGCTTGGCCAAGCCGGCGAATGGCGGCGGTATAATGTTTGAGATTGGCGTTGCGTTTTTTGACATCCAGGCCAATGCCAAGCGGATCCTCGAACGGCACCGGCGTGACCAAAACCAATCGGCTGGTGCGAGTGGAAAGTTGCTCGAGGGTTTGTTCGTAGGCCTTGGTGAAGTCGTTCAACTTTGCGAGGCCATCGAGTGACTCCGATTGGCCAAGCCACACAAATACCACGTTCACGGCGAGCGGCTTGCGGCGATCCGCCTCGCCGTAGCTTGGCTTGGCGGTGCCAAAAAAATTGCGCGGTCGCTGCTGCTGGTAGACGGTGTCCGCCGGCCAGGCCATGTTGCGAATGGCAAAGCGCTGCGTTGGGTGTGCAGCAGTCAACAGCGTCTCGAGGTAACCGTGCCGCTGACTCTCGACGGCGTTGGCCGAGCCGACGATCACGATATTGGCGTCCCCCTCGATTTGGAAACCATTGGTGAATGCAGGAGCCGGACTGGTTGTCTTGGCCAATGGACGCACCAATGCGGGGGCGGGCGGTGGAGGAGGTATTGGCTTGGGTGGCGTGGGATTGTTTAGTGCCCCGAGCTCGAGCGCCTTCAGCGTGATGCCAGCCTGATATTTCCAATTGCCCGCGATGGATACCGGCTTCAAGCCCTTGGCGCTCACGCGCATTTGCGTCGTCTTGCCACCAAAGCCTCCCGACCAGCCATGATCAATCACGCGCACAGCGATTACGTTTCGGCCGGTCTTCACAAGTTTGCCAGGCACAGTGTATTTACGGGGCGAGGTCCAGAAGCCGGGTCGCTCGATGCCGCCGACCTGTATGCCATTGAACCAGGTCATGTCCATGTCATCAACCGGCCCCAGTTCGAGCGTGAGCGGTTTGCCGGCGCGCGCGCCGGCAATCTCAATCGCCCGCCGGAACCAGACCGTGCCGTCGTGACCAGGCAGTCCCGCTGTCTCGTAGAAAGTCGGAAGCTTCATCGTGTTCCACTTGGCATCGTCATACGCGGTCGCGAACCACTTGCCGATCATGCCGCGATCGTTGGCATCGAGCTTCGCGCGCCACGCAGTCACTTGTGGCGTCCAGCCTGGCTTGGGCTGCGGTTTGCCTTCTTTCACCACCTTTTTCGGTAACCCACCTACACGCGCATTTTTTGCGGTGGGCGTCTCGGCTGGATTCTGAGGGGCAAGCCAACCGACAAGATCAACGAGTTCCTGGGGTGAGATCGTTGCTTCAAGACCAGTGGGCATAAGTGAAGCCTTCATTGCTGTGCGAGTCTTGATATTTGCCTTGAGTACATCTTTAAGCAGGCCACCCGGGATGCGCAGGCTCAGGGTGGTTTTACTGTCGCTGGTCACAAACCCGATGAGTTGGGTGCCATCTTTTAATGTAATGTTAACACCCTCGTAACCCAAGCTGATGGTTTGATTGGGCTTCAGGATCGCTTCAAAAAGTTGTTCAGAGCTCAGCTTGTTGCCGATATCAGATAGCTCAGGGCCGAAGTCGAGTCCTTCCCCCTGCACAATGTGGCAGGCGAAGCAGCCGGCTTTTTGAAACACGGTCTTGCCCCTTGAAGTGTCTGGCTTGGCTGCCAGCAGTAGTTCAATCGGCCAACGTTTGCCAACGGTCGTGAGAAGCTCTTGTTGCTGCGCAGCAAAGCTACGGGTATTCGGGCCGGGAGAAGAAGCGAGGCTCCGAATCGCCGGTGGCATGAATTTGGCTGGCAATTTTTTCTGCTGGACCAATTGCATGAGCACTCCGGCTCCCGACGAGCTTCGGCCCAAGGCCGTAATGGCCAAAAGTCGTGTTGCCTCGAGCCGAGCCTCATCAGTGGTAACAGTCCGCAGCATGGCCACTGCCCGGTTATTGCCCACGAAACCAAGCGCTTTTATGAACGCTGGCGTCTGGTTTGAATTACTCAAGGCGGCCTCAATGCGGTGGCCTTCCTTGAATGCAAAGATTTGCCCGGCTGCGCGAATGCCCGGTTCCTTTTCCGGAGTGGCCTGCACCATGTCCATAAGGTGCCCCGCCATGTCCTTCCGATTTAAGCGTGCCACCATGTCCACAAAGGTGACCGTGCCCTTGCTGGCAAGCATGGTTGCCTCCACTTGTTTCAAGATTTTGGGATGCTTCTGTAGAAAGTTCGGGGTGGCACGTTGGAAGGCTTCCAAGTAAGTCGCCGGACTGCGTTTAGCATCACCCTCTAGCAAGATGGCCAGTGCAGCTTCTTTTGGTTTATCGTCATGAAAATCCAGCGCGCGCAGGAGGCGCGAATGCTCTGTCGCCGGCACATTGGGACTCAAAAGGAGCTTGGCGAGCAATGCCGCAGCTTCGGGAGCGCGTGAACGCCATATAATATCGCGCCCAGCCGCCGTCTTCCATGTGTCACGGGTTTTCTTTAACCAAGTATTGAGACAGGCGGTTTCCTTGCCTTTTTCACCAATGCCTAGAGCCTCAAGATACCAACGGTCTTTGCGATCGTATTGCGCAGCGAGTTCCGTCCAGAGCTGAATGGATTCTGCAGAAGTTAGTCGATGCAGGGAAATCGAACACTCGCGACGAACCAGGGCGGACTTATCGCGCACCAATTGCCTCACGACAGGCTCAACCGGCAACTGATGACGACGTGCGATGCGCAACCCTAGCGCACGAATGTTTTCGGACTCATCTCCCAATGCCGTCTCTATGGCTTTTTGGGCGCCGTTCTTGATTGCGGCCAACGCCCATAAGGCTCGGGCTCGGAAGCGCGGATTCTTATCACTCGCCATCGTTTCCAGCGCAGGCCGCGCGCGCTCCTGCATTCCAATCAAGGCCGTCCATGCCTTATACCGCGCCGACAAGTTCGGGCTCCGCAACGCCTTGACGGCACCTGCGGGCGTTTTGAAATTATAGGCAGGCAACGCATAGACATGATTTGGAGGTGCCACACGGAAAATACGCCCTGCGTCGTTGACGGTGCGGTGGCAGCAGTCCACCGGATCGAACCAGTCGGCGATAAAGAGGGAACCATCCGGTGCCACGGACACGTCCGAGGGGCGGTAGTTGCGATTTGCCTTGCTGCGGACAACATCGACGATGGAAGCGGAATAACCGGCGCCGGCCTGCTTCGCGGGGAATGCCCAGACCACGTTGCGCCCGGGCTCGGCGTGGATCATTTGGCCGCGAAAGGGCTCGGGCAACAGGTCGCCCTCATACACCAGAATACCGGTAGGCGCGCCCGAGCCGGTGATGAGCAGGTTCGGCACCACACCGGGATCGTTCTGGTGCCACATGCGGCGTTGCATGGTGGCTTCCATGTTGGTGCGTTTATTTCGGTAGTCGGCTCCCGTACGTTCATCGCGGTAGCCGTAGTTGCCATACTCCATCACGAAGTTCACGCGGCAGGAACTCGACCCGTTGTCATTGTCCGACTGCCACATGGTACCGAAAGAATCAACCGTCACCTCCCAGTTGTTCCGAAAGTTGTAGCCGAGCACCTCCACGCGGTTGCCATCAAGTTCACAGCGAATGACCATGCCTTCCTGATACGGTTTGCGGCTGTTGTCCACGGGGTTTCCGAAAACGTCCCTAACCAACGACCCGTCTGCGCGCCACAACCCCGCGTTAAAGTTTCCGAAGTTAAAATAAAGCCGTCCGTCCGGCCCGAACATCACGGCATGTATTGCATGGTCATGCTGGCCATTAACCGGATTCAAAACTTTCCCTGTGAACAGCAACTTCTTCGTATCCGCCTTGTCATCGCCATCGGTGTCGGTCAGCAAAAGAATCCTGTCCGGCGCGGAAACAATCGCCTTGTTGCCCAGCACGCAGACGCCGTGCACGCCATCGATGTCAGGATCCTGGTAAAAGACTGTTGTCTTGTCGGCTCGCCCATTGCCGCTACTATCCTCAAGAATTAAAATGCGGTCACCTGCCTTGCGAATCTTCTTGCGGTAGTTGAACGCCTCGGCCACCCACACACGCCCGCGGTCGTCCACGTCGATGCTGGCGGGATTGGACAACTGCCCCTGTATCGCAAATGGCTGAACAACCAGCCCTTCGGCCACTTCGAACTGTTCGTCTGTCAGGGCGCTATCTGGCCTCGCCAACGCGCAAACAAGTGCGACACACCACAGGAATATTTTCAGTATCTTCAATTTGTCACTTCGGTTGGCCGGTTGTCTTCAATGATGAAAGATACTTGATGAGATCGAGCAACTCCGTGTGAGTGAGAGTAGCGGTGAGGCCCGGCGGCATCACGGTGCCGCCCTTGTTGTGTTGCTGTATATTCCTTGTCTGGACGGTGATGATTTTGTCTGTGGTCAAATCGCGGATGCTCAGTTCGTTTTTGTCCGCGTTATGAAGAAATCCACTAAACACTTGACCATCCTTAGTCACTACCGTGGTTGCCTCATAACCCTCCTTGATTTGCCGATCGGGCCATAGCACGCTTTCAACCAGTAAATCCAACGGCAGACCAGCGGCCACCGCGGTGAGGTTCGGGCCTTTGACGGTTGTAGTGGCGCCTTTGATTCCATCAACGGTGTGGCAGGCAGTGCAGCTTGCCAGTGGCAGCTGGAAAACTTTTCGGCCATTCGCTGCGTCGCCGCGTTCGAGGGCTTCTTTTGTAAGTGCGGCAACAAGCTCAGGGCTGTAAGTTGGCATGGCAACTTGTTGACCAAGCGCTCGGTCGACAGCGCCGATCAGCCTGGTGTCGCTGCGGCCCGCGGCGTTGAGCCAGCGGCGAATCAGCTTGGCTCTGTCGGGTGAAACCTTTGTCTGGTTAAGTGCACCTGCAAGGGCATCGGCGCCTTCGTTGCGTTTAAGGATTGCGGCCAGGATAGAGCCAAGTTCAATTTCGTTTACCTTGGTCAATAGTTCTGCGGAATGCTTGGCGGCCTTCGGCAGATCAAGCTTGGCCAAGCCGGAAATGGCGGCGGCACGAACAGATGTTGGTTCCGTTAAAACGGCCAGGCGGTCGAGAGACTCGATCGCCTTGTCACCGCCCAATAGGCCAAGTGCCTCGGTGGCCGCCAAGCGAACGTTGGCCAGTTCATTTTGGTCAGTTGCTTCGGTGACGATGTAATCCTTGAATGAGATAATTTCCCAGAGCCCGGCGAGTTGGATTGCCTTGGCACGAACGAGTTCGTTTCGATTTCGGGTGGCTGTGAAAAGTTGCTTTTCGGCATTTGGCGGGGGTTGGAGGTTGCGTTTTTGAACGGATTCAGAGAGAGCGTCCAAAACATCAGGTAGATTACTCCCTCTTTTCAAGACCAGTTGCGCGTCGTTGCTATTGCCAGTCTGAGCAAGTAGCGCAAGCAGGGCTTGCCGCTGTTTGATGGGAAGTTTTGGATTGTCGATTTGTTGGCGCACAACTACAGCAACATCGTTACCTCCGTAAACTTTCAGCACGGCCTGCAGATGGTCGGTGTTTTCAAACGTTAGGTCTCCCGATAGAAGGGCAGGGCGCCAGTGATTGGCGAGGGCATGCACGGTTTGGTTGAAAGCAAACTTCACGAAGCGATCGCTGTCGTTGGCACCGGCGTGTGCGGCGACCAAGATGGATTTCGGTTGGCGGACGTCGCTGGCAGCGACGACTGCCTCGAGTCGCACTCGGATGTGTACGTCGCGTGCGCTACGGCCGAGAATGGCGAGCGGGTCATCCAGGCGATCGTGCCACCGACCGGCAACGCGGGTGGCGTAGGCACGGGCGCGGTAATCTTTTGCGTCGAGAAGGCGGTCAAGCAACCGGCGGTTGATGACTTCGTGCGATTCAAATACGCCGATGGCTTCGTAGAGTTTGTGTTCCAAGTCCGGATCGCTTGGTTTCAGGCCATCAATCCATTTCTGAGTGGCGGCCGTGGCGTCAGCCTTGGGTAAATCCATAAGGCGCAGCTTGGCTTGCCGGCGTGTCCAGCGACGAGGGGCAGCGAGTTGTTCCGCAAGTTGGCTAGCGTTCATTTTTGCCAACTGAGGAACCTTTGCCAGGGGTCGTCCCTTTGCGCTGATGCGCCAGATGCGACCATGATTCTTGTCCCGATCTGGATGACGAAATGACGCCTGGTAGTGCCCGATGATGGGGTTGAACCAGTCGGCGATGTAGAGTGAACCGTCGGGACCAATGCTGGCGTCGACGGGACGGAACGCGTTGTGGGATGAGGTGAGGATCGGCTCGAGTGTTTCAAGCTTGTGACCGGCACCATCGACGCTTGGGCGAAGACGAGCGACGTTGCGGGCGAAGTACCCGGCGATAATGAAGTCGCCTTGAAAATCATCAGGCATATGTGGTGAGTCGACGATCTCAATGATCATCGATTTAATCTTGGTACCACCGATCTGCATGGCACCGCCCCAATAGCCGCCAGAAATATATTCGGTGGAAACCAGGCCGGGCAGGAGTTCGCTGATGGTGTTGCCGTTGCTCTTGATGAATGGCTCGCCCCAATCGCCAAAGGCGAACCCCCACGGGTTGCCACCGCCGGAAGTGCGGCGATGGGCATGAAGTTGGCGGCGCAGTGGTCGGAACCGCCACGAGCCGTGTTCATCGAGTCGGCGAATGCCCCAGGGAGTCTGCACTCGGGAAAAACAATGGAGGCCTTGGCTGAAATACAATTCGCCGCCGGGGCTCCAGGCGAAGGAGTTGATGTTTTGATGCGTGTCACCGGTGCCGAAGCCGGTGAAGATGATTTCTCTTGCATCAGCTTGGTCATCGTCGTCGGTGTCGCGCACGTGAATCAAATCGCGGCTGTTCCCGATGTAGGCGCCACCATGGCCAAGCGCAAAACCGGTTGGCATGTTCAACCCATCGGCGTAGGTGATGATCTTGTCGGCGTGACCGTCGGCATTGGTATCTTCAAGGATGAGGATTTTGTCGTTGGGCGGTTCGCCTGGTTTGAGTTGAGGATAGGCCCAGGTACAAAGCACCCAAAGCCGGCCATGTGCGTCCCAACGAAAACAGATCGGATTGGAGATGCCCATCGTCTCGTCGGCGAACAGTTTAATACCTAGCCTCGGATCAATGGTGAAAGACTCGAGTTGAGCCTCGACGGAGTTGTCTTTTTCCGGCTTGGAAACCGATAACGGATTTTGCCCGAAGAGCGAAATCGTTGGCAGCGCGAGCAGCGACAGGGCCGTAGTGAGTTGGGCGATGCGACGGTGTGCCGATGGTTGGTTTAGGAATACCATTGGGTGAAATTTTCTACCGGCTCACGCTCGGTTCGATATTGATAGGATGGATCGTCGTAGTCGGCGTAGCCAAGTGCCATGCCGCAAATAAGCTTCTTCGAATCAGCAATATTGAGAATGTTTCGAATAACATCGGGATACTCCGCCAGGGCGGCTTGGGGGCAGGTCTCTAGGCCAAAGCCGCGAGCCGCGAGCATGACGTTTTGGATGAACATTCCTACGTCCACCCACGACCCTTTCTCGAGGATGGCGTCAACGAAAAATAGCAGGGTGACCGGTGAATCAAAGCCGTGGTAGTTTTTCATCCACTGCGCCTTTCTCTTTTCGATATCATTGCGTTTGATGCCAAGTGCGTTGTAGAGGGCATGACCGCAGGCGCGCTTGCGGGCGATGTACGGTTCCTCGATCTGAGTAGGGTAGTATTCGTAGTCCTGCCTTACTTTCGCGCCATCCGTCCGCAGCTTGACCAAGGCCTTGCCGACTTTCAGCTTGGTTTCGCCGGTAACGATTGCCACATGCCAAGGCTGTGAATTGACGCCGGACGGAGCCCAGCGGGCGCATTCCAGAATATCGCTGATGAGTTCTTCCGAAACCGGTTTGTCTAAAAATGCCCGGGTGGACTTTCGGTTTCTAATTGCGTCGGTGACTTCCATTGACTATCCCAATTCGCGACGTCGTGGTTTCAGGGGCAAAAGTAGCAGGATACCAAATGGGTCTCAATGGATAGTTATTCCAGTGGGTTAAGATTCAAATTATTTGATATGAAAGAAATTTTTGTTTACGCGGCATTAATCAGCGTAACATTGATATCTCCGTTGGCGGCGGAGAGGCCTAATGTGCTTTTGATCCTCGTCGATGACTTGAAACCGGCGATGAGGTGTTACGGTGACAATGCCGCCAAGACGCCGAATATGGACGCCTTGGCCAGTCGTGGTATCCGGTTTGACTTGGCATATTGCAACCAGGCTGTCTGTGCGCCGTCGCGGTTCACGCTGATGCTTGGGTCGCATTCGACATCAACTGGCCTGTACGGGCTTGGTAGCCATTTGCGCAATGCCTATCCCGGTGCCGTCACGATGCCTCAGCATTTTGCCAAACATGGCTACCGCACAGAATCGCTTGGTAAAGTGTTCCACATTGGCCATGGCAACCAGGGTGATCCCGAGTCGTTCAGCGTCCCGCATTTTCATGACAAGGTGATCGAGTACCTGGCCCCGGAGAGCACCGACGGTGGCAAGCTTACTCGCGAGGAGGCGCTATTTACAAACCAGAAACTTGGCCAAATCCGTTCGCTGCCACGCGGCGCGGCGTACGAGTCGCCGATGGCAAAGGACAATGACTACGCCGACGGCCGTGTTGCCGATGAAACTGTCAAGCGCCTTAAGGCTGCAAAGCAGCGGTTGGCCAAGAATGGTACACCGTTCTTCATCACCACCGGTTTTGTCCGGCCGCACCTGCCTTTCTCAGCGCCAAAGAAATATTGGGACATGCACGATCCAGCCAAGCTACCGATGCCGGTGAACAAAGCGTTCCCGAAAGATGCGCCGAAAGTCGCCCTGAAGCGCGGCGGGGAGATCGCGGCATTCAAGCCGGTCCCGTCCAATGGTGAAATTGATAAAGAACTCACCCGCAAGCTCATCCACGGCTACTATGCGAGCACCAGCTATGTGGATGCGCAGATTGGCAAAGTGACAAGGGCACTCGAGCAACTGGGCTTGGCCAAGGATACCATCGTTGTCTTGTGGGGTGATCACGGTTGGCACTTGGGCGACTTAAGCATCTGGACCAAGCACACCAACTTTGAGCAGGCCAACCGCATCCCGATTATCATTGTCGCGCCAGGCGTGGCCAAGCCGGGCAGTGTCACCAGCCAACTCGCGGAGACGGTGGATCTTTTTCCCACGCTGTCAGAGTTGGCCGGGTTGCCTGCGCCGAGCGGTCCGCAGCCGATTGACGGCGTCAGCCTTGTGCCGGTGTTGAGGAACCCGAACGCGCGCGTTCGCGATCACGCCTATCACGCCTACCCGCGCGGAGGCAAACTAGGCAGAGCCATCCGCACGCAGCGTTATCGCTTGGTTGAGTGGAAGAAGCACAGCGACCCGGGAGCCGGAGTCGATTACGAGCTGTACGACTACAAGACCGACCCGTGGGAAACCCAAAACCAATATATCGACAGGCCAAAGATCGCAAAACGACTTAAAACTATCCTCTCGAATCATCCCTCTCCGAAGACTCGCTCACGCCGTTGACCTACCTGTGGTATTGCCACCGGTTTGGGGTTTAGGCATTATTTCGACTTCCGTGATGAAGCGATTTTTAACTGCCTTTTGTTTTACGCTAGGTTTGGCCGCCCAGGCCGAGGGCCGGCCGAATATTTTGTTCATTTTTCTCGACGACTTCGGCTGGCGGGACACCGGCTACATGGGGTCGGACTTTTACGAGACGCCGAACATCGATCGACTGGCCAAGGGCGGGATGGTTTTCACCAACGCCTATTCCTGCTCGGCCAACTGCGCGCCAGCACGGGCTTGTTTGTTGTCGGGGCAATACACGCCGCGCCATGAGATTTTCAACGTCGGCACCAAGCCCCGGGGTTTGGCTAAGCATCGCCGACTGGAGCACATTGCCGGGACGAAAACGCTCCGGCCTGACATTGTCACATGGGCGGAGTCCTTGCAGCAGGCTGGCTATCGCACCGGCATGTTTGGCAAGTGGCACCTCGGCACCACGCCGGGGGAGCAGGGGTTCGATGTTGAGGTGGAGCACACCAAGCTGCCCGGTTTTCGGGGACACTTTGGGCCGAACGGGCAGTATCTCGCCGATGTGCTCACCGACAAAACCATCGAGTTCATCGAAGGAAGCAAAACAAAGCCTTGGTGCGCGTACCTGTCGCACTATGCCGTGCACACGCCGATCCAGGCCAAGCGGGAGATTGTTGCCAAGTACGAGGCCAAGCGCGTGGGTAAGTTACACAGCCATGCAACTATGGCGGCGATGATCCAGTCGGTGGACGAGGGGGTCGGCAAAATCATCGCCAAGCTCGAGCAGCTTGGCCAACGCGACAAGACGGTGATTTTCTTTTTTTCCGACAACGGCGGCTACGGACCGGCGACCGACATGGCGCCGCTTTGGGGCTACAAGGGCAACTATTACGAAGGGGGCATTCGTGTGCCGTTTTTCGTGAACTGGCCAGGCGAGGTGAAACCGGGGCAGTCCACCGCCGAGCCGATCATCGGCGTCGATATTTACCCGACGTTCCTTGACTTGGCCAAGACCAAGCGCCCGGATCAGCCGATGGATGGACGCAGTATCCTGCCGGTGATCAAGGGCGAGGCGAAGCGCGTCGGGCCGAGGCCGTTGTTTTGGCATTTCCCGGCGTACCTCCAGGCGTACAAGGTGATCGGCGAGCAGCGTGATCCGTTGTTTCGCACGCGTCCGTGCAGTGCCGTGCGCCTGGGCGACTGGAAACTCCACGAGTATTTCGAGGACGGCGCACTCGAACTGTACAACCTGAAAGACGACATCGGAGAACGGCGGAACTTGGCCAAGGCAAACCCGGCGAAAGTGAAGGAGCTGCACAATCTACTCGCCGCATGGCGGAAAGAAATCGCCGCGCCGGTGCCGACGAAAGCGAACCCGGACTTTGACGCCGCCGCCGAGGCCAACGCGATCCGCAAGGCCTTGGCCAGGCGGGGTGAGTGATGGGTCGTGTTTAATTGCAACTACCGGCCCTCAGAGCGTTCGCGTTTGCCGTCGCGCGCTTTGCCGCTTGAGCGCCAGCGCTTGTTTGGGGCGTGCGCCTCGGTGAACTTCAGGTCGAAGCTCGAGACGATTTCCGGGTAGCGCTTGGCCAGGTCGTTTTTTTCGGCGATGTCCTCCGACAAGTCGTAAAGCTCAATGGGGCCGGTGATCATCGGGCGGCGGACGGCTTTCCATTTGCCGGCGCGCAGGGCCTGCTTCGAGCCTTGCTCATAGAATTCCCAGTAGAGGTAGTCGTGCTTTTTCTGTTGTTCATCCTCGCCAAGTAGTGTGGGCAGAAAACTGATGCCATCGGTGGGCGTGTTCAGTTTCACGCCGGCAATCTTGGCGGCGGTGGCCATGAAATCAACCGCGCCAGCCATGAGCTGCGTCGTGCTGCCGGCCTTCACATGGCCGGGCCACTGGACGATCATCGGCACGCGGATGCCGCCGTCGTACATGGCGCGCTTGATGCCGGTCACCGGGCCGTTGGCGTCAAAGAAGCCGACGTTGTTTCCGCCCTCGCTGTGTGGGCCGTTGTCGGACGTGAAAAAGATGATCGTGTTTTCGCTGAGGCCGTGAGCCTCGAGCCGCTTGACTACTTGTCCCACCATTTGGTCGAGGTACGTGATCATTGCGGCCTGTCCCTTGTTTTGCTTCGTCCATTTCTTGTCCTTGTAAATGCCGTGATCCGGCACCGCCGTGCCGTCACCGGTTTTGCGAGTGGCCTCGTTATTGGCGTGCGGTAGCGTGTAGGAGAGATAAAGAAAAAAACGCTCGTCCTTGTGCGCGTCAATAAAGCCAAGCGTTTCCTTCATCATCAATGCCGGGCTGTAGTCGATCTTTTTACTGGCCACACCCTGGCCCCATTTACCCTCGTCGGGGACGATGTTGCGCAGCTTGACCCGCTTTTCGTTTTTCACCAGGAATGTCGGGTAGTAAAGATGCGCTTGGTGCTGGTCTAGGTAGCCGTAAAAAAAGTCGAACCCTTGCCGGGTCGGCAGGCCGGTTGTCCCCTCATGGCCAAGGCCCCATTTCCCGATCTGCCCGGTCGCGTAATCGGCACGCTTGAGCACCTCGGCGACGGTCACGTCCTCCGGCCGCAGGTTGTCCTTGCCGTTTCCCCTGATGTAGCAATGGCCGGTGTGCAGGCCGGTCATCAGCACGCACCGCGATGGGGCGCACACGGTTGAGCCGGCATAAAAATCGGTGAACCGCATGCCGCGCTTGGCCAAGCGATCGATGTGCGGCGTCTGGATGAGCTTTTGTCCGTAGCAACCCAGGTCGCCATAGCCAAGATCATCGGCCATGATGTAAACGATATTGGGCTGCGACCGGTCCGTTCCCTGGATTTCGGGCGACGCGGAGGCCGGAACCACGTTCAGAAGAAACGCACACAGTGCAAGGAGATGGAATCTATTCGTCATGTGAATGCCTTTCGGGTGATTGCAGGCAGTAGCCCTACTTATTACTGAGTGCAGAATGGTTGTTACTGGTTTCTTAATGGTTCTTATTTGTTGCTCAGGAACGTTTGTCAGTGCCACCGTGACGTCAAGCCCCGGGTTTGGCGCAAGGAGGGCAATCGCCTACTTCTTGTTCCTCTTGGGCTTCTGCATCTTGACTCGGGTCTCATTACTGACACTTAAAAGGCGGCTCTTGGCGAGTCGTGCGAGCGTGGCCTCGAACTGTTGTTTGATGGCGCTCTCCGGTTGAGAAAGTGCGTTGTCCTTAAGTTTATCGCCGTCAAAAGGCCCCTTGTAGCGAGTCAGACTGGCGTCGCTGCCGTCGGTTTTGGCCAGGAGGGAATACTGATTGTTGCGAACCATGACCTGGCCTCGGTACCAGATATAGATCCAGTCCTTCTTGCGGGCGCTCGCATTGTTCTGGAGTACAGGAACGATGCTGGAACCGTCGCCCGCATAGTTCGGCGGCAGGTCGGCACCCGTGACTTCGCAGAGCGTTGGCATCAGGTCACAGAACTCGACCAGATCGTCAACGACCCGCTCGGGCTGCTTAATGCCTGCCGGCCAACTGGCAATCAGCGGCACGCGCGTCCCAGCGTCGGTCATGCTGCCCTTGCCGCCGGCCACCTTCGTGCCATTCCACGAGGTGACGATCGGCTTGTCGGTGCCGTTGTCGCCCGTGAAAATCAGAAGCGTATTTTCGCGGACACCAGACTTTTCAAGCTGGGCCACAATTTGTCCGACGACCTTGTCGGCATAGGCGACCATGTCACGAAAATGCCGCTGCGGGTCGTTGCGATCGCCTTTGTAGGTGGTGGAACCGAGCCGCTTCGGATCCCAGTCGCTGGAATCCGGCGTCGGGTCGAAGGGGCAGTGCGTGAGTATCATTGGGTAATAAACCAGAAATGGCTTTTCCTTGTTCCTGTCGATGAAGTCGCAGACAAAGTCGGTACAGACCTGTGGCCCGTATTCGCCGTTGACGTAGTCCTTTTCCTTACCGTTGAACTCCAGCAGAGGATTGACGAAACGCCGATCGATATTCTTATTATTCTCCTTGGACCGCCCGCTACGCGTATGCTGCCAGAGGCAGGACTGCTCAAACCCGAAGTGTTGCGGTGAGTCCGTCTGCTTGCCCAACTGCCACTTGCCTGCGATGCAGGTTTTATACCCAGCAGCCTTCAGTTGATGCGCAAAGGTGGTTTGCCCGCGATCAAGAAGGCCAAACTTGACGTAGTTTCGGACGTTGTACTGCCCGGTCATGATTTTCGCTCGCGACGGGGTACAGATCGGGTTGGCGAAACAGTTGGTGAAACGAACACCCTGGGCGGCCAACTTGTCCAGATTCGGTGATTTGCAGGATTCACTGCCGTTCACCGACAAGGCTTCATAACCCATGTCATCAGCCATGATCAAAACGATGTTGGGTCGGTCCGATCCTTGCTTAGCCGCCTCAACACAAACTGATACACTGCATGAGATTACAGACACTATAAGGGCTAGTTTTTTCATCGTTGTGATTGGTGTTGTTGAAAGTTTGGGGCCTTGTCCCTGCCTTGGCCAAGCGCTATCTCTTCTTCGCGAACAACGGGAACCGTTCAGATGGGGTGTGAGCCTCCTTGAACAATGGAGCAATTCGTTTCACCACATTCGGATGCGTGGCAGCAATGTTTTTGGTTTCGCCGATGTCCTGCTTGAGATTGTAAAG
>ERZ651768.1798-NODE-1798-length-15412-cov-8.315487_pt1 | contig 15412 bp, 9 predicted proteins | sample MGYA00514754_ERZ651768 | MGnify/ENA metagenome assembly ERZ651768
AACCAAAAAAAGGCTTCCGTGAAAAAACACCGCGCCGGAAATCAGCATCGCCAGTTTGCCGGCGAGCAGCGGCTCAACGCCCAGCCACAAAAAAGGCACCATCAACCAACTTAACAAAGGCCCCCAGTAGCCGTTCACCGCGAAGCCCAGGTTGCCGACCGACCAATACTCGGCAACGCGCATATAGGCGATGGCATCGGTGTTCAGCCGCGCCAAGTTGTTCAGCATCGACACCAGCATCAGCGCGTACGCCACGACCCAGGCCATCCGCAGCCAAAACCGCAGTTTCGGCTCGGGCAACTCGACGGCTTGCTTTGTTTTTTGGGACAACAAAATGGATCAGGCGTTTTTCGTGAAGACGAACAGATTGTTCAAACCCAATTGAAATGTCTTGTGCGTGACCAAGCTGAAGCCTGCCGACTCGAATAACGGCGTCACTTCACCCGGGTCAAAGCCGTGATGCTCCTCCAGCGCCGTCCCGTCAGCCAAGCGGAAGAATCGCAGCACAGCCAAAATGGCATCGACCCTCGGCGACGGCACGGTCAGCACCACGCGACCGTTGTCGGCGAGCAGCCGGTGGCACGCGCTTACCCAAGCCGCCTTGGCGCCCTCTGGAACATGCTCAATCACAGCCAACATCGCAATCGCCTCGAACGATTCGCAAGCCGGCAGGTCGTCGGGGAAATTTCCTCTCACGAACTGCACGCCGGGCACGTCCTGTGGCTTGGCAAAGCGCGGATCAATACCCACGCCAATGAAATCATCGCCAGCGAGGCGGCGCATGAGTGTGCCGTCGCCGCAGCCAACGTCGAGTACTCGCTTGGCCTTGTCCAAGTGCGGAAGTGCCTTACGAATGCGCCAGTTTCGAATGACGCGATCGAACCATTTCACCCCTCGCCTCCCTTGCTCTCCAGACCAAGCACACTGAGAAAGAAACTGCCAAGCACAATTTGAAAACCAAGGGCCAAGGCCAAAATCGATGGGATCACTTGGCGAAGCACGACCGAAGGGTTGAGTTGGCCAAAGTCCTTTTCACTCCAACCGAGCGTCGCTGACACCGACCCGCCAAAGCCAACCAGCATCAGAACTCCACCGACCGCCAAGCCAGTCTCGAGGGTGATGTAGCGGGACGGTTTGTTGAGCGTTGGGCTCTCGTGAAGGAGCCCCTGCTTAATGGCGAACGTCCGCGTGTATAACGCGAACAGCACCGATTGAAAACCGAGCAGCACGGCCAATGCCGAATAGGCCAGTGTGTGCACATCGAGTTTCGCTTGGCCAAGCTGCCGCGCCTCCGGCAACAGCCATCCGCCGACGCCCAGACCAATCAGCATCAGCAAAAGGCCCGGATACAGAAACAGCCAACGCGGACTGAACAGCAGCATGAACCGCAGGTTCCGCCAGCCATCACGCCAACTTCGCAAGTGTGGCGGCCGGCTGCGACCATCCGGTGAGAGCGTCGTTGGCACCTCGGCAATTTGCAGACCAAGCAGCGTCGACTTGACGACCATCTCGCCGGCAAACTCCATGCCGGTCGTCTGCAATTTCATTCGGTCGTACGCCGCACGACTGAACCCGCGCAGACCACAGTGAAAGTCCCCGGCCGGGCAGCGGAAAAACAGCCGCCCCAGGCCGCTTAGCACCGGGTTGCCGAGGTAACGATGCAGCGGCGGCATGGCCCCGGGCGCGATGCCGCCTTTGAATCGGTTGCCCATGACGAGGTCGCAACCGTCACGCAACTCTTCGATGAACGGCATGAGCGCGGAGAAGTCGTAGCTGTCATCGGCATCCCCCATGATGACGAACCGCCCGCGCGCCGCAGCGATGCCGCCCATCAACGCGCTGCCGTAGCCCTTGGTCTCGACCGGCACGACATGCGCGCCTCCGGCCTCGGCGATGGCCCGCGAGCCGTCGGTGCTGCCGTTGTCGGCGACGATGATCTCGCCGGCGACACCGTTGTCGGCGAGGCAGGCGCGGGCTTTTTGGATACAGACGGCAAGTGTCTCGGCCTCGTTGAGGCACGGCATCACCACGCTGACTTCGGGTGGATCGCTGGTCGGTTGCCCGGGCATAAGTCGCGCTTGGCCAAGCGCTTGGCCAAACGATGCCCGAAAGCCGGCGGCGCGACAATCGGCGATTGAGGGCAAGTTTTTGAGACCAGTCTCATTGACTTGGCGGCGGTTCTGGGCCACAATCTGCGGCGTGCAGACAGTCGTGAGAGAGGAGGCGAAGAGGAAATTCATGGATTTCCTCGAGAAAAAGAATCTTCGCATCACCGATCAGCGGCGTATCATAATCGACATGGTGTTCTCCACCGGGGAACATTTCACCGCCGAACAACTGCTTGAGTGGGCACGGGAGAAAGACCGCTCCGTCTCCCGCGCAACGGTCTATCGCACATTGCCGCTCCTCACCGAGAGCCATCTCGTGCACGAAATGGACTTCGGGAAGCCGTACAAATTCTACGACCCCAACTACTCCGACCACCCAAACCACAATCATCTCATTTGTGAGGACTGCGAAAAAATCGTGGAGTTTGACAGCGATCAAATCGAGTCGATCGAGAACGAGATTGGCCAGAAGTTAGGATTCACCGTGAAGTCGCAGAAACTGCAACTCTCAGCCACCTGCGACGTGTTGAAAAAAAGCGGCGCCTGCGACAACAAGGCCTGCAATTAGGCTGCGTTCAATAAGACTTCAAACGCAGGCGGTGATCCACCCTGCCCTGCTGGTGATGCTCAAGAGGCGGCAGTTCGCAGAGCGTGGGCGACTCGGTCTCGGCAAGGAGGGTTCCGGCGTGTTTACGCAGCTCCGTCCAGCGCGTCCAATCCAGCTCCGGCGCGTGGGTGATCTGCCGTAGTAGACTGCGCCACTCGATCACCGCGCGATCAATATCCCCAGCGCCCAGCAGATCGGTCACCCAGTTGGCCTTATCAGCGGGATTGGCATGCATCGCCGCTATGACCTGCTCGGCACCTGAGCCGTAACGCGGCGGCAGGCCGGCGTCGAGATATCCCGGCACCGTCACATCGCCGTAGCGCTCGCGGCAGGCGATGGGGATGCGCCCTTCCCAACGATTCTCCTCATTGCCAAAACGGTAGCCAGCATCAAGGTTGGCCAACTCGTACACCAACTCGTCGATCGGCAGCGACTCATCCTCCAACGCCGCCGCGATGCCCAGGCCGTAGCTCTGCGAAAAAAAACTGACGACTCGGCCCCGGCGTGTTGGGCTACCGTTCTCTTGAACCAGTCTGAGCCGTTTCCAGAGCAACGCCACGCCGGTGGCCGGCTTGAGTTCACGACACTCGCTGTACAGCCCGCAACCAGAACAGGTCGGATTGACCACCTGCCGCTCCTGTGGCCGCCATAGCGCCACGCCTTTCAAATCGACGTGGGCAGGAACGGCCTGATGGCCTAGGCGTAGCTGAACGAGGAGCCGGTTGTCCTCCCGGCGGAACCGCTCCACCGGCGTTTGGTTTGCCGCCAGTTTTTCCTCGAGAAGCGGCTGGATTTTTTTTTGCCAGAGCGTCAGCGGCACCACGCGCATCCGCCAGCCGGTCAGGCGCCGCACCCACTTGGCCAAGTCGAGCCGTTCATTGTTGAGTTGATCCGCCACCTTCTGCTCCCGACCGTACGCCTGACCGCTCGGCAGCAGGACCAATTCACCCGCGCCGGTTCTCCGAAGCACCTCCGGCTCCATCAATGCCGGGCGCAGCAAGAGCGCCTGGCCAAGCGGCGGTTGCACGTCCGCCTCTCTGTCGCCGCTTGGTTTTTTCGGAACGAACACCTCGCTGAGCGGCATCGGCTTGGCCTTGGGCCACGCCTCCCAGCCGCCCTGGCTGTTTAGCATCTCACGGACTCGCTTTCGGGCTTTGCGCGCCCGCTCCGAGTCGGTGCCCAAGCCGCACGGCACTTCCGGATGTTTCATCGCAAACTCCATGCCGAGCAGGATTGGGTCAGTGCTGAATAGCCGTTCCTGCACGCGAACCGCCTCGGTGTACGGCTCACGCCCCTGCTGCGCCGCGCCATGCATCAGGCCCAGCAGCGACGCCCAATCGACCATGCCGTTTCGAGAGAGGAAACAGGGATGGCCATCGCGAATTCGGATTTCATTTCTCGAAACCAAGCCGTAACCGATCTCGTCGATGCCACGCCGCCCAGCACGCCCAAACATTTGGTGAATCTCATCCGCCCGGATCGGCACTTCCAAATGGTCGCGACGGTACGAGTCGGCGGCCAAGGTCACGCTGCGCAAAGAGAAGTTGATGCCGGCAGCCAAGCCCATCGTTGCCACGACGACTCGCAGTTGGCCGGCCTTGGCCAAGGGCTCGACCACTCCAGCACGTGCGCCGTAGCTTAACCCGCTGTGGTGATACGCCACTCGAGCCTGTAACATTCTGGCCAAGTGATCATCCACGAGATCCTTTTGCCCTGCCGTCAACTGGAGCGGGTTGGGATTCGGCAGGTTACGTGCAATGTCGACGGCGAGCGCCTTGGCCGCGCGGCGGCGCGGTGCAAAAACCAAAATCGGCCCAAGCCCCTCTGCCAGCGCCTTGGCCGCGAACCTCGGCCAATAACCGCGAATCTCTGACGGGACATTGTAGTTGAGCATCCCGGCGTAAACCTCCTCGAGCGGCACCGGACGGTCGTCATGCCACACCCACTCTGCCTGCCTGCCCAGGCGCTGCAGCCAGGCGACAACATGCCTGGGATTGGCCACGCTGCCGCTGAGCATCAGGAGTTGGGTCTGCGGCGGTGCCATGGCAATGGCCAACTCGTAATTGAGGCCGCGGTCAGCGTCGCCAAGCATTTGATACTCGTCGATTACCAACAGCCTCGGGCCGTCGCCGGTGATGAGCCTGTTTTTCTGCGTCTCGAGCGTGGCAACAATGACCGGCGCGTCGAGGTTCTCCGACAAGTCGCCGGTGGCGATGCCCACGTTCCAGCCGCGCGCCCTCCACTCGGCCAGCTTGTCATTGGCCAAGGCGCGCGTCGGCACGGTGTAAATCGCCTGACCCGGATTTCGACCCTCGTTGGACCACAACTCGAAAATGAAGGTTTTGCCGGCCCCGGTTGCCGCGTGAACGACGACATCCCGGCCGGCCCGCAGATGTTGCACCGCATCCTGCTGCCACAAGTCCGGAACGATGACCTGATCCAGGGCGGAAAAACGATCCAGTTGCGCCCCAAACTCCTGCATGAGGCAGGATTAGCAAATATTGGAAAAAAAACGAGTAAATGGGCCAAAAACAGGAAAAATTCCGTACTGACTGCCGGTTGGCATGGGTGTTGCCGGATTGGGGTCGAGACGAAGAATCGGCATGGCCCCCAATCTCTTCAGTACTTTTTTAGAAATGCCGGATAATTTGGAGAAAATAATCCGGTTACTGCTTCAACCCACTAGTTGTTTAGGGGTTGCGTACTTCGCAAATAGGCCAACAGGTGACGGATCTGCTCATCGGAATAGGCCGTCAACAAACCGGCCGGCATAAGCGATGCGCCCTGGGCTTTCAACTCGCGGATGTCCCCGCGGGCAATAGTCACATCCTGCCCATCCAAGCCCCGCAATACCACCGTCCGGTTGTCCTGCTCGACCAGGAAGCCCGTGACCAAGCGCCCGTCCTTCGTGGTCAGTAAAAAGTTTTCGTATCCCTCACGAATCTCCGCGCCTGGCTTGATGATGCTCAGCAGCATCGTGTCCAAATCGCCCCGCTGGTACGCCGTCAAGTCGGGGCCAATATGGCCGCCCTGCTCGAACAGACTATGACACGCCCCGCAACTTGCGGTGAATAGTTTCTTCCCTTCGTATGGGCTGCCCGGTTCGGCGGTGACAACCTTGGCCAAGCGCTGGATTTCCTGATCCAGCCTGGCCGCATCCGTCTCCGAGTTGGCGAAGTGCCTGGCCAACAATTGACCAACGGGATCATCACGGTGCGAGCGCAACATGCTGACCACCTCCGCCGAGACCAGGCCGGCGGCCAGATTGCCTTCGTCCACCGCTTGCAGCAGCGCCAATGCTGACGAAGAGCGACCGGCCAAGAGTGTGCCGGCAACCTTGCGCAACCCATCGGTTAACTGCCCGTACACAGCCAGCACCTCAACAGCGATGCGTGGGTCGTTGTATGGCTTGAGCGCACCCAGCGCGGCACGTTTCAGGTCGATGCCCGGTTCAGACTTCACGATACCGAGTAAAACCGGGATCGCTTTAGCGTTCGGCGCTTCGCCGAGAATTTCCGTGTACTGCAAACGTGTGACCTTATCCGCCTTCACGCCAGTAATGACCCGTAGCGCCTCATCGACCGACTTGGCATCGCCACGTCGCAGGCCAAGCGCAAACGAACCGCCGCCGTGTCGCGCCATCGCCACCATCAACCGCTCCGGCAACGCCGCCATCGATCGCCCTTTGTACGCTTGCTCAAAACCGGCCATCAGGATTTTTGCCGACTCGGCGTTGGAAGCCATCTCGAACAACCGGGCGCAACTGACCAGATCAGCACGTGCGCCAGCCTTGGCGTAACGGCGAATGATACGACTTAGGATGTGCTCGCGTACGAGCGACTTTTGCCAAAGCGACCTGTCGGCAAACAGTCCCAGCACCTCGTCCGGGTGCTCGGCGGTCTTCGACTCCAGCGCCCACCAAACCATCAATGGTTGGTAAATGTCTCCTGCATCGGCATCGTGCGTGAGCAACTCGCGAATGATCGGCAGCGCCTGGCCGACCGGCAGCCGCTTGGCCGTGGCGGCGAGTTGGCTGCGCACCTCGACGTGCGGCTCGCGTCTGGCCAAGCGGACGAGCGAACCGGCTGTCGCCTCCGGCATGATTTTTTCGTCGCCAAGCAGGCGAACCGTCCAGGAGCGGACATGGGGGTTGGCATGCTTGAGCGTCTCCCCGCCAAATTCCGGGTTAAACCCGCCGCAAAGATTGATCGCCCACAGCGCTTCCAGCGCCGCTTGGCCAATCTCGTCGCGCAGCATGGTTTTCAGCAGCGGAAGGGCCTTGGCATCCCTGCGATCGCCCAAGAGGCGGAGTGCCTGTTGACGGTGCCACTTGTTTTTGTGGCGGAGCAACGCGACCAGATCGGGCGTGGGAAGCTTGGCCAGATCGAACGATTCCATCGGCTGGCTGCCCTTGGTTCGCAGCCGGTAAACGCGGCCGTTCTGCAGGTCGATCCGGCCCTCGTGATTTCGGTAGTGGTTCACCTGATCGTCGTACCAGTCGCACACGTAAACCGCGCCGTCCGGCCCGGCCTTGATGTCCACCGGACGGAACCAACTATCGCTGCTCTTGATCGGATGCCCCGTGTCGAGCGTCTTGAATGACGAGCCAATCGCCGTGCGGTCACTCATCACCACACGGCCCTGTAACGGCTCCACGCCGAGGACTTTACCGAGATACTTCCCGGGCAACCCGGCGCCCTCGTACACGATGAAGTTGTGCGTGAAACGCGGCACCTTGTTGTGCGGCATCGAGTTGAAGTAGCCAAACGCATACGGATTGCTCAACGATCCGTGTTTGGTGAAGCCCTTGCGCAGATAACCGCCCTGCACGTAGTGGAAGCCCCGCGTGTCGCCGCCATTGTGCCCGGAGAACACCCGCCCCTGCGCGTCAAACTCCACGCCAAATGCATTGCCACCGCCCTCGGCAAACACCTCGTAGCGGCGTGTCCCGGGATGGTAGCGCCAGATGTTTTGCCCCATGGAAAAAATCTCGTTCTCATCGAAACCGGGCCGCCTCACCTTGGCCGTCACCGTGCTGCCCTGCGCAGCGTAAAGCCAGCCGTCCGGCCCCCAGCGCAGGCTGTTCACCACCGAATGCGTGTCCTCAAGCCCGAAACCGGCGAGGTGCACCACCGGAGCGCTATCCGGGATGTCGTCCCGGTTTTTGTCCGGATAAAAAAGCAGGTACGGCGGGTTGAGCACCCATACGCCGCCACGCCCGTGGGCGAGTGAGGTCACGATGTTCAGGCCCTCGACAAACGTCTTGTGCCTGTCCAAAACACCGTCGCCATCGGTGTCCTCGTGGATGGTGATCTTATCGCGGCCACGAATGTGGTTGGGCGGCGCGAGCGGCACCCTGTCGTAGATGGCGCGCCAGTAATTGTCACGGCTGGTCATCTTCAAACCGGCCGGGTGCGGGTATTGTTGGTACTGCACCACCCACATTCGACCACGCTCGTCGAAGTTCAGGAACACCGGCTGCTTCACCAGCGGCTCCGCCAGCAATTGATCGATCACCAAGTCGTCGAACACTTCAAACTGCTTGAGCGACTCAGCAGCCGAAAGCTGCCCACCCTGCGCTTGGCCAAACGCGAGTGAAAAGGCAAAAAAACATGCGAAAAATTTCATTTAAAAAAGCGGAACACCGGCAAAATAACGATTAAATGCACCCGGGTAAAGCGAACGGACCGATTCTCTACAGCGCGACGCCGTTGAGAGGTAAACCTACCCATCCTCCTTGCGATAGGACTCAGCTAGAAGAGTGATCGGGTGGGCAACGCGGACATCCGACTGGTACTTGGCCAAGCCGTTGGTGATGTGCAACGAGCAACCGGGGTTACCCATCGTCACCACCTCCGCGCCGGTTGACCTTATATGCCCTACCTTGCGCTCGAGTAGCTTGTTGGCCATCTCCGGCTGGGTGATATTGTAAATGCCGGCGCTACCACAACACCACGTACTCTCCGGCAACTCGGTTAGTTCCAGTCCCGGGATCGCCTTAAGGATCTGCCTCGGCTGCGTAGTGATCTTCTGGCCATGGCAAAGGTGGCAGGCTTCGTGGTAGGTGACTTTTTGCGCTAGGCCAGACGCCGTGCCGCTTGGCTCGCGCACGCCGATCTCGACCAGCCACTCGTGAACATCTTTCAACTTGGCGTCCCACTGTTTGGCCAAGTCGGCGTACTTTTCGTCGTCTTTCAGCAGGCCGTAGTAATGCTTGAGGTGCGAACCGCAGCCGGCCGCGTTGCTGATGATGGCGTCAAACTCGCCCGGCGGGAACAGGTCGATCATCCCGCGCGCCTGTTGCTGGGCCATGGTCCATTCGCCGTTGTGCGCATGCAGTGATCCGCAGCAGCCCTGATTGCGCGGCGTGTAAACGTCGCAGCCGTTCTCGGCCAGCACCTCGACGGTGTCGCGGTTGACGTCGCTGAAAATCAGGTCCTGCGCGCAGCCAGTGAGCATGGCGACGCGATAACGTTTTTCGCCCCTGGCTGGGGTCTCCAACTGAATGAGATCATCAGAAAACTTGGGCTGAATCGTCGGCGTCATGGCCTCGAGTTCGCCCAGGCGGCTGGGCATCAACTTAAGTACGCGGCTGCCACGAACAAGCGACTTGAGGCCAAGCGAACTGTACAGGCGGATCAACCGAGCGAGCAGCTTGAGGCGAGTGTGCTTGGTGAACAGCCACTTGAGCGTGACACGGCGAATCAACCTGCGCCAGGCGGAGTCGATAACCTTCTTTTCCTCGACCTCCGCGCGAGCGTGCTCAAACAGCTCGGCGTAGTTCACGCCAGCCGGACAAGCAGTCATGCAGGCGAGGCAGCCGAGGCAGTAGTACATTTCCTCGGCGAACGCGCGGGTGGCCTCCAGTTCGCCATCGGCGATGGAGCGCATCAGGGCAATGCGGCCGCGCGGGCTGTTGCGCTCAAGCTTGGTCTCATCGTAGGTCGGACAGCTCGGCAGGCACATGCCGCAATGCATGCACTGCTGCACCACCGAGTAGTCGAGGTTTTTCAAATGGGAAAAGGGAGCGTCGGCAGTTGGCGCGGCGGGCGGCATCGGCGCGGCAGCGTACCGCGCCTGGCCAAGCGGAGTCGAGCGGCGAGCGTTGGGTTGAAAGCCGGGCGGATTTGTGGCTTCATTTGCGCCTCAAGCCGTTTAACGAACTTTTTGACAATGAAATCGTACTGGATCAAATCAACCCTAACCGTTGCCGCCGCCCTGTTGCTGGCAGCGAATCTAACCGCCCAGCGCCATGGCCCGGCCGCCGCCGCCGAGCAGGCCAAGCTGCTACTCCCCCACCCCGGACTGCAGGCCACGCTATTCGCCTCCGAGCCGATGCTGCTGAACCCCGCCAACATGGACATCGATTCCGAGGGCCGTGTGTGGGTAACCGAGGGCGTCAACTACCGACTGTTCAAGCCGTGGGGTAAGATTCAACCGGAAGGCGACCGCATCCGAATCCTCGAGGACACGGATGGCGATGGCAAAGCCGACTTGGCCAAGACGTTTTACCAGGGCAATGAAGTGAATGCTGCGCTGGGCATCGCTGTGCTCGGCACCAGGGTGATCGTTTCCTGCTCGCCCAAGGTGTTGTTGTTCACCGACGAGAACGGGGACGACAAGGCCGATGGTCCGCCGACGGTGTTGTTCAACGGCATCGGCGGTGTCGATCACGACCACGGCGCGCACGCGTTTGTGTTTGGCCCGGACGGCAAGCTCTATTTCAACGTCGGCAACAGCGGCGGGCAGTTGAAGACTGCCGATGGCAAAAAGTTCATCGTCGACAAGGCCGGCAACGAGGTGAACGGCCGCGGCAAACCGTATCGGCATGGACTGGTGTTCCGCTGCAACCTCGACGGCAGCGGGGTCGAGACGCTTGGGTTTAATTTCCGCAACAACTTCGAGGTGACAGTGGACTCGTTCGGCACGATCTGGCAGTCCGACAACGACGACGACGGCAACCGAGGCGTCCGCATCAACTTCGTGATGGAGTTCGGCAACTACGGCTACACCGACGAGTTGACCGGTCGCGGCTGGCGCACCAAGCGCACCAACCAGGAGAAGGACGTGCCGTCCATGCACTGGTACCAGAACGATCCTGGCGTGATCCCGAACCTCCTGCAAACCGGGCAGGGTTCACCGACTGGCATCGCCATCTACGAAGGCGGTTTGTTGCCGAAAACTTTTCAAGGCCAAATGATGCACTGCGACGCCGGACCACGCGTGGTCCGTGCATATCCGGTCACCAAGAGCGGCGCCGGCTACAAGGGCGAGATTGTCAACATGCTGCAAAGCAAGGATCCGTGGTACCGCCCGTCGGATGTCTGCACCGCGCCGGACGGATCGGTGTTCGTTGCCGACTGGCACGATGGCCACGTCGGCGGCCACCACATGACCGACCACAAGCCAGGCCAGATGACCGGTCGCATCTACCGTCTCACACCCAAAGGCAAGAATACCAAATACACCATTTCGAAAAAACGCACCGCGCTCAGCATGTTATCCTCGCCGAACATGGCTGCGCGCTACATCGGCTGGCAGCAATTGAACAAAGTCGGCGCGAAGGCCGAGAGCACGCTGGGCAAACTTTGGAAGGGCGACGATCAACGCCTGCGCGCCCGGGCGCTGCACCTGCTCGCCCGCATCAAGGGTTTGGAGAAAAAGTACATCGGCGCGGCACTCAAGGATGCCAATCCGGACATTCGCATCACCGGCCTACGCATCGCCCGCGAGCGCGGTTTCGATGTGATTCCGCTGGTAAAACAACTGGTCAGCGACAAGGACTCAGCTGTCCGCCGCGAATGCGCGATTGCGCTGCGGCACAACGACTCGCCGGCCACCCCGGCGCTCTGGGCCAAGCTCGCCCAGCAGCACGACGGCGCGGATCGCTGGTACCTCGAGGCGCTTGGCCTCGCGCTGGACCGGCAGCAGGACAAGTTTTTTGGTGCCTGGCTCGAAGCGGTCGGCAGCAACTGGGACACGCCGGCCGGCCGCGACATCGTCTGGCGCTCGCGCTCCAGCAAGACTCCCGACCTTTTGGTGAAAATCCTACTCAACGAAAAGACCACAGAGGAGGAAAAACCGCGCTACATCCGCGCGCTCGACTTCCAGTCCGGCCCTGAGAAGGACGCGGCGCTGATCAAGCTGCTCGGCGCAGGGAGTTGATCACTCCGCCAGAAGCGACTCAATGTACGGCAGATCCGCCGGTGTGGTCGCCTTGGGGTTTGGCTGGTCGCACTCGACCAGTTTCACCGCTTGGCCAAGCGCTTCGCAGGCGGCGGTGTCGTCGGTGATTGACAAACCCTCGTCGCGTACCTTGGCCAGGGCAGCGAGAATGATCTCCCGCCGAAACACCTGCGGTGTCTGCACGGCCCAAAGATTTTCCCGATCCACCGTCCCTACAATTTGTCCCTCGCCGTCGCCGCGCTTGAGCGTGTCGGCCAGGCGCCTGGCAAGCACAGCCGCACCCATTTCGCGAGCCGTGACCACGGCCAATTGAGTAGCCGCCAACGGCGTGCACGGTCGCGCGCCATCCTGTATCGCGATAATCTCCGATTCGGCGGCGGTGGCATTGACACCGTTCCAGACGGAGTCCTGCCGCTCCGCTCCGCCGGCGACGAGTTGCCACGGCTTTTGCGCGTCGATGCGCTTGGCCAAATCCTCCAACAGAGGCCGCGCGTCATCTCGGGTGACCAAAATGATCTCGTCCGCCTCGGAGAACAGATCAAACCGCCGCCAAGTGTGCCCGAGCAGCGGCAGACCGGCGATGTCGAGAAACATCTTGTCGCCCCGCCCCATCCGGCTGCCGCTACCAGCAGCGACAATTACAATGGAAACACCCGGCATAAACGCAGATCAGGCGACGAGGTCGTGCGCAACGTGCCCGTGGACATCGGTGAGCCGCATGTCGCGGCCGTCGAAGAAGTATGTCATCTTTTTGTGATCCATCCCCAGCAGGTGCAGCATTGTTGCGTGCATGTCGTGAATCTCGAGTTTGTTCTCAACCGCGTGATAGCCGAACTCATCTGTCGCACCGTAAGTTATGCCCGGCTTGGCCCCGCCTCCTGCCATCCAGATGGTGAACCCGTATGGATTATGGTCGCGGCCGTTGCTGCCCTGAGCAAAGGGTGTGCGGCCAAATTCACCGGACCAGACCACCAACGTGTCCTTGAGCATGCCACGAGACTTGAGGTCGCGCAGCAGGCCGGCGATCGGTTGGTCGGTGGCACGGGCGTTGTCTCCGTGGTTCTTCAAAAGGCCGCCATGAGCATCCCAGCGGTCGTTGCCACCAATACGCGGGCAGGTCAACTCAATGAAACGGACGCCCTTTTCCACAAGGCGTCTAGCCATCAGGCACTGCATCCCAAACGTACGCGTGTGCTCGTACTTGGCCTCAAGCCCGTAAAGCTTCCGGGTTGCCCCGGTCTCGCCCTTGATATCGATCAACTCCGGCACGGCAGCCTGCATGCGATATGCCATCTCGTAGTTGGCGATGGCCGACTCGAGTTCGTCAACGTGGCCCAACCGGTCGAGCACGCCCTGGTCGAGCTTGTTCAGCAGACCGAGCTTGGCCTGCTGCGCCCCGGGCCGGCTTTCGCGCGGCCGAATGTCCGCCAGCGGTTCCTTGCCGGTCTTGAACACGGTGGCCTGATGGCTTGCCGGCAGGAATCCATTTCCAAAATTGTCCCATCCACCGGACGGCACCAGGCCGCCGTTGAGCACCACGAAGCCCGGCAGATCGGTCGCCTGCGTGCCCAAGCCGTAGCTCATCCAGGACCCCATGCTCGGCCGGCCCTGCACGCCGAAGCCGGTATGCAGGAAAAAATTCGCGCTGTTGTGCTCGGAGAACTTCGAAGTCATGGAGCGCACGACGCACAACTCGTCAGCCATCGTGCCAATGTATGGGAAAATGTCGCTGACAGTGAGGCCACACTGACCGTATCGCTTGAATGCCCATGGCGACTTGAACGTGGTGCCAATATTGTCGAACTGAGTCGGGTTAATCTTCGCCGAAAACGGTTTGCCATGATCCTTATCGAGCCGAGGCTTGGGGTCGAAGGAATCGACCTGCGACACGCCGCCGTCCATATAGAGAAAAATGACGTTCTTCGCCCGGGGCTCGTAATGCGGTTTATGCGGCGCAAACGGGGAACTCGACTTGCCGTAAACCGGATCAGCCAAAAGGCTGCTCAATGCCACAGCGCCAAAGCCGCCGGCGCAGCGTCCCAACATCTCACGCCGGCTGATCGGTCGCGGCAGATAATTCTGGCATCCTTCGCTGTACAGTTTCATTTTAAATCAACGGATAAAGCATCACTCACTCATCGCCCAAACCAGAGTGGGACCCATCGCAAAAAGGTTTATCACAGGTGTGCTTACAGGCGCACCACGCGACGGTTTTAGCCTCGGCGATCTCAACTTTCTCGGGACCAAATGATGTACCCTTGTGCGAACCGTCACAGAAAGGTTGACCAACTGACCTGCCGCAAGTGCACCACCAGTAGGCACCGGGTTCAACCCTTTGTATGATCGGCTTGCGTTGGGCGATTGTTGGTTTATCCATGGCTCAGTTTATAAAAACAAATTCCTTAACGTTGAACAGCGTGTGGCAGAGATCGGTGAGTGGTTGCTTCAGTGAATCGTCTCCGGCAGCCTTCTGTCGTTGCTCGACAAACTCCACCGCGACCCCGGCCTCCCATGCCTCCGGCTCACGTCCGAACGCTTGCCAATACGCGCGGTTTACCAACTCGTTGGCGTCAGCGTTGCCACTCTTTAAAAGAGCATCAGCCCAAATGGCGGCCTGCTGATGCACAAACTCGTTGTTGAGCATGATGAGCGGCTGAGCTGGTGAGTTTGACACCATACGCCTGCCAATCGTTGTAAATGGTGTCGGCTTGTCGAATGCGGTCAACATCGGCTGAAGATGATTACGGCGCACCTCGACATAAATGCTGCGTCGCCCATCACCGTCCATCGGGCCGCTACCGCCCGGGCTGCGGTTGGTCCGCATAAACGGCGTAATGTGCACCATCGGCCCCTTGCCAAATTGTCGCTTGTCGATACGGCCCGAGATCGCCAGCAACTGATCACGTATCACCTCTCCCTGCAAACGACGGATCGGCATGCGATGCAGCAGAGTGTTGTTCGGATCCACCCTGGCGCTGGCCATGTTCGGTTTACTCGACTGCCGGTACGTGCTCGAGAGCACAACCTGCCGAATCATGTCCTTCACCGACCAGTCGTGATCCATGATCTGCGACGCAAGATAGTCCAGGAGTTTCGGATGCGTCGGCGACTTGCTGGTCGCGCCAAAGTTGTCGACTGTCTCAACAATGCCGCGGCCGAACAGGTGATACCAAATGCGATTTACCGCCACACGCGAAACGAACGGGTTATCCGGATCGATCATCCTCTTGGCCAGTCCCATCCGGCCACTGCCACGCTGGGGTCGGTCGGTCACGCCCAACGCCTCAAGGAAGGAGCGCGGCACCAACTCCTTGGCCGGTGTGCGGTGGTTGCCCCGAACGAGCACTGGTTCGTCCTCGCCGTTGCCGTCAAGCAGCGTCAACGCCCAAACTGCACCGGGAATCATTCGCTCTATGTCGGACCTGGCCTTGTGATAGGCGGCAAACTTCGCCGCTGCTTGGTCAAGATCAGCCGGTTTTTCGAGAAGATTATCGTGGCGAATCACCCAGTT
>ERZ651768.1799-NODE-1799-length-15411-cov-4.341072_pt1 | contig 15411 bp, 15 predicted proteins | sample MGYA00514754_ERZ651768 | MGnify/ENA metagenome assembly ERZ651768
TTCTACAATCCATTTTGATGTCTTACCAAAGACAGGAGCAAAATTGTTTTCTGAATAGATTATTTTAAAAGTATCTATATCAAATTTTTCAGGATTATTTTGTTTATAAACAGTTAATTTAAAATTGAATATTTTTTCTAATTCGTTAATATTATTTGGGTTTATTTTCCATAATATTCTACCGCTTATAGGATCAAAATCATCAATAGGAGCATTTGTTTCAAGTTTGAATAAGCTACTGTTATCACCATCTGAAATAATTGGCAAATAATTGTAGTTATAACTATTTCTAATAATTTTATCTATTTGTTTGTTTACAATTTTTGGAGCATAATCAAGATTATTTATTTCAATAAAAAAATTGTAGTTACTAAATGAAAAATTATTTTCATGAGCATATAAATTCCATGTTAAAAATTTATTTAATGCTTGTTCATTATTAGGAATAAAGTCAAAATATATTCTTTTACTACTTTTATCATAAATAATTTTTCCATTTTCAATAGTTCTATAATTAGGATTATCATTAAAATAATAATTAAAAATGATATCATTATTTCCTCCTTTTAGTTGAATTATCATTGAAAGGGTGTCTCTTTCATTAATGTTTATGTTATTTTTTAAATAAGAAACTTCATTTGATATTAGTTGATTATTATTAATTTTTACATTTATTAATTCAAATGAAATTTTATTAATAATTTTTGTATCTGAAATAGAAATCGTGTCATGATTTTTAATTGTATCACTTTTTATGTCCTGGCTAACAACTTTATTAAAATAAAAAATGCTAAATAAAAGAAAAAAATATTTGTTCATGTGACTTTCTTGGAATGCTAATATATAATTTTGAAATATATTTATAAAATTAAATAAATATTACCTAATCATATGTTTAAGTATTTTATATTATTTTCAATCTTCTTTTTTTTATATCAAAAAGAATTTCCAACAGATTGGGTTTTAAAAAAAGATAAAAATCAAATAAAAATTTATCTTAGAAAACTTGATTATAATTCCCAGCAATATCGTGCTGAAACTATTGTTGAAGCAGATATTAATTTAGTTTCATCACATATTTTAGACTTTAATAATTCTTTTAAATGGATGTATAAATTAAAATCAAGTAAAATTTTATCTAAAAAATCTGATAGTCTTTTTTATGTTTATTTTACTGTAAAGATGAACTGGCCTTTAAAAAATAGAGATCTGGTTTCTGATGTCACTGTATCTAAAACTGAAAATAAAGTTATAATTGAATTAAATTCAGTTCCAGGTCATATGGAAATAAATCCTAATTTTGAGAGGATTAAGGATACAAAATCAGTTTGGAAATTAGAATATCTTACAAAAAATAAAACTAAAGTTTCATTGCAGAGTTATGCTGTGATTGAAGGAATACCTACTTTTATTTCTGATTTTTTTATATTAGAAAGTCCTCTATATTCATTAAATAATTTAAAAGATCATTTTTAAATTCTTTCGATTTGAGCACCTATATTTTTTAGTCTATTTTCAATATCACTATATCCTCGATCTATTTGATCAGCATTATTTATTATACTCTCTCCATCTGCAGATAGTGCTGCTATTAATAGTGAAACACCTGCCCTTATATCAGGTGAAGTCATTTGAATACCTTTAAGAGATATTTTTCTATCTAGACCAATTACTGTAGCTCTATGCGGGTCACATAATATTATTTGAGCTCCCATATCTATTAATTTATCAACAAAAAATAATCTACTTTCAAACATTTTTTGATGAATTAAAACAGTTCCTTTAGCTTGAATTGATGTCACTAAGGCTATGCTCAATAGATCTGGGGAAAATCCTGGCCAAATAGCATCTGAAATAGTCATAATAGACCCATCAATAAACGATTCAATTTCATAGTGTTCTTGATTTGGTATATGAATAGAGTTATTATCTATATTCATTTTAATTCCAAGTCTTTTAAAAGTATTAGGAATAATACCTAAATTTTTAACACTAACATTTTTTATTAAAATATCTGATTGTGTCATTGCTGCCATTCCAATAAAACTTCCAATTTCAATCATATCAGGAAGTATTTTGTGATTTGTTCCTTTTAATTTATCTACACCAGAAATTTTTAAATAGTTGGATCCGATTCCTTTAATTATAGCACCCATTGAATTTAACATTTTACAGAGTTGTTGAATATAGGGCTCACATGCAGCATTATATATGGTTGTCTTACCTTTAGCTAGTACTGCAGCCATAATAATATTCGCTGTTCCAGTGACAGATGCTTCATCTAATAATATGTTTGTACCGCTTAGTCTTTCAGCATGAATTTTAAATACAGTATTATTATTTTCTACAGTAAATTTTGCACCTAGTTCTTCCATTCCAATTAAGTGAGTATCAATTCTTCTTCTTCCAATTTTATCACCTCCTGGTTTTATGATGTAAGCAGATCCAAATCTAGATAACATTGGTCCCATCATCATTATTGAACCTCTAATTTTGGATGATTTTTCAAAAAATTCTTTAGTTTTTGTAAAACTTACATCAATATTTTTAGCTTCAAATGAATATGAATTTTCATTAATTTTATTAACATTAACACCAACACCTTTTATTAAATCAATTAAAAGATTAACATCTTTAATATTCGGAATATTCTCGATTTTTACTTTTTCTTCTGTTAGAAGAACAGCACAGAGAACTTGAAGAGTTTCATTTTTTGCTCCTTGTGGATTAATTTCACCTTTTAGATTTTTTCCACCTAAAATTCTAAATGAATTCATTACATTTTTCTTTTTCGGAACGGTCTTTTAGGTCGAATATTTTTTCTAGGATAGGAATTACTTCCTCTTTCTTTAGTAACCTTATGAAACAAATTTAATTCTTGAACTTTATTTAAATCTATGGTAAGTTTATTATCAGATAATTCTTTTATGTGTTCAATAATTACACTGTTATCAATAGATTCTTTATTCCACATTCCAAAGAATGATTTCATTATTTTACCTATTTGAACTACAGCAGATTCCTTTTCTTGGTCATCTTTTAATTTACTGGCTTTTTCGATCAGAATTTCAATTTTTTTACCATAATGCCTATATTTTATTATATTTTTTGGGTACGGTAGCCTTGTTGGCTTTGCTTCAATACTTTTTTTTATTGGTTTAGGGAATGGACTATCTATGTTTAAATCATAATTTGACATAATATATAAATCATCCCATAATTTTGCATCTACTTCATTTTGATCTCTAAAATCTGGATGAGTTATTTTCATCATTTCTATTAGAGTTTTTGATAATTCATTTCTCTTTTCTTTTTCTTTAAATGTTTTTAGATGGTCAACTAGTTTATGAAAATTTCTTCCGTATTCTCGTAGTGTTAACTTGCTTCTTGTCGTGTTATATTCCATTTTTTAAACTTTTTTCAAAACTAACTAATTTTTTTATCAATTAAGTATTAGATTCATTTACTTATTTAAAATGGATTACTTAAAAGATTTAAATAGTTTTCAAAAAGCTGCAGTAACACATACTGAAGGACCTTGTTTGGTTATAGCTGGAGCTGGTTCTGGAAAGACTCGAGTTCTTACTTATAGAATTGCACATCTAATAAAAGAACATAAAATTGATCCTTTTTCAATCTTGGCTTTGACTTTTACTAATAAGGCTGCCAATGAAATGAAAAATAGGATTGAGAGTATTGTTGGTACTGATGCTAGAAGTTTATGGATGGGTACTTTTCATTCTATTTTTGCTAGAATACTTAGAGCTGAAGGACACAAAATTGGTTATCCATCTAATTATGTAATATATGATACTCAAGATTCTAAATCTTTAATAAAATCAATAGTAAAAGAACTTACTTTAGATCCTAAAATGTATAAAGAAAATTACGTTTATAATAGAATTTCAAATGCTAAAAATAAGTTAATATCTTATTCTGAATATGTAAATAATGCTTTAATTCAGGAGGAAGATGCTCTGTCTTTAAGACCTAAAATTGGAGAAATTTATAAAATTTATATTAAGAGATGTTTTAAATCCCAGGCAATGGATTTTGACGATTTATTATTTAATACAAATGTTCTTTTTACTGATCATATAGATGTTTTAAATAAGTATCAGCAAATATTCAAGCATGTTTTAATAGATGAGTTTCAAGACACAAATCATTGCCAATATTTAATTACTAAAAAACTTGCATCAGTTCATAGAAATATATGTGTAGTTGGTGATGATGCTCAGAGTATATATGCATTTAGAGGAGCTGAAATAAAAAATATATTAAAGTTTGAAGATGATTTTGATGATTTAAAAGTTGTTAAACTTGAACAAAATTATAGATCTACTAAAAACATAGTTAATGCTGCAAATTCAATTATTGAAAAAAATCAATCTAAAATAAGTAAGGACGTATGGACGAAAAATGAGGAAGGAGAATTAATATCTGTTAAAAAAGCATTTTCTGATAATGAGGAAGGAAGGATGATATCAAATTTAATATTTGAAGAAAAAAACAGGAAACAATTAACTAATTCAAATTTTGCAGTTTTGTACAGAACAAATAGTCAATCTCGTTCAATGGAAGAAGCTTTAAGAAGAATAGGCATTAAGTATAAAGTTTTTGGAGGTGTTTCATTTTATCAAAGAAAAGAAGTTAAAGACTTATTAGCTTATTTGAGATTTGTTGTTAATCATAATGATGAACAATCTTTTAGAAGAATAATTAACTATCCAAGAAGGGGGATTGGATTAATAAGTATTGATAAAATAATTTTAACTTCTAATGAAGAAAATAAGTCATTGTGGGAAATACTTAAAAATGCAAGTAATTATTTCAATAGAAGAGTTCTTAAGTCTTTAATTCCTTTTGTAGATATGATTAGATCTTTTGAAATATTTAATAATAATAATAATGCTTATGTGAGTGCTTCTCATATAGCATCAACTTCTGGATTACTTGAAGATTTGTATAATGATAAAAGTATTGAAGGTATTAGTAGATTTGAAAATATCCAAGAATTATTAAATTCAATTAAGGAATTTGTTGATAATCCTGAAAATTCTTCCTTTAATATTGATAAATTCTTACAAGAAATATCATTAATGACTGATCAAGACTCTGATGATGATTCTGATGAAGAATATATATCTTTAATGACTATTCATATGGCTAAAGGTCTTGAATTTCCAGTTGTTTTTGTTGTTGGTGTTGAAGAAGATTTGTTTCCTTCTCAAATGATGATTACAACAAGAGAAGATCTTGAAGAAGAAAGAAGACTTTTTTATGTTGCTATAACAAGATCAATGAATAAACTTTATTTGACTTATTCTAATACTAGGTATAGATATGGTATGTTAAAAGATTGTCAGATGAGTAGATTTATTAAAGAAATAAACCCATTATATCTTGAAAATGAATCTAATCTTGTGAATAAATCATTTATAAAAAATGTTTTGAGAGAAAAGAGGAAAAATATAAAGCCTATTTCTAAATTGTCAAAAAATAATATCAATTCTCAATTTGCATCTAGTAATATTAATGAATTAAAGGAAGGTGTAAATGTTCAACATCCTTCATTTGGTAGTGGTGAAATAATGAAAGTTGATATTGATGCGAATCAAAAAAAAGCTATAGTAAAATTTAAATCTGTGGGAGAGAAGACTTTATTATTAAATTTTGCTAAATTAAAAATTATAAAATAATGGAAGTTTTAGGTATAGATATTGGTGGTTCTGGAATTAAAGGAGCAATTGTTGATACTAAATCAGGAAAACTTCTTTCAGATAAAATTAGATTTTCTACACCCGACACATCTACTCCTAAATTAATTTTAAAAGGTATTAATGATAATATAATTAAGAAATTAAAATGGAATGGAAAGATAGGTTGTGGATTTCCTGGAATTGTAAAAGAAAATAAAATTTATTCCTCAGCTAATATTAGTAAAAAATGGGTTGGAGTAAATTTGAAAAAAAAATTTTTTAAAAAATTTGATTTGGAATGCGTGGTTTGTAATGATGCTGATGCAGCAGGTATTGCTGAGATAACTTTAAATAAGGATTTAAATACTAAAGGAACTGTTATAATAATTACAGTTGGAACAGGTCTTGGCACTTCTATTTTTTATGATGGAAAATTGGTTCCAAATATTGAATTTGGTCATCTAAAGATGTATGGTGATTGTGCTGAAAAATATACGTCAAATTATGTGAGAAAGAAACAAAATTTATCTTGGAAACAGTGGTCAGAAAGATTTACAGAATATTTATTATTTGTTGAATCTTTGATATCTCCTAATTTAATAATATTTGGTGGGGGAATAAGTAAGTATTTTGACGAGTTTAAATCTGATTTAAAATGTAATTCTAAAATTATTCCAGCTCATTATAAAAATAATGCTGGAATTATAGGAGCTGCAATAAATTCTGTTAAATAAAAAAGAATATTAATTTTTAAACTTTATAGCCTGTATCATTAATTAAATTGCTGGATTGAGCTAAATTAGCTAGTTCATCACATCTTTCGTTTTCTTTTATTCCTGCATGACCTTTTACCCAAACAAATTTTATGTTAAATTTTTTATATAGTGGAATAAATTGTTTCCACAAATCTATGTTTTTCTTTTTTTTGAAATTTTTTTTCCCCCAATTCCATATCCAACCTTTCTCAACTGATTCGACTACGTATTTTGAATCTGAATAAATTGTTACTTTAATGCTATTTTTTTTTATCGCTTCTAGTGCTTTGATAACAGCTGTTAATTCCATTCTATTGTTTGTCGTAATTTTGTAACCTTGACTTAATTCTTTTCTATTGTCTTTATATAACATTACTACACCATATCCTCCTGGGCCTGGATTTCCTCTACTTGAGCCATCAGTAAAAATTTTTATCATTATTTGGAATCAAAATAATTAATAGCAAAATCATATCCAATTAATCCTAGTCCTGATATAATTCCCTCACACACATCACTTAAGTAGCTTTTTTTTCTAAATTCTTCTCTTGAAAGTATATTGGAAATGTGTACTTCAACAGCTGGTGAATTAATAGAAGAAATAGCATCTCTTAAAGCTATAGAGGTGTGAGTAAATCCTCCTGCATTAATAATTATTCCATCATAATCAAAGCCAGTTTCTTGTATTTTTTCTATTAGTTCTCCCTCATGATTAGATTGATAATATTCAAGTTGAATTTTGGAATATTTTTTTTTTAAAATTTTAAAATATGATTCAAATGAAGTACTTCCATATATTTTTTTTTCTCTTATACCTAGAAGATTTAAATTTGGACCATTAATAATTATTAATTTCATGATTTATATAAATTTAATATAAATAAAATACATGTATGTGGGAGTACGAAATTATTGAGTTTAAAAATTTTTTAAAGTTAGAAAGATCTCTTTCAGAAAATTCTATTTCTGCATATGTAAATGATGTAAATAAATTTGTTCAGTTTCTAGAAATTAAAAATTTAAAAATTAGTTACGTTGAAATTGATTCAAAAATTATTAGTAATTTTTTAGAGTATATTGTTAAGTTAGGTGTCTCATCTTACACACAAGCAAGAATAATATCTGGAATTAAATCTTTTTTTTCTTATTTATTAATTGAAGAAAAAATTACTGTTAATCCTATGGAATTAGTTGAAGCCCCAAAGCTTATTAGAAAGTTGCCAGATGTACTAACATTACAAAATATTGAAAAAATTTTAGAAAGCATTGATTTATCAACTTATGAGGGAACTAGAAATAGAGCTATAATTGAAACATTATATAGCTGTGGTTTAAGGGTTTCTGAATTAAATAATTTGAGTATTCAAAATTTATTTCTTGATATAGGATTTATAAAAGTTTTAGGAAAAGGTTCAAAGGAAAGATTAGTGCCTATAGGTAAACCTGCTATTAAATTTATAACCATATACATTAATGACTATAGAAATTCAATGAAAATTAAAGAAGGTAATGAAGGTTTTTTATTTCTTAATAGGTATGGAAAAAAATTAACCAGAAATATGATTTTTATAATTGTTAAAGATTTATCTAAAAAAATAGGATTAAAGAAAAATATTAGTCCACATACATTTAGACATTCATTTGCAACACATATGATTGAAGGAGGAGCAGATCTTAGAGCAGTTCAGGAAATGCTTGGTCATGAATCCATTACAACAACGGAAATTTATACTCATTTAAATAGGGATTATTTAAAACAAGTTGTAAGAGAATTTCATCCTAGGAGTTAATTCTATGTTTATATTTGCATATGTATAAGCTGTTAATTCGTCCAGTTTTCTTTCTTTTTAATGCTGAATTAATCCATAATATTTCTTTCATACTAATAAAATTTATTTTTAGAGTACCTATCCTATCTTACTTAATTAAGTTGAGATATAATTTTTCTAATGCATTATTAGAGACCAATGTATTTGGCCTAAATTTTAAAAATAAAATTGGAATGGCAGCAGGATTTGATAAAAATGCAAAATTACTTAATGAGCTTGAATTTTTTGGTTTTGGTCACGTTGAAGTAGGTACAATTACTCCTAAACCTCAATCGGGAAATGAAACTCCTAGATTATTTCGATTAAAAAAAGATAAGGCTTTAATTAATAGGATGGGTTTCAATAATGATGGTGTGGATGAAATATTAAAAAGAGTAAAAGATTATTCTGGGAGTATAGTTGTTGGAGCGAATATTGGAAAAAATAAAATAACTCCTAATTCAAAAGCTGTAGATGATTATTTAATTTGTTTTAAAAAATTAAGAAAGCATGTTGATTATTTTGTAATTAATGTGAGTTCACCTAATACACCAGGACTTAGAAAGTTGCAGAGTAAGGATAATCTTTCTTTAATACTTGAAAAAATTCAAAATGAAAATCTTTCAAGTGGTAAAAGAAAGCCTGTTCTATTAAAAATTTCTCCTGATCTAACGAATGTTGAACTTGATGATATAATTGAAGTTTCTTTAAAATATGAGCTGGATGGTATAATAGCAACTAATACTACCTTATCTAGAAATAATATTATATCAAAAAATGATAACATTGAAAAAGGGGGAGTAAGTGGTAAACCACTAAAAAATAAATCAAATGAGATCATTTCATATATTAATAATAAATCAAGTAATAATTTTAAAATTATTGGAGTAGGAGGTGTATTTACATCGGATGATGTTATTAATAAAATAAATATGGGTGCTTCCTTAGTTCAGGTTTATACTGGCTGGGTTTATGAGGGTCCAAGTATGATTAGTAGAATAAATAAAACTTTATTAAAAAAAGAAAAGATGAATATTTAATAAAAAATCTATAGTTAAATTTGAATTAAATGGTAGAAAGTTCATACAATACAGATTATTATGGAGAAGAGGATAATAAAAAACCTTCATTTATTAATAAAATAAAACTTGCTTTTGGTGGCTTAAGTTTGGTTGCATCCATTATAATATTATTATCATTAGTTTCATATTTATTTACAGGTTTTGATGATCAAAGTTTAATCAATTCAGGATTATCAATAGATTCTTTAGGTAAAGAAGCAAAAAATTGGCTAGGAATTGTTGGTGCGTATACTTCTCATTATTTGATTTTTGAGGGATTTGGAATTTCTGTTTTCTTTCTAGTTCCTTTTTTTGTGATTATTTCAATGCGCTTATTATTTGATATTAAAGTTTATTCTGTTAGAAAAATTTTTATTTTTTCTTCTTTTGGAATTATATGGATATCATCATTTATGGGTTATTTTTTAAATATTTTTTCTGATAATTTTTTTCTCACAAATTTTACAGGAAATGTTGGTTATAATTTATCAATTTTTCTTCAAAATTTATTTGGATTTTCTACCATATTAATACTTTTATTACTTCTTTTTTTATTTATTATTTTTTATTTCGGTGTCTATTCAATAAATATTAATTTTTTAAATAAAAATAAAAATGTATCTATAGATGATTTAGATCTAGAAAATGGTGATGTTTATGAAGAAGAAATTAATGTTGAAGAAGAATCGAATAAAGTTGAAGAAAAAATATTAGATAAAATTCCTGATGTTGATTCAACTAATTCAGATGATGACATTATTTTGAAAGTTGAAGAAACTAAAAAGGAAAAACAGACTTCTGCTAAGACTGGAGATATTTATGATCCTGAACTTGATTTATCATTTTATAAATACCCAAAAATCGATATTTTAGACCACATACCTGATAAAAAAATTCAAGTCACTAAGGATGAACTTGAATCTAATAAGGAAAAAATTTTAGAAACTTTAAAAAATTTTAATATTGAGATTGCTAAAATTAAAGCGACCATTGGACCAACTGTAACACTTTATGAAATTGTACCTGAAGCAGGTGTAAAAATTTCAAAAATTAAAAATCTTGAAGATGACATTGCTTTAAGTTTATCAGCTTTAGGTATTAGGATAATTGCTCCAATTCCAGGTAAAGGGACTATTGGTATTGAGGTTCCAAATAAAAATAGAGAATTAGTTAGTTTAAGATCTGTTATGAAAACTGAAAAGTTTGTAAAAAATAATTTTGATTTACCTCTTATTTTAGGAAAAACTATATCTAATGAAGTTTTCATAACGGATTTAACAAAAATGCCTCATATATTAGTTGCAGGTGCTACTGGCCAAGGAAAATCTGTAGGTTTAAATGTTATGTTAACATCTTTATTGTATAAAAAACATCCTTCTATATTAAAATTTGTTCTTATAGATCCAAAAAAAGTAGAATTATCACTTTTTAGTAAAATTGAAAGGCATTTTTTAGCCAAAATACCTGATAGTGAAGAGGCTATAATTACTGAAACTAAAAAAGTAGTTCACACTTTAAATTCTCTATGTACAGAAATGGATGTTAGGTATAATTTATTAAGAGAAGCTCAATCTAGAAATTTAAAAGAATACAATAAAAAGTTTATTAATAGAAAACTTAATCCTAATGAAGGACACAGATATTTACCTTATATAGTATTGGTTATTGATGAGCTCGCAGATTTAATGATGACTGCTGGAAAAGAAATTGAAAATCCTATAGCCAGACTTGCTCAATTAGCTAGAGCAATTGGAATACATTTGATAATAGCTACTCAAAGGCCTTCAGTAAATGTTATAACTGGAGTAATAAAAGCAAATTTTCCTATAAGGATATCTTTTAAGGTAACTTCAAATATGGATTCTCGAACTATTTTAGATGCTAAGGGAGCAGAACAACTTGTCGGAATGGGTGATATGCTTTTTTCTTCAGGTTCAGATGTTGTTAGGCTTCAATGTCCATTTATTGATACTCCTGAAATTGAAAGAATATGTGATTTTATTGGGGAACAAAGAGGTTATGCCTCTGCTTATTTATTACCTGAATACATTGATAAAAATGAAAAACAAATTGCTGATATTGATTTATCGGATAGGGATCCATTATTTGAGGACGCTGCCAGATTATTTGTACTTCATCAACAAGGAAGCACATCTCTTTTACAAAGAAAACTAAAATTAGGATATAATAGGGCAGGTAGATTAACGGATCAACTTGAAGTGGCTGGTATAGTTGGACCATCAGAAGGAAGTAAAGCAAGAAAAGTTTTGATTGAAGATGAATATGCTTTAGAGAAATTAATTAATCAACTTGATTAAATTTGTATTATAAATTATGAAATACTTATTATTAATATTTTTGGTTTCGATTATTTCTTTATCTGGTTATGATCCTGATAAAAAAGCATTTTCATTGCTTAATTCTATGAGTGATAATTATAAAAAGATGAAAAGTTTTTCAACCGCATTCACTTATTCAATGATAAACTTGACAGAAAATATTTCTGATTCTTTTGAAGGAAAAATTTTTATAAAGGGAGAAAAATATGTTTTATATATAGAAGGTCAAAAAATTATAAATGATTCTAAAACTTCATGGACTTATTTAGATGATTTAAATGAGGTAACTATATCAGAATTTGATGCATCAGAACAAGAAATTTCACTAAGTAATATTTTTGATATTTATAAAAATGGTTTTGACTATAAGTATATAGGAGAAGAAGATAAATTGAATATTATAGAATTATATCCTCAAGATGAATTTAAAACATATTATAAAATTGTTTTTAAAATTGATCTAAATAATTTTTTACATAGCTTTTCTGTATATGATAATACTAATAGTAAGTTTGTCTATACAATCAATGAATTTTTAGAGGAAGAACTTGATAATACCTTCTTTACTTTTGATGTGTCTCTTTATCCAGATATTGAAGTTATTGATTTTAGGTGATATGAATTTAGAACAAATTATTAGTTCGATTAAACAAAAAAAATCTTACTTATGTGTTGGTTTAGATACAGATATAAATAAAATTCCTAAACATTTGTTAAAAACTGCTGATCCGGTTTTTGAATTTAATAAAATCATAATAGATGCGACAAAGGATTTAGTAATTGCTTATAAACCTAATTTGGCTTTTTATGAGTCATTAGGTGCTAAAGGCATAGAATCTCTTAGAAAAACAATTGAATATATTCCTAATAATATTTTTAAAATAGCCGATGCAAAAAGAGGAGACATTGGTAATACTTCTACTATGTATGCAAAATCATTTTTTGAAACTTTTAATTTTGATGCAGTAACACTATCACCTTATATGGGTAAAGATTCTATTTTACCTTATTTAGAATTTAAAAATAAATGGATAATATTATTATCTCTTACTTCAAACTCTGGAGCTGAAGATTTTCAATATTTGAATATTGAAGGTTCAAATAATAAATTATTTCAGCAAGTAATAAAGAATTCTCTTTCTTGGTCATCACATAAAAATATGATGTACGTTGTTGGTGCTAATAGGACTGAGGATTTAATAAAAATTAGAAAAACAATACCAAATCATTTTATATTAGTTCCAGGAATTGGAGCTCAAGGAGGAAGTTTAAAAAATGTAAGTATTAATGGAATGAATAATAACTGTGGTTTAATAGTTAATGTTTCAAGAAGTATTATTTATTCAGATTCATCGATAAATTTTGAAAAAATAGTTAGAGAAAAAGCACGTAATATTCAATTAGAAATGTCAAAATATCTTTCTATCTGTAATGTTTTATGAGTTTAAAATACCAAATACTTTTATTTTATTGTTATACTAAAATTAATAATCCAGAAAAATTTAGAGAAGAACATCATTTTTTTTGTATAGAGAATAATATAAGAGGTAGAATTATAATCTCTTTTGAGGGTATAAATGGGACTGTATCAGGAAAAATTGAAGACTGTGAAAAATATATAAATAATTTTAAAAAAAATAAATTATTTAAAAATCTAGAATTTAAAGTAGATAACTATAATTCTAATGCATTTCAAAAACTTCATGTTAGATTAAAAAATGAAATAGTTAATTCTGATATTAAAAATATTGATGTTACCAAAGAAACAGGAAAATATATTGAGCCAAGGGAGTTTAAAAAAATACTAAATAATAAACCAAAAGATACTTATATTTTAGATGTAAGATCAAATTATGAACATGAGATTGGAAAATTTAAAAATGCAATTACTTTAGATCTTGAAAATTTTAGATTTTTTTCTGATAAAATTGATGAAATAGAAAAGAAAATCGATAAGTCTAAAAAAATTATTACTTATTGTACTGGTGGTATTAAATGTGAAAAGGCAAGTGCGTTTTTAATAAATAAGGGATATAAAAATGTTTATCAATTACATGGAGGAATTATTAAGTATGGATTAGAAGAAGATGGAGAAAATTTTCATGGAAAATGTTATGTTTTTGATAATAGAATTGTAAAGGATATTAATAAGATAAATCCAACTGTTATAAGTAAATGCTTAGTTACTGGAGAAAAAACAGATAGAATGGTTAATTGTGCTAATGCGATATGTAATAGACATTTTTCTTTGTCTGAAAAGGGTGCTAAAAAGTTTAAAGGATGTTGCTCAAAAGAATGTATGCTGAGTCCAAATATAAGAAAATATGATGGAACAGGATTTTATCAAAGGAAGATGAATGGCTATAATCCTTTAATAGGTGCAAAAAATAAATCAAGAACAATTTAATTATTGAAAGATAATTTCATTTTTATCTTTTACCCATTTATTATAATTTTCTTTATATTTTTTTTCAACAACATTTCTTTTTATTTTCATTGTAGGTGTGAGAATTTCATTTTCAATAGTCCAATTATCTTTTAGAATAATTATTTTATCAATTTTTTCATGCTTTTCAAGTTCTGAATTTATTCTTTTAAGAAGATCTTTAAAACTATTCTTAATTTCTTCACTTAATACTATTCCTTCAGATAGAATAATTAAAGCAAGTGGCTGAGTTAAATTTTCTCCTACAACACATACTTGTTCTATATTTTTATTTTTGCTTAATTTCATTTCAATTAAGTTCGGGGATACATATTTTCCTTTAGATGTTTTGAAAATATCTTTTATTCTACCAGTAATTTTTAAAAATCCATCCTTATCAATTATTCCTTTATCTCCAGTATGTAGAAATCCATTTTTTAATACTTTATTAGTTTTTTCTTCATCTTTAAAGTATCCTTCCATAATACATCCATTTTTCATAATTATTTCACCCATATGTGTAATTTTTACTTCAGTATTTGGCATTGCTTTTCCAACAGTTCCAAATTTTATATTTTCTGGATAATTTCCATGAGAACATGCTGAATTTTCTGACATTCCATATGCTTCATATATTTTGATGTTAAATCTATCAAACCATTTTAGTGTTGTTATTGGAGTTGAGGCAGCTCCAGTAATACAAATTCTAGATTTGTTTAATCCTAATCCTTTTTTAATTAATGACTATAATGTAGTTGGGAATGATGGTCATGTGCGTTTTGTATATTCTAATCCCAATGGACTGTCCGGAAAAATTGATATATTCGATTTTTCTATGGATAAGGTAATCCACCTAGATAATTCCAATCCTTTTACATTAGAAGATAATCAAAATGAAATGATCTGGAATGGACGCAATGAATATGGAGAGAAAATTTCCAATGGTGTATACTTCTGCCGTCTTTCTTTGAATGGTAAATATTCCTGGACAAAATTAGTGGTGGTCAATTAATATGCGGATACTTGGGATCCTCTTTATGTTAAGTGTGGTAGTTGCTGATTATGGAGGAGGTTATGCCGGTAGCGGTTTCCGTTATGGTTCTAATGCTCGAGAATTTTCTTTGGCAGGGGCACTTGTAGCCGATAAAACCCCCGGTTTTTATGCTTTTTCAAATCCCGCCCTACTTCAATTTGCAAGAAATAATCATATAGGTATTTCTTTTCAAACAATGTCTCTTGATCGTTCTATCCATAGTTTTAGCTATGCAAGACGTCTTCCGCCAAATGCAGGAGTGGGACTTGCTATTCTTAGATCCGGGAC
>ERZ651768.1800-NODE-1800-length-15401-cov-6.672931_pt1 | contig 15401 bp, 15 predicted proteins | sample MGYA00514754_ERZ651768 | MGnify/ENA metagenome assembly ERZ651768
GGATCCTGCACCCACAGCCAACTTGCTTAAGTCATTGCAAGCATGCCAAAAAAACACCTTAAGAATTCAAATGGGTATAGCAGATAACGCCAGTCAGGATGCTAATTATAATAAACTCAATAAATTAAAAACCACTTCAGATATCGAAGTTGAGTTATTTCCTTTTTCTATTAATCAATTTTATTGGCCGGCGGCCAACCAGGTTATAAATAAAATGCTAGCTATACATGGTAGTTACCCAGATTGGATTATGGTATGCAATAATGATATAACGTTCCAGGATTCAAATTTTTTCAAAAATCTGGAAAAAATTGATCTCAGGAAATACCCAATACTCGGACCAGAAATTATTGGGGAAAAAACTCGTTTACCGCTCAACCCATTTATGCTTGAACCAATGAGTTCAATCAAGAAATTTTATTGGAAAATATTTTATGTTTCTTTTTCATTTTCACGTCTATTACTGGTTATAAAAAAAATTCGTGATCGTTTGTTATATAATAATAATCAATCTAAAAATCTCGGTCCTTTGCCCGTTTATGCTGTTCATGGTGCAGGCATTCTTTTTTCAAAATATTTTTTTGAACAAGGGGGTTGGCTAGATGACAATTTTTCTCTTTATGGGGAAGAACTCACCGTTGCTGAGATTGCCAAGCAGGTTGATTGCCCAGTTACTTTCAACCCCGAGTTAAAACTGATCCACCAAGAACATACCAGTACTCAAAAGATGGATAAACGGTCCATATTCAACAAGGCCCGGGAATCCCACCGTTATGTTATATCACAATATATGGATAAATGAATATTTTATACTTACATCAGTATTTTAACACTCCAGCCATGCCTGGCTCAACCCGCTCTTACGAGTTTGCTCGCCGTCTGGTTTCCCGGGGTGATACTGTGCACATGATTACTAGCAACTGGCAGGGTTGGGCACCCAACAACTTCAGTGTTGAAAAAGGAATTTCTGTGTATTGGCTGCCCGTTTCCTATGCTAACCGTATGTCCATTACTCAACGGGTTTTTATATTTATTAAATATATTTGGTATACTTTAAAAGTGGGTTCAAAACTAAAATATGACCTTGTTGTGGCGAGTAGTACACCACTTACAATCGCTTTGCCCGCTCTATGGTTGAAATATAAGAAAAAAGTTCCACTAGTCTTTGAGGTTCGTGACCTTTGGCCCCAACTGCCGATCGCCGTTGGTGCCATTAAATTTCCCCCATTAATTTGGCTGGCTAACAAACTTGAGAAAAGGGTTTACCAGGCTTCACAACAGGTGGTGGTGCTTTCTAAAGGTATGCACGCCGAGTTATTGAAAAATGGGTTACCAAATAAAAAACTGAGAACCATTACTAACTTAAGTGATGTTGAACACTTTAATGTCTCATCCAAAAAAGGGCAGAGATTTCGCCGAAAATTTTCATGGCTGGCTGATCGACCTTTGGTTGTATATACCGGAGCTTTTGGACGTATCAATGGCCTTAGTTATTTGGTAAAAATGGCACTGGAAATGAAAAAACTTAACCAAGAGGTTCGATTCCTTCTCGCTGGCGATGGCTATGAACGTGACCAACTATCACATCAGGCAGAAAAATGTGGGATATTGAATCAAACGCTCTTTTTCATAGATTATTTGCCTAAAGATCAAATGCCTGTGTTACTATCAGCAGCTACTGTTGCCACTTCATTTTTTATTGATCTGCCTGAAATGGAAAACAATTCCGCCAACAAATTTTTTGATGCCCTGGCTGCCGGTAGACCTATTATGATAAATTACGGTGGATGGCAGGCGGACTTACTCCGAGAGGCTAAAGCGGGGCTGGTGGTACCTGCTGGTGATCCACGCACCGCTGCATCGCAACTTAATACCCTGATTTCCGATCAGGCTGCTTTAAGAAAAATGTGTGCTGCCTCCAAGCGCCTCGCTTTTCGATTTGATGTGGAAACATGTTTTAACCAATTTGCCAAGAGTATTGATACCGCTTATGATATTCATCAGAACAAAATGTTATGATTGATTATAAAAACTGTTGTCCCATTTGTGATGATATCCAAAAACAAAAAAAAATTTCTTGGGGTCCTCATATCATTTTCTCATGTAAAAACTGTGGGCTAGATTATTGCAATAATATGGAAATCAGAAACAGCAGCGGAGATTCTTCCCCAGTCCACCAACAGGGAATCGAAATGATGGCTGCTTCATTCCACACTACTCAGAAATTGGCTGATCGTCTATGTAATGCTCGGTTGAAAGTTTATGAAGATATCTTGGATCATCCTTGCCGGAACGTTCTGGAAGTTGGTTGCGGTCCTGGTGTCTTTCACCGGCCTTTTTCAATTCGCAGGGTGGATTGGACCGGTATTGATATCAACCCCTATTGGAAGCAGTTTGGACAGCAAAACGATGTACCCATATCTACTCAGCCACTATTGAAAGTGAAAGAAAAGTTTGATGTAGTTATAGCCTACCAGGTCTTGGAGCATGTGAAAGATCCCATGTCTTTTATGGCTCTTCTAACCAATCGACTTCGGCCCGGTGGTATCTTGCATCTGGAACTACCTAACCATCAATCATTAACGGCCAAAATGCGGAAAATTTCACCCTTTATTTCTGATGAATATGGCTTCATTCAACCTCCCATGCATCTACGGGCCTACAAAAAAAGAACATTGCAACATCTTATTACTCAATTGAATATGGAAACAAAACTAATTACTGTATTTGCCAATAATCATCCTATCTGGGGCCAGGTACGTAATTGGAATATGTTTCAGCACCTGCTCTATTTTATTTCCGGTACTTTGGGAATGGGTAGTTTGCTTGTGGGTCTTGCACAAAAGGTTAACACTTAATTCGGATTATTGCGATTTGAAACGTATTTTTGATTTTGTTTTCAGCCTTGGACTAATGCTATTTTTAGCCCCACTTATCACAATCCTAGTTTTGATTGGATTGGTTATACAAGGATGGCCAGTATTTTTTTATCACCGACGTTTAGGTCTTAATTGTGTGCCTTTTATTATGGTAAAATTTCGAACAATGACAGTTGGTCCATCACTTAGTGCAAAACACGATGTATCCCGCTTAACGTCTTGGGGGCGTTTATTGCGTCGCTTCAGTTTGGATGAATTACCTGTACTTTACAATGTAATCAGAGGCCAGATGAGTTTGGTGGGTCCCCGGCCTCTGCCTGAGAAATATGGCCCCCGTTTTAATGATTATCAAAACCGCCGCCATGAAGTAAGGCCTGGGATCACTGGATTAGCTCAAATCAAAGGGAGGAACCTTCTTTCTTGGGAAGTAAAATTTGATTATGATATACACTATGTAGAACACCACAATTTTTTAATGGATGTGAAAATTTTGTTTAAAACCTTCCTGCAGGTAGTCAAAGGTGAAGGTGTTCGGGCTGAGAGACAAGAGATTATGCCGGAATTTATGGGTTCCAAACAATCAGAAAATAAAGGCTCATCTAATAAAATCGACTAATGGAAAATAAAAAAATATTAATATTAGGTTCTTCAGGTTTTCTTGGCAGTCACCTTGTCAAATTTTTATTAAAAAACAATGAAGTGGTTCAATTTGATATGAATCCACCCCCCCAAAAAATCGCGGATTCAGAGTTTATAAAAGGATCAATCTTGGATAAAACGCTAGTAACAAGTGCAATGAGGGATGTAGATATTGTTTATCATTTTGCTGCCATGACTGATATTGATATCGTAAATGAGAGCCCTGCGCAAGCAATTGAAGTAAATATTGCTGGAACTTCCAATGTATTGGAAGCTTGTGTTCAGGAAAAAATAGAACGATTTATTTTTTCAAGCAGTGTTTATGTTTACAGTGAGTTTGGTGGTGTATATAAATCTACAAAACAGGCCTGCGAATTATTAATTGAAGATTATAATGAGATGCACGATCTAGGCTATACCATACTTCAATTAGGTTCTGTATATGGTCCCGGCGCAAAACAAATAAACCTCATCAGTCGATTAATCAATGAAGCATTGAGTTTAAAAGAAATTCATCATTACGGTACGGGAGAAGAAGTTCGCCAATATATCTATGTAGAAGATGTGGTTCAGGCTGCGGCCACTTCAATAGATAACAATTATAAAAACAAAAAAATTATTTTACTTGGGAATGAACGTATCACAATTTCTGAATTGATGGATAAAATCATTTTCCATACAGATTCAAATATTCAAAAAGTATTTCATGATGATCAATATGGGATTCATTACAAATTATCACCTTTTCATACTAATCCGGATGGCGCTGTTAGTCTCAAAATTGAAACACCCGTATTACTAAACTCAGGGCTCAAGAAAACGATTAATGCAATAAAAAAAGAATTAAACCTTTAAGGCATAGTATTTAATAATTCAATAAAATTAATCGTTAATGAGTCAAAAGAGGTCGCTGCGGAAGTGGCCTCGCGTATATTTCAGGAAATAACAGTAAAAAGACCAGCCTCTGTTCTATTTCCGGGAGGACAGTCACCCCTTGTATTTTATGCTAAGCTTATACTTAGTACAATTGAATGGAATAGGATTTCAATCATGGCAACTGACGAACGTATTGTCCCTATGAGTTCTTCTGATTCAAATACTGGAATGATTAAAAGAGAATTGGTTGATAAAATTAAACGTAATCAAAAGCCTGAATTAATTACATCATTCCCAGAATACAATAATAACATTGAAAATGCCCTAAATGAAATATCAAATACGCTCAAGAATAAATTGCCTGATGCTGCTTTTTTAGGCATGGGGAGTGATGGACATACTGCAGGCATATTTAGCGTAAATAGCAAAGAAGAGTATTGTTATTGTTTTAAAAATAGTTATGAACCCTATCAAAGGATCACAGTTTCGATGAATGTTTTAATAAATATTCCGCACTTAATATTTTTTATAACGGGTATTAAAAAAAAAATGCTTACCCAAGTTTTATCTAAAAGCAACGAAACAGATTCTACCCCGACTAGTTTTCTACTACTGAACGGGTGTGGTCAAAAAACAATTATTTGTGATAAACAATCAGCTCCAAGTGGCTATTCACCAGGTGAAACAATCATAGATACAAGTTCAATTATATGAGTCTCATAAAGGAGATTGAAAGCACCATTGTAAGTGAAAATCAACTAATTATCTATTTTATTGGTCAATCAGGTTATGTGGTAAAAATAAAAGACTTTATTATTTATATTGATCCCTACCTTACAGATTATATAGAAAATTCTGCTGGTCTTAATGAGAAACATATGCGCCGGAACTACCCTTCACCAATTGATCCAGAGTTGATTATAAAATGTGATGCAATCATTTGTACTCATGCCCACGTTGACCATATGGATCCTTGGACACTGAGTAAGATCAAAACAGATTTCCAATTATACACCTCAATCGGTGCTTTTGAAAAAAGTGACGTAAAGATATCCAGATCGAGATTAACATTTTTATATCCCGGGACAACATACAACCTGGAATCATTTAAACTGACACCATACCCAGCCGCCCATTATGAATTGGCGGATGAAAAAGGTCGGCCTGATTGTCTATCAATTCATATTCAGTGGCAGGATAAATCATTATTTTTCTGGGGAGATGGTATTGGTTATGAGAAGCAATATGATTTATTATCGCCGGTTAAGTTTGATTATTTCTTTGCACCAATAAATGGCCGAGATGCAAAAAGAGAAAAAATGGGTATCATTGGAAATATCAAAGAGTATGAATTGGCAGAATTTTGTAGCAAACTATCAATAAATCATATTATTCCAAATCATTATGATATGTTTAAAAATAATACAGGGTCGGCCCCTCTTTTTCAAAAAGAAGTAAAACGTAGATGCAAAGGCCAATCTGTATTAATACTAAATTGTGGAGATAAAGTTGAAGCATAAGGGGATACAACGCACAACCCTTGAAAATCTCCAAGAGCATCGACCTAAAAAAGATTATTTTGTAGGTCTAGATTCCGACGGTACGATTTTTGATTCAATGGAATTAAAACATAAAGACTGTTTTCTTGGTGCATTGATACGTGTATTTGGGTTAGCACCCATCACGCATGAAGTTCATTTAGTTTGGAATTATGTAAATATTTTTTCATCTACAAGGGGAACTAACCGGTTTAAAGCCTTAATCCTTACATTTGACTATTTAAGAAAATTCAAACGGGTTAAACAATTAAATATTCAGCTTCCTCCATTAAAGGTGCTTGAGAAATGGGTGTTATCCAGTCGATTTCTTTCTAATGAATCATTAGAGCAACTGATTGCGGAGTTGCCAAAGAGTGAAAAACCCCCTATTGAAACTGTTCTTGAATGGAGTAAAGAAGTCAATCGCATGGTTAAAGCAACCGTATTCGATTTGCCACCAATAAGTGGCTCTTTAAAGGCGATGAATTTTCTTAATCCACACGCAGATCTTGTTGTTATTTCCAATACACCTCTAGATACCCTACAACGGGAATGGTCTGAAAATAATATTGAAAAAAACGTTCTCTATATTGGCGGTCAAGAAACAGGGACCAAAACGGAGATGTTAATAGCAGTTTCAAAAGAGAAATATGCACAAGACAACATTCTGATTATTGGTGATTCACCTGGAGATTTAATTGCTGCCCAGGCAGTAAATGCACTATTCTTCCCAATTCTACAATCGAAAGAAGAAGAATCTTGGCATAATTTTAATTCAGAAGGATGTGAAAATTTTTTAAATGGTGTTTATACTGGTTACTATCAAAATGAACAAATCAATCAATTTAAATCGAGTCTCGATATTGTCCCATCTTGGTTAACTTAAATTTTTTTCTTCTTAATGAGAATTCTATCAAACCATGTTTTAAATGAATAAATTATTTCTATGAAAAAGCTCATTGTTTATGGTGCAGGTGAATTCGGTTCATTGATTGCAAATGTACTCAGTTATCATGATGATTTAGAGATTGCAGCCTATGGCGATGATGATCCTGAAAAAACCGCCGATAATATTGATGGTGCTCCAGTGTTTGGCCAGAAGGATTTGTTAAATTTTGCGGAACAAAACAATATAAAACTGGCTATCACCGCAATTGGGAATAATACTATCCGAGCAGAAAAATTTAATCTACTTAAAAACACGGGTTTTCAAATGATATCAATTGTTCATCCTCAAGCCTTGATTGATACAAAAGTATCTTATGGAGATAATGTGATTATAGAAATGGGTACAGCAATCCATACTAATAGTAAAATAGGAAACAACGTTTTTCTTGGTGGAGAGGCATTGATTGGTCACCATAATATAATTGGTGATCATGTATTGGTTGGGGGGAATGTTTCTTTTGGGGGTTCGGTGGTAGTAGAAGATTATGTATCACTTGGTGTTGGTGCTTCAATTAAGCCTGGTATTCGACTGGGGGAAGGTTCTGTTATCGGTGTGGGTGCTGCCGTAATAAAAGATGTTGAGCCAGGCACTACTGTTGTAGGTGTTCCTGCAAAACCCATTTAAAAGAAATTCATTATTTATCAATGAATAAACAAATTACTCAACAAGAATTCCGTTCTCAAATTCAACCTGTCAAAAGTATGGCTGTTACGGGGTTTCGGTGGTCAGGTACACCGCAATTATTACTTCGTTTAGTCCGGAAAGAATTTGACAAAAATGGAAAGCCGAATGGCTTGACCATTATGTTTACCAGTTCAGCTACCGATCCAGGCCTGGATCATCTTGCTCACCCCGATTTGATTGCTTGCTCTTTCGGCAGTTATTATGGTTCAATTCCCGAAATCAGAAAATTGGTCCAGACAAATAAAATTAAAGGATACTCTCTACCTCAGGGCCAATTGTCTTTTTTATTTAGAGAAATTGGCCGCGGTAGCCCAGGCCTAATTTCAGCAGTGGGAAAACATACCTATGTTGATCCAAAATTTGGCGGTGGTAAGTTAAATGCCAAAACATTAGAAGAGGTTGTAGAAACAATATCAATGGGAGGAACAGAATACTTATTTTATAAGTCGCAGCCTGTAGACTCTGCTTTAATTCGAGGTTCTATCGCAGATCAAATGGGGAATATTTCGATGTGTAAGGAACCAGTTAAAACAGAATTTCTCGCCATGGCACAGGCGGCGAGATCTTCTGGCGGGAAAATTTTTGTACAGGTGTCAGAAATTTCAGATCAAAAACTTGCCCCGGACAAAATTGATTTACCTTCCCATTTGGTTGATGGCTTTATTGTTACGAATGATCTGGAAAATGATCATAGGTATACCAATAAATTCGTGGTTCATGATGGTTTGCTGACCAATGGGGATTTTGGCCAAGAAAGTGAAGACAATGAAGATCCACTCTATAAAAAACGCATTGGTAATAGGGCCCTAAAGGAATTAAACCCGGATTTGAATGTAATCTTGGGTCAAGGTGTACCAGAAATAGTCGGCGTCTATGCACGGCAATCGCCTGAAAAATATCCAAATTTGACAACATTTATGGAGTCCGGTGTGATTGGAGGCATTCCTGAAAGAAGGCCAGACTTCGGCGTTGCCTTTGATCCAAGTTCATTTTTAACCCAGGATAACCAATTTGTTGGATTTAATGGCGGCCATATGGATATGGCAATTTTGAGTTTTGCCCAGTTTGACGCTCAGGGTAATGTTAATGTGAGTGTACTTGGTGATGATTATTTTGGGTGTGGAGGATATATTGATATTTGTCACGCCGTAAAAAAGATTTTGTTTGTGGGTTCATTTACTGCCAAAGGCCTTGAAATAAGCCAAGATCAAAATAAATTAACTATTTTAAATGAAGGCAACATTCGGAAAGCTGTTAAATCTGTAGATGAAATCACGTATTCTCCAAAAATCCAGAAAGAAAACGACCAGGAAATTTTAATCATTACAGAGCGATGCGTCTTCTCAGTTGAAAATAATCAAGTGGAATTGATTGAAATCGCAGAGGGTATTGACTTGAAAAAAGATATATTGGATCAAATGGCATTTGATCCAATTATTCACAAACAATTGAAACCCTTCCTATCCTAAGTATTATTATTTGATTAATACACTTCATAAAAAAATATATTTATCGCCCCCGCACCTGAATGGTGAAGAGATCGATTTTATAAAAGATGCCATTGATTCCAACTGGATTGCGCCCTTAGGACCCCATGTCGACGCCTTTGAAAGTGAGGTAGCTGATTATGTGGGTGTGAAGCAAGCAGCCGCATTATCGTCTGGTACCGCTGCGTTGCATTTGGCTTTGGAAATGCTCGGTGTGCAAAAGGGAGATCATGTATTTTGCTCTGACCTCACTTTTGTTGCTAGTGCCAATGCCATTCGTTATCTAAATGCGATCCCGGTGTTTATTGATGCCGAGCCCACTTCATGGAATATGTCTCCATCTGCATTGGAAAAAGCATTTGAATCCGTTTTGCCCAAAGCGGTAATCGTGACAGATATTTACGGTCAAAGCGCGGATTATAAATTGATTGCTGAAATCTGCGATAAACACCAAACACCAATTATTGAAGACGCTGCAGAAAGTCTAGGCGCAGAATATAATCGTAAAAAGTGTGGTTCTTTTGGTGAAATGGCTATTTTATCTTTTAATGGGAATAAAATTATCACAACTTCTGGGGGTGGCATGTTGCTGACAGATAGATCAGAATTTGTTTTGAAAGCAAAAAAATTATCCACCCAATCAAGGGAAGAAGCCCTTCATTATGAACATGCTCAGGTGGGATATAATTATCGCCTTAGTAATATTTTAGCAGCTTTAGGTCGAGCACAGTTAAAAAGTCTAGATCAATATGTAGAAAAACGACGCGAAATTTTCAATTACTATTATAATAATCTTAAAAATGTCGAAGGAATTAGGTTTATGCCTGAGATTGAAAATGGGAAATCCACTCGCTGGTTATCCGTAGTGCTTATGGAAAATATCAACCATGATAAAATTGAAGATATTATAAGGAGTTTTTCTGAAGAAAATATTGAAGTTAGGCCTATTTGGAAGCCAATGCACCTTCAGCCGGTGTTTGAAGACGCATCATTTTACTATAATGGCCAAAAACCAATCTCTGCTAGTTTATTTGAGCATGGTCTTTGCCTTCCTTCAGGCTCCGATCTTTCAAAAAGTGACTTGAATAGAATTATAGACTTATTAATAAAAGAAAATTAATGGAACTTTTTGATATGACTCCATTGCAGCGATGAAAATAAAGAAATAATTATGCAATTAATTTATTCTAAAATTGTACCATCAAAACTTTTACATCTCGTGCACAAGTTGGAAGACATCAGTAGTGCACCAATTGATAAAGGATTAGCTAGAATAAATGTTGTACCAGACGAAGAATTCCTTCAACTAGCCACTTTAAAAATGGACAAAGGCAAAACATTTAAGCCTCATAAACATATTTATAAAAAAGGTGAACAAAAAGTAATAGCTCAGGAGTCTTGGATTGTGATAAAAGGTAGTGTAAAAGTAATAATGTATGATTTAGATGATACTATTATAGATGAAGTGATTTTGGCAGCAGGAGACTGCTCAATGACATTTGCGGGCGGTCATAATTATGTTATCCAAGAAAGTGATACCATTGTTTATGAGTATAAAACAGGCCCTTACAAGGGTAAAAAAAGTGATAAAGTACTATTAAATGAAATTTAATATAGGTTGTGGTCATAGAAACTTTGGAAAAGAATGGATTCACATTGATGGTGAAAATTATGACCATATTGATTCTTCTGATATTTTTATTAAAGACTATCAAGATAATTCAGCCGATTTAATTTATGCGTCCCACTTTATAGAATATTTTGATCGAGAAGAAGTTGTCCCATTGCTGAAAAGGTGGAAAAATGTTTTGATACCAAATGGTGTTTTACGATTAGCAGTACCTGATTTCAAAGTGTATTCTAAATTATATTCGGACAAACAATATCCACTCGATAGTTTTCTTGGGCCGCTTTACGGTAAAATGCCAATGGGCGATAAAACTATCTACCATAAAACAACTTATGATTATGCTAGCTTGGCCACATTATTGAAAGAAATAGGAATGAGAAATGTGAAAAAATATAACTGGAAAAATACTGAACACGCTCAATTCGATGACCATTCCCAGGCCTACCTGCCCGATATGGATAAGAAAAATGGAACATTGATAAGCTTAAATATAGAGTGCATAAAATGAGTTTCCAAATTGTTGCAGATTTTGAAAACGCCATTTCAAAATTTTACGGTTCACCTTATGCCGTTGCAGTAGATAGCTGCACCCATTCAATTGAATTATGTTTGAGATATAAAAAAATAAAAAAGTTTACACTTCCAACGCGTACTTACCTTTCAATTGCATTCTTGGGTGATAAGCTTGGAATTGACTGGGACTGGAAAGAAGAGGATTGGGTCGACTATTATTACTTGGGTGGTACCAATATCATTGATGCAGCTGTATTATGGAAAGAGAACAGTTACATCCCAGACACATTTATGTGTTTGAGTTTTCAATTTCAAAAGCATTTGAATCTTGGCAGAGGAGGTATGATTTTAACCGATAAAAGGGAAGCCCGAGATCAACTGAAACGAATGTCCTACGATGGCAGAGAACCTGACATCCCCTGGAGAGACCAAAACATAAAATCAGTGGGTTATCATTATTATATGACACCTGAAACTGCGCAAAGGGGATTAGAGAAATTATCAGATGCAATCAAAACTAAACCAAGACAATGGGTCATAGAAGATTGGCCAGATCTAAAAAACATGGACATATTTAAATGAAAAAGAAAGCATTTATAACGGGTATTAATGGGCAAGATGGCAGCTACCTTGCTGAATATTTATTAACAAAAGATTATGAAGTTTACGGAATCGTAAGACGGAATTCCATAGCTGAACATCAAGAAAGTAGAATTGACCATTTGGTTGGGAACGGGGTTAATACCGAATATGGTGATCTACTTGATGTAAGTTCGCTAGAAAGGATGATAAGGACCATTCAACCAGATGAAATATATAATATAGGAGCACAAAGCCATGTTAGAATTAGTATGGATATCCCACAATTTACTGTTCAGACCAATGCGCTGGGTGTTTTGAATATTTTAGAAGCTTATAAGAATAATTGTCCTAAAGCCCGTTTTTATCAGGCCTCATCATCAGAAATGTTTGGTCGTTCGGTAGATGAAGATGGCTATCAAAGAGAAACCACTAAAATGAGTCCCACAAGCCCATACGGTTGTGCCAAAGTATTTGGGTATAATATCGTTCAGCATTATAGGAATGCTTATAATTTATTTGCAGTAAATGGAATATTATTTAATCATGAATCTCCAAGACGCGGTTCTAATTTTGTAACCAATAAAGTTGTGAAGGCCGCAGTAAAAATTAAAAATGGATTACAGGATAAACTTTTACTTGGCAATTTAGATGCATATCGTGACTGGGGGCATTCAAAAGATTATGTACGGGCAATGCATATGATAATCAACCATACAGAACCGGATGATTTTGTATGTGCCACCGGAGTTGCCAATTCGGTACGTGATATGTGTGATTATGTGTTTAGTCAATTAGATTTAGATTATAAAAATTATGTAACTCAGGATCCAAAATTTATGAGGCCAGAGGATATACAATTATTGAGAGGCGATGCTACTAAATTGAAAACGACCTTTGGATGGAAACCTGAATATACGTTTGAGAAATTGATGGATGAAATGATCGAACATTGGGTCAACAATTATAAATGAACGGGATTTTATTTATAATTACCATATTAGATTTTTTCTAATAGAGCATTAGCTAATGCATCAAAAATCCAATATTGATCTATTGGTAGTTTCCTGTGATTCTTATTCTGATGTTTGGGATACCTTTTTTAAATCCTTTTTTACTTGCTGGAATGATTGTCCATTAGATATTTATCTTTTAACCAATGAAAAAACATTTGACCAATCGCCAGTAAAAACTATCAGAGTCGGGCGAGATATATCATGGTCTGATAATCTGTTAAGTGGAATCGATCAGCTGAAAAAGGATTATGTTTTATTATTGTTTGATGATCTACTATTAAATAAAAAAGTCTCAACGGTATATTTTAATCAATTATCAAAATGGATTAATAATCATGATCCAAATTATTTACGGTTATGTATATCCCATAAACCCAAATATTTTGATGATCTAGTTGGAAGCATTCCAAAGATAACACCATATAAGACATCAACCATGCCTTGCATTTGGAAAAGATCTACATTGAAAAAAATATTAAATAAAAGTGAATCGGCATGGGATTTCGAAATAAAGGGGTCAAAAAGAGCCTATGAATTTAATGAGTTCTATGCGGTATATAAAAATTTGATTAATTATAATAATGGTATTATTAAAGGGAAATGGCGGAAGACAATTTATGAAAAAACCAAAGAATATGGATTGGACGTTAACACAATATCAAGACCTGTAATGACCTCTTTTGAAGAATATCTTTATTTATTAAGGAAATGCAGGTCCACCCTATTCAATTGTCTTCCTAATGGGCTTAGAAGGGCACTAAAAGGGTGATAATTGCATCTATATGGCTGTGATAAATATCACATAGAATTTCCTTTCTGAAGTATTAAACTTCAACAAATATAATTAAGTGATGAATCGAATGAATAAGACATATAATAAATCGAGAAATATATTTGTATTTTTTCTCGTCGATATTTGCCTGGTTTTGGGGGCATTATTTATTGCTTTTCTCTTAAGATTTGATTTTTCAATCCCTGAGTATATAATTGGGAATCTTTTCACTTATATACCGGTCATTCTTTTTGCAAAGTTAACTTCTTTCTTTATCTTTGGGTTATACCGTGGTATGTGGCGCTACACCAGTATCTCCGATTTTATCAGTATCGTCCAAGCTTCTTCCTTCGGTTCTTTGCTTTCTTTGGCTATTTTTGCATTATTATATGGATTATCTGGTTTCCCAAAAACAGTCTTATTCATTGACTATGCTTTATGCACTATCTTCTTAGGGGTAAGCCGTGCCAGTATTCGCATATATTTCAGCAACATATCAGAGGCCCAAACAATAACCGGTCGTAATACACTAATAAAAGGTCGGAAAAAACTGATCATGATTGGTGCTGGTGGTAGTGCTGAAAGAATAATCCGGGAAATTCGAGATAATCGAGGTATGAAATTTGTTGTAGTAGGAATTCTTGATGATGATACATCAAAAACGGGCGCAACAATTCATAGTGTACCCATTCTTGGTTCCATTGATGAATTACCCAATTTCAATATTCCTTTTGATGAAATTATTATTTGTCTTCCAACAGCAACCAACGTAGAAATGCGTAGAATTATTGCAATTTGTAAATCCGTTGGGAAACCTTATCGTACTGTACCCGCGTATTCTGAATTGATTGATGGCAAAGTTTCTATGAAATCGGTTCGGAAAGTATCCATGGTTGACCTCCTGGGGCGTAAAGAAGTAGAATTAGATCGATCATCAATTTCCCAATACATCTATGGCAAACGAGTGTTGGTTACTGGTGCAGGAGGGTCAATTGGCTCCGAATTGGTGAGGAACTGTTTAACATTCGATCCGGATTTATTAATATTGTTAGATCAAAGTGAACATAACTTGTTCAAAATTGAAAGGGAATGTGAGGGTAGCAAACATCCTGTTTCCTTCCAAACAATCCTTGGTGATATCCGCGATAAAACTTTACTCCAGCGAGTATTTTCTTCATTTAATCCGGATGTTGTTTTTCATGCTGCAGCCTATAAACATGTACCCATGCAGGAAGATCACCCTTGGGAGGCAATCCTCACCAATATTCAAGGAACACTTAACTTGATTGATTCCTCGGAAGAATATAATGTAAATCGGTTCGTATTAGTTTCTACAGATAAAGCCGTAAATCCGACCAATATTATGGGTGCAACAAAACGTGTGGCCGAAAAATTGATTCAAAGTAAATCAATTGATTCGAGTGTAAAATTCATGGCTGTAAGGTTCGGCAATGTCATCGGTAGTTCAGGCAGCGTGATCCCGACCTTTCAGGAGCAAATTAGAAATGGTGGACCAATAACAATCACAGATCCAAATATGAAAAGATACTTTATGTCCATTTCAGAGGCAGCGCAGTTAATCTTACAGGCTGGTGCAATGGGATCTGGGGGTGAAATTTATGTTCTGGATATGGGTAAACCTGTGAATATTCAAAATATCGCCTATGAACTTATTCGCTTGAGTGGATTAGAACCAGAAACAGATATTGGGATTGAATATATTGGTATGCGGCCGGGGGAAAAAATGTATGAAGAATTACAAACGCATGAAGAAAACATTAGTGATACTGAACATGATAAAATATTAGTGCTAAAAAATGGGCAAGGCAATAATTGGGA
>ERZ651768.1805-NODE-1805-length-15336-cov-29.935186_pt1 | contig 15336 bp, 8 predicted proteins | sample MGYA00514754_ERZ651768 | MGnify/ENA metagenome assembly ERZ651768
ACGAATCATAGTTCTCCTTTTAGGATTATAATTAATTAAATAAATTGAGCTTCAACAACAATAAGCGTATGCTAAGCAGTTTAAGTGAATCAGAAATCCAATATTGATTCGAGCAGGCAAGTATAGCTTAATAAATAAGCAAATGCAAGAAAAAAATAGCACTCAGCGGCGAGTAGTGCTAATTTTTTACTTTTCCGGAATTCAAAGTATAGAGCAAGTTTGCTTTGAGCATGTTGCTATCTTATCTTTATTAATTGAAAATATTATCATTATTATGACAAACTCGTTAAGTTTTGCTTCCTGAAAAAACGGGAAGGACAAACAAATGTGGTATTTTGACTTTTTACGAGTTCATCTTTTTTAGACTCAGAATAATTTTATTACATGGACAAAAAAGCGGATCTACAGCAAATCCGGCTTGGGAAGCTGGAAAAAATTCGTGAGCTAGGAACAGAACCCTACCCCTACTCATTTCAGAGAAGCCACACTGTTCCGGAGATTTTTGAACAAGCAGAAGAGTTGTTAAAAAACCAAGAAAAAATAACTATTGCCGGACGCTTGCTCGCAGTGCGAGGCAAGGGCAAAGTCAGTTTTGGTAACATTCAAGCTCAGCACAAACGCATCCAAATATATGTGCGGCTTGATGCAGTCGGAGATTCTGCTTTCGAAATGTTTAAGCTATGTGACATCGGCGATCATCTCGGTGTTTCCGGAACATTGATACACACCAAAACCGGAGAGCTTACTTTAAGGGCAAGCTCTGTTTCATTGCTCTCTAAATCGATTCGCCCTATACCAATGCCGAAGGTAGAGGAAAAGGATGGAGAACGTATTGTACACGATGAAGTTACAGACATAGAATTTCGCTATCGACAGCGCTATGTAGATTTAATTTTAAATCCACAAGTATCAGAAGTTTTCCAAAAGCGCGCCTTAATATTCCAGACTATTCGTGACTATTTGCGGGAAGAAGGTTTTTTGGAAGTAGAAACTCCAATACTTCAATCAGTTTACGGAGGGGCAAATGCTACCCCTTTCGTTACTCATCACAAGGCACTGGATCAAAATTTTTATTTGCGGATTTCCAATGAGTTATATTTGAAAAGACTCATTGCCGGAGGGTTTGACGCAGTTTTTGAATTTGTCAAAGATTTCCGGAACGAGGGGATAGACCGGACCCATAACCCGGAATTTTCGGCACTAGAATTTTATCAGGCCTATGTCGATTACAATGAAATAATGCGCCACACAGAAAATATCTGCGAGTGCTGCGCGCTTGCAGTCAACGGCAGTACAGAATTTCAATATGATGGACAAACTATAGATGTAAAAGTGCCGTGGCCGCGTTTAAGTATGCTGGAAGCAATTAAAAGATTGGGTGGTATTTCGTTCGCAAAAATGAGTGACGCAGAAGTGCAAATTTTACTTAAAGAAAACGGATGGGAACTTAATGGTGATTATAATCGGGGATTGGCAACCCAGCTTGTGTTTGAAGAAACCTGTGAAACTCAGCTTATTCAGCCGACTTTTATCACCGATCATCCAAAGGAAACCAGCCCGTTATGCAAACAAAATCGTGAAAATCCAGAATTACTTGAGCGATTTGAAGTCTTCATCAACGGCTGGGAAATTGCTAATGCTTATTCGGAACTCAACGATCCTGTGATTCAGCGGCGATTGATGGAGGAACAAGTCGAGCGTGGACGCGGTGGAGAAAAAGAAACACATCCATTGGACGAAGATTTTTTACGGGCGATGGAATACGGAATGCCGCCGATGGGAGGAGTTGGTATTGGAATCGACCGGATAGTGATGCTGTTAACTGGACAATCGACTATTCGAGACGTCATTTTTTTTCCAACCATGCGTCCTAAAGCGTGAGGAGGGCATATGTCAAAAACAATGTCAGAAAAAACAACTACAGCAAAAATCAAACTCTCAGTTGCAGATTTGGATTTTGAAAAACAAGGCGGCCTGCTTCCTGTGGTTGCGCAAGACGTAAGTACCGGAGCAGTTCTGATGATGGCTTACGCCAATCAGGAGGCCGTGCAAAAAACTCAGGAATCAGGATTTGCACACTATTGGTCACGTTCTCGTGGTGCTCTCTGGAAAAAAGGAGAAAGTTCAGGTCACTTGCAGAAAATTGTGGAGGTACTGGTGGATTGTGATCAAGATACCCTGCTTTACAGAGTCCATCAATCTGGGGTTGCTTGTCATACTGGTAGGCCGACCTGCTTTTTCCAGGAATTGACGATTAAAATAAAGGATAAATAACAATGAACTGGGACATCAAACTCAATGAAGAAGTAGATCTGTTGAGGGAATCGGTCCGGCAGTTTGCCGAAAAATGCATTGCACCGATTGCTGATGACATAGACCGCAGTAACGAATTCCCACAGCATTTGTGGAGAGAGCTCGGAGATTTGGGATTATTGGGGATGACAGTTCCGGAAGAATACGGAGGTTCCGGGATGTCTTATTTAGCTCACTTAGTAGCAGTTGAGGAAATTTCAAGAGCCTCGGCTTCCTTAGGATTGTCCTATGGAGCTCATTCTAATTTGTGCCTCAATCAGCTCAAGCTCCATGGCAGCCAAGAGCAAAAACAAAAATACCTTCCCAAACTTTGCTCGGGGGAGCATATAGGTGCATTGGCCATGTCTGAACCCGGAGCAGGGTCGGATGTGGTAGGCTCAATGGCCTGTCACGCAGAAAAGAAAGGAGACCACTGGATTGCAAATGGTTCGAAAATGTGGATCACGAATGGTCCTGATGCTGATGTGTTGATCGTATACATGCGTACTGCCCCTAAAGATCTGGGATCAAAAGCCATGACGGCATTCCTGGTTGTAAAAGGAATGAAGGGATTTTCGACGGCTCAAAAATTGGACAAACTCGGCATGCGTGGTTCCAATACATGTGAGCTTGTTTTTAAAGATTGTGAAATCCCAGCTGAAAACATGCTTTGTGAAGTCAATCACGGTGTAAAAGTGTTGATGAGCGGACTGAATTTGGAGCGAGTTGTTCTTTCCGGTGGACCACTCGGCATCATGCAGGCTGCCCTCGATGTGACTTTACCATATGTTCATGAACGTGAACAATTTGACCGTCCGATAGGAATGTTTGAATTGATGCAGGGAAAAATCGCAGACATGTACACAGCACTTCAATCTTCACGCGCTTTTTGCTACCGAGTTGCAGATAATTGTGACAAAAATCAAGTTTCACGCCGAGACACTGCGTCTTGTATAATGTTGGCTTCAGAAAATGCAGTCAGGGTATCATTGGAAGCGATTCAGGCTTTGGGCGGAAACGGCTACATTAATGATTATCCAACCGGACGCCTCTTGCGTGACGCAAAACTCTATGACATTGGGGCGGGAACCAATGAAATTCGTAGGATGCTAATAGGAAGGGAACTTTTTGATGAGACTGCTACATCGATTTGACTTAACTAAATTTAAAGAATCATAATAATCTTACTGATAAACAACTGAAGCCTAGAAAAATTCTGCAGCATCAATTTGCAGGTTAAACTCCACAATCAATTCATCAATTTGTGGTGCAAGGGAAAAGATATTATTCCAATATGCATCATGGTCATACCATTGTTCATTCAACTCATCCAATTCACGCCCTTGCTGCTCAATCCAGGTGAAATATTTGAGGTTATGAACCCTTTTCTTTTCATAATGCGTTAATTCGAGCATATTTTCAATTCCAGAGTCCATCAGCAGTTGAACATCTTTGTGTGCATCAATGTTGGTGTATTCACCTCGATCCGCAGCCAATTCTTCAACACGTGAACCATAGAGTTCCATGGAGTCAGTGAGAATTGTTACCACATAATCATCTTCCGTCAACTCATAATATTTTGCAAATTTAATTGCTGCAATCACATTTCCAATTCCAGAAATCCCCAACAAGTCCAGTTGATTCACAAAATCAGAATCAACTCCATAATGTGCCAAACAGTCCCTCCCGGATGCTTCATTGAAAAGTCTAAGCAACCGGACCGCAGCCTCATCATCAACTCCAATCACCACGTCTGTGTTTTTGCAATCATGAATCCACGGCACATGCTTATCTCCGATTCCTTCGATACGATGATCGCCAAAGCCGTTGTTCAGCAAAGTCGGACATTGCAGAGCTTCCGCAACAGCCAATTTTGATCCCGGAAATCTATCTTTCAAATAATATCCAAAGGCCATTGATCCTGCTGAACCTGAAGAGGAAATTGCGCCGGCTACTTTACAATTTGGCCCCATTTCCTGCTTCAGAGCTTCTTCTGCCGCTGTGCCTGTTACCATATAATGCCAAAGCGGATTACCAAATTCTTCGAATTGATTAAAAATCTGGATGTCGTTTCGCGTGCTTTTCAGTTCCCAGCATTTGTCAAAAATTTCCTTCACATTACTTTCACAACCCGGTGTCGTAATCACTTCTCCAGCCACTTTCTCCAGCCAGTCAAAACGTTCGCGTGACATGTTTTCCGGTAAAATCGCAATCGAATCGCAGCCCAGCAGCGAAGAGACATAAGCACCACCTCTGCAGTAATTCCCAGTGGAGGGCCATACAGCTTTAGTTTCTGCAGGACTGAATTTACCTGTTGTCAAAGCAGGTGCCAAACATCCATACGTTGCTCCCACTTTGTGTGCTCCGGTTGGAAACCACTTGCCGACCAATGCGATAATTTTCGCCTTGACTCCAGAAAGCTCTGGAGGAATTACAACATAATTCACTTCACCGAAACCTCCACCTTCAGATACAGGTTCATTTTTCCAGGTGATACGAAACAAATTACTGGGATGAGTTTCCCACAAACCGATGTTTTTCAGTCCATCTTTGATTTCACCAGAAATCGTTTCCGGATTCTGCATCTGTCCGAAAGTAGGAAGTTTGATATTCCGTTCCTTACAGTGTTTTGCGTTTTGCTGCATTGTTACTTCATTAATTTTCAAATCAATCATATTATTTTTATTAAAAGTTGAATGTTTAAGCGATTCCGTTATAGAAAATTTCATCAAGAGAATTAATGGTTTTTTCAGGAATAACAATATTATTTGCTGCAGAATTAATATCTTTCAATCCATTTCCGGTGAGCAAAACCACACACGTTTCACTGGAGTCTAAGATTGGTTTCTGTTTAAGAAAACCAGCATATGCCGCGGCGGCAGCCGGTTCAGAGAAAAGTCCACAGGCCGAAGAAAGCTCTTTTTGGGCAGATAAAATTTCTTCGTCTGTGACAGTAACGCATCTTCCGTTGTAAGCTTTCAAATTTTTCAGTGCCAGACGACCGTTGCTTGGTACGTCGACAGAAATTGAGTCCGCAACAGTTTTTGCAGACCGCCCATCAAAAACTCCGGATTCCAGCGCACGGTAAATTGCTGAACTACCGGATGCCTGTATCGCGTGTACGACAGGTATTTTGGCTAACCGCCCAAGTTGCAGCAAGTCCCGAAATCCTTTGTAAATTCCAGACAGAATCACTCCGTCACCGACTCCGACAAAAACATGATCCGGAGATTTTTTGAGCTGGTTGAAAAGCTCAAGAGATACAGTTTTTTTACCTTCAATAGTCATTGGATTATAAGCAGTGTTGCGGTTCATTCCACCACGAGTTTGAGAATATTCCAGTGAAAGTGAAAAGGCCTGATCATAATTTTTCTCTGCAAGCACCACATCTGCACCATATTGAAGGGCTTGGATCATTTTTGCCGGAGGTGCCGTTTTCGGCAAAAAGAGCTTCACTTTCAGACCAGCCGCAGCACCGACTCCGGCCATGGAAGACCCTGCATTTCCTGTCGAAGCTACCACTACTTCACCAAGCCCGTGCCTGCGGGCAAAAGCAGCTACCAAAAAAGAAGCCCTATCTTTCAATGAGCCGGTAGGATTAACTCCATCATCTTTCAAATACAATTCTGGAAAAGCATATTTTTCCAAAAGATTTCCCGGATGCCATAGAGGAGTATTCCCAACAGGTATTGTTGGAAAGAATTGTCGCTCTACCGGCAAAAAGTCCATCGGATCTTGACTGGACAAAGTGCCTTTCAGTTCCACTTCCAGAACCCCGCTCAGCGGCTGTCCGGGCTCATGCGTGGAAGAGCATTCAGGACACAACATCAGTTCCGGGTCGATTTCATAAGTTGCATCGCACAGACTGCATTTGTAGTTAAAGGTCAGCAAAAATTGTCTCTTCTCTAATTTGGGGTTATAGCAGCAAAATCTAATAATTTCTCCGCCAGAAGCATACTAATATCACGGTTAAAAAAACGAGTAAATTTTTTTAGAGAAACTGATATTTCTTAATAGATGAGTAACCGAACTCCAGTGTTTGGTTAGGAAAAAGTTCCTCCAGCTCTTCAATTAATGCTGAAGCAAAACTGATTCGCTCTTCCGGAGTGATAATTACAGAAGCAGCGTCAGGGGTTTGAATTGTAATAGTGAAAGTCTTGTCTCCGGAATATTTTTGCAATGTGTTCCTGAGTAAACTAATGGAGTCCTGATTCAAAGGTTCTGAGCCAATTTTGAACGACATGCTTTTTGCTTCGGTTTCCCTGATTCTACTCAGTTGGTGTACTTTGTCCACAAACAAACCCACTTCGTCACCCCTATAATTAACCCGTCCAGTGATCAGAAGCGGTTCGTCGCTTTCCAGCAATTCTCCCGCCTCCTCGTAAACAGAGGCAAAGACAGGAAACTCAAGTGTTCCCCGCATATCTTCCAGTGTGATTATGGCAAATTTTGTATTACTTTGATTCAAACGGACGGTGTTATTGACAATAATTCCGGCCAAAGATACCTTGTCTTTTTCTGCATGCAACCCCTCTTTCATTTTAGCAGTGGTCGTAGCAAGAATTTTAATTTCTGAGGCATAACTGTCCAGCGGATGCCCCGAAACATAAAATCCGAGTGCCGCCTTTTCTTGATTTAATCGTTCCCGTTTAGGCCAGGTGCGGACTTCAGGAAATTCAAGCTGGGTTTCAGTAGCTTTGGCATCGCCTGCATCCATCAGTCCGAACAAAGAATCCTGCGAAGGATCTTCAGCACGCTGGAATTCCTGGGCTAAATGAAAGGCACTGTCGAGTGCAGCAAATAGCTGAGAACGATTTCCATGCAGTGAATCAAAGGCTCCGCATTTGACTAGGGTTTCAAACATTCGTCTATTGATATCCTTTAAATCAACTTTTTTCATAAATTCCATGAAATCAGTTAATTGTCCATGTTCATTCCGTGCCTTCAAAATAGCATCAACAGCTTTTCCACCAACATTTTTTACTGCATTCAAACCAAAACGAATAACTTCAACTCTTGCCTCCCGGCGCAGCCATGCAGAAAATGGAGACTGATAATCAAAAATTTCCGTTTTGGGTTTTTCCGGAAGATCCGGTGACAAGTTTTGAGTTTTGAGTTCCTGTTTAATGGATTCTGTGGTTTTTGCAATTAGATTCAGGAATTCATCTTCATCCTTGAAATCATAATTTTTTAACCTTTTTAAAGACATCCGGAGTGGTTCCAGCCATTCTTCAGAAACTGCTTCTCTGTCAGGATTGATGCCACTGAAATCACGTTCAAAATGTACTAGTGTTCTTACTGAGATCCTGAACTCAGTAGGTGCAACCGTAAAAGTTTTTGCGCTATGATTTACATCCGGAGGTAATACCTTAACTCCCATAGCCTTACATTCACTGATGTAACTGATAATGTTGTCTTGATTGTTGATTGAACCATTGAATAATGCGGCCATCAGCTGCACTGGATAGTGTGCCTTGAGATAAGCAGTTTGATAGGAAATCAAGCCATAGGCTACACTGTGAGACTTATTAAAACCGTATCCAGAAAAATAATTAATTGTGTCAAATATTTCATTGGCTTTTTCTTCTGGAGTGCTGGCTTGGGGACATTGTTCAACAAACTCCGGGTTTTTCAGGCACCCTTCCACAAATTGTAAACGCTGTTCCGCCAAAACTTCAGGGGTCTTTTTACCAATCGCACGACGCAATAAATCCGCTTGCCCCAACGAAAATCCAGCAAGAACCTGCACACCTTGAATAATTTGCTCCTGGTAGACAAGTACACCATATGTTTCCCTCAAAATATCTGCCATCAGCGGGTGAGGATAAACAACTCGCTTCCGCCCATGTTTGCACTGCACAAAATCTTCTACCATTCCTGAACCAAGCGGACCCGGTCGATAAAGTGCCAGAATCGCGACAATATCTTCAAAAACTGAGGGCTGCATATTTGCTACTAACCTTTTCATGCCTGACGATTCAAGCTGGAACACACCAATAGTATCTGCCCTGCATAATAAATCAAAAGTTAAGGGATCGTCCATAGGTATACTGGTGATGTCGATACTAGCTGAACCCGGACGGCTTTTAGTGATCAAGTCGAGCGTATTTTCAATGGTGGAAAGATTTTGCAAACCAAGAAAATCAAACTTGACCGCACCCTGGTCTTCTGCATATTTCATCGGATACATCGACTGCAGTGCGCCTTCTTTTCCGGTGCAAACAGGCATCACTTTACGAATATCCTGATCCATGATAATCATTCCGGCGGCATGCGTTCCCAAATGAGTGTTCAAATCTTCAAGTTGCCTGCCGAATCTGATCAGACGTTGTTCATTTTCACTACCTTCAGCAGCAAGTAATGCCAATTTCGGTTCTTTATCGAGAGCCTGATTCAGTGTGATATTTAAATCATTCGGAATCAATTTTGCGATTTTATCTGCTTCCGAATAAGGAAAATCCAACACTCGAGCTACACCACGCACTACTGCTTTCGCTTTGAGTGAACCAAAGGTAGATATTTGGCAGACATTTTTTTCACCATATTTTTCACGCACATGCTCTATTACTTTTTCTCGACCCTCGACATCAAAATCAATATCAAAATCCGGCAGGCTGACACGGTATGGATTAAGAAAACGCTCAAATAGTAACCCGTAACGCAGTGGATCAACGTCAGTAATAAGCAAAGCATAAGCTACCAAAGAACCTGCTCCAGAGCCTCGCCCGGGACCAACTGAAACACCATTTTCTTTCGACCATTTGATAAACTCAGATACAATCAAAAAATATCCAGGAAATTTCATTTGAATAATAACGTCCAGTTCAAAGTTTAGACGCTCAAGATAGGGTTTCTGAAATTCCTCAAACGATCCATCTGGAGCATAAAGCTTATAAAGTTTTTCTAGACGTAATTTCAGACCTTTTCCGGCATCATCCCGCAATTTTGAATCAAGAGTTTCATTTTCTCTTGTGGAAATTTGTGGCAAATAAAATTTTGTATTTTCCAGTGACAATTCGCATTGCTCTGCAATTTTACTTGTATTATCCAAAGCAATCAGTGGAAGCTCCGCAAAAGCAGTCAGCATTTCTTCAGGACTTTTTAAGTAACGCTGGTTTCCTAGCTGTGGAGGAACTCCTTCATCGGTGATTCTGCGCTGTAAGCCCATCAGCCAGAGAATGTACTGCGCCTCTGCTTCTTCAGAACTAAGATAAAGACAATCGTTTGTGCCAACAAGTGGAATGTCGAGCTCATGCCCCAAACGGATTAACTGCTTGTTCAATTCCAGTTGTTCCTGAAGTCCAGTATTCTGCAGCTCAATGTAATAACGTCCAGCAAAAACGTCTCGATACCACAGCGCAACACGACGTGCCTCATCTGAACGTCCATCAAGAAAATGCCGGTTTATTTCACCATTCATTCCGCCACTAAGCGCAATCAAACCTTCGTTATATTTTTCCAGCAACTGATGATTGATACAGGGAACCCCATTGACCTTTCCCTCTGTGTAACTAAGACTTACCAAAAACCCAAGATTGTGATAGCCCTGTCGATTTTGACAAAGAAATTGTGTCTGTCTAAGGTTGTTGTTTTTTCGTCCGGACCCGCTGGGTGCTTCCGGAGAGTCACAATCAATAACTGATGCACCCACTCCGATAAGCGGCTTCAAGCCTGATTCCCTTAAAGCATGATAAAACTCAATAACTCCAAACATGTTCCCATGATCGGTAATGGCACAAGATTCAAAACCTTTATTTTTGAGGGCAGTTACCAAATCTTTAATACGAATTGCTCCCTCAAGCAGGGAGTATTGCGTGTGAAGATGAAGGTGGGCAAACATGAGAATATAGATTGTTGTTGGAGGAGTAATCAATAAGCATCTTACATTATATTATTTTTACGGGCAAGATTGTTATGATCTTCAGGGCCGGAATTTAGTCCTGATTTATGATTTGTGTTCAAGTTAGCAAATTTACGACAAATCAAAGTTATCTGAAACTGATATTTGAAGTTTTTTAGAGTTGTCAACTCAACTCTCTTAAGGTAGGCTTTGGTACAGGAAAAAACCTCTTTCGGTCTCGAGATAATTAAGATTTTTCTGCTTTTTTGTAAGACACAGTTGCTGATGTTAAAGTATTTTCGACCAGATAAACTTGAAGACGCACTTGTTGCGTTGAGTGAATATCCATTGACTCTGCTGGCAGGAGGTACCGATTTTTATCCTGCCAGAGTCGGAAAGCCAATCACCGAAAAAGTACTCGATTTAACTGGAATCCAAGGTCTTCGTTCCATTCAACAAACAGATGAAGGCTTTTCTCTTGGTGCGTTAACCACATGGACAGACATCATTCAGGCCGAATTACCATCTGCATTCGATGGTCTGAAGAAAGCCGCAAAAACGATTGGTGGGATTCAGACTCAAAATGCTGGAACACTTTGCGGTAATATCTGTAATGCATCTCCTGCAGCAGACAGCGTACCAAATTTAATGGCGCTGGATGCAAAGGTAGAACTGAAGTCCATGCAAGGTATTAGAACACTATCCCTGGAGGAATTCATTCTCGGAAATAGAAAGACCGCAAAAAAACAGGATGAACTCGTCAGCAATATATTCGTTCCTCATCCCGGAAAAAATGCATTCGGTAATTTTGAGAAACTAGGAACACGAGCCTATCTTGTAATTTCGATTGTAATGGTAGGAGTGGTTGCCGAATTGAATGAACAAGATGAGATTTTGAATCTCAAAGTTGCTGTTGGTGCTTGTTCACCTGTGGCGCAACGGCTCCGGCTGCTAGAAAAGGAATGTGTTGGACAAAGACTCAAATCTATAGAGATTCATCCCAAGCACTTGGAATTATTGGATCCGATCGATGATGTGCGTGCTTCAGCGAATTATAGAAATGCCGTCGTTCCAGAGTTATTGAAACGCGCTATCACGGGAGTTGTTTAAATATGATTACAGCTGAAAAAATCACCGTTTCATTCATTCTGAACGACACTCCACAAACTCTTTCTGTTAACCCACTTCGCCGTTTTTCTGATGTACTCCGAGAGGATTTGTGCTTGACTGGAACCAAAGTTGGTTGTGATGCAGGGGACTGTGGGGCTTGTACAATCCTAATTGACGGAAAGCAGCACAATGCCTGTTTGACGGCAATCGGACAGGTGGAGGGCCGTAAGGTCCGTACCGTAGAAGGACTTTCAAAAAATGGAGAACTGACACCACTTCAACAAGCATTTCTTGACGAAGGCGCAGCTCAGTGCGGTATTTGCACCCCAGGAATGTTGATGGCGGCGCAATCCTTGTTGTACAAAACTTCAAACCCGTCAGAACAACAAGTGCTCGACGCGCTCGGCGGCGTCTTGTGCCGCTGTACCGGATACACGAAAATAGTTCAAGCCGTACTCAAAGCAGGGCAGGATCAGTCTTCTCCGCCGGTTCCAAAATCCGGAAATGCTGTCGGCACCCGCATGGTAAAAGTCGATGGGCGCAAAAAAATCACCGGAGAAGAAATTTTCGGTGCAGACCAGGCTCCGGATGATTCACTTTGGCTTAGAGCCATCCGTTCCCCACACCCACGTGCAAAATTCACATATGATGACCCGGAAAAAGTACTGCAGAAATATCCCGGTTTGGTCAAAGTTTTGACCGCAGACGACGTGCCGGGAAACAATGGCTTCGGCATCTATCCACACATCAAAGATCAACCCGTTTTAGCGAAAAACCACGTGCGTTTCCGAGGAGAAGCCGTGCTTGCATTGGTTGGCGACCAGGGAAGTGTGGAGTCTGTGAGCGAAGAGGATTTGGGATTGAGTTGGGAACCCCTAGAAGCCATCCGCGGTTTGGATGGTGCTCTAGCAGGAAATTTGGAACCAGTACAAGCTCAATTTCCTGACAATACTCTGTCCAGGGGCTACGTGAAAAAAAGTGATGTTGAAAAAGGGTTTTCAGAGTCATATGCTGTCGCCGAAGGAATCTGGACCACTTCAGCAATTGAGCACGGATACATTGAGCCTGAAGCAGGATATGCCTGCAAGGTTGGGAAAAACTTGGAAATCTTTGTCTGCACACAAACACCGTTCATGGATCAGGAAGAAGTGGCGCAAGTACTGGGCATTGAGCCGAAACAGATTCGGATTATTCCCTCTGCAGTCGGTGGTGGCTTTGGTGGGAAACTGGATATTTCACTACAACCTTTGGTTGCGGTTGCAGCTTGGATTCTCGATCGTCCAGTGCGTTGTATTTACACACGTCCTGAATCTCTGGCCTCAACCACCAAAAGACATCCTGTACGCATGAATGCAAAAGCCGGTTGCACCCGTGAAGGAAAATTGACCGCCTTTGAATATCGAGGGGATTTTAATACAGGAGCCTATGCTTCCTGGGGGCCAACAGTTGCGGATAGGGTTCCAATTCACTGCACCGGACCTTATTTCGTTCCTAATGTGCTTTCCCAAACCAGAGCATTGTTCACCAACGAATCACCTTCAGGGGCTTTCCGTGGATTCGGTACCCCCCAGGCCGCCATTGCTCATGAAGCGCTAATGGACGCACTGGCTGAAAAGATTGGCATGGATGCTCTAGAGTTTCGGATAAAGAACGCTCTCCGGAAAGGAGACCGAACCGCCACCGGCCAGTTACTTGAAAATAGTGTGGGACAGGTGGAGTGTTTAGAATCTCTTAAAAGTCGTTGGATCAAATGGCGCAAAGAGGCAAAAGAGTTCAATAAAAAAACTGCTAATACAAAACGAGGGATCGGTACAGGATGTGTTTGGTATGGATGCGGAAACACTTCAATGTCGAACCCTTCCACGATGTGTGTCGGTATAAATGCTGAAGGCAAAGTTACTTTGTATAATGGAGCAATGGATATCGGACAGGGAGCAAACACTATCATGGTTCAAATTTGTGCGGATGCCCTGGGCATTCCAGCATCTCAATTTGATCTAGTGATGGGTGACACAGACCTTACCGCAGATGCAGGAAAAACTTCTGCATCTAGACAAACTTTTGTGTCCGGAAAAGCAGCTCAACTCGCAGGAGAACATTTAAGAGCACAAATCATTCATCATGCAGAAGCTTCTGAAAAAGCGACTATTCACATTGAGGGGGAAAAACTAATAGCAAAAGATGACTCTGGTGAGCATGTGATTCTTCTCTCTGACATTTTACCCCAAATAAGTGGTGATGTACTCACGGGCAAGGGAACCTTTGATCCACCTACAACACCTCTCGATGAAAATCGTCAAGGCAATCCATATGCAACTTACGGATTCGGAGCACATATAGCTGAAGTTGAAGTGGACACTTTATTAGGAACAACTAAAGTTCTGAGACTTGCCGCTGCACATGATGTCGGGAAAACCATCAATCCAACTCAGGTAGAAGGGCAGATTCATGGTGGAATCGCACAAGGGTTAGGATTGGCCCTAATGGAAGAGTACATACAAAAGGTCAGTGAAAATCTGCACGATTATCTTATGCCGACAGTTGGCGATATGCCGGAAATCGAGGTAATCTTGATTGAGGATCCGGAACCGTTGGGACCATACGGGGCCAAAGGAATTGGTGAACATGCATTGATTCCAACAGCACCTGCAATCCTAGGTGCTATTAAGCACGCCACCGGAGTTTCTATCCATCATGTTCCAGCAACACCTGACTGCGTTCTTGCTACACTTCAAAAAGCAGGAAAAAATGGTTAGTAATTCTGAAGAAAAGAGTACATCTTCTGAAAAAGTCAATTGCGATGCCTGTCCGATTCTGTGCAGAATTAGCCCAGGGAAAACCGGATCATGTGACCGCTATGGCAACTTTAACGGGAAACTTCAACGGATAGATCCCGTAATCCTTACTCAAAATGTAATTGACCAAAATGAAGCAGTTGTTCCTTTTGAAAAACAAACAAAAAAGTGGGACGGCTCCGTCTTGAATCCAGAATCAATTTTTCCAACTGCTTTAGGGGCAGGCACCACATATCCGGATTACAAACCAGCACCTTTTATTATTGCGAGCAGACATCATGATGTGGATATGGTCACCGTGGTTACAGAAGGCATCTTCAGTTATTGTAGCTACAAAATCAAAATCGATACAGACCGCTACGTTGGACCGGAAAAAGCCTCCGTTCGTTGTCAAGGCGAAGAGGTTGGACACGTTATTACAGCTGAATATGGTTCACAGATGCTCTCTCTTGGAGGAGTTCATCATTTGACAGGAGGCAGCAAGCAAGAAGGGAGAGTTACCTGCCAAATGATGATGGACCTGGGAAATAAAAAATCTGTAGAATTTGAAGTTGATGAAGGCTCCAGACTGGTCATTAAAGCGGGTTCAGCTCCAATCATAGATGGTGAACAGGAGGAGAGAATGCGTGTAGGCTGTGGTTCTGCAACAATCGGAATCTTTGCAAAACAGTGGCATGGACATGTTGATGAAGTGATTGTGGTGGATGAACACATAACCGGCATGCTTTCAGAACATCAGGCAGGTCGCTTTTTAGGCATGGAACCTTCCGGAATCAGGGTCCGCGGTCGGCGTTCCACTCCTGGAAGATATTTTCAGGTAGCTAATCCAGGGCACGGCTGGGGAGGGACCGATATTTCCAATCCTCTTGAAATCATAGATCGTATTAAAAAAGGTGTCACATATCCAGGTTTGAGATTGTTAATGGTGAGTACAACTGGTGAAGATGCAACTTATTTTGTTTTTGACGAAAATCTCAAACCTTGTGAACAAAAAATGCCAAAGATTCTTCAAAAAGTAGTGGATAGAATTGGAGAAAACTGTGAACCTGCTTGCTCAAGTGTACTTTTCATGGCTGGAGCCGGTGGTAGTTTGAGAGCAGGTGTCACTGAAAACCCTGTTAGCCTTACTCGATCTGTTCAAAATTTATTAACTAGAATAACATGCGGAGGGGCTCCTGTATATGTCTGGCCTGGTGGAGGAATCACGATCATGGTCGATGTAACAAAAATGCCTGAAAATTCTTTTGGTAGTGTCCCTACCCCAGCTATAGTGGCTCCGATTGAATTCACAATGAACCT
>ERZ651768.1806-NODE-1806-length-15333-cov-10.889814_pt1 | contig 15333 bp, 9 predicted proteins | sample MGYA00514754_ERZ651768 | MGnify/ENA metagenome assembly ERZ651768
ACGTGGAGATTCCGAAGGATGGAGTGCCATCCAAGACACCAACCAAGGAAGAAATGCACTCAAACTTGGACTAGGCCAGTACCCAACATGAAGCTTCGAAGGAGAAGTTATCGGGTTGTAAGGAACTCAGCTAAAGCCTAATTCTGTCTAGAGAAAAGTTTTTTCAAAGGGTTACATTCTAAGAAGAATGAGAGCTGAAATGCTCTGACTTAATCTTGAAAATATCGAAACCAAAAAGGATCCAAATGAAAGGGTAGATCTTTCGGACCCAGTTAAAATACACGAATCTTGGATCCTAGTTTGGTGTAACTCTGAAAGCACAACTTTAAGATGATTTATTTGCGTTTGACTCTAATTATTTGCTTTGCGCTGGCAACCAAAACTTTGCGTTGCGAATCAGCTGTGTCGGTGGGGGTTGCAAAAGTGGATGTGACGCCCAAGGGACCGGTTTTGCTAGCGGGGTATGGTGGGCGGACAACGGAGCATCAAGGTGTCGATACGTCTTTATGGGCTCGTGCGCTGGTGATCGGTGACAAGCGAATGGTGGCGGTTGTGGTGCTTGATAATTGTGGGGTGCCGCAGGTGGTTACAGATCGCTTGGCCAAGCGCTTGGCCAAGCATGGGTTTTCGTCCGATCGCTTGGTGGTCGCCGCAACGCATACTCACAATGCCCCGACCTTGGTCGATTATGCATCGGTGGTTTGGATGGGGCGCACCACGACGGAGCAGGATCGGAGGGTGGCGAAGTACACGAAATTTGCGATCGATAAAATGGAGGAAGCTGTTCTCGCGGCCTTAGCCAGGCGCGAACCGATGCAGCTTGAATGGGCCCAGGGGCGCGCGACGTTCGGTGGAAACCGGCGGATGATCCGTGGTGGCAAGTGGACCGGCTTTGGTTTTCAACGAAACGCACCAGTGGATCACAGCATGCCGGTTCTCGGGGCACGAGACAGCAACGGTACGGTGCGTGCTATTTGGGCGAATTATGCCTGTCACTGCACGACGGTGGGTTCCCGGAATCGTGTCGGCGGAGATTGGGCCGGTTTTGCGAATGAGTGGATGGAGAAAGAGTTTGCCGGTGCGGTGTCACTGATGACGATTGGTTGCGGCGCGGACGTCGGGCCGCAACCAAGCGGGAGTCTACAGGCTGCCGAAGAACACGGGCGCTCGGTTGCCGTGGAAGCCAAACGGCTGCTCATGGGAGAAACGATTTCACTGGACGGGGTGCCCACCGTGGTCTCCAGGCGGATACAATTGCCATTGGCCAAACCGAAACCGCGCGAACATTGGCAGGCACAATTGAAGTCCGGTGGGTTCGAGCATCAATTGGCCAAAGCGATGATTGCGAAACTGGACGTGCAGGGATCGATTCCGGCGCAGGTGAGTTATCCACTATCGATCTGGAAATTTGGAGATGATTTGGCAATGGTGTTTCTTGCGGGCGAGGTGGTGGTAGATTATGCCGTTCGGCTTAAGCGGGAACTTGACTGGTCTCGCCTGTGGATCAACGCATGGGTGAATGACATGCCAGGCTACATTCCGTCGCGCCGTGTGTTGGAGGAGGGTGGTTACGAGGCCGATTTTTCCCAAGTATACTATGAACAGCCCGGTCGATACGATCCGGGTTTAGAAGATAAGCTGGTTCAAGCCGTTCGTGAATTGGCAGGTGAACCATTCAGGGCTAGGGCGGATCAGGAACCTTCGCCCTATCACAAGCTGCCCAGCGGTGAAGCATTGATGTTCAAGCGCTTGGCCAACTGGGTGGCCGGCGAAAGAACGAAAGAAGAAATTCGTATGCTGCAAAAGCTACGAGATTATGTGCGAGTGGCCCAACCGGCGGTCGGGATTGTCTCGAAAGGAGAAGGCGAGGAGACGGAGTGGTTTAACTATGCTGGAGACCATGATCATCGAAGATTTATTCGTCAGCTGAAAACCGGAACTCAATTGACTTGGGTGATGCCGCTGACACCCAAAATCGCAGGCAGCACTTTGGTTTATTGTTTTTCCGGTGGTGTCGGGTGGGAAACAGAACCGAAAACAGACGGCTTCGCGCTGGTTCTCAATAGTGAGGAAAAACTCCGCTTCGACGTGACGCGGCAGTTGACACGGTGGATTTCCAAAGATGGCGCGGTGGAACTGATCTATTTGCCGACATGGACTTCCGATGTCGATTCTGGAGGGTTCTTTTTTGTAGCGCTGACACGAAGAATCCCGGTGGACGGAAACGGAGAGGTGTCGTTTGCTGTGAGATCGCTTGGCCAAGGTTCAAAACGCTGGTTTGCGCTCGACACCCAACAGCCCGGTTCCGACAAGCTTATAAATCTTGGCCAAGCGCTTGACTAACGTTGTGAGTGTCGTGGTTCTTTCGTACGATTTCCAGCCAAAACTTATGAGGAACTGGATAAGAATTTTCGTTTCAGCATTGGCTTGTTTTGTGTCTGTTGATGCCGCCACGCGGCCGAACATTGTCCTGATCATGGCCGATGACATGGGCTTTGCCGATCTGGGTTGCTACGGGTTGAAAGTTTAGACACCCAATCTCGACACCTTGGTAGCGGTGCTGACTTACGTTCGAAACTCGTTTGAAAACCACGCATCTACGATTACCCCTACTGAGGCAAATGAGATCCGCAAGGCGATAAAGGATCAAGCCAACCTGTACACCTCGGCACAACTACTCGAGCAGCACCCGAACTAACAAGTCGGTTCCGTCTTACTTCTTCTGGACATGCAGGATGAGGGGATTAGAAGCAATGCCTTTTTCGGCTGTGGCTCGGATGTGGAAGCGCTTGGTGGTTTCCGGCACCCAATCGTCGGCGGTGATGAAAAACTCTCGCTCGGTTTGGCCTTCCACGATCAGCAGTCCGTTTAGGCCGATGTTATCCACGTAAACGCCGTGCGGAAGGTTACGGCCTGCGTCGTGGCTGCCCAGTTCAACGCGGCTGTTGAATCCGTTTCGTTCAACTTTTACCTTCGCAGAAATGGTCTCTCCAGGCGCGATGATGAATTCCAGCGGCTTGGTGGTCGTGCCGGTTCTCGCGGCGCCGCTTTCGTTGGTGGTCACTTGCACGAGCAGTTTGGGTTTATCAATCGGTTTGATGTTTCCGAGTTTGCCAATGTCATGGGTGACTTTCTTGCCGTTGATCGTTGCGGTGGCTGTGACTATTGCAAAATCGTTCTCCGGCATTGCTGTGTCCGTTCCGGTGTAGATGGCGCCGTAGGCCATGGGTTGTCCGGCCTGGATGGTCAAGGGTGTGGTCACATGAAACCCTTCCGGAACATCTGTAATATCGATCCGGATTGGCCCCTCAAAGTCGTCGAGTCGCTCGGCCTTCACGTTAAACTCGCGGCCGCTACCCTTGGGTACGCCATCAGCAAACCCGCCGATGGTCAGTTTGAAGTCAGGGCGACGTGGTCGAATGATCATGGTGTATTTGAAGTTCTCGGCTTGGAAACCGCGAACATCCGACACACGCACCAGGTAGTCTCCATCGACGGGCGCGGTGAATGTCAGCTTTGAGTCCTTGCCGAAACGTCGCCGGCTTTCATCGTCGTTTTGGTAATAAATCGTGAACGTTGGCAGACCATTCGCGATGGGCGCGGCGTCCTTGGGCAAGGTCTCGACGATATAGGCGGCTTGGCCAAGTGGATGCGCCAACGGCGTGGTGTCGAGGTAGCCGTAGCGACTACCGCTGCCAGGGTAAACCATGTAGCCGCTGTCGGGACCACGCGGGTAATGCCAGAGCTTCACTACTTCGCCGTTCACGTAGAGAAATTGGTTGAGCTTCATTTCGTCCCACTTGAAGAGTCGAAAGTCGCCTGAGGTGTTGGAATCTTTCCCACGGAAGGTCAGCCAGGATTCCCGCACAGCCTTGAGTCGAATGCGCTCGATGGGGTGGCCGGCGGCATCGAGCACTTCCACTTTAGAATCCAACGGCGACTTGCTTCGGGCTGCGTTGATTTCGATCACCCATTGCTCGCCGGCCTTGGCGTCGAAGCGAAACAGGTCGGCGTCGGAGTCTTTGCTCCCGTGGATGGTCCCGGCGACTTTCGCCGGCACCTGAATCGCCATCGCTGACTTTGCGTCGTTATTCGGCTCCTGCTCGGAAAGTACGGCTTGGTCAAGCGGTGCTCGGGTTGTGGCTTCTGGAGAAGGTGTCTGGGCGAGGGCGGCTGTCTGTTTGGTCAAGCGCAGTTCGTATTTCTGAAACGAGCCGTCCAACCGGCCCACGTAGAGTGTTTTGTCGTTGGAGCCGAAGGTCAAGGCGGAGACGACGTCCGGCTGGTTGGCGATGGTCTGCAGCGGTTCGAGGCCCGGCAGCGACCAGACTTTCACCGTGCGATCGGCGGAGGCGGAGGCCAAGTTCGTTCCGGTAGGGCTAATTGCGAGATTGGTGATCTCATCCTCGTGTGCAAAGCGAACACGCTCGAGCGGGTTGATTTGCGCCCGGTCGCCACTGATCCATTTCCACAGACGGATTTGTTTGTCGGCACCGGCGGCAATGATGTGTCGGCTGTCCGGTGTAAACGCGGTGAGGAATTGTTCGCCGGTGGGTTGGCCGAACGTGTCGAGTCGTTGGCCCGTGGTGGTGTTCCAGAGTTTTACCAAAGAGTCGCCCCCGGCGCTTGCCAGCACCTTGCCGTCCGGGCTGAAGGCGATGCTGAACACGGCGCCGTTGTGGCCATTGAGCTTGTTGAGCACCTTGCCGGTTTTTGCGTCCCAAAGTTGGATGAGTCGATCGTACCCAGCAGTGGCCAAGCGCTGGCCGTCCGGCGAAAAAGCCACGCCATACAGGGCATCGCGATGGCCTTGGCTGAATTCGCGTATGCGATTTCCGGAATCAAGATCAAACAGCACCGCAACGCCGTTCAGGCCCGGAACACCGGAGGCAGCCGCCAGCCACTTGGCGTCTGGTGAAATGGTGATGGCGTTTACCTTGCCGGGGATACCCATGAGTTTTTTGTCGGCGAATTGAATTTCGCCATAACGCCCAATCGCAAGCTGTCCGTTGGAGGCGACGGTCATGGCGGTAATCGGTCGGTCGGTATATTTGTTGGCTGTAATTATTGGGACATTCAACGTGGACAGAATGGAGCGATCATGACTTGGCCCCTTCGCACCGCCGTTGATCCATTCCGTGAGCGTAGCAATGTGTTGCGGTGTAGGCTGTGGTTCCTTGCGTGGTGGCATGTACGGCTTTGCCTGCTTCGTGACGGCCTTAATGAACAGCGAGTCAGTGGCATTACCCGGTTTGATGGAGGCTCCATTTTCGCCGCCTTTCATCAGCGTATTAAATGTCTCCACGGAAAATTCGCCCTCAAGGTCAAGGTCATTGTGGCAGCCGGCACAGTACTCGCGCAGGATAGGGGCAACATCTTTGTGAAAATCAATCGTTTCCGCGAAGGCGGGTAAGGCGATCTGTGCAAGAACAAGAGAAAGTGGAAATTTCATGGCTCAGTGCTGGAACAGGAATTCGCGGCTGGTCATCAGTGCCCAGAAGAGATCTTCCACGACGCCACGGCGTTGGGTTTCGGGTGCCACCTCGAAAATATTCTGAAGCCGTTTACGTTCCGAGTCGCTGGGGCGGCGGGAGAGGCAGAGCAGGTAGGTGTCCTCGATGATGGCGTCGTTGCTCTGCGTGATTAGCGTGTTTACACAGCTTTGGTTGTTGCGAAGATTGTTGTTTAGCGTGTTACCGTTGGAGAGGTGGAGCACCTGAACCATGCTGGGTTTGTTGGAGCGTTCGCACTCACAGGTGATCTCGCGTTCATTCCGCCCGAACGTCTTGAGGAAGTATGAGGTCACGGAGGAGTCGGAAAGTTGAAGCGCGCGTGTTCCGTCACGGTATAGACTAATCCCCTGGGTGCTGCCATCGGAGAGTGTGATTTTGTTGTATTTTGGCGAGATGCGGGTTACGGATGTGATCGCATCCTGAAGCACCTCGGCCATCAAGCGGCGAGGGTAGTAGCGGGAGAAATGTTTTTGATCTCCCTTGTTTTCCGGCAGTGGCCTGCTGCTGCGTCGATAGGTTTCGCTTCGCAGAATAAGTCGCATGAGTGACTTCAAGTCGTAGTTATTTTCCGCAAGGTGCTTGGAGATGGCCTGCAACAACGGTTCATTTGAGGCGGGGTTGGAGGTGCGAAGGTCGTCCACCGGTTCGACGATGCCGCGACCGAAGAAGTTGGCCCAGACACGGTTGGCAATGGAGCGGGCGAAGTACGGGTTCTCCGGTGAGGTTAGCCAATCGGCCAAGGCTTCGCGGCGATCTTCGGTCGAATCGCTGGCGATTGTTTGACCATCGAGGGGTGCCGGTGGTTGCGGCTTACCGGTTCGCGGTTGGATGAGGTCGCCGCGGTCGACAATGAACAAGGTCCGCGCCCCATCTCCACTGCGCGCATCGCCGCCCCAACCCTTGGCCCGGACACGGGCGAACAAATTGGCGAACGAGTAGTATTGGTCATTCGTCCATTTCTCCAGAGGATGATTATGGCACTTGGCACAGCCGATGGAGAGGCTCATGAATGCTTGGCTGACGTTCTCCGCCATCGTTTCAGGGTCCTGATGGATCGAATAAAAATTCGCGGCTCCATTTTTCAGCGTATCCCCCTTGGCTGTGACGACTTGCCGGACGAGTTGATCCCACGGCGTGTTTTTTTCGATCTCGCCGCGGAGCCAATCGTAATAGGTCTTGAGAGCCTGGGGGCGCAGTTTTTTGCTGCTGATTAAAAACAAGTCAGAGAGACGATAGGCCCAGTAGTCGATGAACTCCGGTTGTGAGAGGAGTTTTTCGACGAGCGCGTCGCGCTTGGTTTCGGAGGGGTCACCGAGGAAATCCTTGGTTTCGTCCGGTGTTGGCAATGTGCCAACGACGTCAAGATAAACGCGGCGGATGAATTCGCTGTCGGAGCTTGGCATGGAAGGCTTTAGGTTGAGCCGCCGCAACTGCTCAACGACATGCTTGTCGATGACATTGCGCTTGGGCGTGTGCGCAAACACATCGTCAGGGATCGTGCTAGGCCAAGGGGAGGTGATGCGGGCCAAGGCGATTTGCCCGGAGTACCAAGCGGTAATAGCACCCTCGCCGTAGCCGATGACCCTGGTCAAGTCGGTGGCTTCATCGACCTCAGCCACGGTGGCATCAGTCGAGGTGAGGCGCGCCCATCGAGTGACGTTCCGCTTGGTTCCGTCACTGAAAAAGGCGTGAATGGCCAACGACTGCGTGTCTCCTTTTTTGAGTAGCGAAAGGGACGGGGTGAGTTCGATTCGATTCAGTTCGGGATCCCCGGTTGAGGGGGCGGGTGCACCCTGTTGAATCCATTGAATAAGCAGCTTGTAGTCCTCGGAATTCTCGTGAAGCACTTTGCCGCCTTTGTGGCGAACGGCGGCAGTGGGTTTGGTGAGGAACAAGCTCCTGGCTGGATCGGCGAACTCGATGCGGCGCCCGCGGTTTTCGCGAGTGATGTTATAGTGGTCGGTTGCCGGATCATATGCGTTCAGGCTTAGTCGAAAACCGCCCTTGCCGGCAAGGGCGCCGTGGCAGCCACCGGCGTTGCAACCGGCCTTGGACAGCACCGGCAACACATCATGTCGAAAACTCAGCGACCGATTGTTGGCAACGGCAGACGTTACTAAGGCGAATAGACTCAAGAAAGATAGCATTCTCATGCGAACAGTTCCTTGATGGGTTCATTGCCGAAATCGACGAGCGGGAAGGGGCGTCCGGACGGGCCGGGCAGGGTACTTTCTGGGTCAAGGCCAAGACTGTGAAAAATTGTTGCAACCACATCGCCAGGTTCGACAGGGCGCTCAGCCGGCAAACCTCCGATCGGGTCGCTTTTACCAACTACTCTCCCGCCTTTTACGCCGCCACCGGCGAAGGAGCAGGTGAAACATTGCGGCCAATGATCACGCCCGCCTGCGGGGTTCACCTTGGGGGTTCGTCCGAACTCGGAAAGGGTCGTTACCATCGTGTCCTCTAGCAGTCCTCGGTCGTGCAGGTCTTCGATCAAAGCGCTGTAGCCCTGGTCGTACATAGGGGCTACTTGCTCCTTCATTTGTTTTATAGAAATGAACGGCTTGGAGCCATGGATGTCCCAGGAGAGTTGATCGAACACGGTGAGGAAGCTGTTGATGGTGACCATCCGTACGCCATTTTCCACCAGGCGGCGGGCGAGCAGGCAGCATTGACCTAGGCGATTCATGCCGTAGCGCTCGCGAACGGATTGCTTTTCCTTGCTTAGATCAAACGCTGCACGCGCCTGTTCGCTGGTCATCATGCGAAATGCGGAATGGAAGCTGTCGTTGAGCAGTCGGGCGTCCTCGCTGGCTTCAAAATTTTTCACTGCACTGTCAACGATGTCGCGCATCTTGCGACGGCGATCAAGTCGAGCTGCACCGATCTGGTCCGGTGGCAGTAGGTCCGGCACCTTGAAATTTTTCTTTGATGGATCTGCGTTAAGTGCAAACGGATCGTGTGCCTTGCCGAGAAATCCGCCTGCTTGGCCGTTGGGCAGGTTGCCGCCGCCGCGCCCCATCAACTCTGGTAGCACAACAAACGGCGGGAGGTCACTCTTGCGGCCTAACAAATAACTGGCGACGGCTCCGGCGTGAGGCGTCTGCACCCCGCCGCTGAACCGCCGGCCGGTCTGCATGATTTGCCAGCCTGCATCGTGCACTGCCGCGCCGCCATGGTGCACGGTGCGCACGAGTGAAAATTTATCAGCGACCTTGGCATGCATCGGCAGGATTTCCGAAATATCGATGTCGGGTGACTTGGTGCGGATTGGCTTGAACGGACCTCGAATCTCGCGCGGTGCATCCGGTTTCATATCCCAGAGATCCACGTGGCTCGGCGCGCCGAGGTTGAATATCATGATACATGCGCGGTTATCATGGCCCGGTTTTACTGCACCACGCTCCCTGGCGGCGAGCAACTGTGGCAGCGATAGACCGGCAGCACCGAGCGCGCCGATTTGCAGGAACTCGCGCCGTTTCAGATGGCTGCCGCCGCAGATTGAGGCATTCTCTTCAGCTAAAAAATCAAACATGGTTCACCTTTTTTTGCGGTATTTGTCACCGCAGCGTGGGCTACAGGGAGATTAACCTCATGAGCGCGGATTTCGCAACGAAAACGGTGCTGGATTGACAAACAGCGACGCTGCCGTGATTTTGATGCCACTATTCTCGTTTAAGATTAAACGGCAAAGATAGGTGAAAAATGCAGATCTTTTTCATGAAACCCAAACAGCTGACTTTGCTGTTTGTTTCCTTTTCCGGTTTCAACACGTTTGTTCCAGGCTTCGCCCGGGTCGCTGGATGAAGTATAAACGCCTATCTAAGGGATAGCATGAAATCTCATCGTTACATTCGTAGGACAATCTTCTCTATCACTGTCGTTTTGCTGGCCGTGTCGCGGCAAACCACACCAGCCTTAAAAGAAGAAAATCCCCGCACTGAAAGCCGTCAGGGAGTTGAAACGATCCTGTTATATCAACGCAACAGTGGTGGTTGGCCAAAGAACTACGAACGTGAAGAGAAATTATCAAAAAAGGCGCGTTCGAAAGTTCTGTCGGAAAAAAACAAAAATGACGCAATGATTGACAACGGGGCAACCCACACTGAGATCCGTCTATTGGCAGATGCCTATCACGAGACTTCCGACAACCGTTTTCGAGATGCTGCGATCAAGGGCATCAACTACCTGCTTACTGCACAGTATGACAATGGTGGCTGGCCGCAGCGTTTCCCGGAGCCCACGGGATATGCAAAACACATCACCTTCAACGACAATGCCATGATTGGTGCGATGAGCCTGTTGCGAGACATCTTGGTCGATCGCAAGAGATTTTCTTTTGTTTCAAGGGATGTGCGTGCCCAGTGCGGGAAGGCAATTGAGCGTGGGGTTAGTTGCATCTTGAAATGTCAAATCAAAGTTAATGGCAGGCGAACTGTATGGTGTGCGCAGCATGACGAAAAGACGTTCCAACCCCGCAAGGCACGTTCATACGAGTTGCCATCGTTCAGCGGTAGCGAGTCAGTTAAAATTGTCCGTTTTCTTATGCAGATCGACCAGCCCAGCAAACAGGTGATTGAGGCAATCGACGGTGCCGTCACCTGGTTTGATCAGTCAAAATTGGAAGGTATCAAGCAGGTCCGTGTTGAAGATCCAACCAAGCCAGGCGGTCATGACAAGATTATCGTCAAGGATGGCAATGCCTCCCCGATGTGGGCTCGTTTCTATGATATTAAAACAAACGATCCAATTTTTTGCAGTAGAGATGGTGTCCCTCGGAAGACGCTAGCAGAAATATCTCACGAACGGCGAAACGGTTACTCGTGGCTTGGTTATTATGCGCGTGACCTGCTTGCAGAAGACCTGCCAGCTTGGGGGAAACGATTGGGACGCAGGTAAGAAGCCCAAGATTGCTTTATGTTAAACGAGCAAACGGTGCACTGCATAAGTAATGATGTGATGTTTTGCGGCAGATCGATCAAGAAATGGCTGGAGACTAAGTGATGAAGCAGTTTGCCGCGTCTGCAGCGCCAAAGTCCTTGAGCAGGGAGGACATTCAGAGTTATGGCATCAACGGATATCTTGTGCTGCCGAATTTGATCAATGAAGATAAACTAATTCCGATTTTGAACGAATGCATGGCAGCGTGGCATCGTGAAAAGGACGAGTACAATCCAAAAGCCACATGGCTGAAAAACTCACTATTGCCGGATATTCATCATCGATCCAGTCTTGTGAGGCGTTATTATTTTGATGGCCCGCTGGTGGATGTAGCCCAGCAATTGATCGGCCCAAACATCAAGGGGGCCACCTCGCAGTTGACATTCAAAATGCGGGGCAACATCAAGCCATTCGGATGGCATCAGGACAACGGATACGGTCAACTTGAGCCAACCAATGCAATCTCCACATTGACCGCATTGGACAATGCAGATGAGGAGAACGGTTGCCTTTGGCTGATCCCTGGATCACACAAAGGTGGTCAGGTTGATGTGTCAGATCGACTTTCCGCTCAGGCCAAGTTGGCTGAAAAGGATTTGAGCATCGAGATTGATAACGATAAATCAGCGATTCCAATCCCGCTCAATGCCGGCGATGCAGTGGTGTTGCATTGTCATCTTCTACATCGATCGGAAGGGAACATGTCGACGACTCGTGATCGGCGGATATTATTTTTGCGGTATGCCGATGCCGATGCGGTTGAGGTTTACAACGGCAACCAACCTCGGCTCGGGCCGTTGCTGCGTGGGGTCTCGCGTTTTGGGGAGGTCACTGAATATGAACGCGAGTTGTTTGATGGATAATGAAAATGATTGAGAAATGTTTAATGGGTGTTGTTGCCGTGTGGTGTCTTGCGGGGAGCCTGTTTGCCAGGCAAAACGCAGCGCCTTCGTCTCATTTCGTTTTCGATGATAATTTTGAGGGCGACATTGTGATTAACGAAGTTCGCGTGCCGCAATCAGGTGTGGCGATGTACACCTACTACGAAGCGCTCGGTTGGCGGGGTGGAGCTTCGGGGTATGCGGGTATTCAGGTGCACCCGCGCGGGAATAATTTCATTTTTTCGATTTGGGATCATAAGGATCACGCCGCACCGATTAAGGCAGTGCATCGTGGGCCAGGAACGATTACCCAAAAATTTGGGGGCGAAGGCACGGGACTTAAGTCGTGGAACTTCGAGTTGGGTTGGGAGCCCGACACTTGGTACACGCTGGTCTCGCGGAGTTGGGCGGTTGGGGATCACACATTTTACGGCTTTTGGGCACGATCGGGTGAAAGCAAAAAATGGACGCATTTGGTGACGATGGACGTCGCTGCGAAGAAGGCATTTTTCAAAGGAGGTACCGACGCATTTATCGAGGACTGGCTGGAGACAGGTAAAAATTCTCGAACAACCAACCTTCGAGGTGGCTGGAAAAGAAAGTTGAACGGAGATTGGCATACGTTTCAGGGTGGGCGCTATTCGGTGAACTACTGGGATCTGGAGCCGGGAAAGCGTTCATTTAATTTCAAGACGAATTGGAACGGCGGCGTGGCCAAGGACGAGGCCGGATCGTTTTATTTCATGACGGCCGGCGGGAAGGACACCAAGCCAAGCGCGACCAATCCTTCGCGGCACAACATCAAGCGAAAGGACACCAAGCCGAAGTATGAGGCGATCAAACTAAAATCTGCCAAGCTGCGCTTGGCCAAGCGAGGTAAACTTGTGCTCACATGGGAAACGGATTCACAAACATTGCCACAGTTTGGCTTCAAGATAACTGGCCACGATAATCCATCTGCTCAGGGAGAGGCGCTGTTTCAGCTAGAGGGTGTGGAACCGCATGCGCGGCGTGCGGAATTGCCCATGCAAAAAGCGCTTGGCCAGGCGCAGGTTTTTGTTCGGATCCGTTGTTTGGATATTCTGGACAATGAGTCTCCAGTTCTTTATCTAAAGCTGGACGATTGAAAATCTACAAAAAGTTGCCATTTTTTTCGTGATAATCTACCTTTTCGTCTTCGGGGAGCGGACAAGGCGAATTTTGTATTTCCATTGTTCCGAATCTAAAAAAGAATTCATTTATTGTGTCGTTTTCTGTTTTTGTGGCAGTAATGTAGCGTAAGGCGGAATGCATCGATTTGGCATCAGTAGATTTCACTTTTTAATCCTTCTTATAGGATTTCATGGTACGATTTTGGCGTCGGAGACAGTGCCTGCCGACGTGCTCTTTGCGCGGAAAGTGTTACCGCTATTCAAGGAGAAGTGCTTGGCTTGCCATGGGAACGACCTCAAGAAGTTGAAGGGCGATCTAGACCTGCGTAACCGCGCCGGTTTGCTCAAAGGCGGTGAAAGCGAGGATCCCTCGATCGTCCCAGGTAAACCACTTCAAAGCCCGTTGTATCTCGCCTCCACGCGCGAACATGAGGATGACTGGGAGCCGATGCCGCCCAAGGAGAATGACAAGCTAAGCACGGCGCAAGAGGTGTACTTAAAGGATTGGATTGCCGGTGGTGCGCCCTGGCCGGATGTGAAGCGGATTGCAGAACTGCTGGAGCAGAAGGATCCGTGGGGGGTTGAGGGCGGCTTGTTGGTAAAGACCAGCGGTGGCTTGAGCGAGGATTGGACCAATCGGAAATATGATCCAAAGAATCTATGGGCGTATCAACCGGTGAAACGTCCTCCAATACCGATGGATTCCATCAACCCAATCGATGCCTTTATCAACGTTCGTATACCTGACGGACTGAAACCGGCTCCCGAAGCGGATCGTTTGACTCTTATTCGGCGAGCGACTTTTGATCTCACTGGTTTACCACCAACACCGGAAGAGATTGAATCCTTCGTGAACGATATCGAGCTGGATGCTTATGAGAGTCTCATTGAGCGGTTATTGGCATCCCCGCATTACGGTGAGCAGTGGGGGCGGCATTGGTTGGATGTGGTGCGCTATGCGGACAGTGGTGGTTTTGCCAATGACTTTGAGCGGCCGAACGCCTGGCGATATCGCGACTACATCATTCGTTCGTTCAATGAAGACAAGCCGTACGATCAGTTCATTCGTGAGCAGATTGCGGGCGATGAGATTCATCCAAATAGTACGGAAAACAAAATTGCGGTTGGTTTTCTACGGATGGGGCCCTGGGAACAGACTGGCATGGCGGTGGCTCGTGTAACGAGGCAGTTTTTTCTGGATGATGTGACCGATTCTGTTGGACAGGTTTTTCTTGGGCACGCCTTGCAGTGCGCGCGTTGTCATGATCATAAATTTGACCCGATACCTACTCGTGACTACTACTCGATGCAGGCAGTGTTCGCAAATACGCAATTCGCCGAGGTGAACGCTCCTTTTCAACCAAGTGAGAATACCGAAGGCTTGGAGATCCACAAAAAATATCACCAACTTCGTAACGACGAAAACAAGCGGATGCTGGGCGGTCTGCCAAAGGAACGGGTCACACCGAATGATTTTGGTCGTGAACGACTTGGGCGCAAGTGGAGCACGCTGTTCAGTTGGGGATTGGATCGTTACCGACCCATTGCGTTTACTGTTTACAATGGCAAGACGCGCTTTCAGAAAAAAATCGCTTCCCGACAGCAAAAGCCGACGGGCGATCTAGGTACTAAAACGGCTCCGGAAAAGACGGCCATCCTGACCGGTGGCGATTTGTTTTCACCTGCCGATCCAGTCGCCCCGGGTGCGTTAAGTGTTGTTGGCCTTAAGGTTGATATTCCCAAGGAAGTGAACGGGCGTCGGACAGCCTTGGCGAAGTGGATAACACATAAGGACAATCCGTTAACGGCCCGTGTGATGGTCAATCGTGTTTGGCAGTATCACTTTGGCCGCGGCTTGGCGGGGAACCCAAATAATTTCGGAGCCACTGGCAAGAAATCGACGCATCCGGAGCTGCTCGATTGGTTGGCATCGGAATTCATGACCAAAGGCTGGTCGGTAAAACAACTGCATCGGCTCATCATGACATCCGAAACGTATCGTCGAGCTAGCACGCAGCTAACGCCGGAGCGCTTGGTCAAGCTGGATTCTGAAGGCAATAGCTATGCCGTATTCCGGCCGCGCCGCTTGGCTGCTGAGGAATTGAGGGATGCGATGCTGGCGGTGACGGGCGAACTGAACCGAAAACCTGGCGGCATTCCGGCCCGTCCGGATATGAGCCTGGAAGCGGCGCTTCAGCCGCGGATGATTATGGGCACCTTCGCCCCGAGCTATGTTCCGGATACAAAACCGGAGCAGCGTAATCGTCGGTCGGTTTACGCTCTCAAGCTACGCGGCCAACGGGATCCGTTCATGACGACCTTCAATCAGCCTGGCCCAGACAAATCCTGTGAATTGCGGGACAGCTCGAATGTGACACCGCAGGTGTTCACGTTGTTCAACAGCGAGGAGTCCGCCGACCGCGCCCTGGCATTTGCGGCGCGGGTTCTCAAGGAAACCAAGGTCGACGGGGAAGCGGTACGCCGGGCGTTCCGGCTTGCGTTCGGTCGTGTGCCGAACAAGGCCGAGGCTGGTGATGCCCTGCAACTTTGGAAGGAAACAACTGAAGAGCAAGCCAAGCGCAACCCAAACCCCCGCACTTATCCGACCGAGGTGGTCCGTTCTGCAAATGAGGAGAATACCGGCCAGACATTTACCTTTGTGGAGAAACTTTTTGAGTATCAGGATTACCAGCCGGACCTTCAACCGCATCAAGTCGATGCGCGAACACGCGGTTTCGCTGACCTATGCCTGGCTTTGCTCAATGCAAATGAATTTTTGTACGTTTATTAGGAAAATGAGAACACTTATTCTAATTCTTTCCCTAACCAGTTGGGTGAATCCTCTGG
>ERZ651768.1807-NODE-1807-length-15333-cov-3.395189_pt1 | contig 15333 bp, 12 predicted proteins | sample MGYA00514754_ERZ651768 | MGnify/ENA metagenome assembly ERZ651768
TTCAGACGTGTGTTCTTCCGATCTATAAAGAGATTCCAGCATCATAGCGTCTTCTTTCGAGATTTCTTTAGTGTTCATGTCGTTTCCAGGTTGGTTGTTCGATCGATGTACCCGCTCCTATCCAAAGTGTATGTAACCGGGATACCTTTACAGTAATTAACCATTCTATGTCAGGATGAGTGAGGCAGTTGAGCGCAGCAGTTCTCTTGATGAGGCCTACCGTCATGAGGGGATACAGGGATGGGTAACTGAGTCATAAGCACGGTTGGCAAGAATTAGCGGTCGTCCGTAGTCGGCGATGAATGCACTCTGGACTTCGCCCAGTACAAACTAGTGAGATCTGTCACGGATCGTAGAGATTACCTTACAGTCAAACGCAACTAACGGATCAATAACGCGAGGACATCCCTCTGACATTATTCTCTACTCTGCGCAAGAAAAAGGATCCTCGCCGGCAATTATTGTCGTCCAGCGAACGCCTCTGAGATAAATACCTGGTCTTCCCTTAACGCATTCACAGCGAACACGCGATTCTCGATTATTACCGGCACCGATCTTCCGAGGTGGTGCAAGTACACCTTAATGATGGGTCCATTCGCACCGGCTGAAACCGTAACACTCGATCGACGCGCCTGACCGTCAGTGGTGACGACGTTGACAGTGGACGCAACGCGACTCAGTCCTATCAAGAAACTTTTGTCTTAATACCGGGTTGGTCATGGAATGCAATCTGTCTTAATTGAGTCATCGAGGAATCGAACAATCTCGGATATAAACAGCTCCGGTTGTTCGCTCAAACCCATGTGCTGAAGCCTCGGGATTATGACCGTCTGTGCACCGTCGATCTCGCTGCTGATTCCGTATGCCATATCGGGGTTACTGCCACTGTCGTTCTCGCAGGTAATTACTAACGTGGGCGTGTCGATTGATTGCTGCGGACGGATTAATTCCGTAACGCCGCTGGCAAGAACCTGCCGAACTTCGGTATATGTGCGGGGATCGTTGGCGAGGACCCATGCCCGTACTTCATCAACAATCGGATTCTTCGACGCGAGAAATTCGGGTGTAAACCATCTCGCCATTGAAGTATCGATTGTCGCTGAAGGGCCACCAGCAGCAGTATTTCTGACGCGCTCTTCCACTAGTTTTTGCGCATTGACGCTGCGCTCATGAGGTGAATTCATGATTACCAGCGCGCTGGTTCGTTCTGGATGGTCCATGGCGAACCGGCGATTGATCATCCCGCCCATCGAAAATCCCACAGCAGCGCAACGTTCTATGTGGAGATCGTCGAGTAAGTCACGGAGCTGTTCAGCGAATAACGATAAAGAAAGCGGCTCCGGCGGTCGACTACTCCCTCCGTGACCGAGTATGTCGTAACTCAGTACCTGATAGTGATTCGACAGTGTATGTTGATAATCCCGCCACAGTTGATGGTTAACACCAATACCGTGGATTAACGTAACTACAGGGGCGTTTTCTGGTCCACTCAGGGAGTACACGGTTCCACGTTGGGTGACGTGCATTAGCGAAACTCCGGAATGACTTCTTGGCAAAACAACTCCAGCGATCGCTTCTGCTCTTTGTGGCTCCAATTCATGCTCGCTAAGTAGGCAAAATGATCCACTCCAAGGGCTTCATAGCGCTTGAGCTTCTCTATCGCTGAATCGGGGGAGCCGAACATCAGATTCTCCTCAAGCATTTTCGGGTCGTATTGTTCACGTTCCACTAGCTCATCGAGCGGGATTTGTTTCGGGAACCCGTTGACCACGTCGCCAAAGTTGCGGAACAGGTTTTCAAAACACCCCATACTCGTTTGCAATGCGCGGATTGCCGAATCGTGCCCAGACTTGTTTTCATAAAGCGCGGTGTGGCGCATCATGGCAAACAACTGCTGCTTACAGCCTGGGGCCTTGGCAATGGCCTCATCCAATTGTCTTTTATACAGCTCGGCTTCGTCGAATGGCCGGGTCAGCGGCCAGGAAATAATATTGCAGTTGTTGGCGATAGCGTAGTCAAAGGTAACCGGCGAGCGGGCCGCAATCCAGAGAGGTGGGTGTGGTTTTTGCACCGGTTTGGGCACCGAGGTTGCTGTAGGAAACGACCAGTACTCTCCGTTGTGCTCATAGTCCCCCGCCCACAATGCCTTGAGTGCGGGCAACATTTCCTGCATGTACTTGTAGGCGTCAGGTTGCTTTAGACCGGGCTGCATTCGATCAAACTCACGTTGATAAGCGCCCGAACCAATCCCAAACTCAAGGCGGCCCCCGCTCAGCAGATCAAACAATGCTGCTTCGCCGGCGAGCCGAATTGGGTGCCAATAAGCGGCAACTGCCACAGCCGTACCCAGACGAATTTCACTGGTATTATTTGCCCACCAGATCAAAATCTGAAATGGATTTGGCGCCACATTCATTTCAAGCCCGTGGTGTTCTGCTGCCCAGACGATAGCGAAGCCGCCACGATCGGCGATTTGCACCATCTCCAGTGTGTGGCGCATGACTTCATCCATCGGAATGGTGTCATCACTTCTTTCAATATTGATTACAAGTTGAAATTTCATTCTTGTCCTTATCAACTAGCGAGCTACAAACTGATTTCCCAGTGGCTCGCTGGATGCGTCTGACCATTCGCCATCGATCAGCAATTGGTAACGTTTGATATCAGTCACGTCTGATCCATTAGTGTGGCTAGATGAATTAATGCTAATGACGGTGCGGCGTGGCGTCCAATGTTTTTTATTATCGCGCCATATCTCCGCTATACAGATAAGATTAGGGCGATAATAAAAAACATTGGACCTGACCAAAACTTTCTGTTATGAATAAACGGCAGTCGTCCAAATACTAGACCACGCTAAACGGAGGAAAAATGAAGAAACTCTACACATCTGTAGTGTCTGTATGTCTTGCAGCTACCATGTCCATGAGCGCCATGGCTGCTGATATCGTCATCGGTATCCCGAACTGGGTGTCTGTAAACGCAATGGGCCATGTGGTTCAACGCGTACTTGAAGACAACCTCGGGCTCGATGTCGAGATACAGAATGCGACCAACCCGATTGTCTTTGAAGCTATGGACAAAGGCACCATGCATGTCCATCCCGAGGTCTGGATACCCAACCAGAACAATCTGCACAACACCTATGTCGACGAAAAAGGTACCGTTACCAGAAACCCCAATGCAGTTATCGCGTTCCAGGGTATGTGCGTACCGACAGCCGCTTCCGAAAAACATGGCATCACATCGGTCACCCAATTAACCGATCCGAACATAGCGAAACTTTTTGATTCTGACGGCGATGGCAAGGGTGAGATATGGATCGGTGCAACAGGCTGGGCGTCGACCAACGTCGAATACATCAGGGCCAAAAGCTATGGCTATGACCAGACTCTGGATCTCATCGAGATGGATGAGACCCTCGCATTGGCCAAGGCCCAGACTCTGATCACGCAAGGTAAACCAGTCGTGTTTATGTGCTATACCCCGCACCACATGTTCGGTTCGATGGATTTGACCGTGCTCAAAGAACCGGCACACGATCGAGCTAAATGGGTTATTGTCCAGCCGACCGATGACCCCGACTGGCTAGAAAAGTCCAGCGCCCCAGTCGCCTGGGGGGATACGTACCTGCATATCTACTACGCAAAAGCGCTCGAGCAGAGCCATCCTCAAGCCGCCCAGATCCTTTCAAACATCAAAGTTGATGCCGTAACGGTCAGTGGTTGGGTATATGAGATTGCTAAGAACAAGGTAGACCCTGCCGAAGTTGCCAAGAAGTGGGTAGAGGAAAACGCCGACCTGGTAGACACCTGGCTGTAGAAGTCTGCCGACCTAAAATCAAGGTCATATCAGGGCGCGACTCCCGCAGTTCGTGGGAGTCGCGCTCCGTTTTATTTGTTTATGACACCATCACAAAGTGCGTCCGCCAACCCTTGCTGAACCACATTCCTGGCTAGACAAAGAACTGGAGAAGATCGCAGCATGGACGACCTGGCGATTGAACTAGATGGAGTATGGAAGATCTTCGGCGATCGGCCCGCCGAGATCGTAGAAAATATCCGCCGGGACGGATTGAGCAAAGCCGAAGTGCTCGAAAAGTTCAATGCAGTCGTGGGCATCTCCGACGTCTCCTTTCAGGTCAATGCTGGTGAGATTTTCTGCATCATGGGCCTGTCCGGCAGTGGAAAGTCGACGCTGGTTCGCCATATCAATCGCCTGATTGAGCCAACGGCCGGTAAAATTACTCTGCTCGGCCAGCAGATTCTTGAACTATCAGAGTCCCAGCTGCGAGAGATCCGTGCCAAAAAGGTCGGCATGGTGTTCCAGCACATGGCACTGTTTCCCCACCGATCGGTCCGGGACAACGTGGCCTACCCGCTCGAGATCCGTAAAGAACCGAAACTTCGCCGCTGGGATGTATCACAGCGCATGCTGTCGATGGTAGGCCTTGATGGATTTGAGGACCGATTTCCAACTGAGCTTTCCGGCGGCATGCAGCAGCGGGTGGGTCTCGCCCGGGCACTGGCCTCGGACCCTGATGTCCTCCTGATGGACGAGCCATTCAGCGCTCTCGATCCCCTGATCCGGCGCCAACTCCAGGATCAGTTCCTCGATCTTTCTGCTCAACTGAACAAAACAACGCTGTTCATCACTCATGACCTCGATGAAGCTATACGCCTGGGCACACGTATTGCAATCATGAACGACGGCAAAATCGTTCAGATTGGCACCCCTGAACAGATCGTCACCAATCCGGCAGACGACTACGTGCGGGATTTTGTCAAGGACATCTCAAAGCTCAAACTGGTGTCTGCACGTACGATACTCGTACCCATGAATGACTACACGACCAGGCCGGGAGAGGACCTGAGTCAGTCACCCCGCACGAGCGCGGACACAGACCTCGACGGGCTTGTCGACCTGTCAATCACGACCAGCCACCCGATTGTAATTACTGATCCAGAAGGTAATGACATCGGGGTCGTCTCCAAAGACCGGTTACTACAGGGTATCCAGGGAGGTCAGTAACGTGATGTCCGACACGCGGTCGGCGCTGGAACTGGATCTGTCGGCGTCGATCCGCCGCTTTGCACAGACCAACAGCGACTATTACGTTGCGCAGTTCTTGAAAATCCAGACCAGCACACACCGTAGCTGGTCTTTCAACAAAGCCGCTGCACTATTCGGGCCATTGTGGGCTGGCGCACGGGGCGCGTGGGGCTTCTTCTGGTTGTTTGCGATTGTCGAACTCACAGCACTTGTGCAGTTCGGCAGAGGGCTCTGGGGCGATCTGGGTGCAGACAAGATGGCTGAAGTCTACAAGCTCGAACAAAGAGCCTCTGAAATGCTAGCCCAAGCCGAAACCGCGCGTGCTGCCGGTGACGCCACTGGAGCAACGACTCTACAGGAAATTGGGGGAAACCTAGGACTAGCGGCGCAGGCTACCGTTCTGGAAGCCGAACAGGCAATGGCTGGAGCGACGACTTTCCTGATCGTCGGCCTAGTTCTTTTCGTCGTGATCAGGATCGCCATGGGCTTTCTGGCAAATACCGTCTACGAGAAGCAGTACACCCGCTGGCGTACTGACCATACCATTCAGACTGGTCTTAGACGCAGTAACACGTTGTTCGGCGCGCTGATGGTCGTGATCATGTACCCGCTGACACTCTACCGGTTCACTGCCTCAAAACCGGATCCTCGACTGGTTGAGTTTCCTGTAGGCAGCGAGTATTACGTCAAAGCCGCCAAAGCCTTAGAAAGCTGGTTCGACCGCACGGCCGTGGCCGGCCAGGGGGTGTTTGATGGAATCACTGGGGCAGTTCAGACTTTTCTCGATCTGCTGGAATTGATTCTGGTTGACACCCCCTGGCCGGTGGTCGTTACGTTCGTGATTATCGTGGCCTGGCGGGTAGCAGGTGTACGAGTCGCCATTTTTGTCGGTGCGGCACTCGCCTACCTGGGCCTCCTCGGGTTCTGGGAGACGAGCATGATCACTTTTGCACTCGTGGGTACAGCGGCCCTTATCTGTCTCGTGGTCGGCATCCCGCTCGGCGTATGGTTCTCAAAGAGTGCCCGGGCCTATGCCATCGCCCGGCCCGTCCTGGACCTGATGCAGACCCTGCCGCCTTTCGTCTACCTGATCCCGATCATCGCATTCTTCGGCACTGGCAAGGTTCCGGGCGTATTGGCCACAATCATCGTCGGCATGCCGCCCTGCATCCGATTAACTGCACTCGGCCTGATGCAGGTCGATGGTCATCTAAAAGAGGCCGCGCGCGCTTTCGGTGCCACCAACCGGCAGCTGCTTACCGGGCTGGAACTTCCACTGGCGATGCCAAGCATCATGACGGGTATCAATCAGACAATTCTGTTGTGCCTCGCCATGGTCGTCATTGCATCTCTTATCGGCGCCAAAGGCCTGGGTCAGGATGTATTGGTTGCCCTGATGTATGTTGCCAAGGGCCAGGGGCTGCTCGCAGGCCTGGCGATTTTGTTCTCCGCCATGATCCTGGATCGGATCGTCCAGGGTCGATTCAAGCAAAGGGGCGACTCCGGATGACCACACCAGCTATCGGAGAAACTCTGGATCTGAGTGACTCGATCCAGCGTTTCGCAGGTAGAAATGGCGCTTATTACGTACACCAGTTCACCAAGATCCAATCGAGTAGTCGGTTCAGCCTGTCCTTTAACTGGAGCGGCGCCCTCGCCGGCCCGGTCTGGGCTGGTGCCCGAGGATTGTGGGGTCTGTTCTGCTGCCTCGCGATCCTGGAACTCCTCATGCTGGTGCCACTCGGGCAAGGTCTGTGGAGCGACCTCGGTGCCGAGGAACGCACACGGGTAGAAAAACTTGAACACAACTATGACCGAATGCTGGGCAAGGTCCAAAAGGCCAAGGACAAAGGGAAAACAGCAAAAGCCGCCAAACTTCAGAAGAACGCTGACAATCTCAACAACGCGATAGTTAAGACCAAGCTGAAAGTCGTAAAAGCAGAAAACACGGCGAGCGTGCTGATCATAGCCGGCCTGATCGGCCTGCTGCTGGTCAAACTCTTTGAGGGCGCCTGGGCGAATGCCATTTATGAAAAACACTACTCGCGTTGGCGAACACAGCGGGGTGCGAAGTCCGGACTGAGCTGGACTACAGCTGTCATCGCGGCAATTCTGGTCGCGGTGGTCTATGCCACGACCCTGTACCGGTTCACAGTGACCGTACCACCGGAGTTCCTCGTCGATTTTCCGGTGGAAAAAGCAACCTATCAGGAACCCGCTACCCAATGGATCGATGCCAAGTTTGACGCTGCAGCGATAAAATTTGGTGACTTCTTTCAAAGTATCGCGAAAGGCATTCGAATCGTCCTGGAAGCACTCGAGACCATGCTGGTCGACACCCCGTGGCCGGTCGTCATGTCCGTCATCGTAATCACCGCTTGGAGGCTGGCGGGTCCGCGAGTCGCGATCTTTACCATCGCGGCACTTGCCTACCTGGCGGTGCTTGGCTATTGGGAGAAGAGTATGTCGACCGTCGCGCTCCTGGGGACTGCAGCACTCATCTGCATCCTGGTCGGTGTTCCACTGGGTGTGTGGTTTTCCCGCAGTGAGCGCGCATACAGTGTCGGAAGACCAGCGCTGGATTTCATGCAGAGCATGCCCGCGTTCGTTTATCTGATCCCCGTCATCGTGTTCTTCGGAACTGGTAAACCGCCAGGGGTCATCGCCTCAATTGTTTTTGGTCTACCACCAATTGTTCGACTGACCAACCTGGGACTTCGCCAGGTCCCCCATGATATCAAGGAAGCCGCGGAGGCCTTCGGCGCGACAAAATGGAAAATCCTCACTGGGGTTGAGATACCACTGGCTCTTCCCAGCATCATGACCGGGATTAATCAGACAATTCTATTTTGCCTTTCTGCTGTTGTGATTGCTGCCCTCATCGGCGCAAAAGGACTCGGTTTCGATGTGTTGGTTGCCCTTCAGTATGCGGCCAAGGGCCAAGGCGTGCTCGCCGGACTGGCCATTCTGTTCTGTGCAATGGTGATCGATCGAATAGTGCAAGGCAGCTTCCGGAAATCGCAAGATGCCAAGGCCCGCGGCATGGTGTCGTAACTCCTAAGAACGTGTTTCCGGCATTAAAAGTGGTGTTCTACCGTCTGTTCCTTTGAGTGCCATACCGGACGTGCTCCAACCAGAATCGAGCGGAGCATGACACGACGAAATCCCAGCCCACTGCACATCGCGTCAAAGTCGTCATACGCCGCATGATGCAGGGTCATTCGATTATCCCAGATCACCAGCGACCCTTCACGCTAATCGAGCTGGCAGATGAATTCGCGGCGCTCCCTGCGATCACAAAACATCTTTCAGTACAACGCCGCAGCAGCGGTTGGCTGCGAGAACTATAATCTATCGAAACTTCAATGGCCCGAAACAGAATTATCGAGGGAACTCCAATGCGTACGCAGATGCCAGAACTGGGGCAGAGCTGGGACACCCTGCAAGCCCGACTGCACCAGCTGAGTGCAGAAGACGCTGATTGGAGAGCCAATCGACTTGGGGTCTTTGTCTTTGACCCCGGACCTGAAGTTCTGCAGGTGGCTCAAGACGCCTATGGTATTTTCATATCTGAGAACGGTCTGGGTGCGACAAGTGCTTTTCCAAGTTTGGAACAAATGGAAAATGATGTTGTCTCGATGGGGTTAAATCTTCTAAATGCGCCGGAGAGCGCCTGCGGAAACATGACCTCCGGCGGAACAGAAAGCATTTTTCTCGCGGTAAAGACCTGCCGGGAACAAGCCCGTGCCCAGGGAAAAGATACTCGAGATGCCGAAATTCTGATGCCCCGCTCGGCTCATCTAGCGTTTGACAAGGCGGCGCACTATCTCGACCTGAAAGTTGTTCGAATTCCAGTTAGATCTGATTTTCTGGCAGACATCAGTGCGATACAAAACGCCATTACGAACCGAACCCTTATGCTGATCGGCTCGGCACCTTGTTTTCCCTACGGAATGATCGACCCACTTCCAGAGTTGAATGACCTAGCTCTTTCGAACAACATCTGGCTGCACGTCGACGCCTGTGTCGGAGGTTACTTTGCCCCATTTGCCCGGATGAATGGCGCCAATCTGACAACTTTTGATTTTGAACTGGATGGCGTGAGATCGATCTCTGCCGACCTGCATAAATATGGTTACTCTGCCAAAGGAGCATCGACCCTGTTCCATCGAACCGAGGAACAACGTAAACACCAGCTATTCAGTTCCAGTGACTGGGCGTGCGGCGAGTTCGGCACGCCGACGCTGGCGGGCACACGCCCGGGGGGCGCGATAGCATCAGCCTGGGCTGTGATGAATTTTCTAGGAACACAAGGTTACAGAAAAAAAACCGAAACCGTCATCCGGACGAGACTTAAGCTTCAACACGGTATTGAATCCATCGACGGCATGGAGATCCTGGGAGACCCGCAACTCGGGCTTCTGATCTATCGCTCGGTTGATGTGGACACCCGGGCGATCCATCACGAGATGATGCAACGTGGCTGGTTCAGTCCACTGCTCTGTGAACCCGATGCGATTCACCTGATGCTATCGCCGGGTCACCAGAACGTCGTGGACGAGTATCTTCAGGACCTGAAAATCTCAATTGAGACGGTGCACCTGAATCCTAACGCCGATCGACAGTCGGTATCCCGCTATAACTGACCGCACCCTCGAGCAGAATGCCTCACTTGCGATACTTTCACCCCTGCAGAGAGACACTCTGGTGAGCACGGATCAGGCCAAAGTTGCCTTGCCGGATTCACTGTGGGCGGCAACCGCCGAACCGGCAGTAGAAAGTCACCCACTCAAATCCCAGATCGACTGTGATGTCGCCATTGTGGGTTGCGGTTTCACTGGCTTGCGGGCCGGTCTTGCACTGGCCGAAGCCGGGAAAATGGTCGTTCTGCTGGATGCCGGAGAACCCGGTTGGGGTGCCTCTGGTCGAAATGGCGGCAGCGTCAACCCCCTGCTGCCCTTTCACTCCCCGGAGCAGGCCAACCGACTGATCGGACCCGTGTTCGGACCGAGGCTCTCCCGTCTGTCACTGACATCAGCAGACGAGGTTTTCGACTTGATCGAGAAATTCCAGATTAACTGCCATCCGGTTCGAACCGGTTGGATCAGAACAGCGCATTGCCGGAGTGCACGAAGGCTCTTTGAGGCACAATGCCGGCAGTGGACCGATGTCGGTGCAGAGATCGAAATACTGGAGAAACCAGAACTGGACTCGATGCTGGGATCTGCCGCATTTTCCATGGGCGCCATCATTCCCCGCGGCGGAAATATTCAACCGCTCTCCTTCGCCAGGGGATTGGCGCAGGCGGCCATCAATGCTGGTGCTCAGATTTACAGCCAGACGCGCATAGTGAATCTCTTTAGAGAAAAATCCGAATGGGTGCTGAAATCATCTCAGGGCATAGTTAAGGCACAAAAGGTCATTCTGGGTACCGACGGCTATACCGATAATCTTTTCCCGGGGCTTGCCCAATCCGTCGTTCCCGTGATCAGTGTTCAAGTCGCGACAAAACCGCTGGCCGATGATATCGGTGCGTCGATACTCCCTGGCGGGCATACCTTCTCCGATACCCGCCGAACTATCTTCTATGGAAGACGGGACCACATGGGGCGCTTTCTGCTCGGCAGCCACGGGACCACAGAGACGAGTGACGACCATCGGGATTTTGATCGCATTAAGAAAGAGGCCAGGCGCCTGTTTCCGCAACTCGGTGATCCCGACTGGGAGTTTCAATGGGGGGGGCGGATTGCCGTGACGCAAGATCGCCTCCCACACTTTCATGAACCGGCAGAAAATCTGTATGCGGGTCTTGGCTATCAGGGCCGCGGCATTGCTATGTCAAACGTCATGGGCCGCATTCTGGCCGAACGAGCCCTTGGCAAGCCAGCGGAAGAATTGGAGATCCCCTCAACAGCTATATCGGCATATCCTTTTCATCGTTTTCACCGAACTGGTGTAAAGCTCGTCACAAGCTGGTTCAAGTGCCGTGACGAAGTTGAGCGACTCCTGGGCTGAAACAGCGAATCTACAAGGAATCGAGGACCTCAAACCATGAACGACGGCAATTCTTTAAACCCAGAAGGGAAAAACGGCGCCCTGCACTCTGCCACCCAAGGCCAACATCGGCACTGGGGCATCAACAACGACTACACAACCCTCCGGGACGTTCTCCTCGGCAGGCCGGACTATTATCGCTGGGTCGAAGCGGGACCGATCATCGGCCGCACTCTGGCAAATGCAGATAAAACCGGTGCACGCTTTGATCATCCACTCGCAATGCAACAACACCAGGCCATGGTAACGGTCTACGAGGACACCAGCGTCAGGTGCCACTATCTCGCCGCAGATCCTGTACTGCACCGGAATTTCTTCGCCCGCGACTCAAGCGCCATGACGCCCTGGGGTGCGCTGATCTGTCATATGCAACTCAAGTGCCGGCGTGCCGACTACGTTACCGCGATCGATTTCTATCAAGGCAACGATATTCCCATCTGGAAGATGGCCACAGCGGGGCACTTCGAAGGCGGCGATTTCGTGATCCTTGAACCCGGGCTGGTGCTGGTAGGCTACTGCGGTGAACGGTCTGAAAAAGAAGGCTCCGAACAAGTGGCAGGCTGGATAAAGGAGGAGGGCTGGGAATCCATACTAGTGCCAATATCAAGAGAATTTGTCCATATGGACGGCCTCGTCGTACCCATCGCGCACAAATTGGTGGTGACCTGCCTAGATGCTCTTGAAGATTGGCTGATCGATCGACTCAAATCGGAGGGTTATCAGTTTGTCGACGTGGGATACAGTGAAGCCCGAAACCTCGGAGTCAATCTGGTTGCGCTTGGAGACGAGAGAATCCTTTCAATGGCCGGTAGCCAGTCTCTCAATGAACAACTCAGGTCAATGGGGTTCGAGGTCCACGACCCCGACATGTCCATGTTCACCCTGGGCGGCGGAGGTGTCCATTGCCTTAGCCAGGCACTCTATCGAGACCCGGTCGTTTAAGAGGCCGGGCTCGACTGGCGCCGCGTCGCGACGGCATCGGCGACCACGCAAAGGATCTCGAACATCATGGTCGCCCCGGTCAGTGCGGTCGTTCCACTGGGGTCGAAGGGTGGAGCAACCTCAACCACATCGCCGCCGATCAGATTAAGACCTCTCGTGCCGCGAATCATAAGCTGCGCCTCAACCGTACTGAAGCCACCGACTTCCGGTGTTCCAGTACCTGGCGCGTACACCGGATCCAGACCATCGACATCGAAGGTGAGATAGCAGGGCCCTTCACCGACGACACGATGGATCTCGCTGACGACCGCCTTGACACCCATCTCGTAGAACTCTTCCATGTAAATCACGCGCATACCTGAGTCGTGGCTGAACTTCCAGATGTCCAGGTCATTGAGCGAGCCACGGATGCCGATCTGGATTGTGCGTTTGGGATCGATCAGGCCTTCTTCTGCGGCGCGCCTGAACGGCGCCCCGTGGTGGAACTTTGATCCGAGATAATCGTCACCGGTATCACAATGCGCATCGAAGTGGATTAGACCCACCGGGTTCGCAGCTGCAATTCCGCGAAGAATTGGCAAGGTAACGGAGTGATCACCACCTGCTGAAACAGGGACTACACCGGCCGTGTGAAGATGGCGGTAAAAGGTCGCGATTTCGTCCAAGCTGCTTTCGAGGTTGAACGGCGACTGGACCCACGCATCGCCCACATCAGCCACCGCACAGATATCGTGGGGACTGATGCCACTGGCCTGGTTGAGCCGGCGGATGAGACTCGACTGGTTTCGAATCTCACGCGGCCCGTGACGGGCGCCTGGCCGATTCGTCACGCCCCCGTCGAACGGCACACCAACAAGGCCGACCTCAACACCGTCGACGTCTTCCCGGTACGGTGACCGCATAAAGGTCGCCAACCCGGTATATCGAGGACGCTGCATGGGGTCGTTGAACGATTCGTACTTGAGCATCTCAATAAACCCTCTGGCGACAAAAGCAGCTGGACTGGCTGTCTGGAACAGCCCCTACAAAGAAGTTGTGGAACCGCGAACCATAGCACATCGATATGATGATCTATGATAAAGGTCGCCACAGGCGTCGGTTACAATCTGAACAGGCGTCATTTCCCTGAGTCTCGATCGAACACTGCGGCACTGGCATCCAACGGACAGCTCTGGCAGCATAATCACCTGGCAGGAAATGTTACTCGTTGGCCAGGCAAGAATCCCCTGGAACCGAATGCCAGAGGCCGCCAGTCCTGGTGATCCGCCTCAAATTAAACCCGGAAAATGGAGATAGCATCTTGGAAAAAACCCATGCCTGGCCCGACGACTGCTGGAACTGGCCCATAGACATCAGCCACAAGCACGCGGTTCGATGCGGTGAGATGATCTGGGTCGGTGGCCAGGTTGACCTCACACCTGCTGGTGTAGTCTGCAACCCCGGTGATCGCCAATTGCAGACCCACCATGCCATGGCTCACTTTGCCAGAGCCTTAGAAACCTTAGAATGCGACCTCGAGGATCTGGTTTTCCTGCTCTGCTTCTACGTCAACGATGGTTCAGTCGACGAACGTGCCTTTCTTGACGAGGTTGCATCCTGCCTGCCCGATAGTGCTGTTCCAGCGGTCAACGCTGTGCCGGTGCCCTACCTGGCCTACGAGGGCCTGATGGTCGAGATCGAAGGGTATGCCATGCGCCGCGAGGACGGCCGGCGAATCGAGAAAACCATTGCACCCTCGGAGTCGCTCTGTGCTTTGCCCGCCCCGTTCAGTCAGGCCGTCCGCAGTGGAAAGATGATCTTTGTGTCCGGACAGTACCCTCGATTGACCGATGGGACGGTCTGCCACCCGGGCGACAGTGTCGTACAGACCCGCCAGCTAATGGCACAGGTCACCGAATTACTCGGCCAGTTCGGTGCCACCTGCCAGGATGTGGTCAAACTCAATCGCTGGTATGCGGGCAATGTCGGGATCAAAGACTTTGAGCCGGCTGCGCTGGCCTGCGCCGGGTTTTTTGATGAGCCAGGTCCCGCAGCGACTGGCATTCCCCTGCCCCGCCATGCAGATCCAGACGTCACGATAAAGATCAGCGTAGTCGCGATGCTCGGCGAAGACGGAGCCCATCTGCCCCGGCGCCACGTCTGGCCCGAATCTCTCTGGGACTGGCATATCCACCTGCCGTACAAACATGGTCTTGCCTGTGAAGAGATGATCTTTCTGGGAGGCCAGGTTTCTCTGGACAAGCGGGGGCGAGCACTCTATCCCGATGACCTGTCGGCTCAGACACACCAGGCGATGCAGCACATTGGTACAATTCTGGGTGCACTCGGTGCCGACTACGACGACGTCTGTAAAATCATGACGATCTACCAGGGCGACTGTGGTGGGGAATCCCTGCATGGAAACCTTGGCATTCGTGCCGGCTATTTCCGTGATCCGGGCCCCGCCACGACGGGCGTCCCGCTGCCAGCCCTGGCTTATGAATCCATGGTGATCGAGATTGACGCCTTTGCGATGGCAAAGGCTAAAGATGACTGACCGATTGCTGTCCCCAGCAACCCGACGGTCAGCGCTATGTAAGGTCGGGGGGGTAGATCCCTGCGGGCTGAGGGTTCTTTTGTAGTCTAACTCTGACGACCGGCAGGCATGGAACGAATAAAACGCGGTTGAATGATTCTTCGAGCTAGAGTACCGGCGTTTCAAACGAACGACCTTGATGGTCAGAGGGCGTTTCTCGAAGCCAGCGAATGATCCTGCGCTGTCCGCGCAGGTAGCCGTCGGATTCAACGATGACACGCTTAGCAATCACCCGGTGCACAGCAGACAACTGGGAAAAGGGTACATTTGGGTAAAGATGATGCTCGGCATGGTAAGGCATCTGCCAGGCAATCAGATGAATCCATCGGTTACTCAGAGTCGTCCGAGTGTTCTTAAGTAGATCAGAGCTCTCTTCGCAGCCCACGTGCTCGGCGACCCGGAGAACTCGCTGAACAGGCTCACCCAGGAAGCGAGGCAACAGCCAGCACAGCAGCAGCGCCCAGCCATAACCAGTCGAGATCACGACCAGAGCAACCACCCCGTAAAGGGCCAGCATGACACGTGCCTCCAGTACCATCAAATGAATTCTGGCCTTGGGCACGTACGTGTTACTCGCCGGGTCAACCCGCCCTGCGGCGTGCCTGACGATCCAGCTGAGATTCCGCCACCAGAACCAGAAAGCCGCGCAGTACCATAGATACTGTTTGAACGACGCGGGTTCGGGCAACACAAGCGAAGGATCTTTACCC
>ERZ651768.1808-NODE-1808-length-15318-cov-7.766223_pt1 | contig 15318 bp, 13 predicted proteins | sample MGYA00514754_ERZ651768 | MGnify/ENA metagenome assembly ERZ651768
TATATCTAACGTGAACTTTAGCGCAAAGCTAAGATAAAGCTTTATATATTGAGAACGCATGATGTGACTATTTTATTTGTCAGGTCATATTTTCCAAGTTTTTCAATGTTATCCCTAATATTACGAGCCGATGGGTTAACCTCATTTAAAAATTCACGAACAAGAGCGTCAGTCTAAAAATGCAGGGTCAGATCTTTTGCGATCTAGAGCCAGACGTAGACGAGACCAGTTGAATGCCGAGCCTGGGTCATATTTGCAGGTGACACCATCGACTTCTCCTTTTTGAACGTGGGCATGACCGAGAATTCCCTCAAAGGTTGAGTAGTTGCAAATTCTATCAAGAGGCATACGGCTCTTTTTTTTGTCGTATGGGACCTGCAAACGAATTTTAGGCAATAGTTTGTTGAGACCAAAGCAAAGGCTGATAAGTGCTCTATACTGCTCATCAGTGAAATCCCACATGCGAACCATTTTACCGTTGATTCGTCGACTAAAGTAACCGCGTTTCCCGTATCCCCTAGCGGCATAAGCGCGAAAATTTGGGGTCCGAAGGCGTTTTTCCCATTGATCTGAGAGGGAAAGTTCCCAGCGGTCTTTTTTTAGTCGATATTGGTCTGATGATACTTTATGCCAGTCTGACTCTGATTTTAGAGCTTCCCATGATAGGTTTGACATTTCAACATGGACCGCCCGTTCGTTTCCATTTCGGTCGTCGGCAGGGGCAGTATTAGTTTTCCAATACAGGTCACATGTTTGATAGAGAGTCCCGTCAAGGTCTAAATAAAAATGACTTCCCTTGAATGTGCTTTCTGTCATGATTTGATGGCAATGGTGTGAAGAATAACAAGCGTCATAGTGAATGATGAGTTGGTAGACAGAGTTTTTCAATTCGTCATAGGCTTTGTTTTGATTTGCAATAGAATATTTAGACGGGGGTTCCGGGGGTTTATTGTTCAAGATTGGATCGTGTTGAGTGCAAGTCGAGCGCCCCCTCCGATTTGGGCAAGCCAAACCTGCTTCAGTATCCCAAAGTATTACGGGAGAGTTAATATCAACGGTCTTTTGGCAAACTACGATGTTTTGATTCATGGAAGTGCTCGCGTGATTTCAAATCGACCAAATTAGCTAATGAATTTTTTTAAAGCGATTATGAGGCTTAATTTATGAGATGACCTCGTCACTCTGGGAGCCCCAATGTAACTTATCTCGAAGTATCTGGTAGTAGTTTTTGTTTGGTCCTCGGATCAGTTGAAGGGGTGTTTTAGTTTTCTTGATTTCTAGAATATCTCCAGCTCTCATGTCATAGCCCTCCTGCCCGTCTAAGGTTACTCTCACATCGTCGTACTCAGCAGCTAATTTAACTTGTATTATGGATTGGTCTGGTATCAGTATCGAACGATTTGTCAACGTGAATGGGCAAATGGGACTTAGTACTAGAGTGTGCATGCTTGGATGAATGATAGGTCCGCCGGCAGATAATGAATAAGCAGTAGAACCTGTTGGAGTTGCGATGATAAGGCCATCAGCTCTATAGGATGTCATGTATTGTCCATTAACTAGAACTTGTAAGTTGATGACGCGGGCTACAGCTCCTTTGTTAATTACTACATCGTTAAGAACGTTGTGATCTTCTACTTTTTCTCCATTTCGCCAGATACATGCGTTGAGTAACATGCGATTCTCAATTTCAAACTTGCCCGCTAGAATATTTTCGAGTGTGGGATAAAGCTCGTCTATTGAAATTTCCGCGAGAAACCCTAAGCTGCCAAGGTTTACCGCTAGAATAGGTATGTTGTGGGGATGAGCGGCTCGAGCTACGCTTAGAAGAGTGCCGTCGCCTCCCAGGACTATCAGCAGGTCAGCCTGCTGAGAGATTTCCCTCTTTTCATAAGAGGAAGTTTCATTGATGATTGCTGCGGTACCTGTATCCAAAAAAATATGATAGTTCTGTTTGCGTAACCAAGGGATGAGTCTGCCGAGTATATCAGTTGCAGACGGTGCCTTCGGTTTGCAAAACACACCTATCTTTTTTGCCTTCTCACCATCAGTTGTCTTGTTAAATGCCATTTGTTTAAATTGGTACGATTTGATTTCGTTACTACTATTTAATGAAGCCAAACAACATTATACTTTTTATTAAGTATAACGCGATGTCTTTAGAGGGGAGCAGAAATATAGGTGGGAAGGGGGCTTAAAGTTTACCAAAGTCCTGCGGTTTGATGCTCGTAATCCAGTCTTTCCATTGTTGTTTTTCAGCGTTTCGTATTTTGTCTGGGTCGGGCAGATCTAAACTTTTTGCGGCCTCAATGACTTTTTCTTCGACAAAAATTGGTGAATTGGTTCTTAATGCCAAAGCGATTGCATCGCTGGGTCGAGAATCGATCGTCATATCACTCCCATTTTGAACGACAGAAATTACGGCAAAAAATGTATTGTCTTTGAGATCGTTTACTAAGACATGTTTAACCTTTGCCTGCAGAGAGGAGATCATACTGCTGAGAAGATCGTGCGTCATGGGACGCGGGGTGTTTATTTTCTCGATTTCCAAAGCAATCGCATTTGCCTCAAAATAACCAACCCAGATAGGCAAGGCTTTATCTCTTGAAAGATCCTTGAGAATAATAATCGGCATATTTGTCAAGGGATCCAGCGTGAGTCCCTCAACCTTCATTTCAATCATAATAGGAGCCTCATAAAAAATGTCTCAAGTGATTAATGAGAAGATCTGTCGTACTTTGCCTTAAGAATTAAGCTACCGTGAGCATATAATCAAACTGCCTGACTTGTCAACGATCGTTTGAATAAGGTTTATAAGTCAGGGGGGATGACATGGCGTTAACGAATCTGCACGGCTCAGGTGTTCTTATTTTTGTCTACAAACTCTTTCAACCTACTCTTGACAGCATCTGGGATGTCTTTGCTTTGTAAGGTAGTTTTACACAGACGCGTGGCAGATTTATAGGTGTTGACGAAAGCAATACATGGTGGGCAGTCTGCCAAATGCTCTTCAAGAGAGGCATTAATTTCCGGATTAAGTTCTCCTTCAAGATAATCGTGCAATAACTCTATGCATTCTTTACAACAAATCACTAGTTCTCCTTCCGGACTTTATATTCTTCAAAATAATTTGCTAATTTTTTTCTTAAAAATAGCCGCGCTCTGTGTAATCTAGACTTTACTGCCGGGACGGTTAGTTCTAGAATGTCGCTTACTTTTGCCGTCGATAGGCCTTCTACATCTCGAAGCATAAAAACAATTTTTTCTTTATCAGGCAATAAATCAACCGCTTTTTGAATAACCTCTCGTGTTTCATTATCAAAAAGAAGAGACTCGGTGTTTTCAGACCAGTCTTGGATTTTTTTCTGCTGGAAACCCGAGCTATTGAACGAGGGGAGTAACTCATCGATTGAAACGATCGGCTCCCTTTTTCTAGTCCGAAGCTTCATGTATGAGGCATTGAGTGTGATTCGGTACACCCAGCTCGAAAACGCCGACTTCCCTTGAAAAGTGTGTCCTTTTCTAAAAAGAGTTAATAATACTTCCTGAGTGACATCTTGCGAGTCCATTGCATTACGGGTCAAATTAAAGCTTAGAGCGTAAATTTTTCTCTGGTAAAGGTTAGCTAACTGCTCGAAAGACCCAGTTTCTCCAGCTTGCAGATCCTTCACAAGTTGTTCTTCGGTTACTTTGTCATTACTGGGGTCAGAAAATCCCATACACGGCCAACAACATTTAAGTTGTTTCAAATAGGTAAAAAATCACATGCCAGTTTAGAGCTAGGGACTTCATTCCTCTCATCTAAATTGGATGCCACTTGCATAAAATCGATCTAAAAAAATCACTGTTGGCTTCAATAAGTGAATGAGGTTTAAATAGAGATACGGAGAGCGATGGTAAAGACTGGCTCTAGTTTTCTTTATCGCCCTGAGTTTCGGTTGTATTTTCGGGAGCTTCACCTTCGGATGATTCCGGGCCGCTTGATCCATCGACCGTTTCAGTGGATTCCAGGTTTGTTGCTTCTTGAATTTCTTCAGCGTCCTTCATAGATTTTTTGAAATTCTTAATGCTATTGCCAAACGCGCTACCAATTTCTGGAAGCTTTCCGGCGCCAAAAATAATCATGATTATAACTAAAATGATCATCAATTCTGGAAAACCAATGCCCATCATGGCGAGAAATCCTCTATAAAATGATAAATATTCGGTTCTTATTACAGGGGAGCCAACCTTACCACTTAATTCTTGCAAAAACAAATTGAATTAAATGCGTTTTAAGATCTTATGGATTTGTGGTAATATTCCGATGGGATTTTGTAATGACTAGCAAAAACAATGATTAAGCTTGAACTCAAAGGGGCTGCATGCATCGAACTCTTTTTTTATGGATTGTAACTGTGGCTGTGGTTATCGCGAGCCCCGTTTTTGCAGGAGATCAAAACTTCTCTGATAGATTTGCCAAGGGAAATACTTCTTTTGGTGGGGAGTTGGGTTTCGGCCATACTTTTAATCTACCGCCGGGAAAAGATAGAACGGATCTTAGTTTTGCATTTATATTTTCGAACTGGCAAAAAAATTTAACCGGGATAATCGCCCCGGATTCTCCTTTGCAGGGAGCGCTGTATTGGGATGTTGAAGGGGGTTTGGCTTTACTGACTCATCGTGATCACGAATACCTGTTGGGTTTTTCCCCTCTTATTGCAGAGTACAAATTCCTTAATCCGGAAAGAAAATGGGCCCCGACCATTCTAGCAGGGGCTGGATTTTCAATGCAGAACTGGGAAGAACAAGCTGATTATGAGTTAGGGTCTGAGTTTCAGTTCTTACTTCACGGGGGAGTAGGGGTGGAGGTATTCCGCGAATCGGGGTCTTATTCTCTTAACTATAGGCTCTTTCATGTTTCAAATGCAGGCATCCGGAGTCCTAATATTGGTCTCAATTCCCATGTGTTTAGCTTAGGTCTCCGCTTTTGATGTGTGTTTTCTGATGTGGTTTGGGTCTAAAAACTGTGATTCTTCAATCGCAGATTATATTTTCCTCTAATATCTTTCTCTAAGCGTTGCCTTCCTCAGCCAAGACTGAACTCGGCTATGTCACGTTGTTGTTGAGTTGGAACTGTTGTTTGTAAGATGGTAAGCTTCGGTTCTTTACTGTCGGATAGGTCTAGTTTTTGTATTTTTTAGTCTCGAACCGAGTCCGGTCTCAAGTTTTTTCACTGCCTTAGGAATCAAATATGGGTACCTCAGTCCATGGGAATAGTTCTGAAGCGACGAAGGAATTAGGTTTTTTTGACCGTTTTTTCCTAAGCGTTGAACGGCTCGCCTACACATACTCCATTACTGTGATTTTAGTTGCTTTGTTGACCGCAAGCTTATCTATTTGGGTTACAGTCGAAAAACTTTCTTTTAAAAATAACCGAGGTGACCTAGTCACAAAAAACCTTGATTACGTAGAATCCTACGAGAAGTATCGCCAGGAATTCGAGGACTTCGATGGAATGATGGTGGTTGTTACCGATGAAGATCCTGGAAAGATGAAAGAGTTTGTAGATTTTTTTGTAACTAAGTTGAAGTCGCACTCAGAGAGTTTTTCAACGGTATTTTATAGAATTGATACAGAGTATTTTAGAAAGAAAGGCCTTTTATATCTTGAGCAGGGTGACCTCGCTGACCTTAGAACTAAAATTGAGTCACACGAAGGCTTTCTTAGAAAAATAAATGCATCCCCCGGACTTAACAAGCTTATGGAAAGTATTAATGCTGAAATAAGCGCGGGAATGGTGAGCTCGATTTTGACTGGGTTTCTCGGAGATGAAGATAGCAAGGGTGATAAAGACGAAACGGGCGATCTTAGTCTGTTAATCGCCCTTGAAAAACAGATGCTTTTGTATTTGCAAGGAAAGGAGTCATACCACTCTCCTTGGAGTTATTTTTTATCGGGCGATAAAAAATCTTTACGGGAGGAGGGGTATTTGGTTTCAGAGGGTGAGAGACTTATGTTCATTTTTATGGTTCCAAACGAAGATAATAAGGAAATCGAGCCGAGTCTTGACTCGATTAGTTTACTTCGTAAATTAATTGAAGAAGCACGTTCCCAGTTCCCAGGTGTTGAAGTGGGTCTGACAGGTGAAGATGTTATTGCCTTTGATGAAATGGCTATTACTCAGGTGGATGTTCGAAAGGCTTCGCAAATAGCGCTTTTCGGAGTGGCATTGTTATTTATTATCGCTTATCGCGGGGTGGTAAAACCACTCCTCGCTGTATTTTCACTCCTCATAGCCTTATGCTGGTCGATTGGATGGGCCACGCTTGTGGTGGGTCATCTAAATATTTTGACCATTGTGTTTGCTACCATTTTAATCGGTCTGGGAATCGATTTTGGAATTCACATTCTGGAGCGATACAAGGAAGAACGGATGTCTGGAGGTGATGTTCTTCATGCATTGCAAAAAACGGTCCAAGGTACCGGGCGTGGGAATTTTGCAGGTGCAGTGACAACTGCTATGGCGTTCGGCGGTATGATTTTCACCGACTTTATCGGTATTGTTGAGCTGGGGAAAATATCTGGAGGGGGGATTTTCTTTTGCATGATCTCGATGATCCTTGTTTTGCCAGCTTTGATCAGTCTAGAGGAAAAGATACGAAAGCCTAAGTATTCTCAAGAGCAGTTTGAATGGAGAGGCTCTTGGCTTGAAATTTTTTTTAAAAATTATCGCCTGACTATTTTTGTTTCTATGATTTTATTTATCGCATCTCTTTTTTCCTTAAGGACCCTAGTATTTGATTACAATCTTCTAAATTTGCAGGCTCACGGAACCGACGCAGTGAAGTATGAAATGAAAGTGATCGAAGAGGCAGGACGTTCGGCTTGGTCAGTTGCGGTGCTTGCTGATTCCCTGGAGGAAACTATCAAAAAACATCATGCGTTGGAAAAACTTTCAACTGTCGGAAATGTTGAGAGCATAGCTTCCATCTTGCCAGAGGATCAGAAAAAAAAGATTGAATATATTAAAGAACTGAGACCGGTTATAAAAAATCTTAAAGTTAAGGCCGAGGTTTCTTCAGTTTCGCAGCCAAGCTTGATAAAAACGATGAGAAAAATTCGTTTTAAACTTCAAGGCAAAGAAGACACGGGGGGGGTAGCCGAAGCAAGACAACTTGCGCAACGTTTTCTGGATGAGAGTGAAGAACAATCTGTGGAGATTGCGGAAAAAAGACTTAACAAATTTTCAGGAAATCTTTTTGCTGACTATAGAGATAAAATTGCCGACTTGAAGATGAATGTTGATGTCGTTCCTGTTAGTGTTGCGGAAATACCTGAAAGTTTGCGAAAAAGATATGTCAGTCGAAATGGGGTATATTTGATTACTGCATACCCCAGCGTTGACGTATGGAATATTGGCCAGAGGGAAGAGTTTGTGAAGCAGTTGAGACAGGTCGACCCTAGTGTTACAGGAAACGCTATACACATGTTTGAATCAACCCGTTTGATGAGGGATGGATACATCCAAGGGGGAATTTACGCGATGGTCGCAATCTTTATATATATTCTCGTATCCTTCGGTAATATTCGCGCCACGCTAATCGTTTTGCTTCCGGTTGTAGTAGGATCGATGTGGACGTTGGGAATCATGGATTTGGTGGGGGTCTCACTCAATCTTGCTAACTTGGTCATTCTGCCGTTGATCATTGGCATAGGGGTTGTTAATGGTGTTCATATAGTGCATCGTTACCGAGAGGAAACGGATAAAAGCATAAATATTTTATCGAAAAGTACAGGGCAGGGCGTGGTTCTTAGTTCGCTTACAACAATGATTGGCTTTGGTAGCCTGATGGTAGCCGACCATCAAGGCGTTTATAGTTTAGGACTTGTTCTGACTCTGGGTGTTGGTTGTTGCCTTATGGCCAGTATTACAATATTACCTTCCATATTAAAACTCTGCACTGTTAAGGGCTGGGAATTATAACTGTTAATTGAATATTTTGAATTGGAGTTCAGCGGGGACTCGCAGCAATATTGCCGCCGTCAACGACAATGACACTACCTGTTGTTTTTTCGGCCAGTGCAGTATCAAAAAATCCTTTAGCAACGTCGGTGTCGAATACTTCTGTTTCAAGCAGGTTACTCTTGAAGTATTCGTCAGGAGTCAAACCGCGAGCGGTCGACCGCTCGGCGAGAACTTCCTTGGTAAAAAGTTTGGTGCGGATACGATCTGCATTGACCGCATTTGAGCGGATACCATCTTTGCCATAATCGACGGCGTATTGCTTCATCAAGGCAATTACTCCTGCTTTTGGTAGAGCATAGGGGCCAAAATCTTTTCCGGGATTAAATGCCGCCTTGGATGCGTTGAACATCAAGACACCACCTGTTTTCTGTTTTTGGAACAGTTGAACTGCCTGGGATGCCAATGTCTGGTGGGCGAAAAAATTCAGTTCAAAGCTTTTTCGCAAAGTCGCGGAATCCACTTCACCTATTTTACCTCTGATCGCATTGCCAGCGTTGGAGATTAAGATGTCCAGCCCTCCGAATATTTTTGTTAAATATTCAAAAGATTTTTCCACTTCTTTTTCCGCCGTAACGTCCACTACTTGAAACGCGATTCCGGTTTTAAATTGTTCGCGTAGTTTTTCCACCTCACTGACCAAAGTTTCTTGATCTAGATCAACCAGAAAAAGGCTAGCACCATTTTCCGCAAATAATTTTGCAGTAGCTAGGCCAATCCCCGATGCTGCCCCCGTGATATAGACGATTTTTCCTTGCGCCACAGCGGGTTTGTTTTTGCCTAGTTTTGCTTGCTCCAAAGACCAGTATTCCATGTCAAACAGGTCGTTATCCTTAAGTGGCGCGAATTGGCCTATGTCGAATGATTTTTTGATGATGTCGATTGTATGTTGGTAAATATCGGCGGCGATCTCTGTTTCTCTGACCGATTTCCCAATAGTGACTAATCCAAGCCCAGCAACTAGTATAATGCGTGGCAGGGGGTCGAGCTCTTTTTTGTCGACGCCTTTGCTTTGGGCGTTAATTTTAAAATATTTATGGTAATTATTTTTATACTCTTCGAGGGCGCCGGAAATTTCTTTCCGGAGTTTTTCCGGGTCGTTCAAATGCTTGGGATTTAATAGGAGAGGTTTTTGTTTGGTGCGGATTACATGATCTGGTGTTGCGGTCCCAATTTGTGACCAGTCTTTGCACTCTAGACTTGATGCAAAGGCACAGGCAGCGGGGTCTTCCCTGTAGTGGATTAGCCAGTTTTGGCCCGTTTCTTCTGAGAATAATCCGCGTAAACAGGGACCAATAGATGAAAGCATCTCCCCTGCATCACTAGTAATTTTTGCATTGATAGGCGATAGCTTTTTTTTACCATAACTGGCGATAAAGTCTTCGGCTTGCTGCACCGCTTCTATGTGACGGTCGTAACTTTCTTTTGCTGTATTACCAAAAGTGAATAGCCCGTGACTTATTAGTACCAGGCCTTTGACATCAGGATTTTTTTCATAAACTTCTGCGGCTGCTTTAGCTAAATCAAATCCGGGCATAATATAAGGGACGATTCCCATCGTATCCCCGTAAATATTTTCACAAAGTGATTCGGCGTTAGGTTGATCGGCAATCACTAAAATGGCGTCAGCATGAGAATGGTCTATAAACTTGTGAGGTAAAAAGGCGTGTAATAGGGTTTCGACAGATGGATTCGGGGATGCGGCGTCGAGCAAGTGAGTCCTTTGCTCGTTAACCATATCTTCATCGTTAAGGCAGTCCAACTTTCTTAGTTTGACCAGATGATCCAGTTGTACCCCAGGTAAACCGGGTGGTTCCAGTGTATCCAGATCCCATCCGCTCCCTTTAACATAGAGAACGTTAACTTCTTCCCCAATGGTATTTGTTGTGACTGATTTCACAGAAGTGTTGCCACCACCATGAAGTACTAAACTAGGGTCGGCTCCTATCAGTCGAGAAGTGTATACTCGTAAGGCGATATCTTCTGATACATCTTTATATTGCGCTACAGTTGCTTTAGCTTGATACTCGTCCCATTGATTGCGCATGAATTATTTCCAATAAATTTATAAACTAAAGCAAAAAATATAGCGATTGATCAGGGTGGATTCAAGAAAATTCGCTGTGTCTGGCAGAGGCAATAAAAATAGCATAAAATCCAGTCTGAAAAAAAATAATTTATTGTTAAAGTTGGTTTTGACAGTTTTTATAAGCGCTGTTTTTTAAAAGCATTGTGAAATGGGTTCAGTTCTGTGATAATCTCACCCCGAAATGATAGCCAAAATTCATATCACATTCAAAAATGGTGTTTTAGATCCTCAGGGCAAAGCCGTGCATCATGCCCTAAAAGATCTTGGATATAATGAGGTCTCTGAGATCCAAATGGGAAAATACTTGGAATTGAAGCTGGATGGAGTTTCCCGAGAAGAAGCAGAAAACAGAATTACAGAGATGTGTGAAAAGCTCTTTGCCAATACAGTTATTGAATCCTACCGGTTCACTTTAGAAACAGCGGAGTGATTATTTAACAAGTTTTATGCAGCACGTATGTTTCTAGAAATGAACTTTGAAAAGGTGCCTTTAATTTTCCTCGAAAGCTGACTTATGAAGTGTGGTGTAGTCGTTTTTCCTGGCTCCAATTGTGATCACGATTGTTTTCATATCCTCAAGCACGTTTTTAAGTTGGATACCGAATGGATATGGCACAAAGGTGATGTAGATCTTTCTCGATTTGATCTCATCGTATTGCCAGGAGGGTATTCATATGGCGATTATCTGCGAGCGGGAGCCATCGCACAATTTTCAAGTATCATGAAAGAAGTGGTGCGATTTGCTAATTCCGGAAGAATGGTCCTTGGAATTTGTAATGGCTTTCAGGTCCTTGTTGAGTCGGGGCTTCTTCCCGGTGCTCTCATCCAAAATCATACACAGAAGTTTATTTGTAAGACAGTGTCTATCCGAGTGGAAAACGTTTCCACTCCATTCAGTTGCGAATGCGTGGAGAAATCGGTATTGGATATTCCCATCGCTCATCATCAAGGAAGTTATTTCATTGGTCCTGATGGATTACGCCAGCTAGTAGACAATCAGCAGGTTGTGTTTCGGTATTGTGGTCCCGAAGGAGAAGCGACAGGTCAATATAACCCGAATGGTTCAGTTGACAACATTGCAGGTATAGTAAATAAAAATAAGAATGTAATGGGTCTAATGCCGCACCCTGAACGTTGCGCTGATGCGGCTTGGTCCAATCTTGATGGACAGCTCATTTTCAAATCCATGATTCAATCTCTGCAACGTGGAATTTTGTCGTGAAAAATACAGACTCTATTGAGATTACTTCAGATATAGTGCGCCAGCATGGTCTGACCCTTGAGGAATTTGGTCGTATTGAGGATCTTCTTGGCCGAGAACCTAATTTTACTGAGTTGGGTATATTTTCTGTAATGTGGAGTGAGCACTGTAGTTATAAAAGCTCTCGTTATTATCTGAGGAAACTTCCAACCACTGGCCCACGTGTGTTACAGGGGCCAGGAGAAAACGCAGGGGTAGTCGATATCGGTGGTGGAGTTGCAGTAGTATTTAAAATTGAAAGCCATAACCACCCTTCTTTTATTGAACCGCGTCAAGGAGCTGCCACAGGGGTCGGGGGAATTTTGCGTGATATTTTTACTATGGGAGCGCGCCCCATTGCATTGATGAACTCTCTACGGTTTGGAGCCTCCGATCATTCTCGTACCAGGTTTTTAGTCAATGGAGTAGTTGATGGGATTTCTAATTATGGTAATTGCACTGGGGTTCCCACCGTTGGTGGAGAAGTTTATTTTGACCCTTGTTACAATGGAAATATTCTGGTCAATGTTTTTTGCCTTGGACTGATTCCGTCAGATAAGATTTTTCTGGGCAATGCTTCAGGAGTTGGTAATCCGGTCATTTACTTTGGCTCTAAGACGGGACGTGATGGTATTCATGGTGCGAGCATGGCTTCATCAGAGTTTGATGAATCGTCGGAAGAAAAGCGACCCACCGTTCAGGTAGGCGATCCATTTGCGGAAAAGCTTTTGATTGAAGCTTGCCTTGAGCTGATGAAGGAAGATTGGGTGGTTGGAATCCAGGATATGGGAGCAGCTGGACTTACCTGCTCTACATTCGAAATGGCTGGTCGAGCTGGTACCGGTATTGATCTTGAACTCTCGAAAGTGCCTACGCGGGAGGCAGGGATGACTCCTTATGAAATTCTATTGTCAGAATCGCAAGAGAGAATGCTTGTAGTTATCAGAAAAGGTATGGAAAAAGAGGCTTTGGCTTTATTTGACAAATGGGACCTTGATGCTGCAATTGTCGGAGAAGTGACAGATAAACCAATGGTTCGCATTTTTGATAATGGGAATCCAGTGGTTAATTTACCGGTTGAGCTAGTCGTTGATGGAGCTTTGGATTTAAAACGCCCAACCAAAAAACCTGAATACCTCACAAAAGTTGATCATGTTAACCTTGATTCTATTTTAGAGTTGAAGCGCGGGGAAGAGATTTTGGAAAAACTTCTCTCATCACCGAATATAGCGAACAAGCACTGGGTTTATGAACAGTATGACCATATGGTTAGGCTAAATACATTGGGCTTGCCGGGTTCTGATGCCGCTGTGCTTAGAGTAAAAGGCTCCAAAAAAGCTTTGGCATTGTCTGTTGATTGCAATAGTAGATATTGTTACCTGGATCCTTTTCACGGTGCACAAATAGCGGTGGCGGAGTGCGTTCGAAATATTGCATGCTCTGGTGGCGAGCCAATCGGATTGACAAATTGCCTTAACTTTGGGAACCCGGAAAATCCAGAAATCATGTGGCAGTTTGAACAAGCTGTTTCAGGTATGGGGGAAGCTTGTAAGTTTTTTGATATTCCAGTGGTCAGTGGGAATGTTAGTCTTTATAATGAAACCTCCGGAGAGGCAATCTATCCTACGCCTACTGTGGCAGTGGTTGGTTTGCTAGAGGAGCGCTCTTTTCATACTACTCAATGGTTTAAAGAAGATGGAGACCTGGTCGGTCTCATTGGTCTTACCATGGAAGAGTTTGGTGGGAGTGAATATTTGAATATTGTGTGTGACCGTGTGGAGGGACAGCCTCCACATTTGGATCTTCGCTCGGCCAAATCTGTCAATAGATTATGTTTGGAATTGATTCGCAAAAGGTTTTTAGCTTCGGCTCACGATTGTTCGGAAGGTGGTTTGGCGGTAGCGATAGCTGAGTCGTGTATAAGTCATCCTCTAGTGCCAAAGGGAGCGACCCTTGATATTGATTCTACGCTTAGAAATGACGCCATGCTTTTTGGTGAGTCTCAATCACGTATTCTGATTTCCTTTTCAGCAAAGGATAGGTTGGCTGTGGAGGGAGTAGCAGAGGCAATGGAGGTACCTTTTGCAGTCATAGGAAAAGTGGGAGGTAACTCCCTGATCGTGAATATTAATGGGAAAGAATTTATTCGTAAAGATATTTCTCATCTAAAACAACTTTGGTTTGGAGCATTGGAAACTTATGTTGGATAAGTTTCATGATGAATGTGGGGTGGTTGGTGTTTACGGTCATCCCGACGCTGCAAACCTTGCCTACCTCGGTCTTTATGCTTTGCAGCACCGGGGTCAGGAAAGCGCAGGTATTGCTGCCTCTAGTAATGGGAAAATGCACCTTGAGGTTGGAATGGGTTTGGTCGCAGATGTCTTCAGCGATGTACGCCTAAAAAAACTTCCCGGTAATATAGCCGTAGGACATAATCGCTATTCAACGACAGGGGTGAGCAGAGTAAAAAATGCTCAGCCTTGCCTTATAGAATATTCGGGTGGAACCATGGCCATGGGGCATAATGGGAATTTGGTCAACGCCTCTGAAATCCGAAAAGAATTAGGGGTAGCGGGGGCAATCTTTCAGTCTACGAACGACAGCGAAGTGATAGTTCATTTGATGGCCCAGTCGCGGCGGAATTCATTTGTTGATCGCGCGGTGGCAGCACTTTCACAAGTTAAGGGTGCTTATTCAATTGTATTGATGAGTGAGAATGAACTTGTCGCCGCACGAGATCCACAGGGATTTCGACCATTATGTTTAGGTAAGTTAGATGGTGCCTATATCGTGGCTTCCGAATCTTGTGTGATGGACTTGGTGGAAGCAGAGTTTATTCGCGAGATTGAACCAGGTGAATTAATTCTAATTAATCAATTCGGGGTGAAATCGTTTCATCCCTTTCAAAAAGCCTCCACTAAACAATGTGTTTTTGAGCACATCTATTTTTCAAGACCAGATAGCTATTTGTTTGGTCATTCGGTTTACTCTACGCGCAAGCTTATGGGAAAGGCTTTAGCTAGAGAGAAACCTGTGGAAGCGGATGTGGTGGTTCCTGTTCCCGACTCCGGAGTGATTTCTGCAATGGGTTACTCTGAAGAGGCTAAAATTCCTTTTCAAATGGGATTGATTCGTAATCATTATGTGGGGCGAACTTTTATTGAGCCTCAATCTCAAATTCGCAATTTTGGCGTGAAAATTAAATTGAATGCTGTCAAACCAGTCATAGAGGGTAAGCGAGTAATTATTATCGATGATTCCATTGTGCGAGGAACAACTAGCAAAAAAATCGTTAGGATGCTGCGCGAAGTTGGTGCGAGAGAAGTCCATGTTCGAATAAGTTCACCACCGACCACACACTCATGCTTTTATGGGATAGATACACCCACCAAAGGTGAGCTAATTGCTTCCAATATGGATATTGATCAAACTTGTAAATATCTTGGCGCCGATTCGCTACATTACATATCGTTAGAAAAAATGCTTGAAATTTTTGGTGAGCAAAAAGATGATTTTTGTGCTGCTTGTTTTGATGGTCGCTATCCTGTCGATGTGACGGGTTCAGATGGGAACACCAAGCAATTAGGTTTATTCTAGGACCCCATTAAAATAGTAATTACGCTTAAAATTGCTGATAGTCTAATCTACGGCGACCGCTGCTTTTAAAGCTTTTCCTAAAGCTTCCAAATCTTCCCGGTGATTTGATAGTTTCTGGTCCATTTCTTTCTGCCGTTTTATGACTCGCTCAAACATATCTTTGATAGTTTTATAGTCAGATCGCTTTAAAAGCATGTTACTCGTTGACTCACGAGATTTTACGGGTTCATTTTCTATGTTTTCCTTATAAGTAGCTACGGACTGAAGGGCATCCTCTCCGAATATCTTGGCAAGTGCTTCTTCCAGTGTTCGTTCCATAGCGATTGTGTCTTCATAGCCTACGATGACGCGTTTAAGTTCCGGAATTTTTCCAGCATCGGCTTTGAGGTA
>ERZ651768.1809-NODE-1809-length-15316-cov-3.880635_pt1 | contig 15316 bp, 11 predicted proteins | sample MGYA00514754_ERZ651768 | MGnify/ENA metagenome assembly ERZ651768
AGTGGTGGGACGGGACGGAATCGAACCGCCGACACGAGGATTTTCAGTCCTCTGCTCTACCGACTGAGCTACCGTCCCAACACAATTTTGTCTCAATCAAAAAGGCGAAAATTAACACAATCCCCCTAACCCTGTCAATTGGGATTTAGGCTATAAATTATTATTTTTGCAGCACTTTTTTGTTATAATGCGGTTTACTGTAGTATTTTTCAGCTTTCCTTATATTTAAGCAAATCTGGAACGGATTCCGCCCCATGCTTGTTCTTACCCGAAAAATTGGCGAAAGCATCAAAATTAATGAAGATGTCAAAATAACCGTTATAGATGTAAAGGGCAAGAATATTCGCCTGGGCATTGAAGCCCCCCGTGAAACTAAAATTTATCGCGAAGAGGTTTTTCTAAGGATCAAAGAAGAAAACCAAACCGCCGCCACCTCCCATCAATTTGACCCGACCAAGGTGTCCCAATTGATGAAGGACAAAATCAAAAAATGAAGCTCGAAACAACCCGCTTCGGCACTCTCGCTATTGAAGAAAAACAGATCTTCGAATTTCCCGATGGTTTATATGGATTTGAAAAGGAAACCCGGTTTACTTTTCTTCCCTTCAACCCGAATGTGGAAAGCCCTATGGAGTGGATGCAGTCTGTCCTGTCGCCCCATTTGGCGTTTGTGATCACCGATCCCCACCTGTATGTGCCGGACTACAAACTGAAATTGCTGGAAGAGGATAAAAAAAAGGTGGGATTGGAAGTGGATGCACCGTTCCTCACCCGATGCATTGTTACGATTCCTGAAAATTATACGGAAATGACCGCAAACCTGGTAGCCCCGGTGGTGATCAACCCTCAAAAGGGAATCGGAAAGCAATTTGTGCTAACCAGCATGGAATATGACACCCGCCATTACCTGCTTCCAGAAGAAATGCGAACACCAACCGCTACCCCGCACTAGCCAGCGTGACGCTGGACCCAATGAGCACGTGATATTCTTCCTCAGTTTTTGTGCCCCGGAGGGGTAATAGCTATATCTGACGAACAAAGAGTTGTCTCGGCTCAAAGAGCCCTTGCCAGTTTACCCCGTTGGGGCATAAAAGTAATGCAGGGGTTATCACAGCTTCCCCTGCTAAGGGGCACGGCGAGTGGTTTTCCTGAATTGATTCAGATAGGACGCAAACTCTGCATCATCACTGTTTGCGTCGATGTAGAGGTAGGTATCGCGGGAACTTGAATTGAGGGCGAAGTTGACCCGGCCCAATTGTGTTCCATCGACAAACATGAGGGTGTCCCAAGGGACTTGCACCCGGTAGTCGCGGTTCTTCTTCACAAAGCGGATAAAGGTTTCAAAGGAACCGGCGCAAAGATCCGACCTCAAGCTTTCCAAATCACAAACCGTTCTCAATTGAGTTGGGTTATTTTTGGTCCTTCCTTCCAGTTTTGTAGCGAGCGTGGCCTTTTTAGTTACCTGGGTTTTCAGGGCCTTGCGGGAAAAATATTTTTGGATTTCTTGCGGCGGCAGATCGTAACGGATGAACGCGTGAAAATCTCCCTGGATAAGGGTGTTATGACGATTGATGGTCACCCGGCCCCAATGCCGCATCCTGAAACCAGTGTTCTGACTGGCTTTGGCAAGGTTGCCTGCTCCCTGCTCGCATTCTTCCATCGAAATATCAACAGCGCAGATCAGGTTTTCCAATCCCAGTTTGTTTTTAAAAACCGAACCAAATTTTTCCTGAATTTTTTCATACATTTTTTGCCTTGGTTTCCAGGTCTGGAACGGATCCGTCAGCAGGTGTTCTCTCATCTTGGCAGGGGAATCGTTAAAGCTCAGGATAAGTTTTCCGGGGCTGTCTGGCGGAGTGTGGGTGTGGGTGATAACGATCTCCTGCCAGCCGATGGTTCTGCGGGTGTCAGGGAGTCGCACCGCTACCAGGTTTTCGTATCCCTTTAAACAATGGTCGTTGGAAATTTCCTGCGAACAATAAAACTGCCGGATTCTGAGCTTTCTGGAAATTTCCTGTTTCAATCCACGGATTTTATCCAGGAAGGCCGTTTGTTCTTCATGATTTGGCCGATTGTTGAGGAATTTGATAACTTCATCCCTAGTGGCGTTCCAGGGGATCAGGATGGTGTGGAACCCTGCGGTGCTCAGAAACCGATTGCTGATTCCAATAATTTTATAATTGGAATTCGCGGAATCGGTGAAAGCTTCATTAAGGGTAAGGGTACCGGTCAGGCACTGTTCGATAAGCGGGATCTGGTCTTCCGTGAAACCGATCTTTTTTATAAAAGGGAAACACTCAAGAGTTTGAACTCCGAGTTGTTTTTCCAGTTTCTGTTTTTCTTCAAGGAGTTGGTGAAACGTATTTGCGTAAAGTTGAGCCGGAAAAAAGAAAAACCCGATGAGGAGAACGACCAGAAGTTTGAGGCGAATCAGCATAAATCCAGTCTACCACCCGCTAAAGTGGGAAGCAAACCACTAGCGTGGGCCGGCCAGCGGCCGTGGTTTCCTCCCTTAGCCTTTGTGCCCCGAAGTGGTAAACTGGCAACACCTTTTCACTAAAGGGACCATTTCTGGCGAGCAAGGAGTTATAGGTGGTTTGATGAGCTTTTGCTCATTCCCTCCCACGGTAGTGGGGCCGGTCAGACGGTGATGTGGGTAGCGCCGATATTTTTGTAAGCTTCGAGGGAACGTTGGTGGCAGGTGAAGACAATTACCTGGCGTTGTTTGCTGAATTGGCTGAGAATTTTTATAATGCGTTCGTCGCGTTCATCGTCAAAATTCACGAATATATCGTCCATCACCGCAGGGAGAGGCTCGGAACGGGTTTCGTATTCATCGATCAGACCAAACCGCATGGCAAGATAGAGTTGCTCGCGCGTTCCCCGGCTCATTTCCAGCACACCTTTTCTCTCATGCCGGTCGTTTTCGATCAGGAGGTCATCCTGATCGATGGGCTTGATAATGCGATGGTAATTGCCGCCGGTGATTTGATTGAACAGGTTTTCCGCCGAGCGGATCACTCCGGGTTGCCGGGTTTTTTCAAATTTTTGCTTGGCGGCATCAAGTAGAACGAGGGCTCCTTTGTAGGTGGCCCACTCCCGCGCCAGGGATTGCAGTTGCTGTTTCAGAAATTCCAGTTGCGTTTGTTTCGCGATCAGTTCGTTGTTGGAGGAGAGTTTTTCGATTTCGTTGCGGGTTTCGCCAATGTCCTGCAACAATTGCTCGCGGTCACCGTGCAGTTCTTCCAATTCGACCCGAAGCCGACCCAGTTTTTGTTTGATTTCTTCAAGTGGAGCGGTTTGGATGGCTTCAATAAATTTATCGAAGTGCAGACCAAGCCCTACATTGGATTGAATGATTTCGCGTTTCTGCGCGATTTTTTCTTTCAAGAAATTTTGGTCTTCCAGAATGGATTGCTTGTGGAGGAAGTCCCGGGAATCCTTGGCTCCCGATGAACGGATAAACTGTGCTAGGTCATTGGAAATGTTTTCCAGTTGATTTTCCAGGCGGGCGAGCTTACCAGCCTGATCCTGGTATTGATTTTCAAGTAGGTTGCTCTTGTCCCGGTTGGCTTTGCTCTCATCAAAGGCCTGGCAAATGATTTCGATATTCGCGGGAAGGTCATTTTTCAAGGAAACGTTTTTGACCAGCGGTTCCAGTGAACAAATACGTTCCCGGGTTTCCTGGCAGGTGGTTTCCATTTGCTGGATACGTTCATCGAGCCTGGCCCGCTGAGCGATCGTGGCTTTGACCTGTAGGGCGGTTTTAGCGATGTTTTTCGTGGTGATGGGGGCAATGCTGGGATCCAGTTTTCGTTCCTTCAGCCATTCTCTCCATTCATCGAATTTGTCATTCCATTCCTTTTCCTTTTGTTCCCATTGACGGGCAAGGTTTTTTTCGACAAGATCTTCCTTGGCAAAGCTGTTCTTTTCTTTAAAGATCTTCTTGAACAGAAAGATACCTCCGGCAATCAGAAGTATGGCGACCATTAAAAGGGGGATATTCATCAGGTACCCGCCAAGAATCATTCCCAACACTCCGATTGCGGTCAATCCATAATGAAACATTTTCAACCAATTGGGAATGTTCCAGCCTTCTGACATTTTTTCGGCTGCCAGCCTTCGGTGGCTCTCCAAACGATCCTGATACAAGTCCCGGTCTTTTCTCAAACTCTCAAAGCTGTCATAGAAACCGTCCACCAGAGCATTTTCCGATTCAGTTAGTTCAAACGCCATCACGGTTTCTTCATTCCAGCCACGGTCAATGGATTTGATTTCTCCAGCAATATGAAAATCCAGGTCTTCCCGCTCGATCTGCACTCTGTCCGAATCCTTCAGGGCGGACAATACAGACTGGGTGGACTGTTGCAGTCGATTAATACTTTCTTCATGCCTAAGCAGGTCATGGTTTACGATCAGGGCATCCCTGTTATTTTTCAGGGTTTGCAGGGCAGACTGCTCTTCCTCAATGCGTAGGGCCAGATTTTTCTCTTCCTGTTTCAGGGACTCAAAAGTCTTTAACCCGTTTTCAGGGAACTGGGAAAGGTCTTCCAGGGTTTCCAGTTTATTTTGGGCCTCCAGGAGTTGGATGGTGTCTTCATAAAGCCGGACCTGGGTTTCCAGGGTTCTTTTTCCCGATTCCCGGTCTTCCAGGAAATTCTGGACTGTGGGTTTGTTGTTTAGCATTCTGCCAAGTTTTTCCTGGAGTTCGTCAAACAGGGGCAGATTTTTCTGTATCAGGAGAATTTCCTGCTCGTTGACTTTGATTTTTTCCAGCAGTTCTCCCATTTGGGAGGAACCGCGCGGACGAAAAATCTGCGTGCAGTAAGTTTCTATTTCTTTTTCTATCTCTTTCAGGGAAACATTGCCGAGGCCCAGTCCAGCGCCATAGATGTGGTTTTTGACTTCATCCCCGTTGAGGGTATTAAAATCGTGCAATTCATCAATGGTGAACGCATAAACATTTCTAAAAATATCCTTGGATGCGTTTCCCAGAAGGTGATTTAAAACAGATTGTCCCTGCAGGACTTCGCCGGGAGTAGAAATTCTTACTGTTCCTCCATGCGTGCCCGGGACCCTTGAAATAAACAGGTTCTCGCCGTTTTGCAATACCACCTTCAAACTGCCGCCTAGTGATCCTCCCTGTACGGGAAGGTAGAGGTTGGTTTTATCCTTTTTGGTTGGGAATCCGAAAAGGATCCGCCGGATAAATTCGAGCAGGGTGGTCTTTCCAAATTCATTTTTCCCATAAATGATATTGATTCCTGGAGCCAGCCCCTTGATCCGCTTGTTAGCGAATATGCCGAAACCTTCTATATGAATTTCGCGTAATTGCATGGTTAGACTGTTTCCTATGAGTTTTCGCGATTGACCAATTGATCCAGCGCCAGGTTGCGGGCCTTCAGAGTGACCGCCTGAATTTCTTCGGCGGAAAAGGCATCTAAATATTTTCTTCCCGCCCAGGATTTGAATACCGGTTTCATGGTTTCCCGAATTTTACTTTCCAGTTGTTTATCCTGATCGTCTTCGCAAAGATTTATAAGATCGGCAACAAAATCCTTGCCTTCCTTAAGTGAGTCGATGTCATAGATACCGGAAGTTTGAGAGGAAAGATCTACAATGACCCAGGGGGAATGCCCTTCGAAAAATGTATTGATCTCTTCCGCCAGGGTTTTTGGGACACCGGGATTTTGCAATTCATTGTGGATAGCGGTTCGGCCTGTCAAAACAAGCCGAGCCACCAAGCCCTCGCGGGTCAGCGATTCTTTAGCAAGCTCTTCTACCTGGGACTGAATGGCTAGCAATACCTCATTAATACTGGAGTTACCGCTGACATCCACTTTGGCGGAACGATAGCTCACCACATCGGTGGCCACGAACCGAATATTGGCAGGAGCACCGGAATTGAGGGTGACGAGACAACAGCCTTTGGGGCCGGTCTCCTTGAGATGCCGGGCTTGACTGTTTCCGGAATAAACAATGCACGGGTTATCTTCGCGCAGGATTTTGAATTCATGGATGTGCCCCAGAGCCCAGTAATCAAAATCTCTGGATATCAAATCCTGCAAACTACAGGGGGCGTAGTTATCATGTCCAGGCTGTTGCCCGACGTTCGCGTGCAGGAGCCCCACCGCAAAACCTTGTGCCTGGTTTTTATTGAACTTTAACGCCAGGTTTTCGTTTACCTCTTTCTGGGGATAGCTGATTCCGTAAATCCAGGCCAGTGTCTCCTCCTCTCGGATCACCGGGAAGCGTTCCACTTTATTTCCCGGAAAAATAGTGGTGCCCTCCGGCCAATCCAGCGTGTGAGACCAACTGTTAGAAGGATCGTGATTACCATGGACAATAAAAGAAGGAATGCCTCCTTGGGAGAGTTCTTGTAGACCGCGGCGAAATTTCAATTGTGCCTGTAGGCTTCGATCCGCGCCATCAAAAATATCCCCGGCGATCAGAACGGCATCTACCTTTTCCTCCAAGGCGAATTTCACAATTTTATAGAACGCCTGGAAGGTGGATTCCCGGAGTCGTCCAGTGAGAGACGGCACTTGCGACGCCAGACCTTTGAAGGGACTGTCGATATGAAGATCGGAGCAATGAATAAAACGAAAAGCAGTCATGATATATTATTGCCAAGCTGGATTTCAGCCTTCGGCCTTTCTGCTAATATGGCTATAAGTTATTATTCTTCAACAGTATAGATGATATATTCTGCCGCCTCAATCATTTTCTTGGTGGTTGGGTGGCAACGAATTGAGCCAAAAACCATCCTATTTATTATGGAATATCGTCGTTTCGGAAAAACAGAAGAAAATATCTCTGTCATTACCCTTGGGGGAATGCGTTTTAAAAACGGGTGGAATCCCCCTCGCGCGCATCTTCCTGCAGAGTCGGTGCGAAATTGCATTGAAATCACGCGCCAGGCATTGGAGCTGGGGATCAACCATTTTGAAACGGCTCATGGGTATATGAAAAGCGAAAACCTTTATGGCGTGGTGCTTAAAGAGCTGGGACCAGCTCGCGAGAGCTTTAAGATGATGACCAAGGGGGCTCCGATGACCGGAGAGGAAACCCGTGCCCTAGTTGAAGAGCAATTGACCAGCTTAAAGATGGACTACCTTGATTTCTATGGCTGGCACGGAATCAATAATGAAGAGAGATTGAAAGCAGCGGTTAAACCGGGAGGACCGGTGGAGATTTTGCACCGGTTACGGGAGGAGGGACTCATTCGGCACATTGGTTTTTCCACCCATGCTCCTCTGGATATTATTCTTCAGGCACTGAATACGGACCTGTTCAGTTTTGTGAACCTGCATTATTATTATTTTTTTCAGCGTAACCTTGCGGCAGTCCGATTGGCGGGAGAGAAAGATATCGGGGTGTTCATCATTTCTCCCAATGAAAAGGGAGGCCTGTTGTGGAATCCTTCTCAAAAGGTTGAGGAGACCTGTCATCCTTTGACCGCGATCGAGTTCAACGGGAAGTTTTGCTTGAGCCACCCCGAAATCACAACTTTAAGCATGGGGATTCATGAGCCGGAACATTTCCCCCAAAACCTTTCTATCTTAAACAGGAGGGATTATTCCTCACCCTCCTATCGTAAAGTCCAGAAAAGGATGGACGCACCGCTTTCCAAGATATCCGGCCTTTGCACTTTGTGCGCAGAATGTTTGCCTTGTCCTGAAGAAATCAATATTCCCGAAGTGTTGCGTTTCCGCAATTTGCTGGAAGCATATAGCATGGAGGACTATGGCAAATTCCGATATAACATGTTTGAGGGCGAAGGGCACTGGTTTCCGGGTAACTTCGCTTCAAAATGCACCGAGTGCGGAGATTGTCTGCCCCGTTGTCCTGAAAAGCTGGAAATCCCGAAATTACTGTTTGATACCCACAAAAGATTGTTCGATAGAAAAGCCTGGGTTAAAAACCAGCTTTACCTCATGGCCGTTTCGATAGCCAGGTTGTTGCGTAAATTTATTCCGGGTCTTACCTGATTGAGGACAGGGATTTTTGTGGCCATTTATTGGAACCATTTTTTCGATACACTTTGAGGACATCCGCCGAATCCTCATCGGGCAGTTCTTTAACGATACGGATCATTTCTGGCAGTGCCCGTTTAAAGATATCGACCAGGTCTGGATGCTTTTTCATAATCTTCCATTCTTTTTCATTCAGTTTCCCAGGCTTGAGCAGAATTTCGTCGGGGATACCGATTTTCCCAACATCGTGCATGGGGCTGGCCTGAAGCATGAGTTGGCATGCTTCATCGGTCAAGCCTATTTCTTTCGCCAGTTTTGCCGAGAGCCGGCTCATGCGAATGACGTGCATGCCCGTTTCATTGTCCCGGTATTCTGCGGCCCGGCCCAGGCGAAGCACGACTTCCTGCCGGGTTTCTTCCAATTCGCGGGTTCTCATCTTGACTTTTTCCTCCAAAATCAGGTTCTGATCCCGAACCTGGCTGTGGAGCAGGCGGATTTCCAGCATATTGGTAATTCGCTGGGTCACCTCGGTAATATCAAAAGGTTTCTCGATATAATCGCGGGCTCTTCGTACGGGGGGTTAGGAAATCTAATGTGCAAATGATGGTGCACCTCGTTGATGAGGGGATTAAATATCTTCAGCCTGTGTTTCTATGGAATTTTCGCAGGAAGCCAAAAGGTTTTGTGCGTTTTGGTAGGTATCGTCTTTAGCCAGCACATTTTTCAGGAACGGGATGGCTTTCTGGCATTTAAGGAGCTTGCTATAAATTTCACCCATGATGAACTGCAGGTGAATATCACCCGGGGCTATCAGACTGTAACGGTTGCCATACATAAGTACTTCTTTAGCTTCGCCCAGACCCCGGTAACTGAAAACGATGCTTTGCAAAAGTTTAAAATTCAGGGGGTCTTCTTCGAGAGACTTGAGGGAATATTCCAGCGATTTCAGGTATTCCTTTTTCATATTGTAAAATTGGGCGGCCGAATACCTGAGTGCCTTGTCGCCGGGATTTTTTTCCGTTGCTTGGAGAAGGTTGATCAATCCAATCTCCCTCATCACGGTTCCCATTTGGCGTGGATCATTTTTAGCCGTGTTCTTGAAATAGTCCAGTGCCTCTTCCTTTTTCCCCATTTCCAGAAGGTTGTAACCCATATACAAATGCGCGAAACTCAACTTCGGGTTTTTCTCTAAAACCATTTTGAGGATTTTAATACTTTTCTCATATTCGCCGATTTGATAATAGCTGTGGCCGAGGTTGAGCAGGTTTTCCCAATTTTCAGGACTCCTTTCTGCCTGTTCGATCAGCCGGGCGATTTGGTTCCTGTCGGCCTGCAAATGGTAACGGACCAGATTGTTGTCTTCAATCAGGTTCAGGGCTTTTAGCAGTTGGCCCCGGTTGCTGTACATTACGCCCCGTTGGTAAAGGTCCATGGCTTCGTAATGGATTTTCAGCCTCATCCTGTCTGTCTCTGAAAGATTCTCCACATGTTTGGCAATTTGATCAAAGGATGCCCGGTTGAATACATACTTTTCTCTGCCGGACACATCGATAACATTTCCCAGATCGAGATAAAACTCGATGGTGGGATGGTTGTCGGTGATGAGGGGGTGTCCCCTGCCTAAAGCCAGAATTTGCTTATCGAGAAACCAGATGTTGCTTAAAAAGGAAAAGACATTGGGAATTTGAATATCGGCCAGCGCTTTTTTAACTTCAGGTTCTTCCAGGCGTTGTTTAAGTTTTTTGAAATCAATCCGAATGGGTTGATCGGAACCGATGATCAGAATTTCGTTTGCGACTGAAACCCAGCCCATGGTGTAGGGAAAAACGGATCGGAAGGTCCTGAAGTGCATAGCCACTTCTTTTTCTCCCTGGCTATGGAGGGGAATCCATTGCGCGGCGATTCCTCCCGGTTTCAGGCGTTTTTTCTGGAGTTCATAATATTCCCGGGTATACAGGTTTACGGTGAACGCGGTGCGGGGAGGTGGTGGCTCGGACGTGATGACATCGTAACGTTTATGGGTGGTCAGAAGATAGTTTCGGCCATCCTGAATCACGAAATTTACCTTGGGATTGTGAAGCACCTGATGGTTTTGGTCGGCAAACATTCTTCCCGCGTTAATGACGCTGGAAGACAGCTCCAGACTTTCCACAGATTTGACGCGCGGGTGAAGTCCCGCGGCTCCTGTGGTTTGCCCGGTGCCGAAGCAGACTACCAGCACGTCTATGGGTTGGTCCACCAGCAGGATGGGAACATGGGCAAACAGTTTCATATAGCGTGTTGCGATCAGATTGGACGCGGACATGGACACACCATTGGAGATCAAACGTTTCGCCGTCGGGTCGATAACGCCATAATCATCCTTGAACACCGCCACGGTATCGGAGAGCCCTTCTTCGAAATACAGCAACTTTTTAAGATTGCGTTTTCCGGCACTATCCCGCATGAAAAACGGATTTAATAAATCACCGGGAATGGCCATGTTGACAAAAAGGATCAGCGCCGTGAACACGACTGTCAATCCCTTGCGCACAGACAGGGTCAAATAGTTTCCGGTTCGGAACAGCAAAACCACAGTCAGTAAGTTCAGGGTGGCGACCAGGGTCAGGCTAAGCTGGCTTCCCAAATTGGGGAGAAACAGGAAGCCGGCGCACAACGATCCCAGAATCGCTCCAAGGGTATTTGCCGAATAGATCTGGCCGGTGGCCTTGCCGACGTTTTGATGTCCCCCGGAAACTATTTTTATCAACAGGGGAAAGCACATACCCAAAAGCAGGGTGGGTATCAGCATGAGCCCGGCGGAATCTTTGAAGTAGCGTAAAAACGCCGAAATGGGTTGAGTCAGGTTGTAGCCGTTCCAGGGAGCGGAAAGGATCGACTCGAGTCCGTATATGGAACCGATCACATAAAGACCGGTACCCGCCTGCAGCATTAACAAGATGGTCCGGATGTTATGGATCCGCGATGCCAGGGGGATCAATATCAGGCTTCCCAGAAAGATTCCCAGGAGAAAGACCGTGAGCATCATGCTGAAGGAGTAAACGGTGCTGGCGATGCTGAACACTAACAACCGTGTCCATAAAACTTCATAGGCCAATGCAGTGAACCCGCAGATAAAGCTGATGCCCATCCAGAATTTTTGATCCCTGCTCCAGTCGATGCTTGGTGTCCGCAAGGGGGGCAGCCGAAACTTCCAGTCCCCGCCGGGAACGGTTTCCAGATAAATGCTCAATGCGCTAATCCCTATTAGCAGGTTTGCCCCTGCCGCCAGAAGAACAGTTTGCAGGACACCAAACGTTCCCATCAGGAAGAATCCGGCAATCAGGCAACCCAATGCGGCACCCAGGGTGTTGAGAGCATATAGGAGGCTCACCTGGGTTCCAATGCGGCTGTCATCGGTGACGCAGTATTTGCTGATGATCGGCAGGGTGGCTCCCATGAAGGTGGTGGGAATCAGCATCAGCCCAAACGCGAACACCATTTTTATCAAATTCTGCAAGGGAGGGGACTCCGGGATAAAGCTGTGGAGGGAGGCATAGATCCCCGAAAAATTGGCGAAAAGGAAAGAGAGCAGGGCCCCACTGGCAAAAATCAGGATTTCTACCCAGCCATAAATAAGCAGTGCGGCCTTTCCTCCCGCAGACGAGCCAGGGGTTTCCGGCATCCGGTCTACCGCATAGCCGAATAGATAACTGCCCAGGCCCAAACCCGCCATAAATGCCGCCAGCACTACCGATACAGAAAACACGGTATGCCCGAACACCAGGGTCAGCATCCGGGTCCAGACGATTTCGTAAATCAGTGCGGTGATGCCGGAAATAAAAAATAAAAAATAAACGATGGGAGAGCGTTGCATGTTTTATATCAAGTGTTTCGGGTTCGAACCTTGGAAAACCTTCAAATTAATTGACATTGACCCAGGCTTCAAGTAATTTTTATAAATACTTGTTTTTTTCAGAATCATAATGAAGGTTTCAGGGATGGGAACGCAAGAAATAAAAATCGCCGATGTCGATCATCCTTATGCCAAGGAAAATGGCGTTGAGTGGTCTGAGGATGCGTGGGAGAGGGTGAAACACGCTCCGGAATTTGTGCGTCCGGGTATCCGCAAACTGATGGTTCAGCGTTGTGTTAAAAGAGGTTTTAAAATAGTTACTTCTGATTATCTGACCGAAATTCGCAATGAGTCCATGATGCTGGTGTCCAAAAGGGTCAAGGGGTTCGGCTTCGAAGAACTGACAATGGATGCCTTCGATGTGGCGAAGGAAAAAATGCGGCAAAGTCCGCGCAAGGTCGAGGTGATTGAAGAAATCGAAGATTTTCTCGCCATGCGTACCGAGAAAAAAGACGACATTGTTGCCAAGTTCAAAAACTATATGGAGGTCGTCACCCCCCAGGGCATACCCTGGAGCAAGGAAGCGTTGGAGAAAATGGAGAAGGTGCCTCCATTTGTTCTGGGTATGGCCAAACAGACCATTGAGGGTCGCGCTCGTGAACGCGGAGACAAAATGATCACCCCTTCTATCATTGATGAGGTATTCACCAAGATCATGCCTTCATCGGCTAAACAGGCAATGGGGATGGAAGTGACCGAAGAGGACCTCAAGCGCGATGAGCAAATAGATAAGGAAAAGGAAGAACCAGTGGAAGTCTCGCTGAAATGGGAAGACGATGCTTTGGCAAAGGTTTCCCGGATTCCTATCCCTTTTATCCGCAATATGGCAGTAAAACGTATTGAGCAAGAGATTTCCAAAGAGGGAAAAAAGGTCGTAACGCTCGAATTATTCGATAAATATCGATTCACTTTTTGATCGCGAGGTTATTATTGCTAGCCGTTTGTTTTGTTTTGGCTTGGGTTTTTCCTCATTGGCCTTGGCTGAAAGCCTCCTGCCCAAAGGATGGAATGTCTCCGGTACCTGCCGGGGTGGTGACAGGCAAGACGCGATCAAAGCTAAAAACATTCCGACCTGTCTTTTTGATGGCTCCCACTCCACACCGGAAATTTCTAAGGCCGTCTCTAGCGCAACGCATCTTTTAATCACGATTCCTCCCCAACCTTCCGGCGATGTGGTGCTGGAAAATTTTAGTGAAGAGATTTCCAAAGCCAGCCATTTGCAATGGATCGGATACATCTCTTCAACCGGTGTTTATGGCGATGCCCAAGGTGAATGGGTGGATGAGGCTTCGCCTTTGCGTGGGTCTACGGATCTGAATCGCCGGCGCGTTGAAGCGGAATCGGCCTGGCTCAAGATGGGCAAGGATCATGGTTTGCCGGTGATGATTTTCCGATGTGTGGGTATTTATGGGCCGGGCAGGAACTTGCTGGTTTCTGTGCAACAGGGGCGTGCCCGGCGCATTGTTAAACCCGGCCTGGTATTTTCCCGCATTCATACTGAGGATCTTGCGCAAACGCTGGAAGCTTCGATGAAAAAGCCTCAGCCCGGCGAGATATATAATGTCAGTGATGACTGCCCATGTTCTCCGACCGAGACGGTGGAATATGCCTGTGGTTTACTGGGTGTAGAACCGCCGCCCTTGGTGCCTTATGAGAAAGCCAATCTTTCCCCAACCGCCCGGGGTTTCTACAACACCAACAAACGTGTCTCGAATAAAAAAATCAAAGAAGAACTAGGTGTGAAACTGCGTTACCCCGATTACCGCTCCGGCTTGAATGTCTTGTTTAAAGATTTTTAACGCTTATAAGCCCGTTGGATAGTCGAGAAATTCGCTGGTGATGCCGAATTTTTGTTCTAAATGACCGCCCACCGCTTTCACGCCGCCGGTTTCGGTGGCGTAATGGCCGGCGAAAATCAATACGCAGTGGCCCTCAATGGCTTCATGGTAATGGTGGTTGGCTCCTTCTCCCGTGATGTAGGCAGAGAGCCCTTCACGGCTGGCCTGCCCAACGATTTCCGCGGCCCCACCGGTTACCAGACCCACCGATTCAATCTCTCCCTCACCGATCAATTTGACGGATGAACCCAGTTTCTCTGACAGTTCCTGCGCCAGGGCTTCAGCGGATTTTTTGTTGATTGTGCCCTTGAAACCAATTTTGATTCCGCCATATTCGCCAAACGGCTCCAGGTTTTCCAGTCCGATCAAATCGGCCAGAGCCCGGTTGTTGCCCAATACAGGATGCAGGTCGAGAGGAATATGGGCCGCATACAGTCCCAGGTTGGCACTTATCATGGAAGAGATTTTTTCATAAAAGGTTCCGCGAAGCGGTTGCAGTCCGCCCCAGAAAATTCCATGATGCACAAACATCATCTGGCAATTTTTTTCGATGGCCAGATCGATGGTGGCCTGGCACAGATCTACCGCCAGTCCTATTTTTTTTATTTCGCCGGTGTTTTGCACCTGCAGTCCGTTCAGGGCGTTGGGCGAATCGCTAATGGATGAGATGTCCAAAAGGTTGTCCAGGTAGTGGCTGAGTTGTAGAATGTCCATGGTCAAAATTATAACTTCTTACTGGTTGTAGAGGCAACAGTGATCAATTTTATTCTCCGAAACATTTGGCAGAGGATCATCCTGCTGGTTTTTATTTCCATCATTTCTCACGCCATCGTGCACCTGGCACCGGGAGAACCTGCGTTAGTGGACCCTTCTAATCCGAGAATGAAACCGGAAGACATTCAGCGCATCCGTGCCGCGTTCCACCTGGATGAACCACTGCATATCCAATATGTATATTGGGTGCAAGACCTGTTTACCGGTGAGCTCAAGTCGTTCAAGGATAACCAGCCGGTAATGGGCAAAATCTGGGAGCGGTTTCTCAACTCACTTCCATTGTTCCTGATCGGGACAATGATCACCTGGTTTCTGGCTTTTCCTGTTGGAATTAAAGCGGCCTTAACCCGGGATTCGATATTTGACCGGACCAGCACGTTTTTTTCCTATGCCTTGATATCCATTCCCGGGTTTTTCCTGTCCTATCTTTGCATTATTTTTATCGTCAAAACTTTTGATGTTCCGGTGATCGGGATGCAAACCTTCGGTCTGGAGGAGGCCCCGCTATTATTCCGGTCCATGGACCGGATCTGGCATCTAACTATTCCGGCACTGATGTCCGCCATTGCCGGCACAGCGATACTTTCCCGCTACGTCCGTTCGCAAATGCTGGAGGTGATCCATGAAGATTATATTCGCACCGCACGGGCTAAAGGACTTCCCGAAGACCAAGTGATCTACCATCACGGATTGCGCAATGCCCTTTTGCCGTTCATAACCATGTTTGGCCTGACCATTCCCGGATTGATTGGCGGGTCGGTGATCTTTGAAACCATATTTGCTTGGCCGGGAATGGGACGGTTGGGATTCGAAGCCATACTGGCGCGGGATTT